>Ga0233425_10000187_pt1 | contig 158950 bp, 152 predicted proteins | sample Watercolumn_Towu_2_FD_181712 | JGI IMG/M metagenome (GOLD analysis project Ga0233425, IMG submission 181712) | Freshwater microbial communities from Lake Towuti, South Sulawesi, Indonesia - Watercolumn_Towuti2014_140_MG | ecosystem: Environmental > Aquatic > Freshwater > Lake | place...
CCGTAAAGGTCGCCCCGCCCGTCTCCGCCAACACTTTCGTGATCGCCGCCGTCAAAGACGTCTTGCCATGGTCGACGTGTCCAATCGTCCCAATGTTGCAGTGCGGCTTCGTGCGTGAAAACTTTTCTTTGGCCATCGTCCTTGTTCCGACTTTGGCGGGGCCTTCCCCGCGCTGCGGCGGGGGTTTAAGGGCAATGGCGACGGAGGGCAAGGGGGACTCTAAACATCGAGTTCCCTGTTTGGTGCAACTTGATCCAGCAAATGAACTCCGACAAACCGCCTACCTTGGTTACCAAGCTCATTCAGAGCCTCGGCTCCAAAAAGTTCGCTGAATAGTTGAGACATTACTGTACGAACGTGGCCACGCAATTCGTCAGCAAATGAATCATAGTCATACGCGTCTTGATAAATTCCCAAATAAGCCCCGACCGACTTCTCCAGGCGATTACCGTAGCTTGCAAACTGCCACCATTTTCCATTCGCTTTTTGAGAGTGAACTCACTGGAAAGTCGCTCTCTGATTTTCCCTCTCTGCCGAGTTCCAATTCGCGCTACAAATGACCCTGTAGACCCTAGATGCACTATTTCACGCCCTAGGAAGTCCATTTTGTCGTCGTGCGAAATCACAGCGGTCTTCGATTCTCGAGAAATTTCTGGGATGGTCAGCTGTATTTTCTCAAGTAGAGCTACAATACGTCCTTTGCCGGCTAACGCGTCATCCTTGCTGTGAAAGAAAAATGCCAGATCATCCGCATACCGTACCATTGGTATGCGGATTTTCTCAATTTCCCGGTCAAACTCTGATAAAGCCAAATTCGCCAGCAGAGGCGACAGCGGCATTCCTTGGCGCACACCGCAGCCGCGCCGAATTTTCTGTTTTGTGAACTTTTCTCGATTTTGCGGCGTTACTTTAGCTTCACTATCTATGACTTTGTAAAGCAGTGGGATAAGACTACTTTTGCCTAAACAGCTATCGATACGACCCCTCAAATAGGCTCTTGGAATTCTATCAAAAAAAGCCTCGATGTCCGTCTTTAAACACCACCTGTATTGAGCTCGATATTTTATTACTGCGGCAATGGCCTCTTTTGTGCCTCGCCCTTTGATGAATCCAAACGAAGATGATCGATATACCGGTAATAGCCTTCTTGTATTCAAATAGCTCGCGATCGCTCGCTGTACCAAGCGATCCTGAACGGTTGGAATGCAGATTAGACGATCTCTGTCTGAATTGGATTTTGGAATAAATACCGCTCGCAAAGCCGAAAAACCGAAACTACCTTCTCTTAAGTCTCGTGCAATGCGCGAGAGGTTTGCATCTAACTTTGCCGCAAATTGTTGCGCCTTAACACCATCAACGCCGGGTCTACCCGGGCTGGTCGTTGAGTCTCGACACTCGTTCCACGCACGTTCTAACGCGGCTTTCGATAATATTCTGACCGGTCGAGCGGGCTGCCTTTGCCCGGGCCCAGGAGCGAGCAATGGTGCACCTAAGCCCGTTGAAAGTGGCGAAAGCTCTGCGTCTTAGACGCTTCTGCTCTGTCCCTGCGCTTCGCAGATGCCTCGCTCGCGCGCGACACGCTCCGCTCAGGACCTTTCACCGTCGGGAGGGCTTCGGCCGACCGGCCCAAACGAACATCGACGGCTCCCGAAACGTATGTCCCGCTCGCCCAGAGAGCAATAAGAACAAACAGTGAACGGGCTGTTTTGGCGCGCCGACCCCTCTCCGCCCGCCCTCTGCCATAAAAGTCCTTGGCCTGGCTCTTAAAATTATGCACCTCAGGCATGGGAACCTCCATGTTACGGTGGCGAAAGCTCTGCGTCTTAGACGCTTCTGCTCTGTCCCTGCGCTTCGCAGATGCCTCGCTCGCGCGCGACACGCTCCGCTCAGGACCTTTCACCGTCGGGAGGGCTTTTCGGATAGAACCGATCACCAATAGCCTATCCGCTATGTGATTCGCCAACTTTCAACAAGGCTCTACCGCGTCTTTTTCGAGATCAGAGCCAGGAAATCCACAGATAGATAAAATAAGTACGCGCGCCCGAAAGTGTTTCTTTCCATATCTCGCAGAATACCTTGCTAATCGTGAGTTCGGTCTCTGCGCCTGACCGCGCCTCTATTTCGGCTGCTCCTTGCCGCCAGACGCGGGATTTTCCTTGGCTGGGAATTCCATGTGTCTTTTGATCTCGGATTTGGGCTCGGGCGCGGTCAATGAGACCTCTTCGCTGATCTGCCGCTGCGGAACCGTATCGACGTCCATGGTTTCCACTTCGCCGTTGGAATGGCGAGCCGAGTATACGCCGACCACGTCCAAAGGCTCGGGGCTCTTGATCACCACGAACCCTTCGAGGAATGCAAAGTCGACGCATACGCCGTTGATTGGGCAAAAATAGCCCGCGATATCGAAGCAATTCAATTCGGTCGCGCCGTCCGCCTGGAGTTCGGCTTTTCTAAATGGCGTGACGCTGAAAGGGCCGGCAGCTGAGCCGAATTCCGTCGCGAGCGCCACTTTGGCGGCGATCGTGAACTTCTTGTTCGTGGGATTATGGATGTTGACGATGGTGCGATAGACGCCCTTCGCCAAGGTCCCGTCCTGATGCGGGAACCGCAGCGAACAGACCACCTTGGCGGCATATTGATATTCGGTCTTTATGGTTTCCTTGGATTTCAACGCCTGCGCGTGAGAAGTCGCAGGAATTCCAGCGAAAGCAAGGCCCATCGCAAGGAAAGGGCCGTTGACGGCATATCGACGTTTCATAATCGGCGCCTCGTAAAATTTGAGAAAATGATGTTCTGACTAACGTTTAAATGCGCGAAAACGTTCCGCTATAATTGCGCGCGCGTCACATATGCAGGCAATTCAACGCCGCGCTCTCGCGCTTTCACTCTCAACTGCAACCGGCGTGACAAGTCACTTCCGTAACCACCGGCTGCGTTTCACCCACCGTATTGACGTCGACCGCGACGCCTTTGCGCTTCCAGCGAAAAATACAATTGGCGTTTCCCGTTCCCGCGCAAGCGACGGTTTCGGGGCGCCCTTCGCAGCGAGGATCGTCCTTTTGGCAAACGAAGCCGGCCTCTGGCTCACGGACAGGCTTCCAGCCCTTTTTCAAGAGCGCCTTGCGCGCCTTTGCGTAAGGCTCGTCTTTAGGAAAACTCGGGACCTGTGCGAGAGCGCTTGAACATAGAGACACTGCCACGAAAACGGTCGCGAAGATCGCTCTCATAAATTCACTCCAAATTTGCGAGAGGCAGTCGTATGTTCATAATGCGGCTCATCTATTCCTCAAGAGCCAGCGATTGACGCTGTGCGGCGGCGAGAGCGCTGCGCGTTGACAACTGATTTTGCGGCGGGGCCAAATGCGGCTTTATGTGTTGAGCTATGATTTTTTCAACGATCCGGTCGATTGGGCTTTCGCGGCGCTTTTCGCCATGCTCGTCTTCATCGGGTGGGGACTGAGGCTCTGGGAGCCGTCAATTGGCGGCCCGTTCACCAATCTATCGCTAAGTTTCGCCGCGATTGTCGTCGTCCTGCTTGCCGCCCAATATCTATTGCGGACCTTCTTTCCCAATTACCCTTTCGGCATCGGCTCCCCATGGAGGCGTCTCGCCGCCTATCCGCTTCGCCAGCTTGTTTACACAGCGGCGGGCGTGCTCATCATCAGCGCCGCATTCGAAGCGATTTTTAGCGGCGTCTCCATTGACGTGATCGGATTCTCTGCAGGCTCGCCCGCTTTTGCAGATCCGACCTTTGCCGGTTTCGCGAGCGCAATGTACCAAATCGCCGCTTTCGTGCTGGCGTTCGGATTGCTCGCATATATCGGCTTTGTTGTTTTGGCCGGACCAGCCCCGCGTGCAACTTCTACCGCGCTTGTCACGGCGGCGCCGCCGAGAGGCGCGCGCATGCTTTCGACGCAATCGGCGCTGGTAGGTCAGGATCTTGCTCGGCGCATTCGGCTGATGGGGTGGATCGGATTCTGGCTTGATTTTGTATTGGCGTTCCTGACAGCCCCACTCCTCGCCTTTGGCGCGGTCGGCCAATCGATCAGCTCGACAATCTGGGTCAGCGATCCGATCCATTGGGGATATGTCGGACTGGGCCTCCTATTTGGCTCGTTGTTCCTCGACTTTTTCTCGACAAGCGCCTCCGGCAAGTTGATGGCCGACCCCGGCGGATTTCTCGGTGATGATCAGCCCACAAAATTATGGTTTCTCGGAGCAGGCTCGCTCATCAACGTGCTCGGTTCGGTCGTCTCGTTCATCGGCGTCGGCTTAAGCATCGCCCTACTTGTCGCCAAGACAGTATCCCAGCCGCCAGGGATCGCCATTACTGATCCGGACAAGATCGTTCGCGCGCTCGACATCTTCATCTTAATGGCGAACTTTAACTTGCTTCTTGCTCATTTCATTGGAGCTGGGGCCGCCGTGTGGCTCAGTACGGAGGCGCTGAAAGCGCGACATAGGTTCGCCGCCGCGCCTGGATGAAAGGGGCGTCCGATGCGGCGACGGCGTCAAGAAGGGGCGTGCGGCGGAACCTCGATCGACCGACGCTAGGTAATTTGTGGACTCGATTGCAGACTGACGGATTTCGTCATTCTTCGTATGCGACTGCGCCGGCGACGACCGTGGTCTTGACGACGCCCTGGAGCAAGGCGCCATCGAAGGGCGTGTTCTTGCTGCGTGAATGAAGCGCGTCCGGATCGACGACGAAAGGCGCGTCGGGGTCAAAGCGCACAAGATCCGCCGGCGCGCCCTTTTGCAGCCTCCCCTGCGGCAGGCCGAGAATTTCGGCCGGGCGGGATGTCATCGCAGCGAGTAGGCGCATCAGCGTGACGTCTCCCGAATGCGCCAGTCGAAGCCCCGCCGCGAGCATCGTCTCGACGCCGATCGCGCCAGAGTCGGCCTCAGAGAAAGGCAGCCGCTTCGTTTCGACGTCCTGCGGATCATGGTCGGAAACGATGACATCGATTAGGCCTTCTGAAAGCGCGCCAACGAGCGCTTTGCGCTCATCCTCGTGGCGGAGCGGCGGTTTGAGCTTGAGGAAGGTGCGATAGTCGCCGATGTCATTCTCGTTGAGCGTCAGATGATTGATCGAGGTCCCGCAGGTGACGGCCAGACCGTCGTCCTTAGCTTTCCGTAGCGCATCCAATGACAGCGTCGTCGTGACAATGGCGGAGTGGTAGCGCGCGCCCGTAAGCGCGACGAGCCTCAAGTCACGGTCGAGCATGATCGCCTCGGCTTCGCGCGGGACGCCCGACAGGCCGAGTCGATGCGCGAATTCCCCCTCGTTCATGACGCCGGACCCGAGATCGGGGTCTTCGGCGAAATGCACGACCAAAGCGTCGAAATCGCGCGCATAGGTGAGCGCGCGGCGCATTACCAGCGCGTTTCTCACCGAACGCGCGCCGTCGCAGAAGGCTACGGCGCCGGCCTGCTGCAGCAAACCAAGCTCGGCAATCTCTTTGCCCTCGCGGCCCTTGGTCAACGCCGCCATCGGCAAAACGCGCACGCGCCCCGTATCGCGCGCACGACGCAATACGAAATCGACGACGGCCGGATCGTCGACGGGCGGCAGCGTCGCCGACGTCGAGACGAGAGTTGTGACCCCGCCGGCCGCGGCGGCGAGAGTAGCGGTCGCGATGGTTTCGCGATGCTCCGCGCCGGGCTCGCCCACGAAGGCTTGCATGTCAATGAGCCCTGGCGCGACGACGTCGCCTGCGCAGTCGATGATGCGGGCGCCTTCAGGCGCATCGCCCTGTCGCACGGATTCGCCAAGCTCCGCGATCACGCCGTTTCTCGTTACAAGGCCGCCGCGTATATCGAGTCCCGAGGCGGGATCGATCAGCCGGGCGTTGTAGAAGAGCAGCGGCGCTGGAGCTTGAGGCGGCGACATGGCGCCTGCTTAGGCCATTTCTTTGGGGTTGCAAATGCGCCGACCCGCCTTTTGGGCCTTGACCCTATCTCTGAAACGCCTAGCTACCGCATTGGGAGAGCGGGCGCGCTGTTCGCGCGCCTCTTGGGACGAACTATGGGTTTCCCCCACATCCCTGCTTCGCCAGTTGCGGTGGATTCCGTAACTGAAGTCCCCGGCGCCGCCGTGGGCGTGCGTGAGCATGACTCCTACCTTGCCGCGATCATGAATGCCGCCTTGGACGGCATCATCACCATCGATGAGCGTGGCGCCGTGCTTTCGATGAACCCGGCGGCGGCCAAGCTTTTCGGATTCGCGCCTTCAGAAGTCATCGGACAAAACGTCCGTATGCTGATGCCCGAGCCTGACCGCAGCAGACATGACTCCTACATCGGCGAATATCTCCGCACAGGAACGCCGAAGATCATCGGCATAGGTCGACAGGTCGAAGGGATGCGCAAGGATGGCTCCATCTTCCCAATGGAGCTTGGCGTGGGCGTTGTCGCGACCGAGGGCAAACGCGTGTTCGTTGGAATGATTCACGACCTCAGCCAATCGCGCCGGTTCGAACGGCGACTCCATGAGTTGCAGACGAACAGGCTAGATCTAATGGAAAATATGGCGGCCGGACTGGCGCATGAACTCAAACAACCTCTGTCGGCAATCGCCGCTTACATCAATTTCGCGCACCGTCAGTTGAAGCAGAAAGACTTCTCGGTTGAGAAGGTCGAGGAGTTCTTGGACAACGCGAGCGCGCAAGTTTTTCGCGCCTCTGAAATAATGGACAATCTTCGTCAGTTTATCGCGCGCGGAGATACAGTAAGATCGCTTCAAAACTTAAATGCAGTCGTTAGAACCGCCTGCGAATTTACCGACGCTCTCGCCAAAGAACACAATGTAAAAACGACGGTTAATCTCGAGGCGTCGCCGGATCAGGTCATCATCAATAAAGTTCAAATTCAGCAGGTCGTCGTCAATCTGAAACGAAATGCTATAGAAGCCATGCGGGACGTGGACAGAAGGGAGATGACCGTATCTACCCGCCTCATCGAAGGAAATAAGATCCAGACCGATGTCGCCGACACTGGCCCCGGGCTTCCGCATTCCATAAGGGATAGGCTCTTCGAGCAGTTTACGACGACAAAGCCGCATGGCCTCGGCGTGGGGCTGTCCATATCGCGCTCGATTATCGAAGCGCATAAGGGAGCGATCTGGGCTGAGCCCAATCCCGGAGGCGGGACCATTTTCAGCTTTGTCTTGCCCTTGGCGGAGCCCTGAGGGGAGCCGCTCGTCTCCACGCACGGGCGCGTGCGCTACTGTAATAGAACGAAAATCTCCAGACCGCTCCGAGACAAGAAATCCTTAACGCTGGCTATGGTTAAGGAGGGATCAACTGCTATTGTGCGGCCACCAGTTCGTCCTGAGAGGCGTCGTCGGGAGTCACTTTTGGGAGCGTCGGCTTCGTGTTGACTTTTGAGAATGTCGGCTTGCGCTATGGCGTCGGGGCCGAGACCCTCCGGGACGTCAATTTTCAGATCGCGCCGCGCTCCTTTCAGTTTCTGACTGGCCCCTCAGGCGCAGGCAAGACCACCTTGATGCGTTTGATCATTATGGCGTTGCGGCCAACGCGCGGATTGATCAACATCTTCGGCAAGGACACGGCGGCGCTCAGCAATGAGGAAATCGCGGAGACGCGTCGCAGCATCGGCGTCGTGTTTCAGGACTTCCGTCTGCTCGACCATCTGACGCTTTATGAGAACGTTGCGCTGCCCTTGCGCGTGCTAGGGCGCGAAGAATCGAGCTATCGCGCCGAGGTGGCCGAACTGTTGCGCTGGGTGGGCCTTGGCGAGCGGGCGCACGCCTTCCCGACGATTCTCTCGGGCGGCGAAAAGCAGCGGGCCGCCATCGCGCGGGCGCTGATCTCGCAACCGAAACTGCTGCTCGCGGACGAGCCGACGGGCAATGTCGACCCGACGCTCGCGCGCCGGATTCTTCGGCTGTTCATCGAGCTTCACAAATCCGGAACCGCCGTCATCATCGCGACCCATGACTTGACGCTCATGGATCAATATGACGAAGCGCGCCGGCTCGTGCTTGCGGACGGCAGGCTTCACATCTTCGAATGAGCGGACAATTGCCCTAATGCGACTCTGGTCTTCGACCCGTCTGACCGCTTCCGACGTCGGCGAAGACGTGGAGGAGATTCCGGCGCAAAGCGCGCTGGTGCCCGCCGATTCTGTCGCCGGCCGCTCGCTCGTCATCGTCATCGCGATCATGACCTTCCTCGCGGCGCTCGCCGCCAATGTCGCCATTCTCGTCGCCGACGCAAGCGTCGAATGGCGCGGCGACATCGCGCGCGAGGCGACCGTGCAAGTGCGTCCCGTCGCGGGCCGCGACCTCGAAGCCGACGTGAGACAGGCCGCGGAGGCGATGCGACAGACGCCTGGAGTTAGCGAGGCGCGTGTCTACGCCAAGTCGGAATCAGAGGCGCTGCTGGCGCCATGGCTTGGCCAGGGTCTCGACCTTTCTGAACTGCCCACGCCCCGAATGATCGTTTTGAGGCTCGACCCAGACAATCGCGTGGATCTCGACAGGTTGCGCATGGAGCTCGAACGCGCCGTGCCCAATGCCGTGCTTGACGATCACCATGTCTTTATCGAGCGTCTCGGCGATATGGCGCGAGCGGCCGTAGCCATGGCCGCCCTCATCTTCATGTTGATCCTGGCCGCCATGGCGGTCGCTGTCGCGTCGGCGACGCGCGCGGCCGTGGCGACGAACCGCGAGATCGTCGAAGTGCTGCATATCGTTGGGGCCGCCGACTCGTTTATCGCGCGAGAATTTCAGCGCCGCTTCATGGCGCTGGGGCTTCGGGGAGCCTTGATCGGCGGCGGCGGCGCGATCGGCTTCTTCGTTTTGGCGCAGTTCATCGCTGAGCGATGGCGCGCCACCGGCGGCGGCGAGCAAATGGAGGCGATGTTCGGCGATTTCACAATCGGTTGGAGCGGTTTCATTGTCATCGCGCTGCTCGCAGGGACCGTCGCCGTGCTAACCGGCTATCTGTCGCAGTTTATTGTGCTGCGCCACCTGCAACGGCTCGGTTAAACCCATCGCTGAAATCGGCCCAGGCGGATAACATCGGCTTTGAAATACGCCTATATTCACGCCCGAGTCGCGTCGCGCGCTCAAGGCAAGAAGATGGGCAAGGTACCCAAAAGTGACAATTCCCACGGGCCAGGGAGTGGATAAGAAGTTCAGCGCCGTCCGCAAGATCACCCTCGCAATCGTGACGAGCGGCGGTCTTCTCGGCGCGGCCTTCGTCATGGGTTATGCCGGCTTCGCGCTGTCGCTGCCGCGCGAGGAGTTCCCCATTCCGGTACAGGCTGAAGGCGTCGTTGCGCTGACTGGCGGCTCGGATCGCGTGCTCGATGCGGCGACCCTTCTCGCGGGCGGACAAGCGCGCCGCATGCTTATTACCGGCGTCAATCGCAGCACGCGCAGCGCCCTGCTCGCGAAAATACTGCCGATGTCGCGCGAGCTTTTCGAGTGCTGCGTCGATCTCGGCTATCAGGCGCTTGACACCGCCGGAAACGCTAAAGAAACGCGCGATTGGGCGCGCCAGCACAACATCACCCGCACGCTCATCGTCGTCACCTCGAACTACCATATGCCGCGTGCGCTGGTCGAAATCTCAGCCGCCTTGCCAAATGTCGAGCTCTATCCGTTTCCCGTCGTCAGCGAACATATCAATGTCGCGGACTGGGCCAGCGATCCGCGCGTCGCGCGATTTATCGGCAAGGAATATGTGAAATATCTCGGGTCGCTATTGCGCATCAAGGTTTTGAGAGACTACGACGAGTCCGAGGCGCCGCCGCAACTGCGCCGCAGCGTCGCATATGAGTGAAATCTTGTTTTAGCGCGCCGTGGCGCCCTAAAAGGCGTGCGACGACACCTCGCCCCGGCCCGCCAATGCTCTTCCTGCGCTCGCTCGTTTTCCAGATCGTGTTCTTCCTGAACATGTTCGCCCTGATGATCGTCTGGCTGCCGGCGATGCCGATGCGCCGTCAAATCAACCAGGAGCTGGGACGCACCTGGGGACGCACGACTCTCTGGTTGCTCGAAAAAATCTGCGGCACGAAGATCGATTGGCGCGGCCTCGAAAACATCCCGAAAGGCGCGGTGATCGTCGCCTGCAAACATCAGTCGATCTGGGAAACCTTCGTTCTGCCAATCAGATTTCCTGACTTCAGCTATATTTTGAAGCACGAACTGATCTGGCTGCCGTTTTTTGGCTGGTATTTGATGGCCGCGGAGCAGATCGCGATCGATCGATCGAAGGGCGGGAAGCTCCTGCCGCAGCTGATCGCCAAATCGAAGAAGATTTTCACGCAAGGACGGCAGCTCTTCATTTTTCCCGAAGGCACCCGCCGCCCCGCCGGCGCGCCGCCGCAATATAAGTTCGGCATCGCCAGCCTTTATGCCGCGACCGAGACGCCGGTTCTGCCTGTAGCCGTGAATTCCGGACTTTTTTGGCCGCGCCGCTCTTTCATCGTGCGGCCGGGCACGGTCGTCATCGAATTCCTGCCCGTGATTGCGCCGGGCATGGAGGCCCGCGCCTTTTTTGAAAGGCTTTCGACCGACATTGAAGCGGCGTCCGACCGATTGATGGAAGAGGCGTTGGCGAAGGACCCCTCGCTTGGGGAAATCATCGCCAAAGGGCGCGCGAGCGCAGTCGCTCCTGCGACCGCCGAGGGATGACGAAGGCTCTATAGAGCTCTGTCTTTCACTAGTCGCCATATGAAGGTTTCCTCATCCTGAGGGCCGCCGAAGGCGGCGTCTCGAAGGACGAGGAAACCGTCACGTGACTCCTTCTGAAACTCGCCCTCGTGCTTCGAGACGGCTCCTACGGAGCCTCCTCAGCATGAGGGCGAAGGTGATTGTCCTCGCCAGATCGCCCGCAATCGGAAATTATGCTCCCGCATCCTAAATCCCCGCCGTTCCCGTCAGCGCTTGCGGCGCCGCGACCAGCGGATATTCCGCCTCGACGATATAGGGGCCGCCGCCAACTGAATCGCGCGACGAATAGAGCACAAAACGCTCAACTGTGAAGCGCAGCGGCGGGAAATAGCCGCGCGCGCCGAGATAGGCGGCGACGGCCCCTGCGCTCGCGCCGCGCAACCTCGCGAGCGTCACATGCGGAATGAATTTGCGCGCCTCCGGCGGCGCGCCAAGCCGGCGCAACAAACGCTCCTGCTCCGCCTGCATTTCTATAAGGGCCGGCTCCGGCCGCGCGCGGGCGACGATGGCGCGGGGCTTGTCGCCGCCAAAGGACGTCAACTGGTCGAAGGTGACAGTGACTTCCGGACGGCGAATGAAGGAGAGCGCATTCGCCGCATCCCGCGCGAAAGCGTCGTCGACGTCGCCGATGAAGCGCAAGGTGATGTGATAATTCTCAACGTCGATCCATCGCGCTCCCGGGACGCCGCCGCGCAACCGCGCCAGACTTTCCGCGACCGTTCGAGGAATCTCCAAGGCCGTAAACAGTCTGGGCATGACATCCTCCCCGAGCGGGATCGCGCGGCCTCATTGCGCGCGCGAGGTCTTACTCGCCCCCATGGAGACGAGCGTTTTTTCGACATAGGGCGCAAGCTTTTTGACGATCTTCGCGACGCCGGTCGCGTTTGGATGGACGCCATCTCCGATAAGGAGCGCGGGCGAACCCCAGACGCCTTCCAAGATAAAGGGCACGAGCGGCACCTGACGTTTGGCGGCGAGATCCGGATAAATCGAATCGAATTCCCGCTTATAAGCTTGCCCGTGATTGGCGCTCGACACCATGGCCGTCAGCACCGTGCGAACCCCTTTTTGCTTCAGGGTTGTCAGAATCTGGTCAAGATTGGCGCGGGTCACCTTCGGGTCATGCCCATTCAGCATGTCGTTTGCGCCGAGCTCGACGACGGCGATGTCGAACGGGCCAGCTCCCAAAGTATATTCGAGGCGCGCGAGCCCGGTCGTCGTTGTGTCGCCTGAAACGCCTCCTTGCACGACTTCGACATCGAACCCATCCTCGCTTAGGCGTCTCTTGAGTTGCGCTGGAAGCGAATCCTCGGCGGCGACGCCTGCGCCGGCCGTAAGACTGTCGCCAAACGCCAGAATTCTGATTGGTTGAGCCTCTGCCGGCGGAAGCGCGAGCGTGAACAGCGCCAGGACGGCGGTCGCCGCGACTTGGAGAGGACGGCGGAAAGCGCAATAAAGCGACTGGACTTCGGGCGTCGAATGCGGCGCATCAATCAAGGTTTTCCTCCTTGCGGCGACAAATTATCGAGGTTGAGCGCGTCGATCTCACGCTCGGCGAAGGCGCCGCCCGCGTACATGTGCTCAAGAATGTCAGCTTGAGTGTGGCGCAGGGCGAAACGGTCGCTCTTCTGGGACCTTCCGGCTCGGGCAAATCGACTTTGCTCATGACCCTCGCCGGACTTGAGCGACCAGACGCCGGAAGCGTCAGGATCGACGGGCGCGACCTTGGCGCGCTTTCGGAAGACGCGCTGGCGCGTTTCCGCGGGGAAAACATAGGGATCGTTTTTCAGTCTTTCCAGCTGATCCCCACCATGACGGCGCTGGAGAATGTGGCTATCCCACTCGAACTGGCCGGAAAAACAGACGCTTTCGGACGGGCCGAGGCGGAGCTTGCCGCAGTGGGGCTCGCCGAACGCCTGTCCCATTACCCGGCGCAGCTTTCGGGAGGCGAACAGCAGCGGGTGGCGCTGGCGCGGGCGCTCGCCCCCGACCCTCTGATCCTCGCGGCGGATGAACCCACCGGCAACCTCGACTCCGAGACCGGCGCTGCGGTCATCGACCTCATTTTTGCGCAGCAACGGCGCCGCGGCGCGACGCTGCTGCTCGTCACCCATGATCCGGCGCTTGCCGCGCGATGCAGCCGAAAGATGATGCTGCGCTCGGGCCACGTCGAAGCGACCGAGCCGGCGGCATGATGAAGGCGCTACGCTTCGCCGCCCTGCCCTTCGCGCTGCGCTTCGCCCTGCGCGACCTGCTCGGCGACCCCCGCGGCTTTGGCGTCTTCATCGCCTGCATCGTGATCGGCGTCGCTGCGATCTCCGGCGTCTCCGGCCTGTCGCATTCGCTGACGCAGGGACTCGCGCGCGAGGGCAGGACGATCTTGGGCGGCGACGCCTCCTTCAGCCTCGTTTCGCGAGATTTTTTGCAAGAGCAACGCGCCTTCTTTGCGGCGCGCGGGCGTCTTTCCGAGATTTCGCTGATGCGGGCGATGGCGCGGCGCGATGACGGCGAAGCGGCGCTGGTGGAGATCAAGGCCGTCGATCCACAAACCTATCCCGCCTTTGGCGCGGTCGCGCTCGAACCTGACATGGCTTTGTCCGCTGCGCTGGAGGAGCGGGACGGCCTCCAAGGAATCGCCGTCGATCCCATGCTGTTGGCGCGCCTCGACGCCAAGCTCGGCGACACAGTGACGATCGGCATTTCGCGCTTTGTGCTGCGGGCGATGCTGCGCAGCGAACCCGACAAACTCGCGGGGGGCGTCGGCTTCGGACCGCGCGTGATGATGACGCGCGCGGCGCTCGCGGGCGCGGAGCTGGCGACGCCGGGCTCGATTGTCAGAAATGTCGTCCGAGTGGCGCTCAAAGGCGCTGTGGGCGACGCCGACGTCAAGACGTTCACCGCCGACGCCGCAAACGCCTTTCCGCAAGCCGGATGGGAATCTCGCACGCGCGACGCCGTCTCACCGCAATTCTCGCGCAATCTCGACCGCTTCGCCCAACTTCTCACGCTTGTGGCGCTCACGGCCCTTGTCGCCGGGGGCGCCGGCGTCGCCAACGCCGTGCAAGGCTTCGTCGAGCGCAAGCGCGCGCAATTCGCGATCCTCAAGGCGCTCGGCGCGGAGGGGTCGCGCGTCTTTAGGATCGCCCTCGCCCAAGTCCTGGCGGCGTCGTCTTTCGCCATTTTGCTTGGGCTTATCGCCGGCGCGGCGATTCCATGGGCGGCGGCGGAAGCGCTGCGCGAACTCGCCGACCTTCCCGTATCCGCCTCGCTCGACGCGCGCGGCGCGCTTTACGGCGCGCTGTATGGTTTCCTCGTCGTTCTCGTCTTTGCGCTCGTTCCGCTTGGGCGCGCCCATGAGATTCCCGTGGCGGCGCTGCTGCGCGACGATCCGCGCGGCGCTGCTCTCGCGCGCTACCGCACCGGGGCATGGGCCGCAGGCGTCGCGCTCGTCGCGTTGGTCATGGCGACGTCCTTCGACGTCAAGCTCGGAGCCGCCTATGTCGCCGCCGCCGTGGCGGCATTCGCGTTGCTGCGCGGCGCCGCCTGGGCGGCCATGTGGCTGGCGCGCGCCATTCCCCGCCTGCGCGACGCCCGGCTGCGATTCGCGCTCGCCAACATTTGGCGGCCGAAAAGTCTCACGCCGGCGCTCATGATCTCGATCGGCCTGACGCAAACGCTGCTCATTGCTCTGGCGCTCGTCGAAGGCGCGATTCACAAGGAGTTGTCGCGCGCGGACGCAGGAGAGATTCCCAACTTCTTTTTCATCGACATTCCGAAGGCGCAGACTCAAACTTTTCTTGATTTCCTTTCCGCCGAAGCGCCCGCCGCGCGCATCGAGCATGTGCCGATGATGCGCGGTCGCATCGTCGCCGTGAAAGACACGCCCGTCGACAAGATCGCGGTGGCCGACGACGCCAAATGGGCGCTCGAAGGCGACCGCGGCGTGACGTTTTCAGCCACTGTTCCGACGAACTCCGCGCTCGCCGAAGGCGAATGGTGGCCGGCGGATTACGCCGGTCCGCCGCTCGTCTCGCTGGAACAGAAAATCGCCGAAGGATTGGGTGTGGGAATCGGCGACACTATTCGGGTCAATGTGTTCGGCCGAGAGATAAATGCAAAAGTCGCCAATCTGCGCAAAGTGGACTGGCGCAGCTACGCCATCAATTTCGTCATGGTGTTTTCGCCCAGTGTTTTCTCTGGAGCGCCTTACACGGAGCTCTTCACCGTCGCTTATGGCGCGCCCACGATTGCAGCGCGCGACGCGTTGGATGCGCGCCTCGCACGGGAAGCGGCCAAGCGTTTCCCAAGCGTTGTCTCGGTGCGGGTCAAGGATGCGCTGGCGGCGATCGACAAAATCGCCGGGCAATTGGCGCTGGCCGCGCGCGCCGCTGCAGGACTTGCGATCGTGACGGCGATCCTGGCGCTGGCGAGCGCGCTCGCGAGCGGCCAGCGGGCGAGAGTGCACGACGCGGTGGTCCTCAAGACGCTGGGCGCGACACGCCCCTGGCTCGCGACCGCCTATGCGCTGGAATTTGGACTCGTGGGCCTCGTCGCGTCCCTGATCGCTCTCGCCGCCGGTTCCGGCGCCGCCTACGCCATGACTAGCCTGGTGATGAAAATCGATTTCGCCTTCCTGCCATGGACGGCGGCGCTCATCTCACTGACGACGCTTGCCGTGACTATTGCGCTCGGCCTCGCCGGGACCTGGCGCGCGCTGTCACGACGTCCGGGTCCCGAATTGCGTGAGCTCTAGGCCTTAGGCGGAGAGCGACGCTTGGATTACGAAGGGGAAACACCCCTCCACAATCTCCCCATCGGTCGCGAGCACCCGATAGTCGACCTCATAGAGACCGGGCTGCAAGGCCGGCGTGTCCAGCAGCAGCTCCCTCGACGCTTCCTTCTGCGCAGCCTTGGCGATGACCGTTCCATTTTGGCTTTTGAGCGTGATGGTCGAGATCACCGCATCCGCCTTGCCTTGGAACACCAGTTTGATCTGCCGGACTGGCCTCGCAACCACCTGTCTCGAGGCTGGAAACGACTCGACCAAAAATTGATGATGCGCCTGCACGGGCGCTGCGATGGCCATCCCGCCGGCTAACGCCGCCGCCCAAGCGTAAGACATTCGGTTCATTTGGCTTTCTCCTAAGCCAGCAAGGTTTCAACGGCCTCGGGGTCCCAGGAAATAACTTCCTCTTGCACCTTTTGTTCGAGCTCGAGCGTAATGCGCAGGCGGGCGGCGACAGCTTATTTCTCACCCTCCGCGCCGCCTTGCCCTTTGGCTTGCGACCTCCTAAAACCCCAATGCGTCGACGGCCTGCCGAGCGGCGCCTTTTCGCGTCATCCGCCAAATGCGGCGACGCGCCGTTCAGCGGAATCCAATTTTGCCCGACAAGAGCGTCCTCTCCTGGCCGAATGTCGCCGTTTCGGTTCTCGGCGGCGTCGCCGCTGCGGTGATCTTCGCCGTCGTGGCGCGAGGCGGGCTTGGCGGCCTCCTTTTTGCGCATCTCGCGCCGCTGCCGATCATGATCGTCGCTTTCGCCTTCGGTCTCATCCATGGCGCGACGGCAGCGATACTGGCGACGGTAATCCTTTCCTTCTGGCCGCATCCGGTCATCGGAATGGCCTATGCGCTGTTGGTGGCGGCGCCAGCGTGGTCCGCCGTCTACGCGGCGTCCGGCGCCCCGCGCAGCGGCCGGGACAGGCTGACGAGCAATCTGCCGGGCTGGGCGGCGCTCGCGCCCGCGACCTTTTTGGCGACGGCGATCATTCTCTGGCTGGTCGTCGCCACGCTCGTGTTCGGCTCGGTCGACGAAGCCCTGAACCCGATCCGTGCGCGCGCCTTCATTCTCCTCGACCTGATGGTCAAGGAGCGTGACCTTGGCGATAAGATTGATCCGACGACGCTCTCAGGGTCGGTGGCGCGCGCCGTTCCGGCGTTTTTCGCCGCCTATGGCCTTCTGATCCACGTCATCAATCTGTGGCTTGCCGCAAGAATTGCGCAGGCGTCCAAGCTACTAGGCCGGCCTTGGCCGGATATCGCCAAGGAGTTCCGCGTTCCAAAGGCGGTTGGCGGCCTTTTCCTGAGCGGAATCGCGCTGGCGTTCTTCGGCGGCCTCGCCGGCCCGATCGGCCTCGTGCTCTCGACGACAACGGGAATGCTCCTGGCGTTTCAGGGTCTTGCCGTCGCCCATATTTTCCTGCGCGGTTCGCGATCGAGCGCGCTTGTGCTCGCGATCATTTATTTCACGCTCGGACTTTTGGGTTGGCCTATCCTGTTTTTCGCGGCGCTCGGCCTCGCCGACCTCATATTCAACTATCGCGCCCGAAAGACCGACGCCGGGCCGGCCGCAATGCAAAAACCGGATTGACTTTTCACCGGTTTTTCTCGACATAGCCCGCAATCCTGGAGACATAGAAAAGATGGACGTCATTCTGCTTGAACGCGTGGCCAAGCTCGGCCAGATGGGCGACACCGTGCGCGTGCGCGACGGCTACGCCCGTAATTTCCTGCTGGCGCGCGGTAAGGCGCTGCGGGCGACGGAAAACAACAAGAAGCATTTCGAGACCCAGCGCGCGCAGATCGAGGCCCGCAATCTCGAGGCCAAGAAGGAAGCCGAGGCCGTCGCCGAAAAGCTCAATGGTCAGAGCTTCATCATCATTCGCCAGGCGGGCGAGAGCGGCCAGCTCTATGGTTCGGTTTCGGCGCGCGACGTCGCCGAGGCGGCGACCGCCGGCGGGTTCTCGGTCAACCGCAACCAGATCGTCCTGGTGCACCCGATCAAGACCTTGGGCCTTCATCCGACGCCCGTGCATCTGCACCCGGAAGTCGACGTGAGCATCACGATCAACGTCGCCCGCTCGGAAGAAGAGGCCGCGCGTCAGGCGCGCGGCGAAAGCGTCACGCTCAGGGAAGAGACGTCAATGGACGATCTCGGCCTCGAAGTCGGCGCGGCTCTGGCCCAAGCCGGCGACGTGGAACTGTAAGAAAGCGTCAAGCTTTTCGCGATTCATCCGGCGGCCCTCGTGGCCGCCGTTTTTGTTCATAGGTCGATTCGAACGGCGCAAGAGCAACGCGGGCTACAAGCGAGAAATCTTTTTTTGCGATGTGGACGAATGTGCAAAGGACTCGCAACCCGGCGTCTACGCGCGGCGACTCGAAAACCCGGTGGCGGCGGCCGCGTTTTAATGTATCGTTGATCGAGCCCCAACGACTCGCGCGTCGCGTTCGGAGCCGAGGGGCGCACACTCGCAAAGTTAAAAAGATCGATGCCGCCAATCGAACAATTGGCGGGCCGGCGCGCGATTCAGATCGCGCAGCCTGAAGCGCCCGCCTATCGCGCGCCGCCGCACAATATCGAAGCCGAGCAAGCGCTGCTCGGCGCCATTCTGGTTAACAACGACGCTTTCGACAGAGTCTCGGACTTCCTGAAGCCCGAACATTTCTCGGAGGAATTGCACCGCCGCATCTATGAAGTCGCCGCGCAGCTTATTCGCGCCGGCAAGCTCGCGACGGTCGTGACGCTAAAGACCTTTCTCGCCGACATCGAGCTTCCGGCGGGGGTGACGATACAGGCCTATCTTGCGCGTCTCGCCGCGGAAGCGACGACGATCATCAACGCTGAAGACTATGGCCGCGCCGTGCATGATCTCGCGGTTCGCCGCGAACTCATCGTCATCGGCCAGGACATCGTCAACACGGCCTATGACTCGCCGATCGATTCCCCGCCGCGCGCGCAAATCGAGGAGGCTGAACGGCAGCTCTATTCGATCGCCGAAACAGGTCGCTACGACGGCGGCTTCCAACGATTTGCGGATGCGCTCACGACCGCGCTCGACATGGCGAGCAGCGCCTATATGCGCGACGGCCATCTTTCGGGCATAGCGACGGGCCTTCTCGATCTCGACGACAAGATGGGCGGTCTGCAGAAATCTGACCTCATCATCGTGGCCGGGCGTCCCGGCATGGGCAAGACGGCGCTTGCGACCAACATCGCCTTTAATGTCGCGAGCGCCTATCAGTTCGAAACTGAACCCGACGGAACGCATAAGACGATCAATGGCGGCATTGTCGGCTTCTTCTCACTCGAAATGTCGGCCGAACAACTGGCGACGCGCGTTATTGCCGAACAGTCGGGCGTCGCGAGCTACAAGATTCGCCGCGGCGACATCAACGAAGACGACTTTCGCCGCATCGCCGACGCAGCGCGACAGATGCAGAGCATCCCCTTCTACATCGACCAGAGCGGCGGCATTTCGATCGCGCAACTCACGGCGCGCGCAAGGCGACTGAAACGCCAAAAAGGCCTGGACCTGCTCGTTGTCGACTATCTGCAATTGCTCGCCGGCTCTCGGTCGCGCAATGACAATCGCGTCCAGGAGCTCACCGAAATCACGACAGGGCTGAAGGCGCTGGCGAAAGAACTGAACGTGCCGATCATTGCGCTCTCGCAGCTCTCGCGCCAAGTCGAAAGCCGGGACGACAAACGCCCCCAGCTTTCGGATTTGCGCGAGTCTGGCTCTATCGAACAGGATGCGGACGTGGTCCTCTTCGTGTTCCGCGAGGAATATTATTTGCGCAACCGCGAGCCGCGCGAAGGCACTGAGGAACACATCCAATGGATGGCCGATATGGAGCGCGCGCATGGTCGCGCCGAAGCGATCATCGGCAAACAGCGTCATGGCCCGACGGGGACTATCCAGCTCGCCTTCGAGGCGGAAGTGACGCGCTTCTCCAACCTTGCCGACGAAGACAAGCTGCCGGCGCGGATGTAAAGAAGCCTCGCCGGCGGGCGGCGAGGCTTCTCACTCAATGCCGAGAAGGATCCGCGCTTACTTGGCGCCGAGCGTCCACAGGCCCTTATTCTTATCGAAGCGGAAGCCCGTCGCGTTCTTCAGCTCGTCCTTGGTGGCGTTCAGGGTGAGCCACCATCTGTTGTTACGCTCGGTGGCTTTAATGCTGCTGAACGGCACTGCGACATCCTTTTCACCAATGCCGAGGAAGCCGCCGACAGAAATGATCGCCGCGGTGACCTTGCCGCCGCGATCCATCACGAGATCCTTGATCGCGCCGAGCTTATTCTCTTTCGGATCATAAACGTTCTGCTCGTGGATATTCGAGACGAGCAGCGCGTTCTGTGGAAGCGTGGTCAGGAACTCCGGCCGTGCGCCGGTCGCGCCAGTTGTCGAGCGGTCCATGGCCCCGGTCGTGGGGCGGTCCATTGCGCCGCCAGGCCGGTCCATACGATTCATCTGTTCGGCCAAAGCCGCGCCTGACAGGATCGCGACGAGCGCGCCAGCGAAGACGTAGGACTTAAGCATTGTTCTCTCCGTGCGAGTTTACGCTTCACAGCGAACGAAATGTTCCTGTGGGCCTAGAACAAGCATCGAAGATCGATGTTCCAACCTTCGCCGCAGATATCCGGCGAACGCCGAAAACTAAACTGATGGGATAGGGCAAATCTGGCGAATCGCTTGCGTGTGGTTTACTTTATCAAGCGCCGAAAGAGCAAAATTCTAACGCCTATATTTTGGAGAATGGAATATGGAAACGCGATCACTCTCCAATGGACTCGAAGTCGAATTCGAATTACGGCCGACAACCGGAGGATATATGATCCTGCATCACTTGCGGGGGAAAGAGACCGTTACGGTCACCTGCTGTTGTGAAGGAGGCGGTTGCGTCTCCACCACATGCTCATACGCCGAGGGCGAACCGCCCTCCCCTACCTGCGACTGCACAGGTTCGTCGCCGTCCGTTTCTTGTTAACTGCTTTTTTCGCTCCCTCGATCTGCAGAGAAACGATAAATTCGTACATCACGCCTATCGTTTCTCTTCTATCCCGGCGCAGGGCCGCTCAAATCGGATCCCAAAGACCGCTGGCTTTATCAAACTTATAGGCGGTGGCCTTCTTCAGCAAATCTTTCGTCGTATTGAGCGTCAGCCACGACTTGTTGTTCTTCTGCGTGATCGTGATCGCCGAAACCGGAACCGCTATATGCTTTACGCCGAGGCCAAGAAAGCCGCCGACGTTCATCATTACCGCATTGATGGAGCCGTCGGCGGAAAAGAGCATATCGGCGATCGTGCCGAGCTTCTTTTCGTTGGGATCATAGACCGGCTGCTTATACCAAGCAGAGACCACCGAACCATAGATCGGCAGCTTTTCCATTGGAACAATGATGATGGTTTCGCCTCCAGCCTGTTGCGCCAAGGCCGGCGGGGTTGCAAGCGCGAGGGCGAGCGAAGCTGCAACCACGACATGTTTCAGCATGAGAAATTCCTTCTTGAAAGAGCGGAAACGAACGAACGCGGCTCAAGCGACGCTCTCGCGGCGGCGTTTCTTACATCTGCTTCCAGGCGTGTTCCTTCGCGTCGTATTTGTAGCCAGTCGCCTTCTTCACGATGTCCTTCGTCGTATTGATGGTCAGCCAGGTCTTGTTGTTCTTTTCGGTGACCGTGATGTCATTCGCGGGAATGGCGACATGCTTGGCGCCGATGCCGAGGAAGCCGCCGACGTCGAGCATGATCGCGTTGACCTCGCCGCCGGAGAACAGCATGTCGGTGATGACGCCGACCTTCTTCTCGTTGGTGTCGTAGACGGGCTTTTTGTACCAGGCCGAAACGAGCGAGCCGTAGCGCGGCAAAGCCTCCATGGGAACGGAAAGCTTGCTGTCGGGCGCCGCCGTTTGCGCGCAGACGGGCTGGGCGATGACGATCGCCGCGCAAAAAGAGAGCGCAACAAGAAAAGTTCTGTTCATTCGACCAATCCCCCCAAGATCGCTGATACGGCTACTCATCATAGCCGATTCATCGCGGCAGCACGCCCCAATAATCAAGATCAAGCAGCACCGCCGGGTCGGGCTTGCCGTCGGCCCCTTGGAGCGGAAATTCCGCGCAGGGTTTGTCTTTAGTGGCGACGAGCCGCAGGCGCAGCGCGCCGATATCCTTACGCCCGGGAATCTCCGCCTTATCCAGCACTTCCGACCAGGCGAAGACCGTTCCTCCCGCGAACAGCGGATTGACGTGGCGCCCGCCGTTCACAGCGGAAATATGGAAGACGTTTTCGAGCCCGTTGAAGGACAGGGCGCGGGCGAGCGATATGACATGGCCGCCGTAGATGATGCGTTTGCCGAACCGGCCCAGCGACTCATAATACTGATTGAAATGGACTTTTGAGTTGTTCTGATAGAGCCGCGTCGCAAGTTGATGCTCCGCCTCCTCGACCGTCATGCCGTCGATATGATCGATCTTCTCGCCCTTATCGTAATCGCCCCAGAAATAGGGAGACCCGGCCAGCGCCTTGTCATAGGCGCCGACGTTGATCGCCGGCGTTGCCTTGCCGAGTTCTGACGGGTCCACGGACTTCGGCAGATTGGGCGTGACCTCCGGCCCGACGGGGGCGTCTTTGTCGCGCTTCTTCACCATCACCCAGCGCGCATAGCTCAGCACGGTCTCGCCGCGCTGATTGGCGCCCGTCGTGCGCACATAGACGACGCCGGTCTCCTTGTTGGAGTTTTCCTTTAGGCCAAGGACCTCGGAAGTCGCCGACAGCGTGTCGCCCGGATAGACGGGAACGAGAAATTTGAAATCCGCGTAGCCCAGATTGGCGATGGCGTTCAAAGAGACGTCCGGCACGGTCTTGCCGAGCACGAGATGAAACACGAGAAGATCGTCGATTGGCGCGCGCTCATAGCCGATCGCCTGCGCAAAAGCCGTCGACGACTGCACGGCGAAGCGCGGCAAATAAAGCGCCGTGTAGAGCGCGACCTCGCCGACCGTTACAGTGCGTGGCGCCGCGTGGCGAATAATCTGGCCGATTTTGAAGTCTTCGAAGAAATTGCCAACGTTGATCTTCGACTTGCTCATGTCCTAACCGTTAGTTGGCGCCAGCTTCGCCAGCGCATCGAGATAAAGCGCGGGCGCGCCCGCAACGAAAACTGTCTTGACGCGGCTCGTCGCGCCGGCGCGGATCGAGACCGAGCTTTTGGGGACGCGCAGCGCAGAGGCGATCAGCGCAATGAGCGCCTCGTTGGCCCGGCCATTCTCCGGCGCGGCGCGCACGCGGGCCTTTAGAACGTTACGGCCATCGGCGAGAGCCTCGACGCCTTCAATCGCGTCGCGTCCGCCCTTTGGGGTCAGGCGCACGTGAAGCGCGACCCCTCCCGGCTCGACCGCCCAGGCGGAAGATGCTTTCCCCGCGCCTCCTTCACCCAAGCGTGTAGGCGCCGGCGCTGCTGGCGATGAGATCGCGCAGGAACTGCATGAGCAGCAGCAAAATGAGCGGAGAAATGTCGAGCCCGCCCACGCTCGGCAGCACCGAGCGGATCGGTCCGAGCAGCGGCTCGGTGATGGCGTTCAGCCATTTCCAAATCGAATAGGCGGCGTTCGAGCGCATATTGATGACGTCGAAGGCGATGAGCCAGGACACGACCACCGTGGCGAGCAGAATCCACCAGTAAATATCGATGATCGTGAGAAGGAGTTTGACCACGGCGTAGGACATGAGGAGGCTTCCAGCGGATGAGGCTGCCGACTGTCTAGCCTCCCCGCCCCGCCTCGGCAATCCTCAGTCGTGCGGGCGCTTCTGGCGCGTCAAAAAGCGCAGCATACGATTGACAGGAAATCGCCCCCCGTGTACCCCACGCGCCGGAGCGGGGCTGTAGCTCAGATGGGAGAGCGCTGCAATCGCACTGCAGAGGTCGGGGGTTCGAATCCCCCCAGCTCCACCACGCTTCGACCACTGGCCGCCTTGGCGCTCTCCGCTAGAAAAGTCTCTCCGTGAACTGCCCGTGCAGCGCAAAAGGCACATGATGTTTCAGGCGGGCGACGAATAGAGGTCGACCGGAAATGTCGCGCGCGTCGAGGCCGACGATCGCCGTGCGGCCATCGGCCGCGTCATACACGAAAGTGAGAACGACGCCCTCGTCTTCCTCGCCATCGGCGTGAGTCGGCGCGAAGACCGGCTCGCCCACATAGCCGTTCGGGCCAAAATCATGAGAGACGGTCGCGCCGGTTTCCAAGTCGACGCGGGTAATGCGCTGCTGCAGCCCGATTTTCCGGCCCGGCGCATTATCCGCCACATAGGCGTAGCGATAGGGCTGCGAGACGAGCCGCGGATCGACTCTTGGAAATTCGACCGCGGGACCAGTCTCAAAGATGCGCTTTTCGACGGCGCCAGTCGTAAGATCGACGCGCAAGCGCATGAACTCCGCTAAGCCCTGCGCGCTAAAGTCAGAGCGCCAGAAATTGCGCAGCGCGTCGCCGATCGCGGCGTAGTCTGGGTAGCGCGCGAAGTCGAGAACGACAGAGCCATCCTCCTCGAACCCGTTGGCGAAGTGAAACTGGAAGAACGGCTCCGTCTCGATGAAACGCGGCGGACTCGAACCGTCACGCGAAACGAGCAGGATGAGCGTCGGTCGCCCGCCGTCCCATGAGAGCGCGCCGTCAAAGCTCGAAAACCCCAACATAAACTTCAACGGGCTCACGAGGATCGGACCGATGCAGAAAACGAGGAATCGCTCGGTCAGCGCAAAATCATGATTAATGACCGGATAAGGCAGCGTGACTGGCGCCGACCGCGCCAGGCCGGAAGAATCGATGCGATACGGCGTGAGCGTCGTCTTCAACCCGTAATCGATTCCGAAGTTGAATAATTCTCCGGTGATCGGATCGAGCTTAGGATGCGCGGAAAAGGCGCGGACCTCGCCGCCGAAATCCTCCAAACCCAACGTCGACAGCGTCTTCGGATCGAGCGCGAAAGGCGGTCCGCCCTCCCAGAGCGTGAGCAGCCGCTCGCCAAGCATTGCTACCGAAGTGTTGGAGACATTCCCAGGCCAGCGAAAAATATTGGCGAGAACGCCGCCGGGCCGCATCTTGCCGAAGCCGCGATAGAGGATGCGGCCCGCGCGTGTTTCGTCGACATAATTGTCGGTGCGGACATAACGGTTCTGATAACGAACGCCCGTCTCGTCGAAGCGGATCGCCGAGATCATGCCGTCGCCGTCGAACCAGTGTGGAAACCATTGGCCAGCGAGGTCGTTGCGGCCGGAGCCATTGCGGAACAGCGTCCCGCGCAGACTGGCTGGCACGCCGCCGTCGATGTCCTCTATGCGGTAGTCGTATTCGTCCGCAAGGCTGCGGAATCCAGCGCTCCAGGGCCGATCGCCGGGAGCGGGACGCATCATCAGTAGTTGACCCGAACGGTCAGCGCCTTCTGGCCGCCAGCGTAATCGAAGGCCGCGTCCGAGAAGGAGGGCGCGCCGAAGGTCATCGACGGATTATTGGAGACGCCGAAGCCCTCCTGAGGTTTGCCGAATGCGCCGGTCGTAATCTCAGATTCGTTGTGCTCGGCGTGGAACAGGGCGACGGCGTAATTGCCCGCCGGAACGCCGCTGAACACGCAATTCGCCTGCCCGCCGCTGATCTTCGCGATCACGCCCTTGTATTGGGCGCCTGGCTGGCGAAAGGTGCTTGCAGAATTGTAGAGCCCGCAGCGCACGACGCCATCGTCATCGCGCAGGCCAACGACATTGACCGAGATTTTGTTTGCCGACTGTGCGGCGGCCGTCGCCGGGAGGCCCACGCTCAGCAAAAGGACAAAGGCAGCCTTTGTGAAATGCATCTTGCTTCTCCTTCCATTCTACGGTTCGCCCTCGGCAGGATCAGACCGCATGGTCCGGCCAAAGATTGAAGTATGAAACCTCAGCCGCTCCCTGGAGACTGCTTTTTTTAAGTTGCGCTCAGACGGGCTGCAAGGTCCACAGTTGAAATCGCCGTAACGGCTTAGTGGCGCACTCGATTTATATTCCCCGCCAAACGAGCTTCGGCTTTGTTTGTTGTTTCGAACGCCCCCTGCGCCATATCCCTAAAGAATCTCCTGATGGAGGGCGCCGATGTATCGCAAGATTCTTCTGCCCATCGATATTACCGAACCTGAGATGACGGACCGCGCGCTCATTGTTGGGCAGGCATTGGCTAAGGCCTTCGACGGCGACATACGGCTCGTCAACGTGCAATCGCTATTGCCGATTGCCTTTCTTGATTACGTGCCGGAAAATTTTGATCTCCAAATGCGTCGCGGTCTCGAGAAGGAGATAGCGGCGGTCGCCGCCAAGATTCAGTATGCGCCTGAACGCATATCCACCAAAGTGTTGTTCGGCCCTGTCTATCAAAAGGTTCTGGCCGAAGCTGAAGATTGGGGCGCTGACCTTATCGTACTGTGCTCGCATAGGCCTGGAATGGATCGTTTTCTCATTGGCTCTAACGCCACGACGATCGTCAATCACGCGCAATGTTCGGTCATGGTGGTGCGAGGAGTCGTGGCGTAGGGCGGCGGCAGCTTTCACGACGCCTTTCGCTCGTCGATGAAACTAAAATGGCGCCGCGATGACGGCGTCTTCACGAAACTCTCATCGCTCTCTCACATGACTCTGCTACCGACCCGTCGATGCGGCGAAGACGGGAGGATGCCATGTCGAAAGACGCGATGCAGACCGAAAAGTCCGAAAGCAATACCGGCAAAATCGTCGGCGGCGCGATCGCCGCGGCCATCGGCGGCACGATCGGCGCGCTGCTGTTGGGCGGCTATGCCGTGCTGCCGGCCGCCGTTGTTGTTGGACTGCTCGGCGTTGCGCTTGGAGCGGTGTTCGACTGAGAGCGAGTTCGCGCCGGGCGACGTGAAATTCGGGTCCGGCTCGAAGGCGTAGGTTTCGAGTTCGCGCGTGAAACTTGGCGGCTTCAAAGGCGAAGCCGCTTTTTCTTTTTAGGGGAGCGTCGCTCCGGCCCGCCAATTAGGGGAATGAGATAACCTTAAATTGAACGGGCGCTGGTCTTCCTGGCTGTGGCTTTGCTAAACGGAAGCGTCGGAATATGAAAATGCGTTGCGCGGAATATGGCCTTGGGCGGAACCGTTTGGCTCCGATTTCGTTACTCCCCCAGAGCCAGAGCCTCGCGCTGAATAAGGCTTAGTTTCAACTGGGAGGTAGAAGATGAATAAAATTCTGGGATTTGCTGCCGCGGCCGCCGTTCTGTTTGGAGGCTCCGCTTTCGCCGATCCGGTGACCAGTCCCGCGAATGTCCGGTCTGGCCCCGGTCCGAAATGGCGCGTGGTGGCCACCCTGCCGGCCGGCACCGATGTGACGGTGGTCGACTGTGGCGCCGGCTGGAAGCGCGACTGGTGCGAGATTCAGGCTGGCGCCGTGCACGGATTCGTCGCCGCGGGCGTGCTCGGCACTCAGGGAAATAATGTCCTCATCGCGCCGGTCGTTACGAATAATGATGTCGCGATCTACAAGGGTCCTGGCGTTAATTACAAGATTATCGGGAAGATCCCCGAAAATCAGACGGTCAACCAGGGCGCATGTGTTTACGGCTGGGGTGAGACTATCTGGTGCAAGGTCACTTACGGCGGCAAATCGGGCTACGCCATCCGGTCCGAGCTGCAGCGCGAGAACTCGCTTTTCCCGATGTAATCTGCAAGCCGCGGCGATGGGCCTCTCCATCGCCGCGCCGCTCTTTCGAGCCCTGCCCGGACGCCCTATGATGCCGCCGCGGCCACGCGGTCGTAGCGAGGGCCGCAACCATTCGAGCCGAAAATTCACATGCCGCTGCAGCGCGCGTCTCGCCGCTGATCCGGCGCGCGCTCGCCCCTAATCCCGGTCCCTTCACCTATACTGGCACGTGCAGCTATATCGTCGGATCCGGCGACGTGGCGATCATTGATCCCGGACCTGACGACCCGCGCCATGTTGAAGCGCTGCTCGCAATGATCGGCAATGAAACACTGCGCTATGTGCTCGTCACCCATACGCACCGCGACCACTCTCCGGGGGCGCGCGCCCTGAAAGAGGCGACGGGCGCCACGATAACCGGATGCCGGCCCTACGCGCCTTCCGAGTCCAACCGCGTCGGCGGTCCCAATCTCGACGCGGCGCATGACTTGGCGTATGCGCCGGATATTGTGCTCAACGACGGCGATGAGCTCGAAATTGGCGATGCGTCGCTCGTGGCTCTGGAGACGCCCGGACACACCGCTAACCACGTCTGCTTTGCGCTTGCCAAAGAACAAGCGCTCTTTACCGGCGACCACGTAATGGCCTGGGCGACGACCGTGATTGCGCCGCCCGACGGCTCGATGGGCGACTATATGGCGTCGGTCGAGCGGCTGCGGGCGCGCCGCGACAACGTTTACTGGCCGGGCCACGGCGAACCAATCCGCGATCCCCAGCGCTATCTGCGCGCCTTGATACATCACCGGCGCGCGCGCGAAGCTGCGATTCTCCAACGTCTCGAAGCCGGGGACGAGACGATCGCCGAGATCGTCGCCCACATTTACGAAGGCGTCGACAAGCGCCTCCACCTCGCCGCGGCGATGACGACCCTGGCCCATCTCGAAGATTTAATCTCGCGCGGTCTCGTCGATTGTGCGGGAACGCCTGGACTGCAGTCGCGTTTCGGGGGCCGCTGGACTTAAGGCGCTTCCGACGCCTGCAGAAAGATCACGACGTCGTTTTTGTGCACGCGGCCCAGCCGCTTGCGCGCTTCCTCGTCAAGAATGTCGGCGTCGACAGTATCACCCTTGATGAGCGCCAGGCGGCTTTCCCAATGCATGCGTTGAAGCTTCAGCAGATTGCGCTCCAGGCGCAGCTGTTCGAGCTTTTGCTCATATTCTTCGCCGGTCTTCAGCCCGCGCTGACCGTTAACCCCGTGCCAAATGAAGTAGGCGGCCGTAACGCCAGCCGCCGTGTACAGAGCAAGCGGGAGTATGAGCGCGCGGATAAAAACGCGGAGACGATGCATGACCGCCAACATAATTTAAGCGGGTTTAAGCGCCGTTAAGGCTAGTTGGCCTTTTCGGCTCCAGAACGCGCCAGCCGCTCGATTTCGGCACGAACGAGCCGCTCGACAAGCGAGGGCAGATTGGCGTCGAGCCAATGCTGCAGCATTGGCCGCAGCATTTCTTGAACGCCGTGATTTAGAATTTCGCTCTCACTGAGCGCCACACTGGCCGCAAGGGCCTGAAATTGCGACGTGACCGCCGCCGCAGGCTCGGCCGACAGCAGCGACTTCTCGGGCCCGGCGTCGGGGATCCCGATACTGGAATATTGCTGCTCGAGCGCGCTTTTATCATCAATCTCCGGTGGCGCGCCTTCCCTTTTCTGCTCGCTTTCGCGGGCTGCGAAACGCAGCAACCGCGCGTCGCCCGTCTCTAGCTTTTCGCGGCGCAGGTCGAACGCGAGCGATGACCGCGGTTCATCTTCGCGTCGATCAAGCACGGGCGCAGGATAGGCTTTACCTGCTAACGACGGCGCATCGACATCCGGGCGAATGCGGCGACGGTCCTCGGCGCGCAAGCCGGGGAGGCCGTCGTCATCTGCGATGATGCGACGGATCGAAGCGAGAATTTCCTCCATGGAGGGCTCATTCGCGCGCGCTTCGTCCTGAAACGAGTGCGACGGGGCGGATGCGTTCGCTGCGCTCATGGAATTCTGCCGCTTTGCGCGGAAGGCGCCGCGCATGAGGGTGGACCGCATCTCTGACCGCGCCAAACCCGCGAATCAACTCGGCCCGAATGAATTCCACACTTTTCGCGCTACGATGTCACCCGCATTCGCGAAATTCTTATCGGCCGTCCGGCGTGTCGAGACCCAACCACTGTTCGTGGACCTGATAAAGATGAACGCTCGGATCGTAGACCACGACGGCGAGGTTGATTTCTTGGGCCGACAAGCGCCCGATCGAACCTAACGCAGCATAGGAAGCAACGACGCGATCGCGCTGGGACGTGACGAGATTGACCCGAGCGTTGAGAAGCGCCTGTTGCGCATTTAGCACGTCTAGGGTCGTGCGCTGCCCGACGTTGGCCTCCTCCCGCACGCCGGCAAGCGCCGTCTCCGCCGCCTTAACCGCCGCCTGGCCGGAGATGATCGACGCCTTCGCGGTCTCGAGAAGTCCGTAGCTTGAAACGACGCTGGCGCGCACGCTGTCGCGCTGAACATCGGCATTGAGCCGCGCTTGCCCCAGTTGCTCTTTGGCCTGCCGAACTGAGGCATATTCAGCCCCGCCCTGATAGAGCGGCACGTTCAATTGTCCTATCGCAGAAGCAGTGAACTGCCTGGAGCCCGGCAGACCGAGAAATGAATCATATTGATTCGAAACCTGAGTATTGACAGAGAGGCTCGGCATCAACGCGCCTTCCGCGACCTTGACGGCGAGCTCCGCCGCGTCAACCTGATGGAAAGCGGCGGTTACGCCAGGATGCTCCACCAGAGCTACGGCGATCGCCTCCTCCAACGACTTCGGCAACAGCGGTTCGAGGCTGCGCCCAGGCTGCAAATGCTTAGGTTCGCTGCCGATGATTTGGCGATAGTTCGCCATGCTGTTCTTGAGCTGCGCCTGCGCGGCGTAAAATTCAGAGCGGGCGAGCGCCACGGACGCTTCCGCTTGGGCCACGTCGGTTCGCGTCACTTCGCCGACCTGAAAACGGTCGCGCGTCTGCTTGAGCTGCTCCTCCAGCACCGTAACGTTGTTCTTGCGCAGCGAGACGACCGCGGTGTCGCGCAGCACGTTCATGTAGGCGGTCGCGCCGTTCTGAAGAGTCGCCTGTTCGGTCAGACGCATCGTCGATCGCGCCGCGAAGACGCCTGATTCCGCCTGCCGCACGGAATTTTCGGTGCGGAAGCCATCGAACAGCGTCTGCGACACGTTCAAAGCCGCGCCGCGTGGATAGCCAGTGTAGGTGTCCTGAAAATCACCGCTCGCGCCGGAGGCGGCGCCAGCCTGCTGGCTGCTGCTGCCGCCAAACGGAATCTTGATCGCGGCATATTGGGCGCCGTATTGCGCGGTAATGCTGGCTTTCGGTCGAAGGCCAGACTTTGCTTTCGGCGCGTCCTCGTCGCGCACCCGCACATTGGCTCGACTCTGGTTGAGGTCCGGATTGCCGTAATAGGCGCGGGCCAAAGCCGAGAGCAGGGTCTCGGCCGAAGCCTGACCAGGCGAGACGGTGAGGAAGCCAAGCGCCAATGCGGCGGACGCGCAGGACAGGAAGTTGGCTGTTCGCCGCCTCCCGAGGCCAAACCCGTCAGTCGCCATTGTTCCCCAACCTATCCTCGCGCGGCCGCTCTCCGGCTGTGGTGAGTCGCTATGATGAACTCTGAATGTAACGCTAGAAATGTGATTGAGGCGAAATGGCGGCGCTAAAGGCTAAACGCCGGCGCCTGAGCAAAACCTTCAAGAACCGGCGCGCTGGCCGAGAAGAGCGGCCGCTCTCCAGCCGCGCGCCCATCTTGACGCTCGAAACGCACGACTTGCTGGCCGGCGCTCGGCTCCAGCCTGGCGATCGCCAGCAATCGTCCGTCGGGCGTCAGCTGCTCAAACAAGGCGTCGAGGCCTGCCTGGGCATGTCCCTGAACGATAATGACGTCGTAAGGGGCCCCGCTTCGGACGCCCTTTTCCAGCGGTCCCAGCTCCAATTGCGCGTTTTCGCAGTTCAACGCGTCAATTCCTGCCTTGGCGCGCGCATAAAGCTCAGGGTCGCATTCGAGCGCGACGACCTTCTCCGCAAGTCCAGACAGCAGCGCGGCCGAGTAGCCGACCCCGCCGATATCGAGCACCTTGTCGGTTGCTTTGATCTCGGCCTCCTGAAGCATTCGGGCGAGCACCAGCGGCGGCAGCAGGCTGCGCTTACCTCCGCCAGCGGATCTCACCGAGATCGCGAGATCGGAATAGGCGAGCGGCGCGAATGAATCGGGAAGGAAAAGCTCGCGCGGAACGCTGAGAAAGCGCTCAAGCAAGGGCACGTCGGTGACGTCGAAAGGACGGAGCTGGCGCTCAACCATGGTATGGCGCAGTGTCGCCGTCGACTCGCCCGTTTTCGCCACTCGCGCCACCAAATCCAACATTAGATTTCCGGCTTTGCGCCGACCCCTTGCAGGAGATGCTGCAGCGCAGGAATCCGCCGCCGGCGCTTTATAGGAGCCGACTCACGTCATGTCCATCGCTCGGCTTACAACTCAGCGCCCACGAGCATACGGACGCCGTCGCCGCTTTCACCCAGTCGGCGCATTTGTTCGAGCGAGGTCTTGTCGAGAACGTCGGCGATCGCCTCACGCGCGCGAAGCATGACGAGGCGCACCGCGCACCGCGTCTCGTCCACGCAATCGTCGCAGCGACGATAAACCGTTTTGCTCGCGCATTGGATGGGCGCGAGCGGCCCATCGAGCGCGCGCACGATATTGCCGACCCCAATCTCCTCTGGAGGGCGCGCCAGCATATAGCCGCCGCCCTTGCCTTTTTTCGAATATACGAAGCCGGCGTTGCGCAATTCGCCCAAGATTGCGTCGAGAAACTTTTTTGGAATTTGGTTCGAGGCGGCGATATCCGCGACTAGCGCGGTTTCGCCCGGCCGCACGCCGGCCAAATGAACCATAGCCTTGAGGCCATACTTGGCTTTTTTCGTCAGCATTCCCTGTTTGACCTTTGGGGGACTCGGCGACTGACTCGCGCAATTCCCTTATTCGCTGGCATTCTACTGCAACTCTGCCGGTTTTCGATAATATGTCGTTGAACAGGTCAGACGCCAGAATTGACAAAGTCGACTGACTTTATAGAGTAAAATTCGGTCTCGCCAGGAAAAGGGAAATGGCGACAGTCTTCGACGCTCTGAACGCGATTAATCCGCTCTATTCCATTTCTGGCTTCGCCGTCGGTGCGCTCGTCGGCTTCACCGGCGTCGGCGGCGGCTCGCTGATGACGCCGATACTCATGCTGGTTTTCGGCATCGCCCCAAACACCGCGGTTGGGACCGACCTGCTCTATGCCGCCATCACCAAGACGAACGGCACGCTCGTTCATGCGCTGCACGGCACCGTGGATTGGCGCATCACGCGCCGGCTGGCCTATGGCAGCGTGCCTGCGACCATCGCGAGCCTGGTCCTTCTCTCTTGGCTCGGCAAGTCGAGCGGTCACGCGGCCAACGGCCTGATTACTTCGGCTCTCGGATTCGCCCTGCTGCTCACCGCGTGCTCAATCCTCTTTCGGCGATGGATCCTGGATCACATCGCGACACACACCAGCAATATGAGCGACAGGCGCTTGCTCTGGTTGACGGTGACCCTCGGAGTCTTTCTCGGCGTGCTCGTGTCGATCTCCTCCGTCGGGGCCGGGGCGATCGGCATGACGGTGCTGCTGGCTCTTTATTCGCATACGGCGACCGCGCGTCTTGTCGGCTCCGATATCGCCCATGCCGTGCCGCTGACGCTGATCGCCGGCTTCGGGCACTGGCTGATGGGCGGCGTCGACTGGTTGCTTCTTCTCTCGCTCCTTATCGGTTCAATTCCCGGCATTGCGTTGGGCGCCCATTTCGCGGCTCGGGTTCCCGACCGCTATCTGCGGCCCGCCCTGGCGAGCGTCATGGCGTTCGTCGGAATCAAACTCTCGATATAGCCCACAATTCTCCCTCAGGAGCGCTGATATGTTGCAGACAGTGCCGAAGTTCACGCCGCCAACAAAACCCGGCCGAGGCCGAATCTACGACTCAATCACCCAAACGATCGGCGATACGCCGCTCGTTCGGCTGGATCGGCTGGCGCGTGAGCGCGGCGTAGAAGCGAATCTCCTCGCCAAGCTCGAATTCTTCAATCCAATCGCGAGCGTCAAGGACCGCATCGGCGTCAGCATGATCGAGGCGCTCGAGAAGAGCGGCAGAATTACGCCGGGCAAATCGGTGCTGATCGAGCCGACGTCCGGCAACACCGGCATCGCTCTCGCATTCGTTGCAGCTGCGCGCGGTTATCGACTTATCCTCGTCATGCCGGAGTCGATGTCGCTGGAGCGGCGCAAGATGCTGGCGCTGCTCGGCGCCGAGCTCGTCCTCACGCCGGCCTCGCAGGGCATGAAGGGCGCGCTCGCAAAGGCCAATGAACTCGCCGCCGAAAATCCCGACGCGGTCATTCCGCAGCAGTTCGAGAACCCTGCAAACCCAGAAATTCACCGCGCGACGACGGCGGAGGAAATCTGGAACGACACGAACGGCGAGGTTGATTATTTCGTTTCCGGCGTTGGGACCGGCGGCACGATTACGGGCGTCGGCCAGGCGCTCAAGGCGCGCCGGCCCGGCTTGCGCGTAGTTGCCGTGGAGCCTGAAGATTCCGCCGTACTTTCAGGGCGCCCACCCGGCCCGCACAAGATTCAAGGGATTGGCGCAGGCTTCGTGCCGCCCATTCTCGATCGAAGCGTCATCGACGAGATCATCACCATCGGCAATCAGACAGCGTTCGAGACCGCACGCATGCTGGCTCGCGTGGAGGGCATTCCGGTCGGCATCTCGTCCGGCGCCGCGGTCGCGGCCGCATTGGAGATCGCCAGCCGTCCTGAAGCCGCCGGCAAAAACATCGTCGTGATCATTCCCTCCTTCGCTGAACGCTATCTTTCGACGGCGCTGTTCGAGGGCCTGTGAGCCGGTTCGCGCCGCATAAAACGCGGCGCGCGTCTCAGCTCTTGGAAGATCAGTTTCTGTTGCGCTTTTGCGGCGGCTTAGCTGCGGGCGCTGGCGGGGCCGCCTGTGCATTTTTGCGACGATGTAGCGCATGACGCGAATAGGCGCCGATGACATAGCCCAGAGCGACGATAACGATATAGACAATTACTAAGAAGCCGCCGCGTTGATTGGCGGAGGCCGCCCTTTCGAGAAGGGCGATGACTTCTGTCTGGTCGATAAATTTATCGGCGACGACGCCGCAGATGATCCCGACAATGGGCACGAGCCAGGAGGGCAGCCGGAAAAAGCCGAGCGCTATCGCTATAAGGAATGCGACGAGCCCGAAGACGTGCAAGAACTCGATCAAGATCGACTGAATGATGAGTCCTACAAAGCGGACGAGCTTGATCATTTCACTTCCCTGTCCTCATTGATTTTGGCAAAGCTTACACGTTCGGCAGATGCTGCGCGAGCGCTTCAAGCACCGCCATGCGCACCGCGACGCCCATCTCCACCTGTTCTCGAATGAGCGAGCGGGCGCTGTCAGCCACTGCTGTATCGATCTCGACGCCGCGGTTCATCGGACCCGGATGCATCACCAGCGCATCCGGCGCCGCACAGGCGAGCTTCTCCTCGTCGAGGCCGAAGAAATGGAAATATTCGCGCGCGCTCGGCGTCAGCGCACCGGCCATGCGCTCGCGTTGAAGGCGCAGCATCATGACGATATCCACCCCTTCGAGTCCGCGCTTCATGTCGTGGAACACCTCAACGCCCAGCCGTGAGAGTCCGTCGGGCGCAAGCGTCGAAGGTCCGATAACCCGCACGCGGGCGCCAAGCGCGCCAAGAAGCAGAATGTTCGATCGGGCGACGCGCGAATGAAGAATGTCGCCGCAGATGGCGACCGTCAGCCCCTCGATGCGGCCCTTGTTGCGCCTGATCGTCAGCGCGTCGAGAAGCGCCTGAGTGGGATGTTCATGCGCGCCGTCGCCAGCGTTGACCACGGAACAATCGACCTTTCGCGCGAGAAGATGGACCGCCCCGGCGTGCGCGTGACGGACCACGATAATGTCCGGCCGCATCGCGTTGAGCGTCACCGCCGTGTCGATCAGCGTTTCGCCTTTCGACTCCGAGGAGCGCGCGACCGACATGTTCATCACATCGGCGCCCAGACGCTTTCCGGCGATCTCAAATGACGCCTGTGTCCGCGTCGACGGCTCGTAGAAGAGATTGATTTGGGTTCGCCCGCGCAAGCTCGAACGCTTCTTATCGACGCGGCGCGAAACCTCGATCGCCTCCTCGGCCATGTCGAGAAGGGTTTCAATATCGGGACGAGTCAGCCCTTCAATGCCGAGAAGGTGGCGGTGCGGGAAAGAAGCTTGCGTCGCCCCTGTTTGCATGCGCCGTCTATACCAGCTTTGATCCACGCCGGAAGCATGATGTGCCCGGCTCCTGGAAGTCGCTTGATCGAACTTGAGTTCCCTTGACATATACTCGTGTCGAGCACATGTCTGGCGCAACGACGGTTGCGATATCCCCATTCGCAGCTTAGTCTCGAAACTTAGCGCTCCGAGCGGGAACCCGCCTCGGAGATTTTATGGGGGCTACTTATACTCAATGTGAGTATAAGTGAGAGGCGCCGAAGATGACCCTTTTGACAGCCGACACGCGTAACAGCGCGTCAAGCGCCACGCGCGAGCTTCCCGCAAGCGCCGTTGGCGTCGGTCCAAGCAGCCGATTCCCGGCCCTGCCCCGCCCTACTCTCGAATGGACGCCAGAAATCCAGGCCGCGACAGCCCATCTCTATGAGCGCATGGCGAGAGTCATTCCGCCGGTCGAGTGGCCGTTCTTTGCCCCTTATGTGAAGGCGATCAACGATCTCAAACATGTGCGCAACGCGACCATCCTTGCGCACAATTATATGACGCCGGAGATCTATCATTGCGTCGCCGACCACATCGGCGACAGCCTGCAACTCGCCAAGCTCGCGGCAAAATCCGACTCTGACATCATCGTTCAGGGCGGCGTGCATTTCATGGCCGAAACCTCGAAGCTGCTCAATCCGGACAAGGTCGTGCTCATGCCCGACCTCAAGGCGGGCTGCTCACTCGCTGAGTCCATCACCGGAGCCGATGTGCGCGCCTTGCGCAGGCAATATCCAGGCGTGCCGATCGTCGCCTATGTGAACACCTCGGCCGACGTGAAGGCTGAGGTTGACATCTGCTGCACGTCATCGAATGCGGTCAAAGTCGTCGAGAGCCTTGGCGCCGATCGTGTGATCATGGTTCCGGACCGCTATTTGGCGCAGAACGTCGCCGCGCAGACGAAGGTGAAGATCATCGCCTGGCATGGCGCCTGCGAGGTGCATGAGCGCTTCACGGCCGAAGAGATCGAGAACTACCGCGCCGAAAACCCGGGCGTGAAGGTCCTCGCCCATCCCGAATGCCCGCGCGAAGTGATTGAAGTTTCCGACTTCGCCGGCTCGACGGCGGCGATGATCGACTATGTCCGGATCAAGAAGCCGGCCCGCGTGTTGCTCGTCACCGAATGTTCGATGGCGGACAATGTCGCGGCCGAGACGCCGGGGACCGAATTCGTGCGGCCCTGCAACTTCTGCCCGCATATGAAGCGGATCACACTGCCGAAAATCCTCGACAGCCTGCTTTACGTTCGCGAAGAAGTCACCGTCGATCCCGCCGTGGCCGAGCGCGCGCGCCGCAGCGTGCAACGTATGATCGATCTGGGCTAGACTGCGGCCATCTGGGCCTGACTCGAACAGGGCGGACCATGCCGGCGCTCGATGCGACGATTGCGGCCATCGACGCCGCCAATGCTGACGACCCCCGTCAGATTGAGGGCCGAGCTTTCGAGCTGGTCTACGCCGAACGCATGAGCGCGCGGCTCGCATCGCTCTATCCCGACGCCTCCGATCTCCTCAAGATTGCGACGCGGGCGCAACACCTGCGCCGCTGGGAAATTGAGCGTTCGAAATATGAGGAAGGTCGCCGCGGCTATAATGATTGGCGACGCGCTTGCCGCATACATCACGCCAATCTCGTTGCAGACATCATGAGCGCCAATGATTACGACGAGCCGGCGATCGCGCATGTCGGCGCGCTGATCCGCAAGGAACAGCTCAAGAAAGACCCTGAGTCGCAGGCGCTCGAAAACCTCGCCGCGATCGTCTTTCTCGAGCACTACTTCGACGACTTTCTGGAAAAGCACCGCGATTACGAAGACGACAAGCTCGTCGACATTCTCGGCAAGACCTTGTGCAAAATGTCGCCCAAGGGCCATGCGGCGGCTCTTGCTCTTCCTTTCGCCCCACGCGCGCGCGGCCTTGTCGAAGCGGCCCTTGCCCGCGAGGCCGGTGCGCTCGCGCGCCTCGCCGCAGTCGCGGTCGATTAGAGAGTCGATGCGCGAGGATTTGCCTCCCATCATTATTGTCGGCGGCGGACTCGCGGGCGTGTTCTGCGCGCTTAAAATGGCGCCGACGCCGGTGGCGATCTTCGCGCCGACGCCAATCGGATACAGCGGCTCTTCCTTTTGGGCGCAGGGCGGCATCGCCGCCGCTGTCGAAGAAGGCGACACGCCGGAAAATCACGCGAACGATACGGTTGCGGCCGGCGGCGGCATTGTCGATCGCGACATTGCGCTCGCCATGGCGCGAGAAGCGCGCGCGCGTATCGAAGATCTCGCGGCGATGGGGACGCCTTTCGATCGATCGGCGCTCGGCGGCTTCGCGCCGTCGCAAGAGGCGGCGCATTCGCGACGGCGCATCGTTCGCGTTCAAGGCGACGTCGCCGGGCGCGCGATCATGGACATTCTGGCGAAGGAAGTCGCCAGAACCCCATCGATCCATATCGTCGAAGGCTATTCGGCGCAGGAAATCGTCCTGCGCGACGGCCGAGCGGTCGGCGTCCGCGCCCGCGATAACGACGGCATGATCCATGAGACTCCCTGCGCGGCGCTCATTCTCGCGACGGGCGGCATCGGCCATCTTTATCGGGTCACGACCAATCCGTTGGACGCGCGCGGAATAGGCGTCGCCATGGCGGCGCGCGCCGGCGCGTTGATCGCCGATGCGGAATTTGTTCAGTTTCACCCGACGGCAATCGATATCGGCGCTGATCCGGCGCCGCTTGCGACCGAAGCGCTCAGGGGTGAAGGCGCGGCGATCGTCGACCGCAACGGTCGACGCTTCCTGCTTGACATCGATCCCAATGGGGAGCTTGCGCCGCGGGACATCGTCGCGCGCGGCGTCTTCGCCAGCATCCAGGCTGGCGATGGCGCCTTTCTCGACGCGCGTTCAGCAATCGGCGCCGAATTCCCAGCGCGCTTTCCCACGGTTTACGGAAGCTGCATGAGCGCGGGGATCGATCCCTCGCGCGAACTCATCCCAATCGCGCCAGCCGCGCATTATCACATGGGCGGCGTTTGGACGGACGCACGCGGCCGCACGAGCCTCGATGGTCTCTGGGCCGTCGGCGAAGTCGCCTCGACCGGAGTTCATGGCGCGAACCGGCTCGCTTCCAACTCTCTCCTAGAGGCGATCGTTTTCGGCGCCCGCGTCGCGGCGGACGTGCGCGCAACGCCGCTCGCTCCCATCGAATGGCGGCCCCAGGCGGATCGGATCGAGCCGATACCGCGCGATCGCGACTTTGCGGTCATCGAGGAGTTGCGCGATCTGATGTCGGCGAATGTCGGCGTCATCCGCAACGGCCCCTCGCTCGCGGTCGCGGTAAGGTCAATCCGGCGCATGATGTCGCGGACGAGCGATATCGAGGCGCGGAATATGCTGACGACGGCCTTGTTCGTCGCCGCGACGGCGCTTGAGAGGCGCGAGAGCCGCGGCGCGCACTTCCGCTCGGATTTTCCGCAGGCGGACCCCACGCTTGCGCGACGCTCGCTCAACACGCTCGACGCCGTTCTGCGCGTCGCCGATGAGGTTGAGGCATGACGTTCGATTTGCCGCCGATACTGATCGAAGAGGCGGTCCGAGCGGCGCTCGCCGAAGATCTGGGCCGCGCCGGCGACGTCACCACGCAAGCGACCATCCCCGCGAACGCGCAGGCTCGTGCGGCCATCGTCGCGCGCGACTCGGGCGTCATCGCCGGACTTCCCGCGGCGCGCGTCGCCTTCGCCATGATGGGGCCCGAAATCCTCTTTGAAGAACAGGCGAAGGACGGCGACTCCGTTGAGCCAGGAACGCAGATCGCCCTCGTGTCCGGCCCGGCGCGCGCCATTCTCTCCGCCGAGCGCGTGGCGCTTAATTTTCTCGGCCGGCTATCAGGCGTCGCCACGCTGACCGCACGCTATGTCAGCGCCGTCGCCGGCGCATCGGCGCGCATCTGCGACACGCGCAAGACGACGCCATCGCTAAGGGCCTTGGAAAAATACGCGGTGCGTTGCGGCGGCGGCGTCAATCACCGCTTCGGCCTCGACGACGCCGTGCTCATCAAAGACAATCACATCGCCGTCGCCGGCGGCGTCGTTCCGGCGCTCAGAACGGCCAAGGCGCATGTCGGCCATCTTGTGAAAGTCGAGATAGAAGTCGACACGCTGGACCAACTGCGTGAGGTCCTCGACGAAGGCGCCGACGCCGTGCTGCTCGACAATATGACGCTTGATGATCTGCGTCGCGCCGTCGCGCTCGTCGCCGGCCGAATGATCTGCGAAGCCTCGGGCGGCGTCACGCTCTCAACCGTCGCCGAGATTGCGAAAACAGGCGTCGATCTCATCTCCGTCGGAGCGCTGACGCACTCCGCCGCCACGTTTGATATCGGCTTAGACATAGAAATCAGTTGATAATTTGTTCCAGCGAAGCTTCGGCGAGGCGCCCCCGCCGGCCGGCTTCCTTGGCGCCGCTCGCGCTGTTATAACCCCCACGCTTTCACAGACCCTCGAGCAACCTCAGGAGCCATGCCTTCGTCCTTCGTTCGCAAGCTGATCAGCCGAGCGCGGCGAAGGCTTTGGAGCTCCCCAATCTCGTCAATGCCAGCGCAGTTGAGGCCAGAGGCGACGCGCGACAAAAGCCTCGCCGCCGAGATCAGCGATTATGAGCGCACTGTCGGCTTTGCCCACAGCGCGGGCTCGATGCCGCTGCGCACCTTGCTGCGCATCGAACGGCTGCTAACCGGAACGTCGATCTTTTCGGCCGAAACTGGCTGCGGCAAGTCAACGATCTTTCTCTCCCGCATCGCCGAACGGCATAAGGTCTTCTGCTATGACGATCGCGGCCAGGAGGCTTCGAGCGTCGACTATTTCATGAACTGTCCCGCGACCCGGCCCGATCGCCTCGAACTTGTCTTTGGTCCGACTCAGCTCACGCTGCCACGCTACGAGGGCCATGTTCCTTACGATCTCGTCTTGATCGACGGCCCGCACGGTTTTCCGTTCCCGGAACTCGAATATTATTACTTCTATCCGCACCTGAAGACCGACGGGCTACTGATCATCGACGATATCCATATCCCGACCATCAGCCGGCTTGCAGACTTCCTCAATGAGGACCGAATGTTCGAGAAGGTGGAGTTCGTCGGCTCGACGGCCATTTTCCGCCGCACCGACGCGCCGGTCTTTGATCCATTGGGCGACGGTTGGTGGCTGCAGGATTTCAATCGTCGGCGCGCGTCGTTCCTCAAAGACATCTATCTGCAGGACGGGAAGCGCCGCGCTCCGATTTCATTCGAGAAAATCTACTAGAGCAGGTTCCGAAAAAGTTGACAGACTTTTTCGATGAGAACCTGCTCCAATGTTTTGATTTAGAGCGATTCCTTATCGATCACATGATTCCATGTGATCGGGAAGCGCTCTAAGCCGACGCTTGCGCCGGTTGCGCCGCCCCATTCGACTGCGACAAGCGTCCCAAACGCAGGCCGCGCTTCTCCAGCATCTCTAGCAGCTTGGGCGATAGCAGAAAGGCGAGCTCCTGCTCACGCGTGATCGTCACCGGATCGAGCTTTCGCAGGTCCTCGTCCACATGCCCAGGATGGCACATGATGAGATGCTTGCTGCCGGGCGCTCGAAGATAGCTCTGAAAGGCCTTTGCGTAATCGAAGCTTGGATGAAAGTTCGAAAATCCAGCAAAACCGTCATTTACGTCGAAGCCACGGTAGCGCGCCTCACGGCGGAAGCCGCTCGCGAGCGAGAGCGCTGAGATCGCTTTGCGGGCGTTGGCTCCACGCGCAAGAATGCGATGCAAGACATCCCCAGCGTCGCGCACCCAGGTCCGGCCCTTGAGATTTCGCGCGGACATGGCGTCGAGCAGCGCCGTTCTTATGCCGGGGAGGACATGAATGTGCTGATGGCCGTCGACATGATCGGGCGCCCGATCCATCACTGCTTCGAATCTGTCGAACTGCCGATCAATCTCTTGGCGAATTTCGTCAAGCGGCAGCTCCTTCTTGAAGGCCATCCGGATGACTTGCGAGAGCGGGGGAAACTCTCCGTTCGGCGCAAATTTCGGCATCGAGGAAAGAGGCCGTCCTAGGGTGAGATTGAAATGCAGGCCGATGTCCGCGTCTCGCCCTCGGCGAACCAGCTCCAAGCCCATGGCCGGCCAACGGGGCCCATTTACGAGCGCCGAAACTGCTGTAATCCTTCCCGCATCGAGCGCTTCCAGAATGCCGGCGCTGACCCCATAGGACAGGCCGTAATCGTCCGCGCATAACGCAACAATCTGGTCTTTACCCATCGGCCCGCTTCCTCCGCCGCTCGGCAATTATCCCTATGCTACTCCAATAAATATTGGTTTAAACCGCTTCATGAACAGTCCCGACGTATCGCTCGTGATCCCCATTTTTAACGAGGCGGCGAATCTTCGGCCGCTGGCGGCCCGAATCGGGTCCGCGCTCGAGGTCTGCGACGTCTCCTATGAGGCGGTCTTCGTCGACGACGGCTCCAGCGACGAGAGCCTGGACATCCTGCGGGACCTCTGCGCCGAGGAGCCGCGCTTTCGCGCCCTGTCGCTTTCGCGCAATTTCGGCAAGGAGGTCGCGATCGCCGCCGGGCTCGACGACGCCAGAGGACGCGCGGCCGTGATCCTGGACGCCGATCTCCAGCACCCGCCGGAAGTGATCGCGCAATTTATCGAAAAGTGGCGGGAGGGTTACAAGAATGTTTACGGCCAGCGTATCGACCGCGCCACCGATCCTAAGCTGCGCGTCGCGCTCACCCGCCTCTTTTACCGCTTGCTGGAGAATTTCGGCGACGTGCGGCTGCCGCCCGGCGCCGGCGACTTCCGCCTCCTCGATCGGCAGGCGGTCGACGCGCTGCTGACGATGCGCGAGCGGGCGCGCTTCAATAAGGGTCTCTTCGCTTGGATCGGCTTCAAATCGATCGGCGTGCCTTTCGAAGTCGAGGAACGGGCGACCGGAAAGTCGAAATTCAATTTCTCGAGGCTGGCGCGTTTCGCGCTCGACGGGCTGATGTCCTTCTCCTCAATTCCGCTCAAGGTTTGGACCTATGTCGGAATGAGCATATCGGCCTTCGCCCTCGCCATGGCGGTATATTATTGGGCGCGCACCATGCTCTTTGGCGTCGACACGCCGGGCTTTCCCACGCTGGTGGTGTCGATCGCCTTTTTCTCCGGCGTTCAGCTGATTTCTCTTGGCGTGCTCGGCGAATATGTCGCGCGCATCTTTAATGAGGTAAAGGGAAGGCCGCTTTATCTCGTCGCGGAAAGACTGGGCGATGAGGAAACCGGCGCGAAAGAGGTAGACAAGGCTTTAAAAACATGATGATAGACGCGCCTGTTCAACTGTTTCATTCACTGTTAGCCGCATGTCATTGACGAGGCGCAAATTCATGAACTCAGACGCCGGCCGTTCGCCACTGCGCGGCAAAAACATCATCATCGCCGCGGCGCTGATCGCGCTCTTTGCCGCCTTCGGCGTGCGCATATGGCGCTTCGCGGCGGCGCCCGGCGTGCCGACCCTGCTCGAAGGACTGCCGGAGTCAAAGACGGAAGCCGATCAGCAGATTTTCCAGTCACGGCTCGCCAAACGCTTCCATGTTGGATCGACCGAGGTCGACGATCTTATCAACGAATTGCGCGACGACGGCTTTGCGGTCGACGCCGAGAAGGACATCGCGACCTTTGAACGCGGCGCGAACATCGCGGACAAATGTCGCCGTAGCGCCAATATTCGCTGGTCGCGGGGAGAAGGCGACGAACTCGCCACGATAACCGGCGGATATTCCCTGCACTGCCCCGAGCATTGAGAAGAGCGCAGGCTTAACAAAATCCTGCTAGGACGATTGCGATGATTCGCAATCTGCTTTCAGTCAGCGGCTTCACCCTGCTCTCGCGCGTGACGGGATTTCTGTCGCTTGCGATGCAATCCGCCATCATGGGCGCCGGCGCTGTCTCCGACGCATTCTTCATCGCCCAGCGCCTGCCCAACAGCTTTCGCCAGATTTTCGGGGAAGGCGCCTTCAATACGGCCTTCGTTCCCTCCTATTCGATGGCGATCGAGCGGGAGGGCGACGCCGCGGCCGAGGAATTCGCTGGAGAAGTCTACACGCTGCTCCTTGCTTCGCAGATCGTCCTGCTCGCGATCGTCTGGGCGCTGACGCCGCAATTCGTCTCGCTGCTGGCGCCGGGCCTCGACGACCGCCCGGAAAAATTCGCGCTCGCAGTCAATCTCACCCGCATCACCTTTCCCTATCTGCTTTTCATCACCCTTTTCGTCTTGCATCAGGGCGCGTTGAACGCTCATGGGCGTTTCGCGCTTCCGGCTTTCGCCCCCGTTCTGATGAATCTTTCCGTGATGGCGGCGCTCGCCGTCGCTTTTCTTTTTCCAAACGCCGGATATGCCGCGAGTTGGGGGATTACGGTCTCTGGCGTTCTGGAACTCGGATTGTTGATGTGGCAGGCGCGGCGCATCGGCGTTCTGCAGAGGTTGCGCAAGCCGCATTGGCCGCGCGTGCGCGATTTCTTCATCCGCCTTGGGCCGGCGATCATCGGCTCCGCAAGTCCCCAGATCGCCGTGCTCGCGGATACGATCCTCTCATCGATGCTTCCCGACGGCGGGGTGTCATCGATCTCCTATGCGGAGCGGCTTTACCAGCTTCCGGTCGGAGTCATCGGCATTGCCGCGGGCACCGTGCTGCTGCCGGAAATGAGCCGGCGGCTCGCCGCGGGCGATGAAGCTGGCGCTTACCATGCGCAAAGCCGCACAATGGCGCTCACCGTCGCGCTCGCCGCGCCATTCTTCATCGCCTTCGACACGATTCCGGAACTGATCGTCGCGGGGCTCTTTCAACGCGGCAAATTTTCAGCCGCCGACGCCTATGCGGCGGGCGACGTGCTCGCCGCCTATGGCGCCGGTCTGATGGCGCTTGTGCTGATCGCCTCAGCGCGCGCGAGTTTTCAAGCGCGCGGCGACACCAGAACGCCAATGCTCATCGCGCTCGGGGCGCTCGCCGCGAATGTCGCGTTGAAAATTGTTTTGTTCCGGCCGCTCGGCGCCGTCGGGCTCGCTACGGCGACGTCGGTCGGACTGTGGATCAACCTCGCCGCGCTCGTCGGAATCGCTCTCGCGCAGGAATGGATGCGTTTTGACGCCATTTTCGTAAAGACGCTCGGCGCGACAATTGTCGCCTGCGCCTTTCTATCCGCTGTCGCGATCTTCGGCCGTTCGTCGGCGCTGGCGCTCGGCGCGCATTTTGGCGTACTCGCCAATCTCGTCGCCCTTACGTCGCTCGCCGTTGCTGGCGCGTTCGTCTACGCCGGCGCGCTCGTCGGCGCGCTGCGCGCGGGCGGGGTGACGATTAGAAGCCTCAGGCGTCGAGCGTCAGACGAATTGCGCCAAGCCAGGGATTGAGTCGACGATCTCTCGCAGCTTTTCGGGGCCCAGTTTGGCTTCGGCATAGCCGAAAATCTCATGGCCCAGCGCCGGGATTTGGCTCATTCCGATACCGGCGCCGGTGAGCTTGGCGCCAAGGCCCATCAGCCCGCCCATGCCGCCCATCAATCCGCCGAGGCCATTGCCGCCGCCGGCGGATTCGGCAGACGCGATCGCCTCCTGCGCGCCGGGAAGCGTGTCGAGAAACTCGGCGACGGCGCCGTCGGGCGACTCTTTTTGAAGGAAGCCCAGGACCAGGCCAACCGCGGTTCTGGCGACCTCCGCGTCAACGCCAAGGGCCACAGAGACGCGCGCCACCAGTTCATCCATATCGGGCCTCCCACACTTTCCGAAGTCGGAAAACGCGAGGACTGTCGCCGCGACGGGGATGAAAATCAAGGCCGCTCCGCTCGCGCTTTCGCACGAGGTCGGTTGGATTTGGCGGGGCGGCTGACGCGCGCTTACCGCGCGCGCCATCTCCGGAACCTTACGCTGATCGGCGAAGATCGGTCCGCGTGCCAGTTCGCTCGCGCAAGGCAGGCAGAATGCTTCGGATCTTCTCGACCCCATCGGCTCCAAGGATCGTTTCGGCGCTTTTTAGAACTTGGCGCACCAAAGCGTCGGTTTGAACTTCGCTAATCCCCAGTTTTTCGAGCTGTCCAGCGAGAATGTTCACATCGGCGCGGCCACGACCGAAAAGACTCGTCATGCCTTCTATGGTCTGAGTGACGCCGCCGTCGCCGACAAACTGCGCCGTGTCGACGGCCTCTTGGGCGCTCGGCATCTTGGCGATCATGACCTGCATATTGCCGGTCTTATCCTTGTCACGAAGAAAACGCAGCACGAGGCCGATCGCCGCCTTGGCGACGGTCGGATCAAGCTTCGTCTCTGCGACGACGTTTTTGGTGAGATCTTCCATTGGACGTCCTCCCCCGCAAGCACTGCGGTTGCGGGAGAGATGTCGCGGCGACGCTAGGCTTCAAGCGTGACTATATGCGAGCGCTATGCGGCGTCGAGGCCGTAAAGCGAGTGCAGCGTGCGGACCGCGAGTTCGGTGTAAGCCTCGTCGATCAGCACGGAAAATTTGATCTCCGACGTGGTGATTGCGCGGATGTTGACGCCCTTCTCCGAGAGTGCGCGGAACGCCTGCGCGGCGACGCCGGCATGGCTGCGCATGCCGATTCCGATCGCCGAGACCTTGGCGACGTCCTTTTCGCCGGTCATGTGCGCGAAACCGACCGCATCCTTGACCTTCTCAATGATCGCAAAGGCGCGCTCATAATCGGCTGTGCCAACCGTGAAGGTCATGTCGGTCATGCCCTCTTCGGAAACGACCTGCACGATCATGTCGACGTTGATCCCTGCCTCGGCCAGCGGCATGAACACCGCGGCCGCGACGCCCGGCTTGTCGGCGACGCGCCGAAGCGTGATTTGCGCCTCGTCACGCGAGAAGGCGATGCCTGTGACGACTTGGGCTTCCATAATGTCCTCCTCGTTGCAGATCAACGTCCCCTGCCCCGGATTTTCCGGGTCGTCGAACGACGAGCGCACATAAGTCGGGACGCCGTGCACCATGGCGACCTCGACTGAGCGCACTTGCAAAACCTTTGCGCCGAGAGACGCCATCTCCAGCATCTCTTCGAAGGAGATTTTGTCCATCCGGTGCGCCTTGGGCACGACGCGGGGATCAGTGGTGTAGACGCCATCGACGTCCGTGTAGATGTCGCAGCGGTTGGCCTTGATTGCCGCGGCCAGCGCGACGGCGCTCGTATCGGAGCCGCCGCGGCCGAGCGTCGTGATCCGTCCGCTGTTCTTGTGCATGCCCTGAAAGCCCGCAACGACGGCGACTTCTCCGCGGCCGAAACCGTCAACGATGCCCAAGCCGTCGATGGACTCGATGCGCGCCGCGCCATGCGCGGCATTGGTGTAGATCGGCGCTTGCCAGCCGAGCCAAGAACGGGCCGGCATGCCCGCCTTCTGCAAGGCGATCGCAAGAAGTCCGGCCGTCACCTGCTCCCCGGAAGCGACGACGGCGTCATATTCGCTCTGATCGTAAAGCGGCGCCGCCTCTTTGCACCAAGCGACGAGCTCGTTGGTCTTGCCGGCCATCGCAGAGACGACGACCGCGACCTCATGCCCGGCGTCGACCTCGCGTTTCACGTGGCGCGCGACATTATGGATGCGATCGACAGTGGCGACCGACGTGCCGCCGAATTTCATGACCAAGCGTAACATGAGGACCGGGAAATGGGCGAGACGCTCGCGTCCCGCGGGAAGCGGCGCTATATGTGTCCGCGCCGGCAGGCCTGTCAACGGCGGCGGTCGCCAAGCATTCTGCCTTTTTCTTTGGAGAAGTTTTCTTGGAGTATAGGGTTTTTATCTCTCACGGTTGGCATGACAGATGGATTGCGCGACAAATGGCGCGCCTTATCGCCGATGCGGGAGGATCGCCTTTTATCGATATCTTTGACATCGAAATCGGCGATCGCATCGCGGAACGCGTATTGGAGGGCACCCGGGAATGTCGCGAACTGGTTGCGCCGCTGACGCCTTGGTCCGTCGAGCGCAATTGGGTCTGGGCGGAAATCGCGGCGGTTTGGGCTCTCGGCAAACGCTTTGTCGGCGTCACCTACGGCGTAACCATCGAGGAAATCGAGAAAAACCATGGCGGAATGGCGTTCCTCGGCGCGACAAATCTCGTTGCCCTTGACGACTTCGATGGTTACATAAGCCAGCTAGCGCAGCGCATCCGATTGGAGAGCGACCAGTGAAAGCCTTCATGTCTTACAATTCGAAGGATGCGGCCTTTGCGAGCGCCTTGCGCGAGAGCATCGAACGGGACGGTGTCCGAGTGTTCGACCCTGCGCGCGATACTCCTCCCGGCCTCGATCTGTTTTCCCGCCTTCGCGAAGAAATTGAAGCGTCCGACGTTCTAATCCTCGTCGTTCCCGAGACAGGAACGGCCAATGCGAACACTGCATTTTTCGAGGCGGGCGCGGCGAAAGCACTAGGGAAAAAAGTGCTGGCGGTGATGCCCGATGCGAGAGGCAGACAATCGCCAAGCGGCATCGCCGACTTGGCGATTTTCGAGGCGGCCGACAAACCGGTTGATGACGTGGCGAAAACATTGGTTCACGCCTTCGAGCCCGCCTAATTAGTTGAGCAAGCCCAAAATAGCGCTAACGGCGCGCTGCCCCCGAGCAAGCAGAGGTTCCGTTGTCATCGCCTCATTCCGCCAGCGTCGACCCCGAGGACGTCGCGCGCTTCAACCGGTTGGCCGAGCTCTGGTGGGACAGAAACGGCAAGATGGGGATTCTCCACGAGATCAACCCCGTCCGCGTGGACTACATCCGCGACCACGTCCGCCGGTTTATTCGGCATGACGCCAGGGCCTTGAATGCGCCCGGAGACCGTCCTCTTGAGGGCGTGCGCATTGCCGACATCGGCTGCGGCGGCGGCATATTGAGCGAGTCGCTGGCGCAGCTCGGGGCGCGCGTGACCGGCGTCGATCCTGCGCCAAACAACATCGCCATCGCAAAAAAGCACGCCGAGAAGTCCGGATTGGAGATCGACTACCGCAATATCACCGCCGAAGACCTCGCCGCGGCCGGCGAGCAGTTCGACGCCGTGGCCGCCCTCGAAGTCATCGAGCATGTCGAAGGGCCGCGAGAATTCATCGCCATGCTGGGGCGGCTACTGAAGCCCGGCGGGCTCCTCTTCCTGGCGACCATAGACCGGACGATGAAGAGCTATCTGCTGGCGATCGTCGCCGCCGAATATGTGCTCGGCTGGGTGCCTAAGGGTACCCACAATCACGACAAATTCATTCGCCCGGACGAACTCTCGTCATGGGTGCGCCAAGGCGGCATGCGGGAAATTGACCGAGCGGGAATGAGCTTGCAGCCGCTGACGAAGACCTGGCGCAAAAGCCATGACACCGACGTCAACTATCTGATGGCCGCGAAGAAAGAGGGCTAAATCTTCTTTGGAGCCGAGCTCCGCTCTAGGCTCTTGTTCGCGCCATAAGGCGACAGTAGAATCTGAGCCTATGCCAATAGACTCCCTTCCGCGCTTCCGCGTTTTCCTCTCGCTTGCCGCAACCTTGGCCTTGGTCTTCGCCTTTGGCGTAGCCGAAGCGAAACCTAAGTCGGAGGCCAAACCGAAGGCCGAAGAAGCTCCGGCTGAAGACGCCGGCTCGAAAGCCGCCAATAAGCGCAAACCGGCCAAGAACGAAAAGGCCGAGAAGCCAGCTGCCGACAAAGGCTCCGACAAGCCGGAGCAACTCGGGAGCTTCGGAGAATGGGGCGCCTACGCGGCTCAGAGCGGACGCAACAGAACCTGCTATGCGCTCGGCCAGCCGAAGGAGCGCACCCCGAAAACCAAGCTCAAAGACTCCTCCGCCTATATTTTTATCTCGACGCGGCCCGCCGAGAATATTCACAACGAGGTCGCAATCAGTCTTGGCTATCCGACAAAGGACGGCTCCGCCGCAGTCGCCGATATCGACGGCGACAGCTACGAATTGATCACCAAGGGAACGAACGCCTGGGTGAAAGATCAGACTCGTGAGCGGGAATTCGTCGGCGCGCTGCGTGGCGGCGCCAAGCTCATCGTGAAAGCTTCTTCGTCCAAGGGCACAAGCACGACCGACAGCTACTCTCTCAAAGGATTGTCGGAAGCGCTCGCCCGCGCCGTGCAGGAATGCAAATAGCTACCGCGGCCCAGGCGCGGTCGGAACCTCTCTGACCGAAGCCGCAATGGCGCGGATCTCGGACGCCACGCCAGGATATTGCGTCGCCAGCCGATCCAGATCGCCGATCTCGACGTCCTGCGGCGTGACGCCCGGCCATTCAGTGCTCGCGCCAAAAAACCAGCGTCCGCTCCCTAAAAGCCGCGCCGTGTGAAAAGTATCGCCGGGAATGAGCAACTGAACGCGCTGGCCGGCGCGCAGATCGGGTCCGACGACGATACGCTCGGTCGAGCCGTCGTTCTGCAGCATGAACAGCTCCAGCGGATCGCCCAGGTAATAATGATAGAGCTGATCGTTGCGAATCCGGTGCAGCCGCACCGGCGCATGCGGCGTCACTAGAAAATAGAGCGCCGAACCCACTGGCCCGCTGCGCGCGAAGGGCGCCGGCAGCGCGTCGGCGGCGAAGGAGAGCTTGCTCGTATAGGTGATGCGGACAAATCCGCATGTCGCGTTCGGCTCGAGCGCGAGCAGATCGATGATCTCTTGATAGCTCAGAGCGTCGGACATGGCGGGCGGCTCCTGGGTCCAGCAAGTATAAATCTTATGATACCAAGTATTTGACCATAGAAAATACTGGCTGTGGTCCTTGTTCTTGGCTCCCGCCTCCGCAGACTGCGCGTTAGCCACGGCAGTCCCCCTGTTAGCTGTCTTGGCGGACGGCGACGGCGCTCATCGCTGCATCATCCGTCGCCGTCCCTGTCCCTCCGGCGAACGCCGGACAAGAGAAAGATGGAGAGGCAAATGGCCGTTAATGTTCACGGCGGCGCGGAAGTCGGCAAGATCCTCGCGTATCTTATTGGCTTCACCGCATTCGTCGTCGTCGCGCTTACCTGGGTGCCGCATTGGATATCGCCAGATAGCGCAAACATCACCGGAAACACCGGCGGCACAGCGCGCATGATCCAATGACGCGGCGACGCTCCGGGAGTCCGTCCCTTCCGGAGCGTCGACTTCAGGCGCGCCGCGCCAGTTGCAAAGCAAATTCGTTTCCGGCATAACGACGCCCGCGACGGTTCGGCGACACGCTTTGCCGGCGCGACGGATGCGGGTGTAGCTCAGGGGTAGAGCACAACCTTGCCAAGGTTGGGGTCGAGGGTTCGAATCCCTTCGCCCGCTCCAGTTCAAAGGGCTCCACGAATTCGATCCCCACGTGCGGAGACCGGGGTTAGATGCTGACGACGCGCGCCCCGGCGAAGATCAATCTCACCCTTCACGTCCTCGGCCGCCGGCAGGACGGCTATCACGAGCTCGAAAGTCTCGTCGCCTTTTCCGGCGCAGGCGACACTCTATCCCTCGCGCCCGGCGAAGCGCTGTCGCTCGATCTTTCGGGACCCACGTCCTCGGCCGCCGGCGCCGGCGATGACAATCTTGTGTTGCGGGCCGCGCGACGGCTCGCAGAAAGAATAAAGGACCTGCGGCTCGGCCGCTTTCGACTCGAGAAGCGCCTGCCTGTCGCGGCCGGCATCGGCGGCGGCTCGTCGGACGCCGCCGCCGCGTTGCGTCTTTTGGCGAAAGCGAATGGTCTCGCGCTCGATGATTCGCGCCTTCGCGACGTCGCGCGCGCCGTCGGTGCGGACGTGCCGATCTGTCTGGTGCCGCGAGCGCGCATGATGCGCGGCGCTGGCGAAAGTCTCGGCGCGCCGATTCGTCTTCCGCTGCTGCCGGCGGTGCTGATCAATCCGGGCGTTCCGATCGCGACGGCGACGGTCTTTGCCGCGCTTGGATTGCAGCCGGGCGCGTCGCTCGATCGCGCCGGGCATCTGGAGATCGGCGCCCGGCCCAGCGCAGAAGACGTTCTCGCCTTGCTGGCAAAAGGCCGCAACGACCTTGAGGACGCTGCCTGTCTGCAGGCGCCTGTGATCGTCGATGCGCTCGCCATATTGCGCGCGGCGCGCGGCTGCAGGCTCGCGCGCATGTCGGGTTCGGGCGCGACATGCTTTGCGCTGTTTTCGACGCGACGCGACGCTGTTCGCGCCGCCCGCGTCATTCGCGCCCAACATCCCGGATGGTGGGTCAAGACGGCCGTGCTGAGATGAACCGCCGGCCGCCGCCGAAAGACCGCAGCGCGCTTGAGAAGGGCCGCCGTGCGCCGCAAGCCGAGACGCGCGGGCCGTTCCGCCCCGCCTCGCCCGATCTCGTCGCGCTCTATGGCGCGCATCCAGTGCGTTCGGCGCTCACCGCGCGCAAGCGCAAACTGCTGTCGCTCTATGCGACCGAGACCGCGCTACCGCGCATCAAAGAACTCGCTAACGCCGCGGGATTGGAGCCGCGCCTTGTTGACGCCCGCGATCTCGAGCGGCGGCTTGGCGCCGACGCCGTGCATCAGGGGCTGATGCTCGAAGCGCGTCCGCTGCCAGAGGCTGATATTTCCGACATCGTCAGCGTCAGCGGCGTCGTGCTCGCGCTCGACCAGATCACCGATCCGCATAACGTCGGCGCGATCCTGCGCACGGCCTGCGCCTTCAACGTCGACGCGGTCATCGTCACCGAACGCCACAGTCCGGAATTTTCCGGCGCGCTCGCCAAGGCGGCGTCAGGCGCGCTGGAATTCGTCACGATCGTCTCCGTCGTCAATCTCGCGCGGGCGCTCGACGAGCTTGCCGAGCGCGGCTATGCGCGCGTCGGACTGGATTCGGAAGGCGCTGAATCGCTCTCGACCATTGCGCTGTCAAAGCCGCTGGTCCTCGCGCTCGGCGCCGAGGGCAAGGGGTTGCGTCGTCTCACGCGCGAACGCTGCGACGCCGTCGCGCGGCTCGATCTCCCCGGACCGATCAAAAGCCTGAATGTATCGAACGCCTGCGCCGCGGCCTTGAGCGTCGTGACGATGCGGCTCGGATGACAGCGCCGGGCGTGGGATTGACCTCCCCGTCGGCTTGGACGCATAGAGAAGTCGCGCGACGCGCCTCAAACGACGCTAGGGCCGGTTTAGCTCAGCTGGTAGAGCAACTGATTTGTAATCAGTAGGTCGCGGGTTCGAATCCTGCAACCGGCACCAGTAAAAACAAAGAATTACGTTCGCCTAGCCTATCGAGAACATAAGACTGGCGACCAAATGGCGACCAGTCGTTCGCGCCGAATTTTTCTTTTGGACCATTGCGTCCTGTCGGCGCCGCAGCCGCACCAGGGTTGTCCGCGACAGACGAGAGTGAGAGCTACGCCCCGTGTCCGTGACGGAATGAGGACCGAGGGAGAAGTCTCTCGGCCCGAACCATGACTCGCATGGAAATTCTGGACGCCGCGCGCGACGGCGACGCCGGCTTCAAAGTCGATGCGAGCCGGAGCCTCTTTGAGAAGAAATCACTCTAGAGAAACGGCTGATCAGATCTCAGCCGATTCGTAGCTCGTGATTTCCATGCCGACGCAGATTTCGACGATAGTGGGTTGCGACCAAGCCATGGCGTTGCTCCTCCAAATTCGTGTCCGCCGAGATGGCGGCTTCGGTCGAGAATAATGAGGGGCGCGTATCCTTTCACCTTCAAACTTTCGCCATTCGTGCTTCCAAAATTTCCCACCTCGCGAATGGCGGCATGCGGACTACGTCACGTCATTCGTCGTCCCGCAAAGGAAGCGATACAATAATTCGCGCGCCGCCGGACTCCGGACTTTCGATCCGCTGCTCGCCGCCCAGCGCGCGCACGCGTTCATTCATGCCGAGCAGTCCCATGCCTGGCGCAAAGCGCTCTGAAATGCCGACGCCATTATCCTCGATGGTGACTTTTAGTTGCGGCGCGTCGCCATCCTGTTCGTGGGAAGACGCCTCCAAGCCGAATTCTAAAGTGACCGCGCCCCTATTCGCGCCGGAGTGGCGAAAAATATTGGTTACGCCCTCCTGCACGACTCGATAAGCGGCGAGGGCCGTCTCCTCATCGAGCGACGAAAGATCGTGGCGGACGACAAGCCGCAGATCGACCTCAGGATGGGTGAGCGCCCATGACGCAAAGAGCGCCTTCAGCGCCGGCTCTAGACCGAGTTCTTCGAGGCCTTTCGGCCGCAGTCGGCCAAGCAGGTCTCTGAAAAGCGCCTGAAGCGACTCGCTCGCCTTGTCGATCGTTGCGCTCATCTGTCTCAATCGTCCGATGTCTGGCGAGGGATGCGAGACCAGCTCCTGTAGCGCCGCCGAAGTGGCGCGTATGGAAAACAGGCAGGGGCCCGCCTCATCATGCAAATCCCGCGCGATTTCCTTGCGTTCACCTTCCTGCACTTGAATCAACTTATCAACGAGTTCGCGGTTCTCCTGCTTGATGCGGTCGAGCGTCGCGCCAAGCGAATTTAAAGCGGCGGCTATCGATCTGAATTCGCTCGCTCCGCTGAGCGGCAGGCGTACGCCGCTCTTGCCAGTTTCCAATTGCGCCAGCCCGGATTTTAGCGCGTCGAAAGGCGCAAGCGATTGGCGCAGGAACAGGAGAACGATCGTCAGGAAAACAAGCATGACTGCGAGGCTAATGGCCGCGAGCCACATCATGTCCGACCAGATCTCTTCGAGTTCGTCGAATGGATTCGAGATCACCACGATATTGCTGTAGGCGCGTCCGCCGACGATGACGGGGATTGTCAGCACCCGCGGTGATGCGCCCACGAGCTTCACGAACCATTCCGGAACGTCGCGATTGGATTGGCGGATTTTTTCGAGCCAATCTGTGGGCGCGGCTTCATTGGCCGCGAGGATCTCGACATCGGCGTGGCGAAGCTTCCCGAGAGACGCATAAAGACGCCGCAGCGCGGGATCAGGGTCTTCGTTATCGGGAAGATTTGCTATCGTCGCCAAGACAAATTCCCGCATCAATCTGAGATTACTTCCCGCTTCTGCACGCACGCGCGGGCCGGCGTGAAGAAGCTGAATCGCAAGATTGCTCAGCAAAGTCGCGACGAGTACGACGCCGATCAGCACGCCGAGTCTGGCTTTGAGCGAAAAACCGCGCATGACGAGCGCCTTTGTTGGCTGCCCCACGCTTTACCGTTGACGTGCGCTGACAGTCGATTGACAAGACTAACGGTTCTCACAACATAAGTTCTGGCTCTCAAACAAGTGAAAAAAAGAGGATGCGCGTTCTCATCGTCGACGACCACCCCATGGTGATCGAGGGCTGCCGCGGCATGCTTTCGGGACAAAAAGACATCGAAGTGCTCGAGGCGCACAACGCCGACGACGCGCTTGACGCCTATGCCTCTGCAACGCCCGACGTTGTGGTGCTCGACATTAACCTGCCCGGCGTCTCCGGCTTCGAATTGCTGCGGCGGATTTTGAAGCGGGACGTGAACGCCAAAATCATCGTCTTCACCATGAACGATGATCCGGTGTTTGCGGCGCGCGCCATAGAAGGCGGCGCACGCGGTTACGTCGCCAAGAGCGAGGATCCGCGCGTCTTCATCAAGGCGATCCGCGCCGTAGCTGGGGGCGAACGCTATCTCTCCAACACTCTTGCGCTAAAGCTCGCATTCGCCGATCAGAGCCACGCCAACAATCCCCTCGACGCGCTGAACGGCCGTGAAATCGAGATCCTGCGGAATCTGGCGGAAGGCAAGGATATGACCGAGATCGCGCATATTCTGAAGGTCTCCTACAAGACCGTCGCGAATAATTGCATTCTGCTGAAGCGCAAGCTTGGCGCGCGCTCCAAAGCGGATCTATTGCGCATCGCCGTCGAAAACAAAGTCGCGATGAAACTTGTGTAGGCGTCGCTATCTGAATTGCTTTTGCGTCCGGTAGCGCGAAGCGAGCATCTGCAGCGCAGGCTCGCGTTCAACGCCGCTGTGGCGCAAATTGTAATAGTGCTGGCAGAGCTCGCCGTAGGTCTGCTTTTGTCCCGCCGTCGCCGCGACCTCGACAAGCGATTTGATTAATCGCGCGAAGTCTTCCGCGTGACCATCCGCCGCAAGCATCTCCCCGATCTGCGCGGTGCGATTGGCAAGCATGCGGTCGGTCTCCAAGAAATGTGCCTGCGCCAAGAGCAGGGCCGCGCGTATTTGCTCGACAACGCGTGCGCCTTCCGCGACCTCCGCGCCGGCTTCACGCCGCGCGAGCCAGAGCGCCGGCTCGGTTCGATCGGTCGCGCGCAGCCATATGTCGGCAGCCTTATGGCTCTCCGGCTCGATTACGTCATCCTGTTCGGCGCTTCGCTTCTCTTCGCCGCAGGATGCGAAGAGCGCGCAAGCGCCTGCAAGAATGATCGCTCTGCGGAAACGCATTTGCTGCCGTTATTTCCCTTCCACTTTCTGTTTTAGGCCTTGAAGACCATCGTGCAAGTAACTCGACATCGCCGTGCGCGCCGCATCGTCGTTGAGGTTTTCCGGCGGCTCATTGCTCGTATCGCCACGATAGAGGCGACCATACCATTTCACCAGGCTTCCTCCGCCCGACGCAGGCTCGATCGTGAAGGTGAGCGTATAAGAACTCACCGGCATCGCATCGAGGTTTGGATCCGACATACGCCACGACATTTTAAAGGCCGCCGGATCATATTCATCGAGCCCTTCCTTCAAAACGCCTCCCTTTTTGAGAGTGACGTCGCGTTCGGCGCCCGGCGCATCTCCGCCCGTGGCCTTTACGCTCTGAACGTCAGGATTCCACTTCGCGAGCCCATCGAATTTTCCAGCGACGGCCCATACAGCTTTGGGATCGGCGGCGATGATGATCGACTCGTCGACCTTGATTGGCGTCGGCCCGTGGGCGAGCGCGGGCGCACAAATCAGAAGAGCGAAAAGCCCCAGCAACTTTCTCATTTGGAACTCCCTAGTTGAGGATCACGGATGAAGGGCGCAGCTCGGCGCGCTTGAACGAGAGCTTGCGCGAGCAAAGGTCCGGCGGCTGTCGAAAAAGTAAAAAGCGCAGCCGCTGCGCCGAAGAACGGACGTAAGTCAAACGTCGCGTCGCGTGGCCGGATGGAGGCTACCGCGGCATAATCCTTCCACAGTCCCTTTCCGCCTTCGAGATGCGCATAGGAAAGACCGGTCTTCTCTGCGAGCGAACGAAGATAGTCTTCCTTCACTGAAGATAGATGCTCGACGCCGACTGCGGCAGTCGCGCCGAATGGCGCGTTGCGCGCATTGTAGCCCTCGCGCCGCTCAGCGCCTTCAGGCGGCAATCCGAAGCGGCTCTCATGTGGAACGTCGTCGGCGCCGAGGAATCCAATCTCACGTCCTTTGTCGTCGAATTTCGGGATGGGCGAAAGCTCATAGGCGCCGACGCCGACGATGAGCCCGCGCACCTCGCCGGGGCGCCCTTCAAAAGCCGGCGCGCCACGAGCCGGCAGCGGCGGCGCCTCCTGTCCGTCAGTGAAAAACAGGAGATCGCTTTTTAAATCGCGCGCGATTTCGATAGCGCGGAAGAGGCCGGCCGACACACGGCTGTCGCCTTCCCAGGCCATGCGCCAGTCGAGAGCGCCAATCGACGCTTCGAGCGGAGCGAAATCGGCGCAGACATCGATTGGCTCGAACAGCAAAAATGTCCTGCGTTCGCTGAAAACGGCGAGACCGACGCGCGATGGACAGGGCAATTCGGCGAGCAGAGTGCGAAGCGCGGTCTTTACCGCCTCGAGCCGGCTGACCGGCCGGCCTGACGTGGCATAATCGCGGACATTCATGCTGCCGGTGATGTCGACGATGGCGACGAAATCGAAAGTCGGACGCCGAACCGTAATCTTTGGCGCAAAAAAGGTGCTGACAAGCGACAGCATCGCCAGCGCAAGCAAAACGAGTCGTGGATCGCGCACATCCGGGCGCATCATGGCAAGCCCTTCGGCTTGCCGGGAATGTCGGTCCAGAGTTTTTTGGGGTCGGCGCTCAGTTCGTCGCCGCTCTTTCTCTCGAAATCCGGAAAATCCCGGACAAGGCGAGCGGCCACGTCGAGATTGAATTTGGCGTCCCAGTAGCCCGGCGCAAGCTGCAAGGCGCGCCGGTATTCGCGTTTGGCGAGGTTGACGAATGGATTGGCGGCTTCCATCTCCGAGCGCTGGATCTGGTCGAACGCCCCGCGCAGCAGCGCGTTCGCGAGGAGGTAATGTCCCCGCGCGCGCAATTCGATACTTCCGCTTCGATCGAGCGCCTCCACTGAGGCGCGCGCACGATCGACGTCGTTTCGCGCCGCGAGAAAGCCGATGCGGGCGAGAAGCGCTTCAGGCCTGGCGTTCACATCGACGGCGACGTCACGGCGCTGCCGCAGCGCCTCGATTGTGTCGTTGGCGTCGACGGCGCTGCGCCAGTCGATGAGCGATGCGGCTGTCGCCATAATGAACGCGAGACAAAGCGCAACCAGAATCGACGATCGCGTTTGGCGCCAAAGCGCGCGCACTTTGTCGCGTCCGACCGCAATCCTCTCAGCGATGGGCCTCATCGCCCGCGGCCTCCGACGCCGAGTTGAACCTCGCCGAGCTTCGCGGCGACAAGGAGGGCCGTGGCGACAAGCGCTAGCGCGAAAGCCGATGCGCTCAGATCTGTACGCGGCAATTTTTCGACGTAGCGAACGGGATGACGTTCTAGCTTGCCGATCTGTTTTAAAGCCTCCTCAGTCTCTTCGGCGCTTTCAACCTCGAAGGCGCGGTAAGGAACGCCGAGGGATTTGAAGAAGAGATCGAGATGGCGTTCTGGCGCGGCCTGCGGCGACTCGTCGTCGCCTGACGATTGATCGGAAATCCCTCTGCTGCCCTCTGTGCGCAAGAACAACCAGTAAAGACTGACATTGGTCTTGCGGAACTCCGCCCTAAGATCGTCGCGCAGCTTCGAGTCGATGACGCCGGCGCCGTCCGAGATGAGCAGGATTGCGCGCGACAGATCGCCCTCGCTCGTCTTGATCATTGACATGGCCATCGCAAGGCCGCGCGCAATATTCGTATAGTCGAGTCCCGGGCGGTCGATCGCGTCGATGGCGGCTTCTGTGGCGCCGATGTGATCCGAGATCGGCTTCACCAGCATCGGCGCCGTCGAAAACGCCGCGACGCCGACGAGATCATGACGGCGCGCTTCAACAAAACGTTTGAGAATGCGCTTTGCCGCCGCCGCTTTCGATTCTTCTCCTCCGGACGGCGTTCGTCCGGCGAAGGTTTCGTTCATGCTGCCGCTGCGGTCGATCAGCATGACGATCTCAGCGCCTTCGGCGAAACGTTCGACTTCGGTCCCCGCAACATGAAGTCCTGCGGCGCCCAGCAGACTCGCCCCGATCGCAACGGCGCCGCTGAGCTTCACGACATTGCTGGCGAAAGCGGAAAGCCCGTCGGCCGGCGCGGACAGGAGCGAGGGTATCGTCGAGTCCCGCAGAACGGAACGTAGAAACGGGAGCAACGCCAGCGGCGCTAGTACCAATGGTTCAATGTGGTCGAAGCCGAAGCTGTTCATCCTGCGCGCTCCTGCCTGGCGAGCGCGCTCACGAACTGCGCAAGCTCATCGGCTGGGAGGGCGTCCCCTGACCTCTGGCCGCTGAAGAAATGCTGCTTCGACGCTGCGAAAAACCGCTCGAAATCCACCAGCAAGGGCCGAAATTCCGGACGTCTGCGTAGAAAGTCCGGAACATCGCCTGAAAGCAATGTTGCGCCATTGGCCGCATCGAGCGCGCGATGCACTGACTGGATCGCCGCGCCGACATCGTCACCGCCCGACGCCATGCGCCGCCATGAAAATTCAGTCGCGAGCGCCGAGAAGACGCGCATTTTACGCCGGTGAAAGGGAGGCCAGGCGCGGTCGCGCGCAACGAGAGCGAGCGCCAGCAGGGCCGCGGCGCACGCGCCGATCGCAAGATTTCGGGGCGTGGTTTCATCAACGAAGATCGGTGAACCGTCGGACCGCATATAATCGGTCGCTTCTTCCTGCTTCTGCGGCGTAATCTCACGCAAGGGAGAGACGGCTACGCGCCAAGCCGGAACTTTGACGGTCTCCGCGCCCGTAGCAGTCGAAATGGCGAGATCGAAGCCAGGAATTTCGATTTCCCGCACATCAAGCGCGACATAGAAATTTTGATAAGTGACATCGAGACGCCACAAGCGGGCGCCGTCTTCAATTGTTTCGCTAAGTTTGATGTCCCGCAGATCAAGTGAACCGGTAAGCGGACCTGGATTTGGCAAGGAGGCGCGCGAAAGTACGGCCTCTGGAGGCGCCGAGACGTCGACGCGCGCATGAACGAGATCGCCGACGAAATAGCCGAAGGGCCGCGCCGAGTGGATACGAACCGTCACCTCCTTGGCGGAAGCGGAAAACGCTGTGAAAAGCGCGAGAGCGAGACATGCAATGCGCATTATGCGCCTCACGCCGCCGTCAGCCGAATGCTGAGATCGTCGGGGTCGAAACTGTCCTGGATGAAAATCGGCGCGCGACTGCGCAGCGACGAGAGACGGGCGAGATGGCGCCGACGCGCATGCTCGGCGTCAATCCAGCGCTGCTGGAGCGCGGGCCTCATCATCAGGAATTGACGGCGGCCGCTCTCACTGTCCCGAAGCTCCAGCGCTCCCCATTTCGGCGGAGCGGCTTCAAGCGAATCAATCAGAACGAGCGGCGCGACATCATGCAGCGCAAGCGCATCGAACGCTTGCTCGATCAGAGGCTCGGGCCAGCGAAAGTCGGAGATGAGAAATACCAGCTTGCGCGTGGCGCCGAGAGCCGCTGCAGCGCCGAGAACGCCTTCGGCGCTCGATCCGCGCGGCGTTTCAAGGGCCAGCCTTTCGACGGCGCCGAGCACTGCCTTTCTCGAACGCGTGGCGGGAAGCGTGGCTCGATCAATCAAGTTACGCTCGAAAGCGAACAGGCCGAAGCGGTCGCCGACTCGCGTCGTTGAATAGGCAAGCGCAGCGCAAATGTCCACGGCGACCCGAAACCTATCCACCGCGCCAACGAAGCCCATGGAGGCGGAGAGGTCCACGAGCGCGTAAACGTCGATCGCGGCTCTTTGCTCGAAGCAGCGCACATAGGTTCCGCCAAACGGATCACGCAAGGTCGCACGAATGTCGATGCGACGTGCGTCGGGATAGCGCATGAAAGGCGCCTGGTCGCGAAAGACCCCGAAGCCGCCGACTTCGCTCGACGTATGCGCGCCGACGTGATTGGCGGTGAAGCGACCGCGCGGCCGATAGAGAATATCGACGACGCTGATCATGGAACCGGCGTCGCGTCGAACGCGGCGCGACACAGCCGCTTGACGATGTCACCGCCACGCAAGGCGTGGATAGGATCGACGAAGATGCGGTGAGACATCACTTCGATGAACACGTCACGCACATCTTCGGGAATTAGATAGTCGCGTCCCTCGAGCCAAGCGCGCACGCGCGCGGCGCGCACCAGAGCCGCAAGCCCCCGCGGGCTCGCGCCGCCCTTGATCAGAGTGCTGAGGTCAATATCCGGCAGAGATACGCCGGCGGAACTGGGCGCAATAAGCGCCTGCCAGAGATTGAGCACATAGCGTTCGAGCGCCTCGCTCGATTTCACATGTGTCTGGATCGCGCGCGCGACCTCGGGAATCTTGCGATAGTCAAATGAACCGGAATTCACCCTCTCGATAAGCGTTTCCGTATCATGGAACGCCGGATCGAAGACCAGCCTGCGTCGCGCTTCTTCATCCTCCGGCGCGCCCATAGGGATTTCCATGAAGAATCTGTCGCGCGCCGCCGCCGGCAGTTCAAATGTTTCTTCTCGCTCCACCATGTTCCGGTCAGCGAATACGCTCAGATAGGGAAAATGATGCACGCGATTGAACGCCGACACGCTTCGCTCGGCCATGAGCCGCAGCAACAGCGAATGAACCTGCGGACGCGCGCGGTTGATCTCATTGAAGAAGAAAACCGGCAGCGTATCCGCCAAACGTAACAGCTCGGATGGATCGACGCGCGGGCGACCATCTTCGCCAATGTAGGTATGATAGAGAATGTCGCTTGGCATCATGTCGACCGTGCCCTCGACACGAGCGAAATCGCCGCCAAGCGCGCGCGACACTGAACGCAACAGCGTCGTCTTGCCGACGCCGACATCGCCTTCGATCAGCACATGGCCGCGGGCGAAGATGCAGATCGTCACAAGCCTGATGACGCGCGTTTGCCCGACGACCGCCTTTTGAATTTCCTGTTCAAATTCAAGGGCGCGTTCGCGCCAATCGGAAAGCTTCTGGACGACGTGTAGCGTATCGTTCAAGGCCTGACCTTAGCCGCGGAAAAGAAAAGGCGGCCACGATCTCGGGAATGGGGCCCATGCGCTGTTGTCGAATACGCTGGCTCCAGATCGTGGCCGCTAGATTCATCGCGCGCTCGCGATGAAACTTATTGAGCGATCTTGCTCACGTCATATTCCCATTTGCCGGTCTTCTTGAAGTTCTCGACCCGCTTCTTATTGCGCTCCTCCATGCCCTGGACCGACGCTTGCTGCTTGGCGAGCTCCTTCGGATCGTGCTTGGGATCGTATTTCGAACCCTCGACCTTGTCCGGGAAGCCGGGCTTCGGCTCCCAGCAGTTGCCGGGCGCCTTGCACTTGGTGCCGTCATAGGCGAGCGCGCTGCCGGCGCTAAACAAAATGCCGACGGCGAGCGCCGCGGCGAAATGCATCTTACGCATCAGTTTCCTCCCTTTTCGAGGCTCGCGCCTCCTTGTTTGCGCCCCCGGGCGACGGAGGCGTGAAAACTACTTCGCCTTTGCCTGGCACTGACCGGGCGGATTTTCCGGCAGCGTCTCGTGACCGGCGTAGGGCTTGAACTGCTTGCGCTGCTCGTCGGTCAGCCAGCTTGCCTTCTCCGGCGCTTCCTTGAAGAGATGCCGAACCCAGGCCATCACTTTCAGCATCTCGTCGAGGGTCAGATTCTCATATTGCGGCCCCATCGACGCCTGCGCGCCGCCGTAGATCGTCGAGAAGAAACCTTCGTCGGTTTCATTCTGCGGATAGGTCCAATAGGAGTCGTTGAGGCCGGGGCCGATCTTTCCTTCGGCGATATGGCCGTGACAGCCCGAACAGGCCGAAAGAAACAGTTGTTCGCCCTGCTTCAAGCAGCTCGCATCCTCATTATATGGATTCTTGCCGGTCGCCATGAACTGCTTGACGCCCGCCGTGTCCCTTCCTTCGGGCAGCGCGTCGTCGAACTTGAGCACTTCGCCGGTGATGGTGTTACGGAACGTAATCCCTGCGGTCTGGGCGATGGCGCCGAGCGCTACGAGGCTTGCTGCCGCGCCAATGAGATAGGCGGAAACGCTTCCTTTTCTTTTCGACACTTATTCTCGTCCTGTCTTCGTTAGTGCGCCGCGCATTTATTGGGTGACGGGGAGAAGGGGAACGCCCTCCGCCCTGAGGATTTCATCGATCTTCGGCCGCGCCGCGACGAGCGCGCTGTCGATCTCCGCCAGCAACGCCTTGTCGTCGCGCCGCACCGCGACCGATTGGTCGAAGCGCTGCGGCACTTTTTCGCCGCTACTCTTTGCAGCGTCGTCTTCGATCAGCGTCATGCGCAAGGGCGTTGCCGATCCCTTGACGTAGCGGGCGACATCCGGCGCGAAGCCGACCGCGATGTCGGCTGCGCCGCTCACTACTTCGCCGACCATTCGAGCGGAATCGATCTGCGTATATTGGTTGCGCGGCGATTTGAAATTCACCAGCGAATAGAGATAGGCCATATTGTCTTCATACTGGCCCATATCCTTGAGCAGCGTTTCGCCGGGAGAACCGAACGCGACGACGATATGGCCGACTTTCTTGAGCCGCGCGTCGGACCAGGATTTGACGTCGAGGTCGCGATCGGCACGGCTGACGAAGACATAGCCGGTGCGATAGTAGGGCTTTGACGTCGCCACGCGTGGATCGCCCGTGTCGAGTCCGATGATGACGTCGCAGAGCTTCTTGTCCAGAGAATCGCGCACAAGGTAAATCGCCGGACGTTGCGACCAGACGAATTGCGCCTTGCGCTTCATGGCGTCTGCGAGCGCCGCGCCAATCTTGTTCTCCAGTCCGGAGCCGTCTTCCATTGACAGCGGCGGCTGATTCTTCGCCGCGCAAATCCGAAGCGCGTTGGGATCGGCTGGCGGCGCCTGCACCACTGCTGGCGAGGATGCGCCGTTCGACACGGCGTCGCCGGAGCCGCCAAACGAAGCGCCTTTCGCGCCGACGCTCGCGAGAGCGATTAAGAGCGCGCTGCCGAAAGACAAGCGAGTGATACGCGACATGGCTTTATTTCCGTAATTATTTCGATCGCTTGCTCGGACGCACGGGGGCGCGCGTCCGAGCAGGCGTCTCGCAGCCGCTTGCGGCCCGAGGATCGATGGAGCGAGGCGATTAGTTCGCCTTGTATTCGCCCACGCTCAGATCGTCATAAGGGCTCTTGCCGTCGAGCGAGAACACCATCACGCCGCCGCCCATCTGGGTGTAGTTGGCGAGCTGCTTGAAGGCGCCGACCGCGCCGAGACCGGCCGTCGGATCCTGCAGGTCGAACACGAGACCAACTCCCGGCCAACCGCCGACGCCATACATGATGGCGACATATTCGACGCCCTTGTGCTGATAGACGATCGGATGGCCGATGACGCCGGACGGAAGCTTGAACTTCCACAGCAGTTCGCCGGTGTCGCTGTGACGCGCCTTGATGAAGCCGTCGAGCGTTCCGTAGAAGACGACGTTGCCGGCCGTGGCGGCGGTGCCGCCCCAAACAGCGAAGCGCTCCATCTTCTCCCATTTGAACTTGCCGGTGATGGCGTTGTAGGCCTTGATCTGGCCGAGGCCTTCGCCCTTCTGGCGATCACCCTTCGGACCCGGATACATGTTCAGCGTCGCGCCGACGAAGAACTGACCCGCACGATAGGGAAGCATGAAGGGCTCCCAATCCATGCAGATGTGGTTCACGCCGAGGAAGAACAGCTCCTTGGTCGGATCGTAAGAGTCGAGACCCTGGTTGTGATAGCCCATCGCCGACGGGCAAACATCCTTGGCGAGATGGTCCATGCGCGTGCCATATTCCGGATCGCGCACCGGCAGGCCGCTCTTCAGATCGACCTTCTTGAACACATTGACCGTGTCGTCGATCTTGTCGGCCGAGATCAGCGTGCCGTCGGTGCGATCGAGCGTATAGACGATGCCGTTGCGGTCCGGATGGGTCAGCAGCTTGCGCGGCTTGCCGTCCTTGTCCTTCTGCTCGCTGAGCATCATGAAGTTGATGCCGGCGTAGTCCCATTCGTCGTGCGGCGTCTTCTGATAGCCGAACTTCGCCTCGCCCGTGTTGAGATCGCGGCCCCAGATGGTCATCGTCCATTTGTTGTCGCCGGGACGCATCGTCTCATTCCACGGCGCCGGATTGCCGCTGCCGTAGTAGACAAGGTTGGTGCCCGGATCGTAAGCGAACCAGCCCCAGTTGGTGCCGCCGCCGATCTTCCAGGCGTCGCCTTCCCAGGTCGCGGTGCCGAGACCCTTCTGACCATAATGCGGATTTGCCTTGTTGAAGTCGTCGCCGATCAGGACATCGGAGTCCGGGCCGGTCGCATAGGCGCGCCACTTTTGCTCGCCGGTGCGCACGTCATAGGCGGTCATGTAGCCGCGAACGCCGAGTTCGGCGCCCGAGCTGCCAATGAGCACAATGTCCTTATAGACGTGCGGCGCGACGGTCAGCGTGGAGCCGACCTTGAAATCGGAATTTTCAATCTTCCAATATTCCTCGCCGGTATCAGCGTTCAGCGCGACGACATGGCCGTCGAGCAGCGTCTTGACGATTAGCGAAGGCGTCTTGCCGTCGCCGGGCCAGTAGGCAAGACCGCGGTTGACGATGTCGCAGCAGGCGACGGCGCGCGCGGCGGCGTTCTGCTTGGGCTTATGTTGCCAGAGAATGCGGGTCGGATCGTCGAGGTTGAGCGCGAAAGTATTGTTGGGGAATGACGTGTGAACATACATCTTGCCGTCGATGACGATCGGCGACCCTTCGTGGCCGCTCAACAGACCGGTCGAGAACGACCAGGCGACCTTCAAATTCTTTACGTTGTCGGCGTTGACCTGGTTCAGCGTGCTGTAGTGGTTGGCGCTGTAGTTCTTGCCCTGCATCGCCCAGTTGTTTTCGCTCTTCGTCAGAGCTTCGAGCTTGTCCTCGGCGACCGCGGCGGACATCGTCACGACCGGCGCCGCGAGCAGCACGGACAACAGGGACACGGAATTCAGCAGTTTCCTCATGGACGAGTCCTCCTGCAACGTCGCCCGGACGCCTTCATGGCTTCTTGGACGGCGACATCGCCTCGCAGATAGACGGCTTAAAATGCAGCCGTCACGGTTTATTTTGACGGTCGCTTATTCCCGCTGCGCGTCGGCGCGCAATTCGAGAAACGATCCGCCGGCATATAAGTTTAAGCGCAACGCCGAGTCTTCACGATTTATCGGTAATGTGTCTCGGGAACGATCGGCATGTTTGCTCCCGATTATTCCCGGCCCAGTGAATGCTTGACGCAGGGGCGCGGGCAGATTTTGTTGAGCACAGCCGTTTCCACCCCATAACAAAATCGAATGTTGGAAACTCTTACGCCAAACAATTCGCCTGCGTCCGGCCGTTACGCGTCGCTCTCGTTTAAGTTGCGCTCGTTTAGAACTCGGCGCGCGGTGGCCCTGGTCGCGTTGATGCTGGTCAGCGCGTCGCTCGCGCGCCTTGGGGCACTCTCTGCGCGGGCGGCCCTTTATTCTGATGACAGGCGACAAGCGATGACCGAAGCGGACATGGACCGCTTCGCTGGCGCCGGCGTACTCATGTGCTACTCTGAATTCGGAATGCTGGAGCGCGCCGCGGCCGCTTGGCTCATTGGCTCACATGATCTCGTCGTGATGAATGCGCATAATTTCATCGATCGGCGCCTGATTCCGACCCATCCAGTAACCGATTGCTTCTTCAGAATCGCAGGCGGCGACTATTATTTCGACGAGGATAGCCTGCGCATCGGCGCTTCCGTCGAGTCGAGAGGCTTGCATATCACCGACGATTGGGCGTTGCTGCGCCTGCTGCAGCCCACGCCTGAAACCGTAAGACCCCAGCCCGCGCCCGATGTCAGCGATATCGTCACCGGGGCGCGACTGAAGGTCGTGATGGTTTCTCCGGCCGGACATTCCAACACGCGCCTGGTCGCCACCACCGAGTCATGTGACGTTTATCGCGTCGACGAACCCACGGAAGGTCACGTTCGTCGCGCGCGGCATGATTGCAATGACGGCTACGGCGGCTCTGGTTCCGGCCTTTTCACGGAAGACGGCCGTCTGATCGCCATGCACAGCGCTTCGCTCGACATGAATCAAAAGCGGCCTTTCGACATAGAGACGCATTATGGCTCCGCGATGCTTTTTGAAGGCGAACTCGCCGATGCGATCCGCGATGCAGCGTCGAAATCGCGCTAGCTCATTCCTTTGGCGGTAACGTCCTGATCCGGGCGATGAGCGCATCGAGATCATCGGGCGACATTTTAGAAAAATGCGCTTTGGAGAGAGTCGACATCGGCGGCCTGAGCGGAGCGCCGTCGCGCGAGACGCCCTCAGTGATCGCGCGCTTCAGCTCATCATCTGACCAGGCGCCGACGCCTTTTGTTGCATGTGACGTGATGTTTGAAGCGACGACGACGCCAGCGGCGGTATGAAAGGTTTTTCCTCCCGCGCCAAGGCGATTGCGGTAATCGGGGGCGCCGTCTATTTCCTCACTATGACAAGACATGCAGCGGGCAAGCGACGCGACATAGAGCCCGCGCATGTTCTTGTCTGCGAGCGATGCATCATCAAATGCCGCCGCCGCTCCGGGCATGGGATGGGGCGCCCATTCGCCGTTTCGTTGCTGCGGCGTTTGAAGCGGCGCGCGTATGGGCGTCATGGAGCGCAGAAAGGCGATGATCGCATCAAGATCGCTCGGCGTCAGCGGCTTATAAGTGTCCGACGGCATGACAGGCGCAAGAGGCCCGTCCCGGCCGACGCCTTCGACGATAGCGCCGCGCAATTCTTTATCAGTCCACGCGCCGACGCCAGTCTCAACGTCCGGCGAGATATTGGGACCTCGCACGACATAGGTCTTGTCGGAGAATGTCTGCGCGCCGCCGGAAAAACGATTGGCAAGATCGTAACCCGAGGCTCCGCGTGGCGTATGACAATTGTCGCAGGCCGTCAGCGCTTCGACGAGATAGCGACCGCGTTCGATATCCGCTGCAGAGACAGGGGCGCCGACCAGCCAGGACGCAAGTAGAGCGACCAGCATAGTGAAAATGGACCGAAGGCAATTGGCGCTCATGATACCGATACGTAGTTGATGGGCTGAGCGCTCTTAATTCAGCTCCCGCCGTGCGTCCTGCGGAAAAATTCTTCGTAAAATCAGGAATATTCGGCAATCAGACCCGAGGGTAGTCAGCGACCGAAAGAAAGGTTCGATCCATCGAGCGCCGCATAGTCGAAACGCGCGCCGGTCACGACCGCGCCGGCGAATGTCGCTCCGGTAAGAACCGCATGCGTGAGATTGGCGCCCGTAAGGTCCGCGCCATCGAAATTGGCCTCTGGCAATTCCGCGCGCACAGCGCAAGAGCGCGCTTCGATCGGCGCTTAGGCCGCAAGCGTCGCGCCGCCATCGACGACAAGATCCTGAAGCGTGATGTGACTCGCGAGATCCGATGCAAGAAACACGACAGCGCTGGCGATCTCCTCTGGCGTGGCGATCTTTCCAAGCGGAATGCCCAATTTGAAGGATTGAAGATCGCCGGCGATCACTTGCTTCTCTCCGTCGGCCGAGCGCCACATGGAGCGCTGCATGGCTGTGTCTGTCGAGCCAGGCGAAACGAGATTGCAACGGACGCCGTAAGGGGCGAGCTCCAAACCCACGCATTGCGTCAGGCTCGTCAGCGCCGCCTTGGAGGCGCAATAGGCGCTCATCTGCATGCGCGGCGTGTGGGCGGCGTTGGAGGCGACGCTGACGATGGCGCCCGAGCGCTGCCGTTTGAACTGCGGGATCGTCTGCTGAAAAAGGTGAAATGGGCCGGAGGCGTTGACGCTCATGCACGAGGCCCAATCGTCAAAGCTCAACTCTTCCGTCAAACCGAGACGCAGGACCCCGGCGGCGCTCACTAGCACATCCAACCGCACATGCTCTTCCAGTAGCGCTCCGCAGACTCTTTGCACCTGGTCGCGTTCGCTGACGTCGAGGAGCACGGTCGCGAAAGGATAGTTTGATTTCGAAAAACTCTTGTCCAATCCGACAACGTCGCCGCCGAGCGCGCTGAATTGGACAGCGGTCTCATAGCCGATTCCCTGGCCGGCGCCCGTCACCCATATCCGCTTCCCTGAAAAATCCATTGGCGAACACCCACATCTCATGCGGAAGCGGCTGCAGGGAGCCGCCGATCGATGATGTCCCACCAGCCGTTCAAGGTCGGCTTTTTCGCCAACTCGTCAAAGCCGACCTCTATGCCGAGCTTGCGCCATTGCGTGACCAGCATCATCACGCGCACCGAATCGAGTCCGTAATCGATAAGGTTTTCGTCAGCGTCGAACTCCGACTCCTCGACATCGAGCGCCGACAAGAGCTGCTTTTTGAGCCCTTCTCTGCTCAGTGGAGCAGAATATGTTTTTCGCGCGGACAGCACGTCCTCGACGCCGATCACCTTGCCGCAGCGCCCTGCGACATAGTTCAGAGTCATAAGATGATCTTCGAGCGAAAAGTCGCCGATTGCGTCGGCGATCATGAAAGGCTTGATGTCATGCATGAAGGCGTCGAGCGCGGTCGTCAGACAGCCGATGTGGCCATAGACGCCGCAGATCGCAAGTTCGTCTCTGCCCATGTCCTTCATCATCTCAGCGAGCGTCGAGCGTTTGAAGGCGCTATAACGCCACTTGGTCAGCACAATGTCGTCCGCTTCCGGCGAGAGCGCCTCAATAATCTTGTGAAGATGCGGATGGGCGTTGAGACCCGGTCCCCACATATCGTTCAATAAACCGCGATCTCGGTCGCTCTGCTCAATCGGCTGCGCAGTATAAATCACCGGCGCGCCTTGGGCCTTGAAAAAGGCGCGCAGCCTTCGAATGTTTGAAATGAGCTGATCGACCAACGGACTTTCTGCGCCGTAGAAACCTACGAAATATTCTTGCATGTCATGGATAAGCAGCGCCGCGCGTTCCGGAGCGAAGCTCCAATCGACTTTGTTTATCCGGCACGAATCCGGGCTCGGCACGGCGTAAGACGCAAGTGATTGTATGGCCATTGTCCGTTCCTGTCGTTTAGACGTTGAGCTTTGCCTCGATGTCTCTACGCAAAGTTCGTTTGTCGACCTTTCCGAAGGCCGTAAGCGGCATCTGATCGAGGAATTCGAAGCGATCGGGGAGCTTGAATTCGGCGACTCCTTGGCTGCGCAGGTGCTTGCGCAAGGCGATCGGACGGAGCGCAGAGTCGCTCGCGACAATGTAAGCGCAACTTTTCTCTCCCATCATCGAGTCGGGCATGGAGATAAGTGCGGCATGCACGACGGCTTCGTGCTGCAGCAGCAAATTTTCGATCTCTTCCGCCGCAATTTTCTCGCCGCCGCGGTTGATCTGATCTTTCTTACGGCCGACGACTTTCAAATATCCGTCCGCCGTCATTTCGACGAGATCGCCTGTGCGATAAAAGCCATCTTCGTCGAAGGCGTCGGCGTTGTAGTCCGGGCAGCGATAGTAGCCGCGGATCGTATAAGGACCACGAGTCAAGAGTTCTCCGACCTCGCCTGGGCGCGCCTCTTCGCCATTCGCGTCGACGACTTTCAACTCATCGTCGGGACTCATGGGCCGGCCTTGCGTCGTGAAAATGCGCTCGGAATCATCCTCGAGACCCGTGTAGTTCACGAGTCCCTCCGCCATGCCGAAAACCTGTTGCAGCCGAACGCCAAAGACGGCGACGAGTCGGCGGGCGACCGCCTCGCTAAGCCGTGCGCCGCCAACCTGCATGACGGCGAGTTTCGGCGCTCCACGAGAATCGGCGGCTGCGGCGTCGAGCCATAGCGAAGCGATCGTCGGCACGATCGCCGTGAAGTTGACCTCATGACGTCGAATAAAGTCGAAGCAGAGATCCGCGCTCGGGTTCTGCGCCATCACGACCGTTCCGCCGGCGTGAAAGACCCCGAGCGCGCCGGGCGAACTCAGAGGAAAATTATGCGCTGAAGGAAGCGCGCATAGGTATCGGCTCTCGGGCGTCAGGCGGCAAATTTCGGCGCTCCGCCGCACGCTATAGTAATAATCGTCGTGCGTGCGCGGAATGAGTTTGGGAACGCCGGTGCTGCCTCCCGACAATTGAAAAAACGCCACCTGATCGGGCGCGGAAGGGCGCAGTCCATCTGCCGAACGGCCGGGGTCCCCTTCCCCTAGAGACTCGAGATCTTCAGCGTATTCAGTTCGGCCGTGGACCGCGACAACTCTTAGCGTTGGCGTGAAGCTCTGCAAACGTTTCACATATGCGTCATCAGCGAAAAGATGATGTTCGGCGGATGCGATCAGAAGCGTCGGCTGAATCTGTTCGGCATAGGCTGTCATCTCCAACCGGTCGTGGTTAAACAATGCATTGACCGGCGCCACGCCCATCTTAAGAAGCGCGAAGAAGACAATATAGAACTCGGCGATGTTCGGAAGCTGCACAAGCGCCGTATCGCCAGAGCGTATTCCGCGCTGCGCAAGGCTGGACGCAAGTCGCGATGAGTTGGCGTCCAGCTCCGCGTAAGTGAAATGGCGATTCCTGCAAATCACCGCGACGGCGTCGGGAGAACGACGGCACGCGGATTGCAAAATTTCCGTCAGCGGCTCGCCGCGCCAATAGCCCTTCTCGCGATATCTACGGGTGAACGCTTCGGGCCAAGGCGTGAACTCTATTGGCATACGGGCCGCGCCGTCTCTATCCCGAAAGCGCGTAGCATCGTGCCGAGCTTCGCTTCAGTTTCCGCCCACTCTGATTCCGGATCGGAGGCCTCGACGATGCCAGCGCCGGCAAAGAGTCTGATCGTCCTATCGCGAACCGTTCCGCACCGTATCGCGACCGCCCATTCGCCATTGCCGTCTGAGTCGCACCACCCTACCGCGCCGCTGAAAACGCCGCGATCGAATGGCTCCAGGTCGCCGATAAGCGATCGCGACTCAGCGGTCGGATAGCCGCAGACGGCAGGCGTAGGATGCAATCGACAGGCAAGTTGAAGCGCCGACGTCTGCTTGTCTTCAAGTTCGCCGGTGATCAGCGTCGAAAGATGCCACATCGTCGACGTGTTCATGAGCGCTGGCTCAGCGGGCGTCCTCAGAGCTTTGCACACTGGCTCCAGCGCTTCCTGTATTTCGTGCACAACGAGGCTGTGCTCGAAATTGTCCTTGTTCGACTGCAGCAGCGTCCGGCTCGCCAGCTGATCCTCATCAGGGTCCGATCTGCGTTTTGTAGAGCCCGCCAAAGGATTCGTGCGAATCGAGGCGCCGTCCTTTCGGACCAGCAGCTCGGGACTTGCGCCGAGCAATATGGCGCCATCGCCCAAAGGCGCCTTGAAATGATAGCCGCTGGGATTTTGCTTCACCAAGGCGTTCAAGATCGCCGCGACGTCGACCGGTTGCGCCAGCTCGATTTCGAGAATGCGCGATAGCACCGCCTTTGACATCTTCCCGGCGCGGAAACTTGCAATGGCGCGGGAGACGGCGTCCTTGAAGCCGTCCTTATCGGGAAGGCTGCGCATACCGAGCACCGTGGGCGCGTGCTCGGAGCGTCGGTCTTCGACAAGCAGCGACTCCCTAGCGAAGACCGTATAGCTCATCGGCACGAATAGGGAGCAAGGCTGTCGTATGTCGAAAGGAATAGCGCCCGCAACGATGGGATTGGCCTGTCCGGCCCGGTGCGCCCGATCGATCGCAGCCTGTACGGCCGTCTGCAGGAAACTGTCCGAATGCGCTGCGCCGCACGCCGAGAGACAGATCCTTTCGGCGACGCCACACGCCCTGATGCTTCGATGCGGCGATGTGAACAAGAAGGTCGGATTGGCTTCAATAGTCGAAAGTGAAGGAGCAAGATTAATCGCATTCATGTCGCACCTCTGTCGCTATCGATTTCTTCTTCATTCAAAGGCGCTTTCATGCGCGGAACGCGCATCAAGCTTTCTAGCTATCCAATCGATGCAGATCGTGGCTGCCTCCTTTCGTCGCCCGCGGTTGCAGGAACGTCTCCGCTTCGATTTGCCGAAGCGCAACGCAGGGAACGAAATCCGATCGCCATCGACCCGCTCAAAAAAAACGCGAGAAGGCTGAAAATAAGAATGGCTGACGTCGGCGGAAGCACACGACTGAAGAGGCCGAGCGCAAGCGCGCCGGAGGCGTCGCCGGTGACCGCCTGGGCGGCCCATAGGCCATTGACGCGTCCCAATAGCTGATCAGGCGTATGGCGCTGGACGAGAGTGAACTGCAGTAGTGATGCGATTGAGCTTAAATAGCCAAAGCCCGCGAGAGCGCCAAAAGCCATAAAGGAATTGCTTGCGACTCCGAGCGCGCCAAGCGCGGCGAATGCCGCCGCGCCGCTCGCAAGCAATAGCGCTCCAGAACGGACGAAGCCGCCGAGCCACCCGCATGTCAAAGCGGCGAGCGTCGCGCCGAGCGGCGCAGCCGAATACATAAAACCAACCGCCGACGGTCCTACGTGATAAACATCCTCGGCAAGGGCCGGCAAAAGAATGCGAACGCCAGCGCCGAGACTGATAAGCGCGCCCACTGCGACGACAGCGCCGACAAGCCGATTAACGAAAAGGTAGCCTATGCCCTCCCCGAGCGCGCGTAGCGGGTGTTGCGGTTCGTGTTTGGTAGGAGGCATCGGCGGCAGCCGCACGAGCTGAGTGATGGTGATCAGCGTGCCAATCGTCGCTGCGACGTAATTCCAGCCGACGCCGAAGGATGCAATGACAATCCCCCCAATGGCGGGAGAAAGAATGCCGCCCACGCGAACCGTCAGCATGTTGAAGGCGCCCGCGCCTGCAAGATTTTCACGGCCAACGAGAAAGGGGGTTGCGGCGAGCAGCGCTGTGACACCGAACGCGCTGAAAAATCCGTCCCACAACGCCAACACATACATCGCCAGCACCGAAGGCGAGGAGCTGAAACCATTAACGGCAAGCGCTGCGAAGCCAACGCCGCACACGGATCGCGCAAACAGAATGAGCTTGCGCCGATCCCACCGGTCCGCTAGCACGCCGCCCGCCAATAGCCCCGCAAAGGCGCCGCCGCCGCCAAGCGCCATGGCTATGCCGACCTGCATAGGGGAGCCGGTGAGATCCTGAATTTGAACCGGCACCGCCACTGTCAGCATCCCCAATGCAAACACCGAGAATGTTCGAGCGATGACGATGGTGCGGAACGGCGCGTTGTCGCGCAGCAGGCTGAAGTCTAGCAGCAAAGAAGATTTGCTCTTTGCGGCGCCAGCCGGCTCACGAGCAGGACTCCGCGAAGCGTTATTGGCCTCGCTGCGCGTCTTCTGCGATGTTCCCGGGGATCGCTGAGAATCCATCGCTTATCCCCTCGTCTCTGTGTCGCGCAACAGGCTGTTGAGAATCGGTCCCAAAGCCTGCAAGGAACGCGGAGAGACAATGTCCGTGTGGGCGCAGTCCAGTTCGACGACGTGAAGCTGGCCCACATAGGGACGCCAGGTTTCCTGGACGTCCATCCCGAGCGGCAAGGTCCGCTTCGCTACGAATAGCGTTGCCGCGCCGGGATAGCGCGCCGTCCTCGCAGTGGAGAGAAGACGCACTGAATCTTCGTAATTTCTCATGATATGGCTGAACATCTCAGCCTTTTCCTTCGCCAGCGCCGAGTCGAGAGCGTCTTTGGAGGCGTTCATGAACAGCGCGCGCTCCTTGTCGATCTCGCGCTCTTCGTCTTCCGTCGGCGGTCTGCTCCAATCCTGAATTTCCGGCGGATAGGTATCGAGCAAGCCCAAAAATTCGACGGCGTCGCCTTCTTCGACAAGTCGCGCCGCGATCGCCTGCGCGACAACGCCGCCGAGCGAATAGCCGAGCAGCCGGTAGGGTCCGCGAGACTGAATGTTACGGATCGTCTCAAGATGTCTTTTGCAGACCTCATCCATCGTCTCGCAGTTCGCGATGACGCCGGCCGGGCGCGGCGACTGAAGGCCGATCACGGCGCTGTCGCTTTCGAGATAGCGGGTGAGCACGCTGAACTGCCAGGAGAAACCGGAAGCCGGATGAATGCAGAAGAGCGGCGCGCCGGCGCCCGCGCGCAGATGCAGCACTTCGCCAAAGCCCGCCTTTCGCTCTTCGCTCGCTTGTTCGTCGAAAAGCGTGCGCGCAAGCCGCTCGACGCTTGAACTGACGATGACTTCGCCGACCGAAACGGGGATTTTGAACTCCGTCTCCAACGATGCGGCAAGCTGCATGGCGAGCAACGAATGTCCGCCGAGCGCGAAGAAGTCATCGTCGGCGTTGACGTCGTCGACGCCGAGAACGCGCGCGAATATTTCTGAAAGAGTCGTCTCAATTCCTGGAAGCGGCTTGCGGCCCTGGCGTTGACGCGTCTCGCCTGGCGCCGGCAGCGCCTTCCTGTCCAATTTGCCGCTGGCGTTAAGTGGAAATTCCTTCAGGCAGATGACGAATGTCGGAATCATATGCCCCGGCAGACGATGCGCAAGCGCGCGACGCAACACCTCGCCGTCGAGCTCCGCATCTTCTGACGGAACGACATAGCCGATCAGCTGACGCTCATCGGCGCCGGCGCCGACTCGTTCGCCAATCGCTCTTGCTATGACTGCGGCGCGCGCAACGCCGGGTTGCTCCAGGAGCGCACTTTCGATTTCACCCAGTTCGATCCGCTGGCCGCGAATCTTGATCTGGTCGTCGACCCGGCCGAGATATTCAACCGTCCCATTCGTCAACCAACGAACGATGTCGCCCGTTCGATACATTCTTTCGCCTGCGGCGAAGGGGTCAGCGACGAAGCGACTGCCCGTGAGCGAAGCGCGGTTGAGATAGCCGTCGGCGAGTTGGACGCCCGAAAGATAAAGTTCGCCCGGCACGCCGATCGGAGTCGGCCGCAGCCAACCATCGAGCACCCGCAAGGCGGTGTTCCAGACGGGTCTGCCGATCGGCACGCTCGCCGCTTCTTCGGCCTCCTCCACGCCCGCTCCGCACGCCTGCTGATAAGTGACGTCGACGGCCGCCTCAGTAGGACCGTAAAGATTGTGCAGCGGCGCCTTGAACAGCGTCTCATAAGAGCGGACCAATTCTTTCGACAAGGCTTCGCCGCTGCAGAAAACGAGACGCAGGCTGCTGCAGTCCGACGCTTGGCCGGATTGTGATTTGGCCGTCGCAACAAAGGTCGCGAGCATCGACGGCACGAAATGGATCACGCTGACGCGGTGATCCTGAATCAGCCGAAGCAGCGCGCGTGGATCGCGATGCGCTTCGGGCGACGCGACGACGAGACAAGCCCCTGTGATCAGCGGCCAGAAGAACTCCCATACCGAAACGTCGAAACTGCTCGGCGTCTTTTGCAAGACGACGTCGTCGGCCGTCAGCCGATATTCATGCTGCATCCAGCGCAAGCGATTGACGATCGCCCGGTGGGAGACCGTCACGCCCTTGGGACGACCGGTCGAGCCGGAGGTATAGATGACATAGGCTGAATCTTCGGCGCTCGGACGGGCTGTGGTTTTCGATATGTTTTCGCTTGGACCGTCGAGTAGCTCATCATAGATGAGCAATGCGCCCAATGGCTCAAAGCGCTCCTGCAATTCGCGCGTGGTGACGATGAGCCGGGGGCGAGCGTCCTGCACCATGTAGGCAAGACGTTCTTCGGGATAGCTGGTGTCGAGCGGCAGATAGGCGGCGCCCGCCTCCTGCGCCGCCATGAGCGCGATGACGAGACGAACAGAGCGCGGCAGCGCAATTGCGACGATGTCGCCGGATGTGACGCCCGTCGACGCGAATATGCGCGCGAGCGCCGACGCCTGCCGCCGCACTTCGCGATAGGTCAACGCATGCTCGCCGTCGAGCAGCGCTATGGCGTCTGGCGTGCAACGCGCCTGGTCGGCGAGCAACTCGCACAACGTGCTCGGATAATTCACCACATTCGTGTCGTTGACGCTCGCGAGCAGATCTCGCTCCTCGGGGAGCAGCAAATCGATTGCAGAGAGCGGTGCGTTCGGGCGGTCAACGATCTGTTCAAGCAGTCGCGCGACGCGGCGCGCGATGCGCTCCGGCTCTTTCACGCCTTCGCGATATTCGAGCCGCAGCTCCAGGCCACGGCCTGGCAAGACCATCAGCGTCAGAGGATAATGCGTATAGCCGCGATTGCGCGCGGCGACGCAGCGCAGCCCGCCGAAGTCGGTCGCAAAGAGGCCTGCGTCTTCCGGATAGTTCTCCACGACGAGCAATGTGTCGAACAATGTCGGCACGCCGCACAGCCGTTGGATTTCGCCAAGACCCACGCTATCGTGCTCCAGCAAGCGGATTTGTCGCTGCTGCAGGTTGGCAAGCTGCGCGAGAAGCGGTTGATCGGGAGAGAGGCGCAGGCGGACCGGCAGCGTGTTGGTGAAAAGCCCGATATGCGCTTCGATTCCTTCAACCGCTTCCGAACGGCCTGACATCGGCGATCCGAACACGACGTCGTTGCGGCCCGTCATTGTTGCAAGCAAAGCGCCCCACACGCCTTGCATGAGCGTATTGAGCGTCAGGCCGCGGCTGCGGCGCAGCGCGTCGAGTTCTTGTGTGAGTCCGGGCCGAAGATGAAGCGGCAGCTCATGTATGACTCCAAAGTCCTTGGAGCTTTCAAACAGCAGCGTCGGCGCCGCGCCCTCCAACGCCTCCCGCCAAGCGAGACGCGCAGGCGCCGGATCGCGATTTGCCAGACGACGCACGACTGTCGGATAATCGGGCGTGAGAGGCGCTAGCGCATGGCCTGCATAGGCGCCGAGCAGCTCGCGCAGCATGATGGTTGAAGACCAGCCGTCGCCGATCAAATGATGCGAACAGATGAGCAGCGCATGCCTGTCGGCGGCAAGGCGCACGAGCGTCGCATGCGCCATCATTCTGCCCGTTGCCTCGGGGCCGAGAAAATCCCGATCAAGCTCGTCCCGCTCGAGACGATCGAGTTCGGCGATTTGCTCCTCTGCGCCACGCGCTTCAAGCCTGCGATGCTTCCAGGGCCAGCGACGCACGCTGGAAGCCTCATCGATCAGCGGCAGGATTTGCAGCGGCGCGCCCTGCTGAACATCGAAGATCGCGGCCAGTTGGGGGTGACGGCGGAGCAGCGTCTCCAGCGCATCTCTCAGTCGGTCGACATCGATGACGCCTTCGAAATCGAAGCGCGAGATGGCGTTGTAGCGGCTCGCTTGTTCGCCGAGCCGCGCATGAAACAGCAGACCCTCCTGCAGGGGCAACGCAGGCAATACGGCGGCGATCGGCCCATAGCGCTCCCACAGCGCGTCTAGCTCCGCATTGCTAATGTCAGGCGTCTCAAGAATTGAGACGGGCGCCGGGGCGGACTGCGACTCAAGCGCCTGCGCTATTCGTGCGACGCTGCGGCATTCGAAAATGTCTCGCGGCCGCAACAAATGGCCGCGCCGACGCAGCGCCGCACAGAGGCTGATCGCGGAAATGCTGTCGCCGCCGAGAAAGAAGAAGTCATCATCGGCGCCGACCTCATTCACGCGCAAGATGCTGGCGATAAGTTCAGCCAGCATTGTCTCCGGTCCCGGAAGCGGCTGACGGCTTTTCGACTGAGCCGTTTCGGATGGATCGGGCAAGGCTTTCCGATCGAGCTTGCCGTTGGCGCTCAACGGAAATTCTTGCAGGGCCACGATCGCAACCGGCGTCATATAGGCGGGAAGGCGTTTCGCCAGCGCGGCGCGCAGCGCTTCGCCATCGAGTTCGTCGCTTGGCGTTGCGGGCGTGACATAGCCGATCAGTTGGCGCGCGTCGGAACCCAGCGCCGACGCTTCCGCGCCGCCGAGAATTCGGGCGACGACGACCGCCTGCCCTACGCCGGGCTGATCCCGCAGAGCGCTTTCGATTTCGCCAAGCTCGATCCGCTGCCCGCGAATTTTGAGCTGATCGTCGCTGCGGCCAAGATAGTCGACGGTTCCGTCGGCCAGCCAGCGGGCGACGTCGCCAGTGCGATACATGCGTTCGCCATCGGCCTCCGGGTCGGCGACGAATCTGCATGCGGTCAGAGAGGCGCGACGCCAATAGCCTTGCGCGAGTTGCGTCCCCGTCAGATAGAGATCGCCGGCGACGCCGATCGGCGTTGGACGCAAGCGCGCGTCCAATATGCGCAAGCCTGTGTTCCACAAAGGCCGCCCGATCGGCACGCCCGGCCCGCGCGCCGACGCGAGCGCCTTTCCGAATGCGGGCTGATAGGTGACTTCGACCGTGGCTTCCGTCGGTCCGTAAACATTGTGCAACGGAGCGTGAAACAGGACCTCGAAGGCTTCGGCGAGCTCCTTCGACAAGGCCTCGCCAATGCAAAAGACCGCGCGCAGACTCGCAGCATCGCGCGCGGCGTTCGTCGCCGACCGCGCGCCGGCGACAAAGGCGGCGAGCAGCGACGGCACGAAATTCGTCGTCGTGACGCGATAATCGCGAATGACGTGAAGCAGAGCTTCCGGGTCGCGGTCCACTTCTTCCGGCGCCATCACGAGACGCGCGCCGCAAGTAAGAGGCCAGAAGAATTCGCCGACCGAAACGTCAAAACTGCAGGGAGTCTTCTGCAGGACCACGTCTTCGGCGCTCAGCGGATATTCGTCTTGAAGCCAGAACAGGAGATTGACCACCGCGCCGTGAGAGACCACGACGCCCTTCGGCTTCCCAGTCGAACCTGACGTGTAGATGATATAGGCCGGGTGGTCTGTCGTGAGCGCCGTCTTCGCCGTGAAGGCATGTTCTTCGTTGTCGGACACGAGTTCGTCGAAGATTAGAACCAGCCCCATGTTTTCGAAGCGGCTGCGTAGACTCTCGCTGGTGATGATCAGGCGCGGGGCCGCGTCTTCGACCATATAGGCCAGCCGCTCGTCGGGATAATTTATGTCGAGAGGCAAGTAGGCGGCGCCAGTCTCCAGCGCCGCCATGATCGCTAGACTCAGATGAACGGTTCGTGGAAGCGCAATCGCGACATGGTCTTCGGCGACCACTCCAGCATCTGCGAGCATATGCGCAAGTCGAGAGACGTTGCGCCGAACTTCTCGATAGGTCAGCGTATGGTCTCTGTCGACGAGCGCCACAGCGTCTGGCGTTCTCGTAGCCTGTGCGGCGAGCATGTCGCATAATGTCAGCCGCGGAACATCCCTCGCTGTGTCGTTCGCTGCTTCGATCGAGGCGCGCTCGTCTTCGGTCAAAAGAGGCGCCGGCCCGATCGCGAGCTTGGGGTCTTCCGCCAGGCGCTCGACGAGACACGCGAGTCTCTTCGCGTGCAGTTCCAGATTTTCCTCGTCATAGCGGTCGCAATTCGCGACAAGATCAATCGTCAGCCTGCCATCATCGACATAAAGGTCTATCTCCACATCTTCGACGGGGCCAGAAGCCAATTGATGCGTCACGCCCACTAAGCCATCAAAATCGAGCCGGTAATCGAACATTTTGAGATTGACCATCGGCCCGTAGAGAGCCCGATCCGAACCGACCAATCCAAGATCGCGCCGAAGCTGTTCGGCTTCGTAACGCTGGCGTCGCCGCACCGCTTTCAATTCCGAGACGAGCGCTACAGCCGCCCGTGACAGCGACATCGGGGGCGCTATGCTGAGCTGCACGGGCAGCACATTGACGACAGGACCGACAGCGAAAAGCGCAATCGATCCCATCCGTCGCATAAACGGCATGCCGACCGTCAATCGCGTCGCGCCGCTCATCCGATGCAAATACGCAAAAACAGCCGCCATCGCCATTTCGACGCCAGCGACGCGAACTGCCGCGCCTTGCGCCTCGAACGCGGCCATAATGCTTTGTGGCAAGGATATTCTGCGCCGCAGCGGCAACGCGATGTCCGCAGTGGGAGACACCTTTGCGCTTGGCTGCGACAGAGCGATGGGAGTAGGAAGATTTTGGGCGTGGCTCAACCAGAAGAGTCGGTCCGTCTCATGTTCTTTTGAGCCCTCGTAGACCTGATATTCTTCGATCACCTCGGCGAACGATGTGAAGGGCGAGTCCCCAATAGGCTTGCGGCGTCTCAGCGCCGTGTAGATTTCAGCGATGCGCCGCGCGATGCCAGTGAAGCTGAAACCGTCGACCATTAGATGATGGTATCGCTGATACCAAAACCAACGCTCGCCGTTCGATGTCTTGCCAAGACGAATCAGCGCGTGGCGATAGAGCATAGCGTCGCCATCGAGCGGCAGGGTAGCCGACAGATCGGCGTGCATGAACGCAACAGCGCTAGCCTCGGGATCGGATTTCTCGCTTACGTCAATGACGTCGGCTCCCGGCAATTCCGCAGCGTCACGGCGTTGAGGAATGATTTGCGAAAGCTGGCCTTCATTCTCGACAAACCGGGCGTGAATCGTATCGGCCTCCGAAAGTCCAATGCGAATGGCTTGGCGAAAAATTTCCACATCAACGTCGCCACTCAGCTCCACATATTGTGCGACGATGAAGGCGTTCCGCGTCGAGGAAACCTGGTCGCCCATCCAGATGCCGGGCTGCGCGGCGATGAGCGGAAGCTCAAGCTCGATCGGCAAGGAAGATCGCAAAGGCGGAGCAAGAAGCACTTGTCGTTCCCTTCAAGAGAAAGGCTGTCTTGTGAAAATCGCCGATCAGCGAGGACGAGAGACGTCACGGAGAGACTGTGGACGCAAGTCGGTCCAATGCTCGTCGACAAACTCTACGCAAGCGTTCCGGTCGCTCGGACCGAAAAGCCGTCGCCAGCCAGCGGGCTCCGGCGCGAATGTGGGCCAAAGACTGTGCTGGCCTTGGGAATTGACCAGAACGAGAAACGTAAGGCTTTCGTCGTCGAATGGATTTTGCAGAGAATCGTCCATGCACTCACTCCGTCGCGTTTGAAATCGCCAACGCTGAAACGTCGGGCTGAGAAGGCGCAGCGCCAATAGACAGCGCACGATGTTCGACGAGCAAATAGGACAGCCCGTCGATCAACCCGCCGCGCCAGCAGAGCGGATCGTGCCCGCCCGAATAGACGCGGTAGTGGGCGTCATGCCCTGCATCGATGAGCGCGCGGTGGACGCGATCGCTTGCGGGCCGAATGACCTTCTCGAAGCTTCCGGCCTCAAGGAATACGCGAAGACGCGACGACGCCCGCCTGCTGTTCTCGATCAAGCCAGCGAAGACATCAGGCGCGTCGCCTTCAACGCCGGGCGTTTGAGGTCGCGGTTCTTCTCGCGCGTAAACTCCGGGCCACCAAAACGACCCGGATTGCGCGAGCACGCCGCCAAAGCGCTCTGGCGAGCGTAGCCCGGCGAAAAGCGCCGCCAAACCACCGAAGCTCTGCCCCGCGATGACGGTCCTGCGCGGATCACGCGTGAATGGCGCAAGGCTCTTCGCGATCGGCAACAGCTCCTGTTGAACAGCCTCAATAAACGCTTCGTCACATGCGAGTTCGCGCAAGCGCATATTTGCGTCGAGCGAGTCAATGAGCACATAGACGCAAGGGGGAAGCAGTTTTTCTTGTGTCGCATGATCCAGCGCGGAGAAGACAGGTATGGCCTCGGCCCAATATTGCCCATCCAGGACCACGATGAGAGGAAGCTCGCTTTCTGCAACCGTCGCGCCGGTACGATAAATCCAGACGCGGCGATTGTTGCCCAGCCGAGTGCTGTTCCATGAGATTTGACGCAACCGGCTTGGATCGGCCGTAGCGCGGTTTCTGCGATCGACATCTCGCCAGGCCGTTTGAAGCGGCGCTTGAGGAAGATGGGCCGCGGAAAACGGCTGTCCGCGCAGGCTGACGTGACATTGGTTTGGATTTAACGGATCGGTCTGCGCCCGCTTGAACGCCGAACGCCACCAGTCCCTCATCGCGACTTCGCCGTCAGCGCCCGAATCGCTCGGCGGAAGATGCTTTTCGTCGACAGGTATGAAGCAGTAACTTCCGCGCCAATCCGCCTCCACCTCGAAGGACCAATGCCAGACATCCGTTCCGCAGATCCGCTCTAAACAGGCGGGCTCGCCGTTATGGCGATCGGTCACCGAGCAAATATCGATATAGACACGTCGCGTCGTTGAGCTTGTCGCATCGTCACGCCACAGGAACGAGACCCGCGCCCGATCTCTGCCTATCGCCGAGACGATTGGACAGCCCTCAATAGCTACTCGACGCCACCAACGATCGCTTCCTACGTCTTCGCCGAAACGGGTTGTCAATATTTGCTGGCAAGGAGTCGTCATCTCGTCGCCTCCGTCAATTGGCGACGAGACGCGGCCCACACGCTGTCGGGCGGTCCATACTCCACGCGACGCGCAGTGGCCCTCGCCATCCAGACGAAACACAACGCGGAGCAAAGCGCGACGAAATCGACGCCGAGCGCGGCCATGCTTGCTGAAGGACGCATGCCGAGCGCAGGGAACATCCAACTCGCCAGCGTCATGAGAGGCAATGCAGCAGTCGCTAGCGCGGCGAGCCAGAGAAGCTCGACGCTCGCCGCGGCGGCTCCTCTGAGGAATGACCAGAGGACGCTCGCAACGAACACGAAGTAATAAGCGCCATTGTGCCAAACATCGATATTCGCGACGCGGCCGTTCAACCATTTCCCCGCGACGATCGTGATCGAGATCGCGCAGATTGCGCCGAGACAAACGCCCACCGTGGCCGCCGACATCAAGCGCGCTGATGTCTTTTGAGTTACGAGCCCGCCGTTTCGCCGCTCAATCCGACGCCGAGATTCAATCCAGAGCAAATTGCCGGAATAAAAGAGAAAGGCGCCCGCAATGCCGAGAAGAAAGTAACAGACGCGCACGGCATCGCCGCCAAAGGTGGCGAAATGGAGCGCGAAAAAGGTCGCGACGACTCCCGTCCAAGTCCCCTCTCTGCCCGGCAGATAATCCGCATTCGCGATCTCGCCAGTGACCGGACTAAGAACAGCGAACCCCTTGCCTCTCGTCATATAACGCGTGTCATATCCCCAGACCTGAACCGACGCGCCACGAAGCCCGGCGTTTCGGTACCGCATCTCGACGGGAACAAAACTTGGCGCCGCTGTCTTCACCCGATCAAGGAGAGCGTTGACCGGCAGCATGGACGCGGGTCGCTCGTCCTTCTTGATCGCGTTGAAGGGGTTGCTCGCGGCCATGATCGACTTCAGGCGACCGTCATAGACGACGTAGTCGAGCGTATCGTACAAGGGCTCGTGCAGGCAGAAGACGACGGCGCTTAACGCGATGACGATGTGAAACGGCAGGCTGACGACGCCCACGACATTGTGCGCATCGAGCCACATGCGCTTGAGATTGGGTCCGATCCGCAGCGCGAAAAGATCCTTAACGAGCGAAGGCAGAACGACGATCAATCCCGAGACGAGCGCGACGGCGTAAACGGCGCTCACGACTCCCATGACGGTCTCGCCAATGTCGTTGGCGCCTGGAATGCCGGCGGTCCGGTGAATGTTGTCGACGAAGTCGGCGAGACTTGAACGATATGACTGCGCGAGCCGAAGGTCGCCTGCCGAAGAGATATCCGCCGACCAGGGCGTCTTATCATCCTTGCCTTTGCGCCATGTGAGGCGCGCCCATACATCTTCGGTATCGCCCAAATGGAGCGTGAATTCCTTGGCGGCGTCAGGACGAACGGCAAGCGTGCGTGCGATCAATTCATCGGATTGAGCGAGCGATGTGAGTCGGACTGGAGCAGGCGATGAGGACCAGCGTGCGAGCGGCTCGGCGAATACAGTGATCGAGCCGGCGTAGAAAGCTATGAACAGAAACATCCCGGCGGTGATGCCTGTCCATGTATGAACAACCTTATAGAGTCGAACAACGTCGCTGCGCATCGTGCGTTGTCCCGTTAATGAATGAAATGACGACAGGCGAACAATCCGGTGAAGGCCACAAGATTTGCTCCGCCCAGCCAGAGCCAGGCGCGCGCTCCAGTCGTAAAGAGAAAGGAAAGACTCATCGTGGTCAGCCAGATCGGCGAGATGAGCCACATCACAAGCTGAAATTTGTTAGGAGTCGCCAATCCGCCGGGACCCAGCCACGCAAAGAGTCCTGCAAGAGCGACCGCGAGACTGAAGCCCAAAATGGCGCCCGCTAATGTCTTGCTGATCCAGTCCCGTCGGATCTCATTCATGGGCATTCCTGACGACAGCGCGCAGCGCCCCTAGGAACGGAAAAGTGATGAACAGAAGCATGGTCAAGGCGAGAGTTGCGAAAATCGCGGTAGACAGCTGAACTGCCTGACTCCATACCAAAACGCCGAGAAACAGCAGCGCGGCGCCAGCAACAAGGCTCGACGACGCGTGCAAGGCCCGCGGCAGCCAGCGCTGGTTTGGGGCACCGAGATAGAAGCAGGCGGCGCCCGCTATGATGGCGACGACGGCGATGAACTGAACGGCTGCGGGTGAGAGGTTCATCGTCCGCTCCCCGCTGTCAGAAGTTGAAAGTCGCCGACAGAAGGACAGTGCGCGGCGCGTCGAGCGTGGCGAAACCGTCATTGAAGGCGCCGGACCAGTAGCTGTGATTGAACAGATTGTTCACATTCGCCCGCAGCGTCATGTCCGCGCCGTAAACTTTCGTTGCGTAGCGCATGCCCGCGTCGAAACGCGTCCATTCAGGAATCCGATACCAGTTCAGCGAGTCGACATAGAGCGCGCTCGTGTAGATGACGCGGCCTTCCGCGGTCACGCCGACGAGATAGGGGAGATCCCACTCGCCATAGAGGTTCGCCTGCCATCGCGGAATGCCAAAGGCATTCTTTCCGGTCGTTTTTCCGTCAGCGCTTTCGGTGATAACGCCAACCATATATGTGACGCCGCCGAGCACGCGGACGCCTGGGACCGGTTCGCCGAAGACGTTCCACTCTATGCCCTGGTTGCGCTGGCGGACGGGCTTATAGGAGATCAAGGCGCCCGTGGTCACTGTCGCGAGAGTCGGCTGCGTAATTTCATAGAAACTCAGCGTATTGGCGAGAATGCCCAGATCGAGCTTCGCGCCAGTCTCGATCTGTTTAGAGACGAAGGGCGGAAACGACTCGTTGAAATTGGTCGCGAGCGGGTTGGTGACGCGCAGGCCCTGCGTAAGGCCTTCGATATAGTTAGCGTAAAGCGACAGGCGCTTGTCGAATGGCTTAACGATCATCGCAAATGCCGGCGAGAGACGATGGCTGTCATAGGAGTTTGTCTCCAAGCCCGTATTGGCCGTGTAGGTCTTCGTCATCACCCGTTGGCTGCGCACGCCGCCGATGAACTGAATGCGTTCATCCAACGCCGATATGGTGTCGGCGAAGGCGAGGCTCGCCAGATAGGTCTCTCCCGTCTTTCTCGGATCAGTTACGAAATAGGGCCGACTGGGATTGAACGCCGTGTTCGGAACGACCGGCGGCGGCGGCGCCTGAGGCGGCACGACGGGCAGATAAATGTTCGATCTGTAAGACCCGCTGAAGCCGAACTCGGAACTGCTGCTGAGCTTCAGCGCCGCCGCGCTCAGCACGAATTGGTGGCGCAGCGGTCCCGTGTCCAATTGGCCGCGAATGCCGCCCTGCGTCGACAGCGTGTTGGTGTAGCCGCGCAGATTGACGATACGCGGCCCGGTGTAGTTACCTAGCAGATTGACGCTAGGGGCGTTGGTTCCATTGGTGAAGCCGAAGTTCCGGCTGTCCAAAAACCCGATGCCGGCGAAAACCGTGACATTTTCCGCGATGTCGAGTTCGCCGCGTGCGACGACCGCCGCGTTCTCGAACCGGGCGTTCGTACCGATAAACAGATTCTTAGTTGCGCTCGGCGCCGCCGCGACGCCTATGCCGCTGAAGCTCGCCCAAAATGCGCTGCCGTTCTTGAAAAGTTCCTGGCTATGATAGGCGTCGATCGACAGCCTGATCCGCTCTTCACGGAAATCGAGCGCCAGCGCGTTCAGCCCGCGCACTTTCCATTGTTCGTCGAGCGCGGTCCCGCCGCTGCGGTAAACGCCATTGTAGCGAAGGCCGAATTGATTGTGATCGCCGCCGCGTCGCCCGACGTCGATATGCGTGCCGAACTGCGAGCTCGACGTGTAATCGGTGCTGACGCTGGTGATCGGCGCGTCGCCCGCGTGTTTGGTGACGAGATTGATCGAACCGCCGACCGCGCCGAAAGGCGCCATGCCGTTGAGCAGCGCGCCCGGGCCCTTGAGCACTTCGACCCGCTCCAGAAACTCGGTCGGCACATGGCCCTCGGGCGCGAGACCGTACATGCCGTTGAGCGCGAGCTCGCTGTTGAGCACCGGAAATCCGCGAATTCTGAAATTCTCGCGGATATGACCCGCCGACGTGGTCATGCGAACCGACGGGTCGTTCTCCAACACCTGCTGCAGCGTGCGCGCTTGCTGGTTCTCGATAAGCGCCGAAGTGTAGCTCGTGACGTTGAACGGCGTGTCCATGAAATCGCGGTTGCCAAGCATGCCGAGTCTTGCGCCGCGAGCGACTTCGCCGCCGGCGTAGGCCGGCGGCAGATTGCCGATTTCTCCAGTTGGCGGCGTCGGCGCAGTGATTGGCCCGGCTAATAGCGGCCCAGCGTTCGGCGGCCCGGACTGCGCGCCAGACCCGGCGGCGACATTTGGTCTTGGTCCGGTTGAATGGGCGCCGCGCGCGCGCGATTCCGAGGAGGTCGGACGAGCTGGCTGTTGCTGCTTGGCTTGGGGCTTTTCGCGCGGCGCGTCCACGGTGACGGCAGGCAAAGTTTGCGAAGCGTTTTGCGCCGTTGCGGACGCGAGCTCGAGCGAGACCAAAATCGGCGCTCCGACGCTGCAAAGAAGCAGCGACTTTTTCCCGATCGCCCGAGCACTGAGGCGGGAATATTGGGAATATTTCTTAGTCATACTTCCCGCCTTTACTGATGTGCAGCGCGAAATGGATCGCATGTGCGATCATGTATAGCGCCATTACTTTTTTTTCGTCAATTGACTCGAACATAATTAAGAAATTTTTCAAAGAACTATCGTTGAATTGTTAGGATTTATTCTTATTCCAAAGAATCAATTTGATTTATTGCTTAAGCTATAGACGCAATGCTTTGCAGGTGATCAATGAGCAGACGCAAAGGGAGCAGGCGCCAAATTAACCGGCGCTTCGCAGCGGCGACGCCAGCGCCAACACATCAACTTTCTCGATTATCGGCGGGGCTGAGAAGAGCTCCGGCGCCTTTGATCATGAGCGCCTTCGCGACCTCCCCGGCACGATGGGCGTCTCTACGCCTGACAGCGCGCCATGAAGTCGTGCCCTTCGAAGCGATCGGCGCACCCGGGGGCTTCGTGTTCATCGATCTTCCGAAGACGCCGCGCTTCATTTGCCTGGCATGCGGCGCCAGGGAGGCTCAGGGCGATGCCGGACTGGCCCGCTATCGGGCGCAGCGCAAGCGCCGATGTCGACCTGTCGCGCCGCTTTCGGTTCGACGGGGGCAGTTGACGCAACGCCGCGGCGATCTACACTTTCAGCGTGGACTTGAAATTGCAGGAGAAAAAAATGAGCAGGCGCTTGAAGACTGCTTTATTCGGGGCTCTTTGCGGAGCGTTTTTCTTTGCTGCGGCTACGCCAGGTTCGGCGGGACCAATGCGTCCCTCGCTCCCGCCGGAAGATTTTGAGTCAATGTCGCTCGTCCAGAAAGTCGCCAGATATAACCCACCTGAGGGCAAGCAGTGCCTGAAATGGACTCGGCGTTATAGCTCGACCCATGGCATGGGCCAGCTCCGCTGCGTGCACTGGAAATAGCGATCGTCGACTCGGCGATCATCGCCAGTCGCGCCCAACGATTGGATGAGCCGCTTTCATGACCGGATGCTCGCCATCCACGACGTCAGCGCGTTGATGGCGGGCGGCGATCGTGCAACCGGCGCTCGTCATCAGCGATCTGTTTTAGCGCTCGACGCGGAGGACGCCTATGATTGGCGCAGCGACTTGCGCCGCGTCTGTCATCGCAAAACCCCGACCTATTATCCCCGTCCGGCGCCCCTCCCCCGGCGCCCAACGCAATGCGGAAAAGGAATGAGACGCCTAAGGGCGACCCCGCGATGACTCAAATCATCGCGGCGGCTTCACACGCATTTTCTCTTCGGCGTGGAGCTAGGCGCGTGAAGATTTCTCCGGACGATCGCAGGCTACGGCAGCAAGCGGCGATGCTTCCTGGCGCTCGTCTTTCGTCCTGACGCGCTTCCCTTCGCCGCCCGCGAATGGCACAAACTGCGGCTGGAAAGACTTGTCGCGGCGAACGCCCGCAGGAGATCGCGAAAGAAAGTCCAGCAACGTTACGTAGGCGAGATCGAGCATGAAAATCTTCCCTTACAGGCGTAGATGGTCCGCGTGGCGCGGAAGGGAAGCGCTGGCCAGCAGGCAACCTCTCATTTTTGCTCGAGTATTAAAGAATTCGTGTGCGGACTTATAATGAATGGCCGCAACTAAAATCGTCGGCGGCGCGACTATGATGGATATGCATCGCCAAGCAGCTGGATAGCCCGTTGGCGTTCGATACGACGGCGGCTAGCCATCCCGACTCGTCGGCCACAAACGAAGCGTCTCGAAAGGTCCCCAAGCGAATTTGCCATTGTCACAGGCGAAATCGCCGTCATCGACATATTCGACGACAAGCTCCGAAATCTTCCGCCACTCTTCTGGAGTCGGCGCTTCCCAAATGGCTTCAGGCGTTCGCTCGTCACTCGACAGCGCGAAAATCGCTTGAGCGATTGCAGGATGCGTTTGCCGGTTAACGCTCCACCCGACCGGCGGCGGGACGCGTGAGCATATCCCATTTTTCATCGTCGCCTCCTCGGGCTTACAACGCGCCCGGCGCGAGGCGCGCCGTACATCACAATAGCATAAAACGTAGAAAGCCGGATAGTTCTGCGTCGATCCTTCGATTACAGGCGGCGCCTTAACTAAAATTGAGGCGGCGCCGAAGCAATATTGCGCGCATGACTACGGCCGACGCGAAGATCTTCGTCGGTCAAGCTTCTGGAGAAGCCTGCGCATCTCTTCCGGCAGAGGTTCGGTGGCAGTTTCTGAATGAAGGTTTTTCAGCTGCTTGCCGATCTCATTTACCGCGTTCCGATGATTTTTGTTGGCCTTCGCCAACGTCCGCTTCAAGCTCTCGTTATTGGGGGGCATGGAGAAAGCCTCGACAAGGAAGCTTGAACCACTTGATCGGCAAAAACGTTCCATCCGCGCCCCCTATTCGAGGAATAGAAGCACAAACAGACGGTAGCTCAACGCGTCAGAGAAGCCCTTGCGCGGAAGGCAATCACATTGCCGCCATTCATCGATGCAGCAAGCACGGCCGCCTGAACCTCGGTCGCAGCTTCGCGTATGGAACGCCGAATGAATGAACTGGCCGCGCCGTCGTAATTCATGCTGAGCAGATCATGGGCGCATTGCTCGCCGCGCAAGAGCGAGATTTCAGCCAAGGGCGGAATGGGATCGTCGCCCGATAGAGTTGCGAGCGACTCCAATTCGCTTTCGAGCGCGTGACGCGCGAAGTCGGACAGCTCGGCCAGCACTTCCCGCTCGAAATATGTGCGAAGCTTATTGGCGGCGTCCTCGAAGAATGCGACGGCTCTGTCCATCGAAAGCTTGGCGTTTTCTGCGTTCATATGCGCTAACCTACATCTCAGCGTTAAACTGCAAAGCAACGCAAACGTTGTTCGTCGCCCCTGCACCTCAATTACAGAATTGCGGCAAACAAAAGGAGGCGGCCGCGATGAACAAGCTTCGCCAGCGCTGAAGCCTGTGCGCTGGAGGCCGGAAAGCGCGTATCAGGTTTTATTGACGCTACTGCGAAGTTGCGGAATTTCTGACGTTATTGAGGATGGCGTCGCGTCCCGCGCGCGGCTTGCGTCTTGTCGACGATCTACGCTCGCGATTACCTTACGGCTTCCGACAGCCCCGCTGTTTCAATCGTATGGCGCGCGATCATCGCTTCCTCGTCAGTCGGCGCCACGAATATTGGGATGCGCGATTGAGACGCGGAAATCAGGGAGTCGTTGCGCGCATTGGCCGCCGCGTCGAGCGCCAACCCCAGCCAGCCAAGACCTTCAACCACGCCGGCGCGTACGCGCGGCGAGCGTTCTCCGATTCCGGCCGTAAACACGAGCGCATCCAGACCGCCGATGACCGCCGTCAGCGCCGCGATCTCCATTTTGATGCGATGAATGAAATAGGCGATCGCGGCCTGCGCGCGAGGCTCTTTAGAAGCCTCAAGCGCGCGCATGTCATGCGATACGCCGGAAAGGCCAAGAAGACCGGAGCGCTCGTAAAGAAGCCGCGACAGCTCCTCAGGCGTCATCGCCTCGCTCTGGAGCAGATACAGCAGCAGTCCGGGATCAATCTGTCCGCAGCGCGTGCCCATAGGCAGGCCTTCAAGCGCGGAAAAGCCCATGGTGGTGGCGATCGAACGCCCGCCCTTCATCGCGCAAAGCGACGCGCCATTGCCGAGATGCGCGACGATGACGCCGCCTTCTGCATGGATCGGATCGATCGCCCGCAGACGCCGAGCGATATACTCATACGATAGGCCATGGAAGCCAAAACGGCGCAACCCGCTTTCGTAGTAGGAATAGGGAAGCGCATAGGCGTCGTCGACGAAGGCATGTCCACGGTGGAAGGCCGTGTCGAAACACGCGACCTGCGGCACGTGCGGGAAGGCCTCGCGGGCTCCTTCAATGCCGGCCAGATTGTGCGGCTGGTGCAAGGGCGCAAGAGAGATGAGTTCGCGCAACTGCGCGAGCGTTTCCGCGTCAATGATGACGGGCGAGGCGAAACGCAGCCCACCATGCACGACGCGGTGCCCGATCGCGCTTACCGCCGCCACGGGGTAAGCATCTTCGATCCACCCGAAGATCGCTGCGATCGCCTTCTTGTGGGTGAGCTTGCGGGGAAGCGGTTTGTCGCTCGCCCCTCCGCCGACGATGGCGACGCAAAAGCGCGGCTTCGCGCCGAGCCCTTCGACGCAGCCGGAAACGATCAGTCGCGGCCACTCCTCATCCGCCGCGTAGAGAGCGAACTTCACTGAGGAAGACCCGGCATTGAGCGTAACGACGTGATCAGCCATGTGCGCCCCGCCTGCCAGCCACGTCACCAGACGCGGCGACGTTTCTCCGCTTCGAACGTCTTGCCGAGGTAGACCACGCGTTCCAGCCGCAGTTCGCCTTTGGAGAGGAACGCGTCGGAGCGCAGCTTCAATTCGCCGTTCTCGAATTCGAGCCCGAGCAGCGCATAGGCCGCCGACAACATCCGCGCCGCTGCGCCGGTATACCAGCTCCACCCGCCCCGACCTTCGTAGCCTTCGCCATTATACACGTCGGCCGGTTGCTGATGCGGCGGCAGGCCGTAAATGTCAGACTCGGCCGGCGTCGTCAGCTTGGAGATCGGCGAGATCGCGATCCACGTCTCGAACGCCGTGCGAAACAGCTCCTCGGCGGCGCGCGAGTCGCCGTCTCCGTGCGCCTGCGCGGCGAGCTTCGCCAGCGCGTCGACGAACCAGGAAACGCCATGCGAATATTGGCCGCCGTTTTCACGCACGCCTGGCGGATATTCCGCGCTGCGTCCGGGATAAGGCCGCGAATGTTCGTCATAGGGCGGATTGACGAGCAGCACGCGATCGCCGAGGCCCAGAATGGCGAGGGCGTTTTCGATCGCCTCGCGTCCGCGCGCGGCGTCTACGGCGTTCGTCAACGTCGGCCAGGACGAGGTCATCGCGCTCATCGGCGCGACTTCCTCGCCATTGTCGGCATAGGCGCGAATATAGCGGTCGCCGCGCCAGCAGTTTTCAAGCGCGGCGCGTAGTTTTTCGGCGCGTTCACGATAGCGCTCGGCTCGGGCGGCGTCGCCTTTCGCCTCGAATATCGGCGCGATGTCGAGAAGGATGCCATGCAGGAAGAAGCCGAGCCACACGCTCTCTCCGCGGCCTTCGTCGCCGATGAGATTCATCCCATCGTCCCAGTCGCCGGAGCCCATGAGCGGCAGGCCATGGGCGCCGAAACGGTCAAGCGTCCATTCGATGGCGCGCGCGCAGTGACCGAGCAGCGTGTCCTTGTCGCGCGAGGTCAGCGGCACGGTGGCTTCGCCCTCCTGATCTTTCGGAACAGGAGCGGCTTCGAGAAAGGGCTCGACCGCATCGAGGATGGCGTAGTCTCCGCTCCCGCGGACATAGCGGATCGTCACATAAGGCAACCACAGATGCGGATCCGACGCATGTGTGCGGTCCGCAAGGCCCGTCCCGCCGTTGGGCGCGCGGTGCCACCATTTGCAGGCGTCGCCCTCGATATATTGATGCGCGGCGTGCAATAGGATTTGCGCGCGGGCGCGTTCGGGCGCGAGATGAATGAGCGGAATGACGTCCTGCAACTGGTCGCGATAGCCCGTCGCGCCAGAACGTTGCGCGGGGCCCGTGCGCCCCCACAGACGCGCGGCGAGCAATTGATAAGGCAACCAATCGTTGACGAGGCGATCGAAATCGGGACGGTTGGTCTTGATGCGCAACACCGATAGCCGATCGTCCCATGCGCGCGCATTCGCCTCGAACGCGGCATAAGCGTGCTCGGGATCGCGCGCATAATCGGCAAGCCTCTTCGCTTCTTCGATCGACGTCGTCTGTCCAAGCGCCACGACGACGACGGCTTCTTCTCCAGCCGGCACGTCGATCGCGCAATTGAAGGCCGCGACCTTTCGTTCATGCGCGGGCGCTCCGGCGTCTGGATGGCCGTGCTCGACCATATACGGCAGGTAAGGGTCGCGGCTTTCATGCCCGAGGAAACGGCGACGGGACGTCTCGGCAAACTCCGCCGGCAACGAAGTCGTCACAAAGGCCCAGCCCTGCACGAAATTATTGCGAGGATTGCGGAAGTAGATCGAATGCACATTCTCGTCGATGACCGACTCCAGCGCGCCAAGACTCTCGTTTGGCGTTTCGGCCAAGACGATTTCCATCGCCGGCGTAATCTGCAATAGCCGCTCGTGAAGAGTCTTGTTGCGAATCTTCAAGATTTTGAACTCGATCGGCTGCGTGGGACTGACGAAAACCGTCATCTCGATTTCGAGATGATCGCGCTCGGCGCGATAGACGGCCGAGCCGAGAGAAAACGTCACTTCATATTCGGCGTCACGACGGCGTAGCGGCACGAAGGTCGGACTGTGCGCATCAGTGCGCGCAAGATCGTAGACGTAGAACCTTTGACCCGCAGGGGCCATGCGGCCCTCGCCCATGCGAAACGGCGTAAAACTGTTCAGACGCGAGTTGCCATGGAACGAAAAAATCTCGCCGTCATTCGTCAGCACCGCGCCCTGCCCGAAGGCGTTGGCGATAACATGGGCGAACGGACGCGGCGTGCCTGGCGCGAGCGTGACGCTTCGTCCATCCTGTGAAAAGGCGTAGCGGGGTTTCTTCGGCGGAGGCGGCAGTATCCGGCGGCGACGGCGCGACAAAGCTTGGTTCAGCATCTCAGGCGCCACGGGCGCAATGCGCAGATGACGCGCGATCGAGTCCGTCGCTCGGCCCATATCGCGGGCCCATCCATCGACGATGATCAGCTCTGTCGCGCCGCTGGCCGCAAGTTCGATTTCGACGCGCAGACTGGCGCAAGGCTCAAAGCCATAGAGCAGCCCCTCATCATTCGGGTCGCGTGGCGTCGCCAGGCCAAGAAGGCTGTCGGGCGCGTGCACTGATCCCATTCCGTAAAAACGCGACTTCACGTCCTCATATCCAAGGACCGTGATCTTCGCATCCGCGCCGGCGCCGATGGCATGAAAGCCGATCTCAGGCGACAGGCGACGATCCGACTGACGGCGCGCCCCACCTTTGAGCAAGCGGTTCTGCGCGAAAATCGCGTTCAGCGAACGGACGTACCAGGTGCCGATATGAATGGCGTTATAGGCGGGGTCGCGAAGCTCCACGCCTGTCTCATTGAGCACCCATTCGCGCAGCGACGCGAGAACCAGTTTACGATGGCGCTGCTCGAGATTGACGATCTTGAGCTGGGTGACTTCGACCGCTTCGTCGGCCGCGAGCGAAACTCGCGCCTCGACAGCAAATCCATTGCGCTCCGCCATGAAGAACAGGCAGTTCTCGCCCGCGTCGGTGAGCGACGCCTGAGCGGCTCTGCAGCGGGTCGGCGCCTCGCCGATCGACCAAAGCTCGCCACCATCTTCGCGCAAGAAAAGGAAACGTCCGCGCGGATGCGCATGATCGTCCGGGCGCCGGGTCAAGTCGATCGGAGGTCCGCCGCGCGCCACGCCTTCAATGCCGATGGCGCCCTGTCCGTCCTGAAACCACTCGCTGGTCATCAGGCCATTGGTGAGCTTCAGCGGGCGGGAGCCGGGAACGCCGCCTGCGCCAGTGATGCCTTCGATCGTCACTTTCTGCGCGCGCGCGAGCCGCCCAAGAAGGAAGATGACGAGGCCAAAGGCGACGAGCGCCGCATAAATCAAATAGCCGCTGACGAGATAGGCGTAAGATGGAGGCCGCGTGTGGGCCAACTGCTCAGAGGCGCTCCACGCACTGTCCCAATCGACGCCGCGCGGAATGTAGAAGGGCAGCAGCAGCGGCGCCCATGTGCCGAAGCGACGGATGCCCTCCGGGATCGCCCTGCTCGTCTGCGATTTTCCAAGAAAGCGCGCGGCCCTTTCATCCGCGACGTCGCCGCCGACGAAAGAGAGATTGACGAGCGTCGCGACCCGCAATCCCATGTGATCGAACCAGATCAGCACGCGCAGCGCGTCATAGGCGAGGAGCGCCGTGAAGATGTCGAGGCTCCATGCACGGAAGTCGGAGTCCGGCAGGATGTAGCTCATCCAGCTCGCGACGCCTGTTCGGATGAGTCCGTCCTGATTGTACCAGGCCGGGTCCGGCGACGCCTTCAGGAAGGAATAGATCACCGGCGCCATCCAAAGGCCCCAACGCAGAACGCGCACGGCGTTTTCGATGAGCATGTCGAGGCCTTGCCAGCTCGCGAGCTGGCGAAGGGGCTGCAGGCTGCGCTCGACAAGCGCGGTGAGAAAGAAAAAATTGATCGAAAAGAGCGGCGCCGCGAACACCCATTGAATGACGCCGGAGAATGACTCATCGAAGAACAGCCTCACGCCGCCGTCGACCTTGCCAAGATCCGTCGCGCCCCATTTCGAAAACAGCGGGCGAATAATGTATTCATTGACGGGGCGCCCGTCGGCCGCGTAGTCGAGCGACGTATAGGCGAAGAATTTCGCGACGATCGTTTCGACCTGCCCGACGTCCAGGTACCAGGCGACGGCGCCGCCGACGAGCGCGCCAAGGAGCACGCCCAGCGAATAGACCCGCCAGCTGCGCAGATGCTGCCGGCGTCCTTGCGTCAGCGCAGCGAGATCAATCGCGGCGTCGACGCCGGCATAAGCGAGCGCGCCCGTCAGCGCGCCGAACAGAAATCGATCGCCGCCGCTCGCGGCCGGAAGCCCGATCATTAGAGCGAGCGCGACGGCCGCGCCTGCTACTCCGCCACGAAAATAGTTGGAGGGATGCAGATAGAGCTCTTCTACCCGCCCAAAGAACGGGGGCGTCGAGTCCGTGCTCTCGACGATCGCGCGCGCGAGCGGGAAAAGCGCCGCGCCGATGAGCGCGCCGCCGATCGGACCTGAAGCCGCAAGCACCGCCATCGCCGGCGCGAAGGATATGCCCAGTTCCGCCGCAAGCAGCAGCGCCATGAACACGAAACCGTAGACGGCGCCTTTTTCAGCGCCCGTTCGCCAGTCGTGAAATACCACGACTTGCAACGAAGGCGTCGCACGCAAAAGGCCGGCCATGGCCTGCGTGACGAGATAGGTTTGCCCCCATAGGCCCGCCTGCGCGAGCGCCGCCGCGGCCGCCGCGATCGCCGCCGTCAGCGGGTAAGGCAAATGAGGCGCGACGAAATAGGAAATCGATGTCGCGATATAGGGCGTCAGCGATGCAGCGAACGCCGAGGCGAACAAAATGCCATGCGGGCGCCATTGCCGCGGAAGGAATCGACCAAGCGCCAGAGGGACGCCGACGACGACAGCTTCATTGAGCAGAAACAGCACCAGCGTGCGCCCGGCGATGTTCTTGAAAGCCTCCGGAACGTCCAAGCCCAAGAGCAGCGCGCCGCCGATTTGCGTCACGGGCGGCGAGCCGAGCGCGATGAGCAGGCTGAACTGCAGCGGCAGAACGAAGAGCGCCGCGCGAACCGCCATGCGCGAACGCGCTCTAAGCGTCACGACGCCTGCGAGGTAAAGAATCGTGGCGGTCGCCGCGCCAACGGGTGAGAAGCGGAACAGCTCGGCGAAAGTTTCCGGGGACCGCCACAACATGCTCGAGCGATCGCAGAGCAAGGTGAAAATCGCGACGGCCAGGAAATCGACCCCGAAATCGGCCGCCTGACGCGCGCTTTCAGACGAGCGACGCAGAACAAATATCGCGGCGCCGGCGAAAAACCCGGCGACGATCGCGTGTTCGCCCCCGCCAGCCGCCTCCAGCGCGGCGAAGGCCGCAAAGCCCATGCCGATCAGGATGCGCTCGAATAACGCGCTGTTGAGATCCGATTCGCCTGGAGTGACCGCCATGAACCCCCTTCTCGGCTTGCGTTGAATCGACCGTTTTTATCGTTAATGATCGGAATCAGCGGCTATCGTAAGGAATCCCTTGCCGGAGGCGGGAGGAAAAGTCGACTCCCGCGTCCCTTCGTCGCGCTCCCGCTTCGCACCGTCCCGGAGAGCCGCTATAGTCCACAATGCTTTATCGCCCCGGCCGCGCTACGAGGGCTTCAGCGAGTGGACGAAATGGAAGAGCCCCTGCCCGCGCCGCCAGCCGACGCCCGCGACGCCGTCCAGCGAAACGCGTCCCCGACGCCCGCAGAGCGTCTGACGATTGTGACCGAGCGAGAACGGGCGGCGCGTAGGGGAACAAAGGGTCCGCTGGACGAGCGCATGGCGAATCTGGCCGACGCGCTTCGCCGCGCGCGCCTTGAGAACGCCGAGCGTTCCGCAGCTCTCTCCGATTTACGCGCCGGTGAAATCGCCCGACTGGAGATGCTCGGCGATGCGCTGACGCCGGTATTGGCGCAAGTGCCGCGCGACTGCGATATCTTCGACGTTGGGGTTGCGCCGACTGAACGGCCGCGGCTGTTCATCGACCAGATCGGCTTCGTCGAGATGGATCGCGACCGGCGGACATACCGCTTTCTCCAGGACACGCGTCACGGGCGGGTGACGCTTCGCGAAAGCGATAGCGTCGACGAGATCGTCGACGCTATCACCGGCTACATCGCGCATCGCTTGATCGAGCGCGAAAGGGCTTTGGCGGTCGATTACGCGAGCGGCGGAGCCGCGCAAGCGCTCGGCGTGAAAATCTCAGCGGCGCGCGCAAAAGATACATCGTTCCGGGGCAAAGTCGCTCGCGCGGCTGCATTCGTAGCGGAATTTTTTGGCGCAGCCGCGTTCTTCGGCCTCTTGGCCGTTTTGGCGGCGTGGGCCTATCGCGTCTATCTCGAAGGCTGACTAAGCAAGAGCGCTCGTTGTCGCGTAACGAACGCTTTCTCTATCGAGCGTCGAGAATTTCGTAGCGGACATGCATGTTCCTGGCGCCGACCACGGCATGCTCCAGGTTTCACAGCTTGATGGATTCAAGCTCGACGATCTCTCCCGTCTCATCGAAGCCGCGCCTGCGCAGCAGGATGTTCAGACCGTCGTCCTTGCGCGCGATCTCGTAAAGATTGTAGGCCGCGCCTGGATAGTGCCCGCCAGGCTTGGCCGAAGCCGACGCCACGCCGACAACGGGCGCAAATGCGTCGGGCCCGGTCAGACGGTGCAGGCTCGGTTTGTGATTATGCCCATGCAGAATGAGCTCGGCGCCATGACGGGCGATGACGTCTTCGAATTTCGTCGCGTCTTCAAGCCCGCGCAGCAACCTCGCGCCGCCGACATGCGGCGGGTGATGGAGGCAGACGACGCGCGCGAGCCTTTCCGCTTTCGCGCGGTCCAGCAATTCCGCGAGCGCCGCCAGCTGCGCAGCGCCGAGCCGGCCGGAGGCGACGAAAGGCGCCGTCGGCACGCCGGTATCTAGTCCGATCAGCGCCACGCCGCCGCGCCGGCGTAAATATGGAAAGCCCGCGCCTTCAGTCTCGCTTGTCGTCCAAGGCGCGAAAACTTCGTGAAGAAGGTCTGTGACGCTCGCCACGTAGGCGTCGTGATTTCCGGGCGTGAAGCTGACATCGCTTGGCGCGCCAAGGAAGGAGAGCCAGTCCTTGGCGAGCGCGATTTCCCCGGGAAGTCCGATGTTGACGATGTCGCCGGTCATGACGACGTGATCTGGCGTCTGCGACTTCATGTCCGCCACTATTTTGGCGAGCACGCCCATGTCGTGCTGATCGCCGCGCTTGTAAAGCCAATTCACATAGCCCGTGACGCGTTTGCCAAGGAGCTCGGCGAGATTTGGACGCGGAATTGGACCGATATGAGCGTCGGACAGATGCGCGAGTCGAAAATTCAAGAAAGCCTCATGTTCCTCTAAGCCCGTTCAGCTGCGGCGCTTCTCTGTTAGAATGGGCAGGCGATTGCTAGAGCCTTCGCACATTCTTTGCCATAGTTTCGGCAATCGGAGCCAGCTTTGACGGAGCAAAAACAAGCAGGCGAAGCGCGTTCGCCGCGAGATCGCCTCGCGTTGAGGCTTATCGCTTTCGGCGCGCGGTTTCAGCGTCCCGTGACTTTGGGCGTGCGCGGCCTTGTGCTTGACGATCAGAACCGCGTGCTACTCGTCCGTCACACCTATGTGAGCGGATTCTATCTGCCGGGCGGCGGCGTCGAAAGCGGCGAAACGCTGATGGATGCGCTTGAGCGCGAACTCCACGAAGAGGCGAATGTCCTGCTCGACGAACCGCCTGAACTCTTCGGCTTGTATTTCAATCGACGCTTCTCGGCGCGAGACCACGTCGCGCTTTACCTCGTGCGCTCTTTTCGACTGACGCAGCCGCACGCGCCAGATCGCGAAATCGCCGAGGCCGGCTTCTTTGCGCTCGACGCTCTACCGGACGATACGACGCCCGCGACGCGGGCGCGCCTATCCGAGGCGTTGGAGAAGGCGCCCATTTCACCCTATTGGTAAGGCTGGCGACTAAGGGTTCGGCTAGCGCCGGCGGCTTCGGCGAGGATACGTAGATCGCGCCAGCCATAGGCGAGATCGGGAAGGACAGCGCCCGCGACTTCCCACACGCCTTCGACGCCGAGAGGCGCCGCGCCCAGCGCCTCGTAAAAGCCGCGCGCCTTGGCCGCGTGACGCAACACCCATACCGCGGCGCTTGCGCAGCCGATCGACATCAGATGTTCGGCGAGCCGCGCCACCAAGCGTCTGCCCAACCCACGGCCTTGGACACGCCTCAGCAGGTAAATCGACGCGATATCGCCATCGAAACCGAGCGGAACGAGCTTCGGGCTGGACTGGCGGCTGCAGCGGGCGAAGCCGACCGGGACTTCGTCTTCGAGAGCGACGAAGACGGCCTGATCGCCTTCGCTCGAACCGATCCGTTCCAGCCAGCGCCGCATCCAGTCGTCCAGATCGATGCTCGCCAACTCCTCCGCCGGCATGAGCCCGGCGTAGGTCTCGCGCCAGGCAGTAGCGTTGATCTCGGCGATTGAGCGGGCGTCCTCCAACTCTGCCCGCCGCAAGCGATATTCCGCCATGAGCTTCCTCTGCTGCGCAGGCTCGCATGCGGCATATCGCGCCGCAACCCGGCATTTTGCGGCGCAGGAAACGCGTGATATGGCCTGCGCATAGATCACGCTGCATTTGGGCGGAATCGCCCAAATGCAGATAACGTGATCGATTCCAAAAGCTTAGAGCGCGCTCTAAGGTCAAGCCGCAACATGATCGATCTTGCCGTTAAATTTGGGCCGCTGACGGCCGCCGACGACGCGCATATCGACAAGCTCGATGAGCGAGCGTTCGGTCCCGGCCGATATGCGCGCACGGCCTATCGCCTGCGTGAAGGCGTCGAGCCTGATCGTTCACTGTCCTTCGTCGCGCGGATCGGCACGCTGCTCGTCGGCGCCAACCGCATGACGCCGATCCTTGTCGGCTCAACGCCCGCGCTGCTGCTTGGACCGCTGACTGTGGAGCCGGCGTTTCGCCAACAGCGCGTGGGCGAGACGCTGGTCAAATATTCGCTGGACGCCGCCCGCGAAGCCGGACATGGCCTCGTCCTGCTTGTCGGCGATGAGGAATATTACGCGCGCCTCGGATTCACGGGCGTGCCGCGAGGCCAAATCACCATGCCGGGGCCGGTGGACCCGGACCGCCTGCTCTATTGCGAACTGCGCCCCGGCGCCCTTGCAGAGGCGAATGGCCGGATGCGGCGCATATGACGCCGCGCGCCCAGACCATCATCCAGAAGTATGACTCGCTCGTCGCTCAAGGCGCGCTGGAGCGCGACGCCTCGCAGCGCGCGGCGATCGAGAAGCTTCAGACGCTTGCCGATGCGCTCTCGAGCCGAACGCCGAAGAGCGCCAAGTTGACGCAATCGCTTCTTGCGAGATTTCGCCGTTCGACGCAGCGCCCACGCGGCCTTTATCTCTGGGGGCAGGTCGGACGCGGCAAGACCTTCCTGATGAACCTGTTCTTCAACGAACTTTCGATCGACAAGAAACGACGCGCGCATTTCCATGCCTTTATGGCGGACGTGCACGACCGTCTGCATCGGCTGCGTCTAAACCCGCGTGCTTGCGAAACCGATCCCGTGACCTGTGTTGCGCGGGAGATAGCGCAGGAAACGCGCGTGCTCTGTTTTGACGAATTCGCAGTGAATGACATTGCCGACGCGACAATATTGGCGCGTCTTTTTTCCGCGCTGCTGGCGTCAGGCGTCATCATCGTCGCCACGTCGAACGTCGAGCCATCGCGACTTTACGAAGGCGGCCGCAACCGCGATTTGTTTCTTCCGTTCATCGCTCTGTTGCAGGAACGAATGGACGTTGTACGTCTCGAAGCATCAAGCGATTATCGGCAGCGGCGCGGAGATCTCGGGCAAATCTATTTCACGCCCGCTGATCTGCGCGCGAGAGCTGCGATCGATGCGCTGTATTCCACGCTTGCCGGCGGCGCGCTGGAGTCGCCGACGACGATAGAGGTCAAACGACGGCGCATCGATATCCCTCAGGCGGCGGGCCGCGTCGCGCGTCTGACCTTCGCGCAGCTTTGCGGTCAGCCCCTGTCGGCTGCGGATTACATGGCCCTTGCCGACAATTTCGAGGCGTTGATCCTCGAAGACGTTCCAGTACTGGCGCCCGAACAGCGCAATGAGGCGCGCCGCTTCATCACGCTCATCGACATTCTTTACGAGGCGAGAATTCTGCTGATCGTTTCCGCCGCAGCCGAACCCTCCGAGCTTTACCGTGCGGCCTTCGGCGCTGAGGCGCGCGAATTCGAGCGCACGGCGTCGCGGCTGATTGAAATGCGCGGAAAGGATTACATCAACGCGCGCGACGCGCTCATGGCTTCGACATGCATTCCTTGATGTCGCTTTCTCTCTTCATCAACTCGAATCGATCGGCGCAATAGCGTTCGAGATCGGGCCGTTTCGACGGATCGGTCGCGGCCGCACGTATCCCCACCGCGCCGTCGAGGAGCTCTTTTTGCGCCGCATGAACCTGTCGCGGGGGCAGTTGTCCTGAACACGTCTCATAGCGCTTCAGCAGCGCGTCGCATTGCGGGACGCCGGTCGAATCGACGGCGAATGCGGGCGTGGCGGCGAGAAGGAGTGCGAGAACGAAACAATGCTTCACTGTGCGTAACCCTTCGGTTTGCGGTCCGCGGGTATAGCATGTTCGCGTTGATGGCGAGCAAAAGACGACGGCGGGCCTTTCGTGGGACCCGCCGCCATAAATCTCCAGCGCCTGTGTCTCGCGTGCGCCAGAGAGAACTGGCTACAAACCTGCCAAATAGCTCGTCGGATCGACCGGAGTAGAGCCTTTGCGCAGTTCGAAGTGAAGCTGCGGCGAGCCAACGTTGCCCGACTGGCCGGATTTGGCGATCGTCTGGCCGCGCTTGACCTGATCGCCACGCTTCACGTCGAGCTCGCCGTTATGGGCGTAGGCGGAGACGAAGCCATTCGGATGGCGAATGAGCACCAGATTGCCGTAGCCCTTGAGCTCATTGCCGGCATAGGCGACGACGCCGCCCTCCGCAGCCTTGACCTGAGTGCCTTCAGGCACCGCGATATTAATCCCATCATTACCGCCCGATGAGAAACCCTGAATGATGCGGCCACGGGCGGGCCAACGGAATTCAGGCTTGCCGTCGTCGGAAGCGACTGTCTTCGTCTCGCTCGCAGGGGGGATAGAGGCGGTCGCGGTTGTGTCGAACTTTCGCGCGCCGGCCGTCTCCGGCGCCGGTTCAGCGGTCTTGCTCCGAGCGTCGACAACCTTCGACTCGACTGCCGCGGGCGGCGAAGCGCTAGTGCCCCGAACGATCCGCTCGGTCTTGACAGGACGACCCGGCGTCGCTTCGGCGATGCGCGGCTCGGCTTTGCCGAGAGTCTTCTCAGTTGCGGGCTTAGCTGCGACTTTGGCCTTTTCCAGTTCAGTCTCGGTCTTCCGCAGGGGCCTTGCCTGCTCCGCCGATTTACCGGCGGCAACAGGCTTCGGCGAAGCCCCGATTTTTGCGGCCACAGGCTTGGCGCCGGGCGCGCTCGCCACGGCCGCTGGCGCCGCCCCGGCGCGATAGACGGGGATCACCAAGCGAGAGCCCGGCTGAACCTGAGACGCGGCGTTAAAACCATTGGTGCGCAGCAGGGCGTCCGCGGGGACGCCATAGCGGGTCGCGAGCAGCGCCGCCGTTTCGCCCTGGGCGACGACGATCGGCGTGCCGCCTTCGGCGCTCCAATGACCATTCCCGGAGGCGGCGGCGACACGGCCGGGTGACGCGCTGGCCACTGTCGGAGCCGGTGCGTGGGCCGCAGAGGCGGCCGCCGGAGCGGATGCGCTGGCGTTCGGAGCCGGCAGCGGACGGGATTCCACCGCGGTCGACGGCGCGCTCTGCGCCGGAGCGGAGGCGATCGCGCCCACCGGCGCGCGGTCGACGCCCCGCGAGGCGGTTTTGACGCCGTTCGAGAACGGATCAGAGAAGGGATCGCCCGCGAAACGTGACGCGTCGGAGCAACCGGCAAGGGCAGCAACGCCAGCCGCCGCCAAAAAACGCCCTGCGGCGCGTGAATAAGCAAATGGACGCTTGATAGCCATGACGCGACCCACCCGAACGCAACATTGAACGGCCTATGGGTAACAGCGCGGCGGTTAAGGAGGCGTTTAAGATGAATGCGAAGCGTACGCGACTATGAAAATTTTCGACGTTAGGACTCGGGCCTTTCAGAGCGCCTGAGCGAGGCCGGGAATCGCTGGTCCCAGGCGGCACGGGCCAAGATCGGTCTCTCGTAATTCACCATCGTCGATGCGATCAACCTTAACCAATCGTTCCTTCGCCCGCGCGCCAGCCGTGGCGTGCTCCCTCCGGGCGAAGAGCATAAGGCCGCCAGGCGCAAGCATCTCGATGAGCGTCGCCGGCGCGGCGTTGACGGAAGCCTGAACGATGATCCGGTCGAAGCGCCCAAGCTCGCGCGGAGGATCGAGGCCGTCGGCGTAGATCGCCTTGGCGTTCGCCACGCCGTGGCTCACAAGGCGGCGCGAGGCTTCGATCGCGAGCGTCTCGAACCGCTCCAAGCTCACGACCTCGCGCGCGAGCTGGGCCAGCGCCGCGGCCCCATAGCCGGACCCTGCCCCGACCTCGAGCACCCGATGCCCGCGACCGACCCGCAACGCCTCGAGCCGCCGGGCGAGTTCGACCGGACGCGACATGGTCTGGCCGCAGCCGATGGGCAGGGAAAGATTGCGATTGGCGAGATCGCGAAAACGATAAGGCGCGAAGGCCTCCCGCGGCGTTGCTTCAATCGCGCGAAGCACAGCCAAATCCCGTACGCCCGCCTGGCGTAAGGTCAAGAGCAGCGCCGCGCGTTCCTCGATTTCGGCGGCGCGGCGCTCGTCCGTCATTCCTTGCCCTCGAACGCCGCCGCGAGTCGCGTCACCGTCGGGTGATCGGTGAAATCGAGCTGCAGCGGCGTGATCGAAATCTTCTTTTCTTCAAGCGCCAAGAGATCGGTGCCCTGCCCCGGCTTGAAGTCGCCGCGCTGGAAGGAAATCCAGTGATAAGGATTGCCGCGGCCGTCCCTGCGGTCCTCGATGTTCATGATGTCGCTGCTGCGCCTGCCCTGCATGGTGATCGCGACGCCCGCAACCTCTTGCGGCGGACAGCTCGGGAAATTCACATTCATCAGCACATTCTTTGGAATTCCCGCCGCGAGCAGGCGGCGCACGACCTCGGCGCCATGCGTCTCGGCGCACTCCCAATGCACCATCCGCCGGTTCGCGAAAAAGTCGTAGACTTGAGAGAGCGCAATCGATGGAATGCCAAGAATCGTGCCCTCCATCGCCCCGGCGATGGTGCCGGAATAGGAGACGTCCTCGGCGATATTTTGGCCGCAGTTCACGCCGGAAATGAGGAGATCTGGCGGATGATCGAGCAGGAGCTTGCGCACGCCCATGATCACGCAGTCGGTCGGCGTGCCCTTCACGGCGAAATGGCGCGGCGAAATCTCGCGCAGCCGCAGCGGATCGTTGAGCGACAGCGAATGCGAGACGCCCGACTGCTCGAATTCGGGCGCGATGACAAAAATATCATCGGTGAATTGGCGCGCGATCGCCTCGGCGATTCCAAGGCCGCGCGCGTGGACGCCGTCGTCGTTGGTGATGAGAATGCGCATGCTTTCGCTTCGCTTGGCGGGCGTCTGACGAAACCCAGGTTTTCTTTGGACGATTCGGTTCTGAACGTCCACAATGACCCTAAACGTCCTGCCCCATTCTCTGGAGGAATTTTGATGCGCTTACGACTTGCGTTCCTGCTCGCCGGAGCGCTCGGCGCCGTTCCCGGCTGCGCCGTCGCTTTTGAAGCTTATGTCGCGGCGGCGATGCCGCTCCAAGTCAGCCCGAGTTCGGAGGCGAGGCCGGTCACGACCATGGCGGCGAATATCCCCTTCAATGTCCTGGGCTGCGAACGCTGGTGTCAGGTGCAATATGGCGGGACCATGGGCTATGTGCCCGCGGACTTAGTGATCCCTGGCGCGCCGCCGACGGCGCCGGGATCAGGCCTGGCGGGATTTTTGGCGGCGCCGGTGACGCTCAACTTCGCTGCGCCCGACCTGCTCAGCGACGGCTATGCGCCGCGTGCGGATTACGGCTATGGCTGGACGCCAATTTTTGGGACCTCGCCCGAATCCGATTGCGAAGAGCCTGCGAGGCGCACCCACTGCGGCGCGCGAAAAAAGGCTCAACGGGAGATGCGCGACAAGCCGCCCATGTAAGGCCGCAGAACGCGTGGCACGTCCACTGAGCCGTCGGCCTGCTGATAATTCTCCAGCACGGCGACCATGGCGCGGCCGACCGCGACGCCGGAGCCGTTCAGCGTGTGGACGAAGCCGATTCCCTTATTCTTGCCCTTGCTCTCTGCGGGGCGGTAACGGGCGTTCATGCGCCGCGCCTGGAAGTCGCCGCAAACCGAGCATGAGGAAATCTCGCGATATTTCGCCTGCCCCGGCAGCCAGACTTCGAGATCGTAGGTTTTTTGCGAGGCGAAACCCATGTCGCCGGTGCAGAGCGTGACCTTGCGATAGGGCAGTTCGAGAAGCTGCAAAACCTTCTCGGCGCATTCGGTCATGCGCTCATGCTCGGCGAGCGAATCTTCCGGCGTCGTGATCGAAACGAGCTCGACCTTATAGAACTGATGCTGGCGGATCATGCCGCGCGTATCCTTGCCGGCGGCCCCCGCTTCGGCGCGGAAGCAATAGGTGCCGGCAGTCAGACGCATCGGTAGTTGCGCCTCGTCGAGAATGGATTCGCGCGCGAGATTAGTGAGCGGCACTTCGGCGGTGGGAATGAGCCAATAGTCGGCAGTCGGCAGTAGGGCTTCGGCAGTCGGCTCCGACTGCCCACTGCCGATCTGCCGACCTGCCGTCACTGAAAACTGATCTTCCCGAAACTTCGGCAATTGCGCCGTGCCGAACATTGCGTCGTCGCGCACGAGAAGCGGCGGGCTCACTTCCATATAGCCATGCTCGTTCGTGTGCAGATCGAGCATGAATTGCGCGAGCGCACGCTCCAACCGCGCCAGTCCGCCCTTATTGACGACGAAACGCGCGCCGGAAATTTTCGCCGCCGTTTCGAAATCCATGAGCCCGAGGCCTTCGCCGATTTCGAAATGCTCCTTTGGCGTGAAGTCGAATGCGCGCGGTTCGCCCCAGCGCGCCACTTCAACATTGTCGTTTTCATCAGCGCCGTCGGGAACTTCGTCGAGCGGCGTGTTTGGAATGCTTGCGAGCGCGTTGTCGAGTTCGGCGATGGCGTAGCGTTCCGCCTCCTCGAGCGCCGGCCAGTTTTCCTTGATCTGAGCGACTTCAGCTTTGAGCGCTTCGGCCTTGGCGCTGTCGCCCGCCTTCATCGCCGCGCCGATCTCTTTCGAGGCTGCGTTGCGCCGCTCCTGCGCCTTTTGCAATTCGCCGATCGCCGCGCGTCGCGAATCGTCAAAGGCGAGAAGCTGCGTCGACATGGGCTCCAGCCCGCGTCGCACGCGGCCTGAATCGAAAATTTCAGCGTTCTCGCGAATCCATTTGATGTCGTACATGCGACGTTCGGGCTTCGGCAGTTCGCAGTTGGCAGTCGGAAATCCCTACTGCCGATTGCCGACTGCCGACTGCCTCTCCTCCCTCTTCTTCTCGACCATGCGCACGGCGTAAATAGACGCCTCGTATAAAAGCACGCCGGGCACCGCCAGCGCGAGCTGCGAGAACACATCCGGCGGCGTCAAAATGGCGGCGACGATGAAGACGAGCACGACCGCATAGCGCCGCTTCTCTTTCAGAAAGTCGGAAGTGACGATGCCGACCTGGCCGAGCAGCGTCAGGACCACCGGCAGCTGAAACACGATGCCGAAGGCAAGCACCAGCGTCATGATCAGCGAAAGATATTCGGAAACGCGCGGGAGCAGTTCGATCTGCGCCTTGCCCGGCTCATTCGCCTGCTGCATGCCGATGAAGAAACGCAGCAGATTCGGCATCACCAGAAAATAGACGACGAGCGCGCCGATCGCGAAAAAAATCGGCGTCGCAAAGAGGTAGGGCCGAAACGCCGAGCGCTCGTGCCGATAAAGCCCCGGCGCGACGAAGGCGTAGATCTGCGCCAGCACAATGGGGCAGGAAAGAAACGCCGCCGTAAACAGCGCAACCTTGATCTGGGTAAAGAAATATTCCTGCGGCGCGGTGTAGATCAGCTTGGCTTCGGGGCCGGCGACCTGCGTGTAGGGAATGACAAGCAGATTGTAGATGTCCTTGGCGAAGAAGAAGGAGAGCACGAACGTCGCGAGAAAGGCGATGAGCGCCTTGATCAGGCGTTCGCGCAATTCCATCAAATGTTCGATCAGCGGCGCCTTGCTGGCCTCGATTTCGGCTTCATCGGCGTCGTTCATGTGGCGGCCTTCTTCGGCGAATCCGCCTGACCAGAGTCCTCATCCTGAGGAGCGGCCGCAGGCCGCGTCTCGAAAGCCTCATCCTGAGGAGCGGCCGAAGGCCGCGTCTCGAAGGATGCGATTGGCGCGCCTTCATCCTTCGATACGCTACGCGGCTCCTCAGGATAAGGACGCTGCTCGTGTGAAAATGGCTCGCCCTTGATTGCGCCGGTGATCTGCTTGCGGGCCTCGGTCATCGGATCGAAAGCGCCGTCGAGCTTCACGCTCTCCTTGACGGCGTCCCGCATCTCGCTGACCTCTTTGCGCAAATCTTCGAGCTCGGCCTCGCGCATCGCCTCCATGAATTGTCCCTGAAACTCGGCGGCCATGCGGCGCATTTTTCCGGTGAACTGCCCAAGCGTGCGCAGAACGCGCGGCAAGTCCTTCGATGGAATCGCAATCAGCGCGACGATGGCGATGACGATGAGCTTGCCGGGTTCGAGATCGAACATGCGTGTTGCTCGGGCGCCTTGCACCCTCCCCTCGACGGGGAGGGTCGAAGCGCGAAGCGCTTCGGGGTGGGGTGACGATGGCGAGGTTCCAGGGACTCTCTTCACCCCACCCCGCGCTTTCAGCGCGACCCTCCCCATCAAGGGGAGGGTATCGACGCTATACCTTCTTACTGTCGGCCTTGTCGCTCTCCAGAGCGCGGCGCTCGCTCGCCTGGCCTTCTAGGGGCTTTTTGGCGTCATCGGCCGCGGCGTCGTCTTCCGACATACCCTTTTTGAAGGCCTTGATGCCCTTGGCGACGTCGCCCATCACGTCGGAAATCTTGAACTTGCCGCCGAAGAGAATGAAGACGACCGCGCCGACAATGATCCAGTGCCAGATCGACAGACCGCCCATGGCGCGCATCCTTCCAAGAGAGAAAACCGGGACGACCGGCGTTTGCCCGGAAACTATGCGTCCGGCGGCTTAAAAACAAGGATGGGACGCGCGGTGGCTTGCTTGCAATTCGGATGGGTTCATCGCTTGACTGCGCCAGAGCGCGGCGGCGTCAAAGCTCTTCGCCGTCTGGCTCCTCCGGAGCCTCGGGCTCGTCCGGAAACTCCATGTCGAGGAGCGCCGGCGCTTCGTCCTCGAGCGGCTCCTCGTCGTCGCGCAAGGCGGCGTCATCTGAGGGCTGCGGCACGCCGAAGCCCTTCGGCAGCCGGCCGTCGAATAGCCCCGCGCCCTTCAGCTCATCGAGCCCTGGCAGATCGCCGATCTGCTCCAGACCGAAATGCATCAGGAACGCGTCGGTCGTGCCATAGGTGATCGGCCGACCCGGCGCTTTGCGACGCCCGCGCAGCCTTATCCAACCCGTGTCGAGCAGCACGTCGAGCGTGCCCTTGGAAATAGCGACGCCGCGAATCTCCTCGATTTCGGCGCGGGTCGTCGGCTGGTGATAGGCGATGATCGCAAGCGTCTCCAGCGCGGCGCGGGAGAGTTTTTTCTCCTCGACCTGCTCGCGCGCAAGAATCCAGTTGAGGTCGGCGGCAGTTCGAAAAAACCACTTCTTGCCGACGCGCGTGAGATTGACGCCGCGGCCGGCATAATGCGCGCGCAGCCGCTCAAGGACGCGGTCGAGTTCGACGCCCTCTTCAAGTCGCCGCGTCATTTCGGCTTCGTCGAGCGGCTCGGCGGAGGCGAATAGCAGCGCTTCGACAATGCGCTCCGCTTCGCGCAGCCGGGCCTCATGACGCGCAAGCTCTTCGTCGCTGTTCACGTCAAACAGTTCGATTTTCTCCGCAGCCTGCGCCACGACGCGTCCTCCTGAAATTCCGGGCTAAGACGCGCCCGCAGACTCTTCCGTTTCCTCTGGCGCGCGCCGCCGCACCCAAAGCGGCGCGAAGTGCCGGTCCTGACGCATGTCAAAGCGACCCTCCCGCACCATTTCGAGCGAAGCGGTGAAGGCCGAGGCGCGCACCGTGCGCGCCGTTTGCATGTCGACACAGTAATGCAGCAAAAAATCGTCGAGCACGGTCCATTCAGTCGCGACGCCGACGAGTCGTTCGAGCGCCTCGCGCGCTTCGGCTAGAGACCAGACCGCGCGCTGGCGCAGCACGACGCGCGACGTCGCGGTCTTCTGGCGTTGCCGGGCATAGGCCGAGAGAAGATCGTAAAGGCTCGCTTGGAATTTGGGATGCGAGATCGTCTCTATGCCTTCCGGTCCGCCGCGCAGAAACATGTCGCGGCCAAGCCGGGCGCGTTCGGTGAGCTTGTCGGCGGCGCGCCGAATGAGCTCCAACCGGCGCAAACGTTCAGCAAGCGCCGCGGCGAGATCGGACGCCGACGGCTCTTCGCCCTTCGGCGGCTCCGGCAGCAGCAGCCGCGACTTTAAGAAGGCGAGCCAGGCCGCCATGACTAGATAGTCGGCGGCGAGCTCCAGGCGCACGCGGCGCGCGGCCTCGATGAAGGCGAGATATTGCTCCGCGAGGGCGAGGATGGAGATCCGGGCGAGATCGACCTTCTGCCGGCGCGCGAGTTCGAGCAACAGGTCCAGCGGCCCTTCAAATCCGTCGACGTCGACGAGAAAGGCGTCTTCGCCCTCGCCTCTCGGCTCGTCCAGCTCGAAGGTCAGTTCCTGGGCCATACGGGCTTTACGCCTGTTTCCTTTCGCGAATCGGCGCCGCCGAACAATTCGGACCGAGATTGGCCCCGATGGCGCGCCATCGCAAGCGCGGCCTGCGCTTTGGAAGGGCCGTCCACAGGAGAGCGGCCTTCCCATAGAGGAGGCGGCATCAAGCTGCTATGATCCGCATATGAAACGGGAAGACGCAGTGAATCGATTGCTGCGACGCCAAGCAGATTTGCAGAAGCTTGGCGTCAAGAGTTTGTATATGTTCGGTTCGACAGCCCAAGACTGCGCGGGAGAGAATTCCGACGTCGACCTTTTTTTCGATTATGAAAAAGGCCATTTCGGCCTCTTCGAGTTGATGGATGTGAAGGAATTTGCGGCTCGAATTCTTGGGAGTCGCGTTGATATCATGACGCGCGACAGCCTGCATAAGCGCTTGAGGCCGCAGATTGAGGCGACAGCCCTTCGCGTCTTTTGATGAATTCGCGCTCGGCTATTCTCCGCCTCTTAGACATCATCGAGGCTATCGAGCGCGTCAAAACCGTACTTACGGACCTATCCCTCGAAGCTTTCGAAACGGATTGGCAAAGGCAGTGGGTCGTCGAACGGGGCGTTGAGATCATCTCGGAGGCCAGTCGTCACCTTCCTGACGAAATAAAAACGCGTCATCCCAAGATTCCATGGAAAAAGGTGGCCGGCATCGGCAATGTGCTGCGCCATGATTATGAGAGCGTCGCTGCTCCCATCATATGGAAATTGGCGCAAATCGATCTTGGCTTACTTGAATTAGTCTGTCGCGACGAATTGCGCGCGTTGCGCGACGGCGAACCCTGCGACTGACATCTTCCAGCAACTTCAGGCCACCGCGCCCATCGCCGCGTCGAACTCGCGCGTCGCCTCGGCTGCGTCGAAGGGTTCGATTTGCTGCACGCATTCGAGCGCCTTTTCGGCGCGCTCGAGGGCTGCGCCAGCGAGCGGCGGCGCCCCTTCGGCGACAGCCCGCGCCTCGGATAGGTCTCCGTTGCAGTGCAGAACAATATCGCATCCGGCGCCGATCGCGCGCTCGGCCCGCTCGCGAAAGCTTCCCGAAAGCGCCTTCATCGACAGATCGTCGGTCATCAGGAGACTGGCGAAACCGATGTGGCCGCGGATAACATCGCTGATGACCTTCTTCGACAGCGTGCCGGGCGCCGCTGGATCGATCGCCGCATAGACGACATGGGCGCTCATCCCCATCGGCAGATCGGCGTTGGTTTTAAAAGGCGCGAAATCCACCCGCTCCAGTTCCTCGCGGTTCGCCTCGACCGCCGGCAGCTCCATATGGCTGTCGGCGCGGGCGCGTCCATGACCGGGAATATGCTTCATCACCGGCGCGACGCCGCCCGCCATCAAACCCTCCGCAGCCGCGCGGCCGATTGCGGCGACGCGCGCCGGATCGCGGCTATAGGCGCGATCGCCGATGATGCTATGAGAGCCCTCCGCCGGCGTATCAAGCACCGGCAGGCAGTCGACGTCGATGCCGACTTGTCTCAGATCATGCGCGATGAGCCGCGCGCCGAGCCAAGCGAGTCGCTCGGCCTGTACGGCGTCTTTAGCCGCCTGTTCAAAGCGCGCGGCAGCCGGATAGGCGCGCCAATGCGGCGGACCGAGCCGCTGAACGCGTCCGCCTTCCTGATCGACCAGAATGGGCGCGCGCCGCCCGAGGACGTCTCGAATCTCAGCGGTCAGATGGGCGACCTGCTTGGGCGCATCGATGTTTCGACGAAAGAGGATAACGCCCCATGGCGCGGCGTCACGCAAGAACGCGCGCTCTTCGTCATCGAGCGCGACGCTCTTTAATCCGCAGATGAACGCGCGCATGTCGTCAGGTCAGTTCCCCGCGACGAAGCACGCGCCGCCGGTCGCCTTCACCTTGCTGCAGATTGCGTTAGCCGATTCCTTACTCACCCCCGCGACGCGCACGCGGTAGACCGTCTTGTCGTTCACGGTGGCCATTTTGAAGGTCGGCTTGAGGCCGCCGAGCTCCGCGCGATATTTGCCGACGATCGTCTTCATCAAAGCGCGTGCATCGTCCTCGCTGTCTGCTGCGCCGAACTGCACCGCGAAGCCGCCCCTGCTCAGCGAGGCCGCCTGACCAGCGTCCGCATCGGCGGCCTCAGGCGACTGTTCGGCGGAGGCGACCTTCGGCGCTACAGGCTTGGGTTTGGCGATTTTCGGCGGCGTCGCCGTCGGTTTGGCTGCGCTCGCTGGCGTCGTGGTCGCGGCGGCGCCGCCGCTCGTCAAGGCAGGCGGAGCCGCTTCGGGCGCAGACCGGCTTGCCACGGCGACGGCGGGCGGCAAGGCGGCGTTATCTACCCGCGTGCCATCGGGACGGACGGTGACCGTCTTGACCTTCTTTGGACCAGCAATAGCCGCCGGCGGCGGTTCATGCGGCAGATCGACGGGGCCGTTGCCGAGTTGCACGGCGTTTGGCGCGACGGAGGGGTCAACCGCCTGCTCCTGATTGGCGACGACCTTCTGAACCGGCGCCTGCTCCTTGCGATCCAGAACGAGAGCGCCGCTACCATCGGGCGCCGACGCCTCGGCCTCGGCGCTTGGCTTTACCTTCACCGGTCCTTCTGGCGCGACGATCGTCGCAATTTCTCGGGATGCGTCAGAGCCGCTGCGATGCCAGAACGCGAAGCCGATGCTCAGAAAGGCGATGAGCGAGATTGCGACGACGGCGTGCCATGGCCGGAACCACGATCGCCAGCTCTGCCCATACCCTTCGTATGCCTCCTCGTCCCGGCCATAATCCAGATATTGCGAATCCTCGCTCCACCCGGCTTCGGCTTCATAATACGCTTCTCCGCCTCCCGCGTGCTGATGGTCGTAGCCCGGCGGCAGATCCCTGTAGTCGGCATCGAGCGGATAGGAGGGCTCGAGAGGCTGCTCTATCGAGGGTTCGGGATAATAGCCTGGTTCAGACGCCACCGGCGGCGCGGCGTCATAGGAGCCACGCAGTTCGCCCGCCTGAGCGCGGACGCGGGCTTCAGCGAGGATTCGGCCATAGGGGTCGGACGCCGAGTTTTCACCATGCACCAGCCGCGCAAGTTCGCTGAGCGGATCGTCGACTTGGGGCTTGCGTTCGGAGCCGCGGAGCCGTCGCTCGAATTCGCCCAGATCGATCGCCGGGCCTCTAGCAGATGTCTCGCGCATGTTGCACCTCGCTTACTAATCTCTGGGGCGCGAAGCAAAAATGAGTAAGCGCGTCCCGCGCTGGCTCTGGCCGCTCAAGCGTCTTGTTAGCGCATCTCGTCGGGGGCGCTCACGCCGAGCAGCCTCAAGCCTGACCCCAGGACGACCGTTAAAGAACTAACCAGCGCAACCCGAGCGATTGTTAATTCTCTCTCATCTGACTTAACAAAGCGTAAGTGCGGCTGGTCTTTGCCGCGATTCCAATGCGAGTGGAATACGCTCGCCAGTTCATGTAGATAGAACGCCACCCGATGCGGCTCATGCGCCGCAGCCGCAGCTTCGATCGCGCGCGGATACTGCGCGATGATCTTGGCCAAAGCAAGTTCGCCCTCGTCTGTCAAAAGGGCGAAATCGGCTTCCGCCAAGCTTTCGGTTGAGAGGTCGAGATCCGAAAATGCGCCGAGCGCCTGCCGCATCGCCGACTTGCCCCGGGCATGGGCGTATTGGACGTAAAAAACCGGATTGTCCTTCGATTGCTCGATGACCTTGGCGAGATCGAAGTCGAGCGGCGCGTCATTCTTGCGGTAGAGCATCATGAAGCGCACGGCGTCGACGCCGACTTCGTCGACGACCTCTCGCAAGGTGACGAAGTCCCCCGCCCTTTTTGACATTTTGACCGGCTCGCCAGCGCGCATGAGCTTGACGAGCTGGCAGAGCTTGACATCGAGCGTCACGCGCCTGTCGGAGAGCGCCGCGACGGCCGCCGTCATGCGCTTCACATAGCCGCCATGATCGGCGCCCCACACATCGACGAGCGTGTCGTATCCGCGATCGATCTTGTCCTTGTGATAGGCGATATCGGCAGCGAAATAGGTCGGCGAGCCGTCCGATTTCTTTAAAGCCCGATCGACGTCGTCGCCAAAGAGCGTCGATTTGAACAGCGTCTGTTCGCGATCCTCCCAATCCTCGGGCAATTGCCCCTTGGGCGGCGGCAAGCGTCCCTCATAGACGAGGTCTTTCGCCCGCAGCCAATCGATGGCGTCGTCGATCGCCGAGACGCCGTTTCTCTTCTGATGCAAGGCGCGCTCGGAAAAGAACGTCTCATGGGTGATGTTCAAAGCGGCGAGATCGTCGCGGATCATCTCCATCATCGCGTCGATGGCGGCGTCGCGAACGATCGGGAGCCACTCATTCTCGGATTTGCCGACGAGCGCATCGCGATGCGCTTTCGCGAGCGCTTCGCCAACGGGCTTCAAATAGTCGCCCGGATAAAGCCCTTCAGGGATTGTGATCGTTTCGCCCAGGGCCTCGCGGTAACGCAGATATGCGGAACGCGCCAAGACATCGACCTGCGCGCCGGCGTCGTTGATGTAATATTCGCGCGTCACCTCGCAGCCGGAAAAGGCCAAAAGATTTGCGAGCGCGTCGCCGAACACCGCGCCGCGGCCGTGACCGACATGCATCGGCCCGGTCGGATTGGCCGACACATATTCGACATTCACCTTGCCCTGCAGGGCGCTTGCGCGGCCTTTGGCGACACGCCCGAAATTCCGTGGATCACGTAGCGCGGCGCGAAGAACTTGCGCGAAAATCTCTGGCTTCAGACGGATATTGATGAAGCCGGGGCCGGCGACCTCGGCGTCGGCGACATCCTCCAACTGCGCGAGCGCGTAGCTGATTTCGACCGCCAATTCGCGCGGAGAAGAGAAATGCGGCTTCGCCTCCTTGGCGAAGACCATGGCGGCGTTCGACGCGAGATCGCCGAGCGTCGCGTCCTTCGGCGGTTCGACGACGAAGCGCGAATAATCGAGTTCGGGCAGACGGCCGTCCGCGGCGATGCGATCAAGAATGGCGGCGATGCGGGCGTGAAAGTCGTCGAAAATGTTCATGGAGGTCCGGGCGGGAAAGGTTGTGCGGCGGTTTAGCAGAGCCGATGCGCGAACGCATCCCAATGGAGCTACGCCGCGAAAGGAGGATCACACCGCTTTCGCCAATGTCTCGGCCACCCAGGCGTTCAGGCTCTTGCCGGCGGCCTCCGCGCGCATGGCGGCGCGCGCATGCAGTTCCGGCGGCACGCGCAACATGAGCTTCCCCGAATAGGGCTTCTGCGGCGCCTCGCCCCGCTTCGCGCAAGTCGATAGATAGAAATCGACCGCCTCATGAAAGGCGGCGCGGATTTCGTCAACGGACGCGCCGTGAAAGGTCACAATGTCGCGAATGCCTGCAACGCGGCCGATGAAAGCCTCGTCCTCCTCGCTATAGTCGATCCGCGCGGCATAGCCCTTATAGGTCATCGGATTCATTGGATCATTCCGGTTCCGGCGTCACGCCGATCAATTCAAGAAACTCGCGCGCCGCGCGGACCTGATACGGCTTGGCCTCCTTACCCGGATGCGGCCGATGAAAATCGGCGCGCGCCGCGCCGAATTTGAAGCCGATGCGCGAACCACGCCCCTCGATCGTTTCGCATCCAATCGCGATGAACAGCCTTTCGATCTTGCGCTATTCCAGCGTCGTCGGCGCGGGAGAGAAAAAACGATCTCCAGGGTGCGCCGATGGGCGCTGTTCAGATGCATTTAGATATCGCTTTCTGCTATCATATGCAATCATAAAACGATATCATTCTTTCACCCGCCAAACACCCGCTTCACCTCCCCCAGCGCGTAGCGGTCGGTCATGCCCGCGATATAATCGGCGACCATCACCGCGCGCTCGGCGCCTTGAAGCGCAGAGGTCTGCGCCGCCCATTCAGCCGGCATCAGTTCGGGCTTTTCGAAAAACGCCGGGAAGAGCCTTGAGATCGCGTCGCGCGCGCGCTCCCAGACGCCAGCGACCTTCTCATGCCGATACATATTCTCGAAGAGAAAGCGCTTGATGTCGCGCTCGGCCTCGGCCATCGGCGGTGACAGGCCGACAAGGGTTTCGCCCGCCATCCGCGTGTCATCGGCGCTCGCCGGCGCAACGCGCGCGAGTCGGCGCAGCGATTCGCCGATCGCATCCTCGACGAAGGCGGTGATGACGCGGCGCACGAGCTCATGAATGACGCGCGGCCGTTCGAGGCCTGGATGCTCGTCGCGAATATGCGTGAGCACGCCTGCAATGAAGGGCGTTCGCGCGATGTCGCCCAGCGAAAACAACTCGGCGCGCAGCCCGTCGTCAATATCGTGGCCGATATAGGCGATATCGTCGGCCTGGGCCGCAGCCTGCGCCTCAACGCTCGCGAAAGTCGAGAGTTCTAGCGGAAAAATCGCATCGAACTCGAAGATGTAGGGCGAAAGCGGACGACCATTCGCCACGCGCGCAGGCGCCTCATCCTGAGGAGCCGCTCGCAAGTCGGGTTTACCCGACTTGCGAATTTGAATGTCGATCTCGGGCAAGCCCGAGATCGAAGGCGGCGTCTCGAAGGACGAGGAGCCGTCCGTTTCGGACGCAATTCTCTCCCTCGCCCTTCGAGACGCGAGCTTCGCTCGCTCCTCAGGATGAGGGAGAGGCGGATCGTGACCTGCGGCGCGCCCCAAGAGCGGCCCATTGTGCTTGACGATCCCCTCCAGCGTTTCCCAGGTGAGATCGAGGCCGTCGTAGCGCGCGTAGCGGCGCTCGAGCAGCGTGACGACGCGCAGCGCCTGAGCGTTGTGATCGAATCCGCCATAAGGCGCCATACAGGCTTCGAGCGCCCCCTCCCCGGCGTGGCCGAAGGGCGTGTGGCCGAGATCATGGGCAAGCGCCACGGCTTCCGCGAGATCCTCGTCGACGCGCAAGGCGCGCGCGAGCGCGCGGGCGATCTGCCCGACTTCGATCGTATGGGTCAGTCGCGTGCGGAAATGATCGCCGTCGAGCGGCACGAAAACCTGCGTCTTATGCGCGAGCCGGCGAAAGGCGGTGCAGTGAATAATGCGGTCGCGGTCGCGCTGAAATTCGCTGCGCGTCGGCGACGGCGCCTCCGGGTGGAGCCGGCCGCGCGAGCGTGCAGCGTTGCTGGCGTATGGCGCGAGAAGGCCGCGAACCGCCACATGCGCTCCTTTCATTGAAAGGCCTCAGGTTTGGACCTATCTTGCGGCATGGAGCATATCCCGCAAAGCGCCGGCGAGGCGCAGAAGTGGATATGCCGGCATTCGATTATGGGGCGAGTTGTTTTCGATCGCGCGACGGCGCTTGACCGCGCTGTAACGCGCGACGGCTCGCGCAAGCAAGTGATGGAGAAAGAGGGATGACGACGGCGCCAAGCGATATTGCGCTCACCGAGCAGGCGGCGCGGCGCATTCATGCAATCCTCGCCAATGAGTCGCCCGGCGCGGTGTTTCGCATTTCGGTCGAGGGTGGCGGCTGCTCCGGCTTCCAATATCATTTCGCCGTCGATTCGGCCCCAGGCGAAGAGGACGCGCTCGTTGAGCTGGCCGGCGCAAGGGTCGCGATCGACCCCGCGTCTCTCGGCTTTCTCGCAGGCGCCAGGATCGACTTTGTCGACGATTTGATGGGACAGTCCTTCCGTATCGACAATCCCAACGCCGTCGCCTCCTGCGGCTGCGGAACGAGCTTTTCAGTCTAACGCGCAAAGCCTCGGTTCCGCGCGTGGCGCGTCATCACTGCTTACGCATTTTCGGAGTTTAAGCCTTGGACGCGCTCTTCATCGGCCACGCCTATATCGACGTCACCATGCGCGCCGAGCGCCTGCCGACCGGCGACCAGAAGACGCTGGCGCGCGACTATGCGGTGAGCTTCGGCGGCAACGCCGTCACGGCCGGCTTCGCCTGCGCCAAGCTCGGCCATCCGATTGGTCTCTTGACCACGCTCGCGCCAGATTGGCTCGGCCACATGTTCATGGACATGGCCCATACCTATGGGATCCATGTCCATCCACGACGGGTGGCGCGCTCGTCGCTCTCCTTCGTCTGGCCCAATGACGGCAAGCGCGCGATCCTTCGCGCGCGCGACGACAATTATCTCCAGGCGTTTCCGCGGCTCGACATTTCGGAAGCGCGGCTCCTCCATCTCGACGGGCATATGGCGGACGCCGCGCTTCACTACGCCAAGGCGGCGCGCGCGCACGGCGTGCTTGTTTCGCTGGACGGCGGCGCCCTGCGGCCCTGCATCGAGGAACTGACGGGCCATGTCGACGTGGCCATCGTCGCCGAAAAACTCTGCGAGCAGATGTCGCTCTCGGAACTCGACATGCTCGGCTGGCTGAAGTCCAAAGGTTGCCGCATCGGCGGGGTGACGACCGGCGAGAAGGGCATGTTGTGGTACGATGAAAACGGCGAGATTTCGCAGATGCCGTCGCTCGCCGTGCCGCATGAGCTCATCATCGACACGTCGGGCGCCGGCGACGTTTTCCATGGCGCCTATTGCGCCTCCTATCTGGAGCGGCCGGACGCGCCCTGGCGGGAGCATTTCGAATTCGCCCGCGCGGCGTCGGCGCATAAGATCCAGCATCTCGGCAATGAGGCGGGATTGCCGACGCCTGACGACGTCGCGGCGGCGCTCGCCGCCTTTGCGCCGGCGGACGCGCTGAGCCCTGTTTGAGCGCGGCGTCATTCCCAGAAGGCCGAAGGCCCGACCGGGAATCCAGAGCCGATTGAGGAGCGCTGGGTTGCTCCGGATGTCTCATCGCATAAGACGCACGTCGGGAATGATATGCGAGCGGTTCAGATGGATACACCGGACTTGGCAAATCGCCTGACGCCTTGTATAGGCGGGGCCTCATTCCCCGATAGCTCAGCTGGTAGAGCACGCGACTGTTAATCGCTAGGTCGTAGGTTCGAGTCCTACTCGGGGAGCCAGCAAAATCAATTATATGCGTTGGACGTGACCGCGAGGCTTTCGGCTCATTGCGGCTTCGGGACAATAAATTGGCCTCTGCCAGCCGCCGTTCCTCCGCACTTTTTCCGCCGCAATACTCCCCGAATGGCCACGCTGCCTTTTCGTGCCGAGCGCTCGCCGGCATCATGACGTCGTGCCCTTCGAAGCGATGGGCGCGCCCGCGGGCTTCACTTTCCACGATCTTCTGAAGACGCAGGCGTTTGCCCTCGACCAAGCGCGACGTGTTGCCATTTGCGAAAACAAGACGATGTGTGCAGTGGGGGCTACGCAAACCGGTCGCTAATGAAGATTATCCGCGAGGGCCCGATGACCCTTCTAACCAGAAAAACTCTAAAGGCGGCGCAGCTCGTGGCGGGAACCGCTCTCCTTGTCCTGATCGGCGCCCCGTCCGCCGAACGCGGGCCAAGCGCCGGTTGGGCTTTGGAAGCGGGGTATCAACCGCAACAGATCGCTCGCCGTGACGCTTTTCGCTATCGCGGTTGGCGCCACCCATCCTCCGAGGAGAACCCCAAGGAAGAAACGCTCGAAGACGCTACATCGACGAGCACCAGCGGGGCTCTGGCGGCGGCGCTGGCGTCCTGCGAAAAAGGCTCGGACAGAACGGAAAGCCTGATGCTGCCAAGCGCCAAGGGCGCGATCAAATTGGACAGCTGCTATCGCGGGCGCGACCAATTCGTTTGTAGCCTTAATATGCTTTTGGATGAAGCCAAAAAGCTCAACAGCGAGTTCGGACACATCATCGAGGCGAAATATCCCGCAGTCGGCAGCGTCGATGCGATCTGTCGCATCAGGCCCGACGCTCTTTCGGCGGATTTGACAAAGGCGGGCACTTTCGCGGCTAGATTTAAGGACTTGAGGACCGAATATGACCGGCGCATCAACTGTGCCCTGAAAGTCCAGCAAAACCTGAAGCAGGTGACTCTGGGCGATATGCCCCACTCGGCGGACATATTGAAGTCGATGAACGACACGCTTGAGGCCGACTTGAAGGATGTCGCCGCCACAAGACAACAGATTTTCGATCTCAACGAGAAAATGCAGGCCTCGCAGAAGGCCATCGTAACGATCGAAAAGCTTCGTCCAACGATGTGTCTCTCGACATCGGTCCCGGCAGCCGCCGAGAGCGCCGAAAAACCCATCGGCGGAGGCCGGTAGGCGACGACGCCCGGCTGGTCTTTAGAAGATAGGCGACTTGGCCGGCTTGGAGAATCGCCGGCTCATTCCCCACATCGTCGCTCCCCTTCTTATGGGCGCTCCTTCGTGACTGATCGTCTCCCGGGTCGCGCGGGCGCCGCCATCGAATTGAGGAGCGACCAGCCGCTGCATCATGGCGGCGTCCGGGTAAATTGCCTTGTTTCCCGCGATCGTCCCGTCGACCAGGGTCTTTGAGGCGAGGACGCCGTTGGCTACGCGATTGAAATTCGTGTTGCGGGCGGCGATTTCCGGCTGCAGAAGAAAGTCGATGAATGCGTACGCTTCTTCGACATGTGGGGCGTCCGTCGGAATAAGGAGACTGTCGAGTAGAATAGGAGCGCCCTCGCGAGGGATGAAAAAGTCGATCTCGACGAACTTGTTCACCATGCCGGCCGTGTAGCGGGCGCGCAAACTCTCCAGCGAGTAACCGGCCGCGATGCACACGTCGCCGTCGACCAGCGCGTTGACATAGTCGCTAGAGTCGAGGCGTTTCCCGTCTCGCCGGAGGGCGCTCAAGAGATCGGCGGCGCGCACGACGTCGGTGCGGCGGTCCAACCCGGGGGAAAGTTTCCAGTCCGACCACAGATATTGCAGCGCGGCTGAAAGCAAATCCTCAGAACTGTCGAGTATTCCTACCCCGCAGGCCGAAAATTTTTTCAAATTTGTCTGCTTGAATAGAAGCGCCCATGAGTCGAGCGAAGAATTCGACAATCGCTGTGCGTTGCCCAGGAGTTCCCTGGCCTTCACGACGTCATAGGCGATGCCCATCGCAAACCACGCATAATTGACCGCGTGTTCGTTGCCGGGGTCATAGGTCGCAAGGCGCTCCATGACCTCTGGCCAAAGATCTATGGCGTGCGGAAGCTTGCTCTTGTCCAGCTTCTGATAGAGGCCCCTGGCAATCTGCTTTTGCAACACGCGGCTAGAGACGATCACCACGTCAAAAGCGGCATTGCCGGGTTGAATCATCTTCTCTACGCTCTCATCCGAATTATAGCCTTCGTACGTCACCTTGATGCCGGTCGTCCTAGTAAAATCGGCAAGCACGTGGGGATCGACGAAGTCGCTCCAGCCGTAAACGTTGACGATTCTTTCTTGGCCGATCGCGGGCAGGACGCCGCAAGAGAGCGACCACAAGAGGCAAACAACGGCGACCCGAGAGACGCTTGCGGGAATCATTGGCCGACGGTTCTGGTCACTTGGTCGGGAAGCCCACGGTAGACTTACAAACCAATATCTATGCGTCCCGGCAATCGCGGCAATATCCAAGCACAATATCGACGGCGTTGGCTGAAGCGCCGCGGCGGACCAATATACATTCTCGTCGGCGGCCGCCCTTCAACAGCATCGGGCGTGACCTTGCGAGTTGTGGCTCTGATCCGCCCTTCGATGAGTAAGCGTGGCAGTTCGAGCTATCTCGCGGTCCAGCTTTCAAAAAATCGCGCCCTCACCAATAATATCTGACGCCCGCCTTGCCGCCGTAGCTTTGCGAGACAGAGGAAAACTCGCCTTGGAAGTTCGAGACCAGCGCGAGTCGATTGGTGAGATTGATCTCCAGGCCGATCTTGGTTTGCACGAGATTATAGGTCGCGCGTGGGCCCGCTACGGTGAAATCCTGTCCCGGCAGCGAGATCAGCGCATTCGTGAACTGACGCTGCGGGAAGAACTCATGGACATAGGCGACGCTGCCCGTGGGGACGATTCTCCAGCCATTCGCCAGCGTGTAACCATTCGATACGCGCAAGCCCACGAAGGCCGGCAGAGAGAATCGACTGGCCGTTGTTCTTGAGCGCCAGCGACGAAAAATACAGCAGGCTGCTGCGTTCTGAAAATGCGCCGGACTGATAGGCCGCGGCCTCCGCCGCGACGAAGGGCGTGGCGGTCACGCCGGCAAACGACAGGCTATGCCCGCCTTCGACTCGCGTGCGGAATTCCGTCGAACTGAAGGAGGCCTCGAGCTGCTCATAGGCGAGAAAGCCATAGCCGCCCGCCGTTCGGTTGGTTCGGTTGGAATAAGCGCTGAATGTTTCGCTCAAGGACACATAGCTCGCGCCCTTGGCGTAGGAGCCATAAAGTCCGGCGTGAAATCCGGTCATTTTGCCGGAGGTCGAGAACTGTCCGGCGCTGAAGCTCGCCGTGCTGCCGCCGAGCGCCGCGCCGATCAGAACGCCCGGCGCAATCTGGTAATCGACGCCGAGAAGGCCGCCATAATAGCCGGCGTTCGCCGCAGGCGTTCCGCGCCCGCCATCGGCAAGGAAATTCGCGCCGCCGCCGAAGAAAGAAGACCAGGCGCGAAACAGTCGGGGCTGTGGAATTTCCGAAAAGCTTGTCGTCGGTCCCTTGATCTTGATCGGGCCTTTCGCGCGAATGTTTCGTTCAACCGGCGCATAAGCGATGAAGCTGCTGGGACCCTGCCCCGATGCAGCGCCGCTCGCGTCGCGGCTTCCGCCAGAACGCCAGAAGGCGATCTGATCGGCAATCGTCGAACTCGCCATCTGGCCGGTTTCAATCGAAACCGTCTGCACGCCGGAAAGCGCAGCGCCGCTGATGTTGTCGAGCACCGCAGGCGCGGATTGCGCGCTCTGCACGAGCAAGGTGTTGATGACATTCGCGCCCAAAGGCCCGATCGGCCCCTTCGCCGCGAGAGTCATGGCGTTGCCGACGTTGATCTGATTGCCGTTGCGCGCGACGGCGCTGAACGGAATCGCTTGTTCCAGCGTCAGGTAAACATTGTTGGAATCGTATGAGAGCGAGGGCGTCAGGAAGAAAAGATTCGTCGAGACGCCGCTGAAAGTTCCTGAAACGCCGCCGAGCGCATTTACGATGGTGTATCGCTGGCTCGGCAAATAGTTGGTCGATCCGGCGGAGACCTGCACCGTCCCAGCAAGCGTGGCGACTCCACTGACAATCGCGGAGTCGTTCAACCCTGGCAGCACGCGGACGGCGAAGAGCGAACCGGGAAGAAACGTGAGATCGCCGCTGATATTCAGCGCGCCAATATTGGCGATTGAACCAGGAGATAAAACGCCGCCCGGATTTACAATCACATTGCCGGGCATATCCGAGCCGCCGAGCGTCGCGCCTGAATTCACAATGTAATTTGTCGAAGAAGAAACAGGCCCTCCGATCACCTCACCGTCGAGCCTTCCTCCATTAATTACGACATTGCCGGCGATATCTGATCCGGGAAGAAAGAAGAGGAAGTTCGTCCCGCCGGTGAAAGTTATTGCGTCGCCTTCTACTCCGCCACAGGAACAGCCTCCCGCTATGCCGCCGGCATTGAAGATGGTCAGGTTGGCGCCGACGATACCCGCGCCGCCCGCGCCTGCGCTTCCCCCTGTCCCTGTTCCTGCCGGTCCGCCGTCGCCGCCGATGATGAGGCCGGAATTCGTGATCGACGCGCCGGCAGGATTCACAACAAGGATGCCTATGCCGCCCTGACCTCCGTTTCCAGCGACGGAGCCATCTCCGCCGGCGCCGCCCTGACCGCCCCAGATAAACCCCTCGTTTATGATTCCCGAGACGCCGACGGCGACGACGCCAGCCCCGCCAGCGCCCGCGCTTCCCGCGGCGTTGCCCGCTCCGCCCGAACCGCCGGCGCCGCCCTGAATGAATCCCAAATTAGCGATCAGCGTGCCTGTACCGAAGGCGTTGAATCCTATGCCGCCCTGACCTCCCCCTCCGCCAGCGCCAGGAAGGCTCAGGCTGCCATTGCCGCCATTCCCGCCCTGCCCTCCTTCAATGTCACCTGCGTTGGAATAGGACCCGAACGCGCCTAGCGACAGGCCATATCCGCCCGCGCCGCCGCCGCCACCCGCGGCCTCAAGGGAATTTCCTCCACTGCCACCCGCGCCGCCGGTTATGTCGCCTGCGTTGCTGGTCCCGCCCGTCGCGCCATGGGCCCCGCCGCCGCCGCCGCCGCCGCCGCCAGGGAAGCTGGGGACGCCGGCGGCTCCGCCATTTTGGCCCGCAAGCCCCGCGCCTGCGCCGCCTGCGCCGCCGGCGCCGCCCGTGGCGCCGCCGTTTCCGCCTGCCCCGCCGGTTGTGCCGGCGCCGCCGCCGCCGCCTCCCCCAACGCCAAGGGCTGGTCCGCCATTCTGGCCGGGTTCCGAGTCCTCGCTAGTTCCGCCGGCGCCCGAGATACCACTACTCGCGCCGCCATTGCCGCCAACGGTTTGCGCCGCTGCATTAATTGTTAGAAGAGGTAGTAGAGCTGTTACGGCGAGAGCGTACGCTAAGCAAAGTGAACGCCTCATGCGAATATTCCTGGAACGGCGTCTAGCTGATGATCCTTCAGCTTTACAATAAAGTCTCCTCACCAACTGTCAGATTTATGCAACACGAGACGCCAATTGATTGCTGATTGAAGGCGGTGAAAAAGGGCGATTCGCGCCAAGTCCGCGAGCGCCCACGAGTATTGTCGCAACTGGCTGCCGATGTCGTGCAGACGCATTCGCATGGCTGCACACGGTAGAGAGACGATGAGCTTCGAGAGCGTGCTGGGACAATAGATTTGGCGCGGCCGGACGGCGTCGCAGATTGTCATGTCGTCCGGACGCAGCGGCGGCGTGATTCGATTAGCGGGAAACCTAATCGAACAAGCTCGAGACGCTTTCTTCCCTTGCCGTTCGTGCGATCGCCTCGCCGATCAGATGGCCGATCGGAATGACGCGAATATTGGGCGCGGCTTCAACGGCGGCTGTCGGACGGATAGTGTCCGTGACCACGAGTTGCTTCAGCTTGGAGTTGGCGATGCGCTCAGCCGCGGCGCCCGACAGCACGCCGTGTGTGATGTAGGCGTATACGGAGCCTGCGCCCGCGGCGAGCAAGGCTTCAGCGGCGTTGCACAGCGTGCCGCCGGAATCGACGATGTCGTCAATGAGAATGCAGTTGTGGCCATCGACGTCGCCGATGATGTTCATGACTTCGGATTCGCCCGCGCGTTCGCGTCGCTTGTCGACGATCGCGAGCGGCGCGTCGATGCGCTTCGCCAGCGCGCGCGCGCGCACGACGCCGCCGACGTCCGGCGACACGACCATCACGTTTTTGAGTTCGAGGTGCGACTTGATGTCCACCACCATGACTGGCGCCGCGAAAAGGTTATCGGTCGGAATGTCGAAAAAGCCCTGAACTTGTCCGGCATGAAGATCGACGGTCAGAACGCGGTCCGCGCCCGCCCTGGTGATCAGATTGCTGACGAGCTTCGCCGAGATCGGCGTGCGTGGCCCTTGCTTGCGGTCCTGGCGCGCATAGCCGAAATAGGGAATGACCGCCGTGATGCGACGCGCCGAGGCGCGGCGCAGCGCGTCGATCATGATTAGGAGCTCCATGAGATGGTCGTTGGCCGGCGCGGACGTGGACTGGATCACAAACGTGTCCTGCCCGCGCACATTCTCCAAAATTTCGACCCAGATCTCCTGGTCGGCGAAGCGGCGAACCTGGGCGCGACAAAGTGGGACGCCGAGATGGGCGGCGATCGCCTCCGCCAGCGGCCGGTTAGAATTGCCCGCCAGGAGTTTCATCGCCGCCATTTAATCCGTCCCCGCGCCTTAAACGCCGCGGCGTCATAGCAGCGATGGCGGCTGCGAACAATATGACGCTAAAATGGCGGCTTTCTCGGCTCAAAAAGCGCTGACAGGATTGCCTCTTGGACAGGTGATGCTCTAAATGATGAAAGCGGCCTCACCGATGCGCGGCGGGCCGGGCGTTCGATTTACGCCTCCATTCATCTCGCCCACGTGCTTAGCAGACAGGCGTCGCTTCCGTTAATGACGAATAGCGTATCGGATCATGCGCCGCAGCCTTCCTCGCCGCGCGAGACGCGAATCGTCGTCGCCATGTCCGGCGGCGTCGATTCAAGCGTCGTCGCCGCGCTGCTGAAGGAACAGGGCTACAATGTCATTGGCGTGACGATGCAGCTTTACGATCATGGCGAGGCCACGCATCGCAAGGGCGCCTGCTGCGCCGGCCGTGACATCCATGATGCGCGCAGCGTCGCGGCGCGGCTCGGCATTCCGCACTTCGTCCTCGATTATGAAACCAAGTTTCGCGAAAAGGTGATCGACGAATTCGCCGCGAGCTACGCCAGCGGCGAAACTCCCGTGCCCTGCGTCGCCTGCAATCAGTTCATCAAATTCGCCGATCTCCTGGAGACGGCCAAGGACCTTGGGGCGCACGCGCTCGCGACTGGCCATTACATTTCCGCTCGCGAGGACGGACACGGCGGACGCGCGCTTTACCGCGCCAAGGACGCGTCGCGCGATCAGAGCTATTTTCTGTTCGCCACGACGAGTGAACAGTTGCGGATGCTGCGCTTTCCGCTTGGCGACTATGCCAAGGCCGAAGTTCGCGAGATGGCGCGTCGCTTCGGCCTCGAAGTCGCGGATAAGCCTGATAGCCAGGACATCTGCTTCGTGCCGACTGGCCGCTATACGGATGTCGTGGAAAAGCTTGCGCCGGCGGCGGTCGTGCCCGGCGAGATCGTGCATATCGACGGCCGTGTGCTGGGGCGTCACGCCGGAGTCATTCATTACACCATTGGGCAACGGCGCGGGCTCGGCCTTGGCGCCAAGGTCGCCGGTCGCGACGCCGAGCCGCTTTACGTCTTGCGCCTTGACGCGGCGAAGGCGCAGGTCATCGTCGGGCCTCGCGAGGCGCTAGAGACGCGCGCGGTGAAACTGCGCGACGTGAACTGGATCGGCGAGGGATCGCTCGCATCTCTGCCGCCCGGGGGCGTCGACATCATGGCGCGTGTGCGTTCGACGCGACCTCCTGTGCCGGCGCGGCTGATCGCCGGCGAGGATGGCGCCGCTTCTGTCGTCTTCGCATCAAGCGAATCTGGCGTCTCGCCGGGGCAGGCGTGCGTCTTCTATGACACGGACGAGGAAGAGTCGCGCGTGCTCGGCGGCGGGTTCATCGCCGCGGTCGAGCCAGCCGCGACGGTTATGACATCGAAGGCGTCGCCGCTGCGCGTCGCAGAAGGGCGAAGGGCGCCTCGATGAGCGAAGCAAGAAATTATTTGCGCGAAGTCGAAACGCTGGACAACGGCAATGTCGAAGCCGCCTATGCGCGCTGGGCGCCGATTTACGATTTGACTTTCGATATCTTGCTGAAGCCCGGGCGACGCGCCGCCGCGACGGCCGCCTCGAAAGCGCGCGGACCAATTCTCGACGTCGGAGTCGGCACCGGCCTCGAACTGCCGATGTTCGCTCCCGACACGCAGGTCATCGGCGTCGACCTGTCGGAGCCGATGCTGCGCCGGGCGGCGCAGCGCGTGCGCCGCGAGCGGCTTGACCATGTCGCCGGTCTCGTGAAGATGGACGCGACGCGGATGGCTTTCCCCGACGCGACCTTTGGCTGCGTTGTCGCTCCCTACATGCTGACGGTCGTCCCCGAGCCTCAGGCCGTGCTCGACGAACTCGCGCGTGTGCTGCAACCCGGCGGCGAGATCGTGCTCGTCAATCATGTGAGCGGCAAGGACGACGCGATCGCTTTATTCGAGGCCTGGCTCGATCGCCATATGGCGCCCAAACTCGGTTGGCGTCCGCAATTTCCCTGGTCGATCATCGGCGACTGGATCGACCGGAACCCGCACATGAGACTTGTCGAGCGCCGGCCCCTCGCGCCCTTCGGCTTGTTTACCCTGACGCGGATCGAGCGGGTGTCCGCGGAAAGCACGGGAAGGGAAAAGTCGGCGCTTCTGGAAGTGGCGTTCGCTTAAGCGATTCCTGAAGCCTCTGGCGTCTCGGCGCGCGCGACGCTACATTCATTGGGCGGCGCTGCGGGGTGCGTGCAGGACTATTATTCCCCGGGGCCTTATCGATCCTTATGGGAGCTGTCCCTGGCCTCGCTCGTGGGCTTGGTCACACGGCGCCCACCTACGTTGTAGGTTCCCGGGATCGATGTCCCACGGCTCTTGTGGCCCGCACTCTCCTTCCCTGCTATTGCTCTTTTCATGAGCGATCTAAAAGCCGAGCAGCGGCGACGCTTCCTGGCGCGTCGCGATCTTGTCACGCCGCGCGAGTCGCATGAGGCGGCCGCTTCGATCGCGCGCCGAGGCGTGGCCCTCGTCACCGGCATTGCGCGCGAGGCGGGGTTCGACACGCCTTCGGTCGTTTCCGTCTATTGGCCGATCCGCAGCGAGTTGAACACGCGCCCATTGATCGATGCGCTGGCCGGCAAAGGCTACCGCGTGACGCTGCCGGTGATGCACAAAGTGCGTCATCCGCTGATCTTTCGCGCCTTCGCGCCGGGCGACGACCTCGTCAAAGGACCATTCGGCCTGTCGGAGCCTTCCGAAGATAGGCCCGCGTTCCATCCGGACATCGTTTTTTTGCCGCTAGCGGCCTTTGATAGGCGCGGTTTTCGGCTCGGCTATGGCGCCGGCATCTATGACGCCACGCTCTCCGCGCTTCGCGCCAAAAAACCGGTAATTGCTATCGGCGTCGCTTATTCGTGCCAGGAAGCGGATCATGTGCCGATCGAACCGCACGATGAGCGGCTTGATTTCGTGATGACCGAACACGAGACAGTAGAATTGTCCGCCATTGGCGCGGGCGCGAAAACCAATTCAGACGCCGCGCTTTAAGCGCTGCCTCGGATGCGAATGCGTCATCGCGTGGGCGCTGCGGGCAGCTTGACGAGCTGGCCCGCGCGTAGCTTCTTCGACTTCAGGTCCGGATTGAGTTCAGCGATCGCTCGCCATTTGCTCGTCGCGCCGTAGACGCGCTTGGCGATGGATTTAAACGTATCCCCCGCGCGAGCCGTATAAACTTCGGGTTCTTTCGTCGCGGGCGTTTCGGGCGCCGCTGGTTCTCGGGCTGCGACTTGCGGCGCGACTTCCGCGGGTTCGCTCGCAGCGCTCCCTGCTTGTGCCGCGTCATCCGCGGGACCGGACTCCGGCGGCGGCTCCTCGGACGCCGCCGTTTCGCCGTTCGCGGCGCTTTGCTCGGTCTGCGGCTCCTGCTGCTGCGCCGTGGCTAAGTCCAGCCCGACATTGGACCCGCGCGGCCCCACGGCAAGTAGGTAGGCGATCGCAATCGCCGCCGCCGCGAGTGAAACTTCTGCGAGGCCGCGATTCCGCCGCGGCGGGAAGAGCGGCGGACGTTCGCGATCGTCGCCGTTGGCGTTCGTCGCCGACGCTTCCGCCTCCCGCCCGCGCAGCCAGACCGCCGCCTCAAATACGAAATAGAGGAACAGCGCGGCCGTCACCGGCGGCTTTCGGAATGACTCCGGCGCGAACATGTAAGCGACGACGCCGAGCTGAATCAGCGCCGAGAGCCATGGCACGCCGATTGCGCCAAGCGTCGCGCGCCGACGCGCCGCCATAGCGCCAACCAGGACGAACAGCGCAAGATAGACCCAAAGCAGCGCGCCCTCGCTGACGAACGCCCAGCCGAAGGCGGCGGAACCCAACAGATAGATTAGCCCTATGGCGGCGGCGTAGGCCGCATGAACCAGCCGTTGTCGACCCAAAATCCGGCTCAGATGAAAGAGCAGCGCCGCCGCAAGCGCCGCGATCAAGAACGCAGCCGGATATGCGGATGAAAGTGAGATCATGAAACCGCGCTCCTTTGGCGCCTCAGCGGCGCACCGTCGGTTTTGACTTCAATGCGCATGCCTATGTGACAGTTTCTTGAGAGCCAAGCCGGGCCATTGGCGATTATTTCAACTTTTCCGAAACGCCTGCGCCTTCGAAGGTCGCCATATCGCGGTGACACGCGAGCGCCGCTTTGATCAAGCCGATGGCGAGGGCGGCGCCAGAGCCTTCGCCAAGCCGCATATCGAGGTCGAGCAGCGGGCGCTTGCCGAGCCGGGCCAGAACCTCGCGGTGCGACCCTTCGGCCGAGACATGGCCGGCCACGCAATGCGCAATGGCCTCTGGCGTGATCGCGTGAAGCAACGCAGCAGCGGCGCAGGCGACATAGCCGTCAAGCACGACGGGAATGCGGTTGAGCCTCGCGGCGGCGATTGCGCCCATCATCGCCGCGATTTCCCGTCCGCCGACCCGACGCAGGATTTCCAGAGGGTCAGCAAAATGCGCGCCATGCAGCGCCAGCGCGCGGTCGATCGCGGCGTTCTTGCGCGCAAGACCAGTATCGTCGACGCCAGCGCCGCGTCCGGTCCAACGCGAGGCTGGCCCGCCATAGAGCGCCGCGTAAATCGCCGCCGCGCTTGTCGTATTGCCAATGCCCATCTCGCCCGGCGCGATGAGGTCGACTTCGCCCTGGATCGCCTCCATCCCATAGGCGAAGGTCGCCGCGGCCTCGCGCTCGTCCATCGCCGGCGCCTCGGTAAAATCCGCCGTCGGCCGTTCAAGGGCGAGTTCAAACACCTTAAGGCCGACGCCGTGCGCCTTGCAGATCTGATTGATCGCCGCGCCGCCGGCGAGGAAATTCGCCACCATCTGTCCTGTGACGCTCGCCGGAAAAGCTGAAACGCCCTGCGCTACGACGCCATGATTGCCCGCAAATACCGCGACCAGCGGGCGTTCGATCGAGGGCTGCGCCCTGCCCTGCCAGGCGGCGAGCCATTCGACGATTTCTTCAAGACGCCCGAGAGCGCCGGACGGTTTGGTCAGCAGAACGTCACGCGCCCGCGCCGCCGCCACGGCCGCCGGGTCGGGGCCAGGCAGCGCCGCCAGCAACATACGGATTTCTTCGAAGGGGCGGAGGTGTTGAACCATGCCCGCCGGCTTACCGGATCATTGCGCAATTTACGAGCGGTCGCGTCACTGTGGCGCAGGCGCGGCGATTCCGCCGTCATTGCGAGCGAAGCGAAGCAATCCAGACTTCTGGTCGCGACTCTGGATTGCTTCGTCAGCTGCGCCTCCCAGCAATGACGGTTGCTGCGTCACTACGCTGGCCGCAATGAGGCTTGGCTCCGCATCGACTCGAATGCGGCGAGCGCGCGATCGCGCGCTTCAGCATGGTCGACGATCGGATGAGGATAGGTGTCGCCGAGCCGAACGCCTGCCGCGCGCAAAATCTCCTGGGGCGCCGTCCAGGGACGATGAATATAGCGGGCGTCGAGTCCGGTGAGCTCCGGCACGTAACGGCGCACATAAGCGCCGTCCGGATCGAATTTTTCCCCCTGAAGCGCGGGATTAAAAATCCGAAAATATGGCGCGGCGTCGGCGCCGCAGCCCGCCACCCACTGCCAGTTGGCGCTGTTGTTGGCGAGATCGGCGTCGACCAGCGTGTCCCAGAACCAGCGCTCCCCTTTTCGCCAATCGATCAGAAGGTGCTTGATCAGGAAGCTCGCCGAAACGAGACGCGCGCGATTGTGCATCCAGCCCGTGATCCACAATTCGCGCATCGCCGCATCGACGAGCGGATAGCCGGTCTGGCCGTTTCGCCAGGCGTCGAGCGCCCTCTCGTCGTCGCGATAGGGAAAGCGCTCGAAGTTCCTGTCGAGCGGACGCTCCGGCAGGTGGTGATATGCGATCAACAGGTGATGGCAGAACTCACGCCAGCCGAGCTCCCGTAGATAGGCTTCGCCGCCGACGCTGGCGGGCTCGCTGATCGCGTGCCAGACTTCTCGCGGCGAGAGTTCGCCGAAATGCAGATGGGGCGAGAGCCGCGAGACGCCGACGCGGCCCATGAAGTCGCGCTCGGCCTTGTAATCGACGAGGTGGTGGCGCGCGAAGTCTGCGAACTCGGCGCGGGCCGCCGTCTCGCCGACAAGCCAGGCCTTGCGCATACCCACCGCCCAGTCGGGGTTCTGCGGCAGCAGCCGCCAGGCGTCGAGGTCGTCGCTGTCGGGTGGGAGCGGCGCGGCGTGCAACTCTGTCGGCGCAAGCAGAGGACGATCAGGCGGCGGCGCGGCGAGACACGCCCGCCAGAAAGGCGTGAATACGCGAAAGCTCTCGCCCTGTTTGGTGCGGAGCGTCTCCGGCTCGAAGAGCAAGGATTCGTGGAAGCAGTTGGTTTCAACGCCATCGTCGCGCAGCTGCGCGATGATTTCCTCGTCCCGCTGGATCGCCCAGGGTTCATAGAGCTTGTTCCAGAAGACGGCGCCGGCGCCCGTTTCGGCGACGATCTGTTCAAAAACATAATGAGCGCGCCCACGGCGCAGCGTCAGCTGCACGCCTCGCTCGGCGAGGCTCTCGGATAACGCTGCGAGAGAATGGTGCAGCCACCAGCGCGCCGCTGCGCCCGGGCTCCATTCGCCGGGGCTCTCGTCATCCAAAATGTATAGAGCGACGAGCGGGGCGCCGGTTCGCGCCGCCGCGGTGAGGGCCGGGTTGTCCGCAATGCGCAAATCGTTGCGAAACCAGACAATCGCCGGCGCATTCATTTCGCCCGAACCCCGTTCGACGCTTCTCGAAGGTCACCCCCCGAGCAATCCGTTTTGATTAACGGTCGGGGAACTTATTCGTAACCTTCCTGGCGGCTGAGTGTTCCCCCGCCTGCGCCTTTCGAACAGCGATCAAGGCTCTTTGACTCAATCAGTTGAGTCGTTTCGCGTGCTTAAGCCCGTAAACGAGGTAAATCCCAACCCCAATTCCCGTCCAGATCAATAGCCGCAGCCAGGTGTCGAGCGGAAGCGCGACCATCAGCGCGAAACAGGACAAAATCCCGGCGATGGGCAACCAGGGAATTCCAGGCGCGCGGAAAGGCCGACTGAGTTCCGGATGCATTTTGCGCAAGTGAATCACGGCCATGCAGACGAGCGCAAAAGCCGCGAGCGTGCCGATGCTGACCATCTCGCCGAGAATATCGAGCGGCAACAGACCCGCGGCGAGAGCAACGACGACGCCGACGAGGATCTGGCTAACGGCGGGGGTGCGCCATTCGGGATGAAGCCTCGCGAAAATCGGCGGAAGCAAGCCATCATGCGCCATCGCGAAGAAGATGCGCGTCTGGCCGTAGAGCAGCACCAGAATCGCCGTCGTCAGTCCGGCAAGCGCGCCGAGCTTCACGGCCCAGGCGAGCCACGAAACGCCGGTGCGATCCATTACTAGCGCCATAGGATCCGGAACGCCGAGTTCCTTGTAGTTCACGACGCCGGTCGCGACCGCCGCCACGGCGATATAGAGAATCGTGCAGACGATGAGCGAGCCGATGATGCCGATCGGCACGTCACGCTGCGGATTATGCGCCTCTTGCGCCGCGGTCGAGACTGAGTCGAAGCCGATATAGGCGAAGAAGACGACCGACGCGCCGCGCACCACGCCGCTCCAGCCATAGGTCCCAAACTCCCCAGCGTTGTCAGGGATGAGCGGCGACCAATTGGCGCCGTCGACATGCGCGGCGCCGACAATGATCACCAACAGCACGACAGTGACTTTGATGGCGACGATGACATTATTGAAAAGCGTCGACTCGGTAGTGCCGCGCACGAGCAGCGCCGTTAAGAGCAGGACAATTCCGGCTGCGGGGACATTGAAGAGCCCATGCACGGCGTCTGGCGGCGCGCCATGCGCCGTCGGATCGGCGAAAAACGCAGTGGTGAGTTCGGGCGGCACCCTTATGCCGAACCCTTGCATCACGCGATTGAAATAGCCGCCCCAGCCGACGGCGACGGTGGCCGCGCCGGCGGCATATTCGAGCACGAGATTCCAGCCGATGATCCAGGCGAAAATCTCGCCGAGAGTGACATAAGTGTAGGTGTAGGTGCTGCCGGATACGGGGATGAGCGCAGCAAGTTCGGCATAACAAAGCGCGACAAAGGCGCAGGCAAGGCCCGACAGCACGAAGGAGATCATCACGCCGGGCCCAGCGTAATTCGCCGCCGCCGTGCCGGTTAGAACGAAAATGCCGGCGCCGATAATTCCGCCGACGCCGAGCGACATCAACGACGCCCAGCCGAGTGCGCGCTTCAGGCCGTCGCCTTCGGCGGCGGCGTGATCGGCGATGATCTTGTGAACGGATTTGCGGTTGAGATAGCTCTTGCTGGCGGGTTGCGACAAACTTCGCCCTTTCGCAGTGCGCGACGTTCGGATGCGCCACGCCTTCGGCGCCGCCGATTATCATTGCGGCGCAAAAACATACAAGCGGAAAGACTGTGAAAAATGAAGGCCGGGCTTCGCCCTACGCCGAACTATCGTTCTAAATCAGCGACTTCTCATATCTCGTCCCGGCCAAGCGGGCCCGGTCCGGCTTGCCTTGCGTCAGCCTTTGCTATAGCACCACGCGACGCGGCGGCGCCGCTGTTTAAGAGGCAAGCTCGAGAATGGCGTCATGAGCCAGAAGCCCATCAACTATCTACGCCTGTCGACGCTGGTCGCCGTGGCGATTCTCGTCGGCACCGAGCTTGTCGGCGCTTCCTGGGCGGCGGGCTGGGCGCTGGGCGGCCTGTTCCAGCTCGATCCCCTTATCAGCCGGGGATTAGAAATCATCTTCTCGCTCGCCGGCCTCGTCGGACTCTACTTTTTCATGCGGACCGCGATTCGCAATGAGCCGATACGCGGCTGATTAAGGTCACGCCTCTTCATGACTCGCGCCCCACGAAAGACTCGCGGCGGCCGCAGCGCCAAGCGCGCATCTCCCAAACTTCGCAGCAAGGACGCCGAGATGGCCGAGAAGCAGGATCGTCGCTCGTTTCTCAAGGCGGCGGCGGCGACCAGCGCTTTAGGCGCGGTCGGCGCGCCCCGCAGCGAAGCGGCGACCAGCATCTCCAATCTCCGGCTCAGCGAGCCGCAACCTTTCTCCTTCGAGGCGCTCAAGCAAAGGGCGCAACAGCTCGTCAAGGAGCCCTATCGTAAGCCGAATATCCCTGCTCCCGAGATCGTCTCGCAAATTGATTACGAGAAGTGGGGACAGATTACCTACAACACCGACCATGCGCTCTTCGCCGACACTAAGGGGCGCTTTCCAGTCGAGTTCTTCCATCTCGGCATGTTCTTCAAAAAGGCGGTGCGCATCCACGTCGTCGAAAACGGCGAGGCGCGCGAGGTCCTTTACGATACGAGCTACTTCAACATGCCGGCAGATTCGATTGCGCGCCAATTGCCGCCCGGCGCCGGCTTCGCCGGATTTCGCGTTCAGGAGGCGAAGGACGGCGCGCTCGACTGGAAGAGAAACGACTGGGTCGCCTTTCTCGGCGCGTCATATTTCCGTGCGATTGGCGAATTGCGTCAATATGGGATGTCAGCGCGAGGGGTCGCGCTCGACACCTGGCAGGCTGGAGCCAGCGAAGAATTCCCCGATTTCACTGAAATATACATCGGTCCGGAGACGGAGAACGGCGTCGTCCTGCACGCGCTGCTCGAAGGGCCTTCGATCGTTGGCGCCTATCGCTTCCTGATGACGCGCGGCAAGGGCGTGGTCATGGACATCGACTGCTCGCTGCATTTGCGCGGCGCCTTTACACGCTTTGGCGTCGCGCCGCTCACTTCGATGTACTGGTTTTCGGAGACCGCGAAGCCGACGGCGATCGATTGGCGGCCGGAAGTGCACGATTCTGACGGATTGAGCATGTGGACGGGCGCTGGCGAACGCCTGTGGCGGCCGTTGAACGATCCGAACCGCGTGATCGCATCGGCGTTCGGCGACAATAATCCCAAGGGCTTCGGCCTGATGCAACGCGATCGCAACTACGACCACTATCTCGACAACGTCTTCTACGATCGCCGCCCGAGCGTTTGGATCGAGCCCAAGGGCGACTGGGGCAAGGGCGCGGTTCAACTCATCGAAATCCCGACGGACGACGAGATCCACGACAACATCGTCGTGCTTTGGGCGCCCGAGAAGCCCGCCGTCGCCGGCGCTTCATTCGACTATTCCTATCGGCTGCACTGGCTGGCCGATGAGCCCTACCCAACGCCGCTCGCCCGTTGCGTCGCGACCAGACTCGGCAACGGCGGGCAGCCCGGCAAGCCGCGGCCCAAGGGCGTACGCAAATTCATGGTGGAGTTTCTCGGCGAGCCGCTCGCGAAGCTCCCCTTCGGCGTGAAGCCAGAACCCGTGTTGTGGGCTTCTCGCGGAACTTTCTCCTACGTTTTCACCGAAGCCGTTTTCGACAATGTGCCGGGCCATTGGCGCGCGCAGTTCGATCTGACCGTCGAAGGCCGCGAACCCGTGGAAATGCGTCTCTACCTAAGGAACGGCGACGATGTGCTTTCGGAGAACTGGCTCTATCAGTATCTGCCGTTCTGATCCAACGCGCATAAGCGTAGGACGCCAAGCCTCCGAATCGGACGGCCTGCAAATCACGCCTCAGTCGGTCATGAGCCTAGCATTTCGCCACGGCGACCTCTGCAAGCGCGCGTTCATTGTCCGACGATGACCACCCTGTCCACAGCGCGCTAATTTCCACACAATCGCCAGCCGATTGAGTCACCTGCAATTCTATGAGGCCGGAGACAACTTCTAATCGGGGAAGAAAGGCGCGCAACCGCGCGCGGCCGGCGCCCGTGTGAATTGTGACGTCGAGCTTTCTGTCGCCACAGTAGAGTTCGATCGGCAAAGAGTCTCCTTCAAATTCATCTTTCAATTCGAGCTCAACCCACGACGCGCCGCGGCTTCCGACAATAGCCGGCAAAGCGAGCGACCCCCGCGAGCGAAGCGGCTCGGAGGGATAAATCTCCCTACCCTCACGTCGACCCCATTCGACGTAATGCAGCAAGGGATTCAACCGCCAGCTCCGCACGTCCGGATTGGCGTCCAGATATCGCCGTCCCGAAAAATTCGGACCTGGGTCAAACGCGCCGTTCGCTCCGAAATGAAGGTAATGGTCGAGCGGATTCGCGCCCGTATCTCGCAATTCAGGCGCACTATCCAAATACCAGTTCGTATCGAAGAAGGGGTTAGGGTTATATCCCTTACGGAAACCGTAACGATCGTAATGCCGGAAGGGCTTCAGGCCGCTCGCTGCAACGTTCGGGTATTCCGCGAGATACCATTCGGCGTCGAACAACGGATTGGCGTTTGCCCAGGGCAACCATTTGTAAAGAGGCGAGCGGCGGCCGCCGAACAGATCTCTCACAGAACTTAACATACGCGTCGCAAATTGCGGCCAGTTCATCGCAGGCCGAGAAACCGACAGGCCCTGCCCCCTGGAAAATTGCGAGCGCACAGACAGGCGGCGGCCGAGGATGCGCGCTTCCAGAGAAATCGGGATATGCTGATAAACCACACACGCTCGGACGTCGCCCAGATCAATCGTGCAAAGTTCGGGCGCGTCGTCATCTTTCTTCGCCTCAACTGTCCAGGCAATCGTCTCGTCGCCGTTGTCCACGCGCGGATGAATCTCGACGCCGCCCGTAGCGCATTTTGGCTCAACTCTTCCAGCAGTCATGGACGACGTGACGATCTTTCCGTGAAACCGCCGGTCGAGAATGAGGATGTTTGACGATCCATCGGATGGCGCCGCTGAAAGGCCTGCCGCCTTCTGCGTAACCTCTGCGATGCGCGCCAACTCGCTTACGATTCCTTCCGCATGAACGAGCATGATCCGGGCCAGTAGCCATCCATCGACTTTCAGGAGCGGCGCCTGACGGCGCGCGATCAGGCAATCAGCGAGACGCGTCACAAGGCTTGAACCCCGATCCTCCAAACGCCTCAACTCATCGACGCCCGCGAGCGCTTCGCCGCCAATGTAGCTCCTGATGAACGCATTCGCCCCGCGTACGGCGGGGGCCCATTCGACGAGACGATCTGCAGGTTCGCTTGTTCTTCCTAAAGGCGAGACATTGAGCGCCCGATCGCCAATCAGCGAATGGAAAAGAGCGTTCATGGCGCCGACAGACGCCGCGCCCGCCCCTAATCTTTCGGCAAGCGAAGCCGAGGCGGCCGAAGCGCGCATCCGAAGATCAGCCGATCCTAAGAGACGTTCGATCGCATCGGCGAAAGCGCCTTCTTCGTCGTGCGCATCGAGTCCTGCGTCCTCGTCGACAATCGCCGCAGCCAAGGATCTCGTCGTCACGACCGGCATTCTCTTCGCCAGCGCCTCAAGCAATTCGTAGGACGTTCCATCGTAAGAAGAGTCCGGCACGACAACGACCTTCGCCGCGGCGTAAAGCGGGTCGCGATCGCCGACTGGCCCGATGAAGAACAGATCGTCGAAATGGGGCAACGCATTTTCGTCTATGTCGCCAACAACGATCACGGATGTTTGACGTTGCGAAAGGAATGGCTCGTAAATCCGCTCCAAGAACCAGCGCAAATTCTCGATTGCAGACGACACAATAAGAATATCCACCGAATCGAGCGCCTTCAGCCGCCTATAGCGGCTCGATTGCGCGAGGACCGGCTTCATGTCGATTCCGAACTCCGGTCGATAGGGATCGGCGCTCGCCACGAGTTCGAAACCATTTACTGGCCCCGCAAGATCATCCAACCTTGGGGCCTGAGATGCGCAGGGGAACGCATAGTGGCTATTGGAATGCGAAACTCCGCGCGTGCGCGCCTCCTCAGCCTGTCTAGCGGTCGCGAAAAGCAGGATCGCCTCATTCGTCTCCGCGGCGCCGCGACCGTCCACTCCCGCTTCGAAAACCGTTGGCGACTCACGTAAGCCCAGCGCATCGACAATGCGCCGATCAAGCCCACAAGACAGATAGACGCACTCTGGAGCGCAATTGGAGAGGATGGAAGCCAGCTCGTCACGATGCTCGCCGACAGCTTGATCCGCGCTCATGATGAAGACGCGCTCCAGCGCAAAAGGCCGAAGCGCGTCGGCGAGGCGGCTGCGAGTCGCGCTTCCTTCCGCGTCGCCGCTCGTCAACAGCAATGCCATCACGCGATAACCGGCCGCATCAAAGTACTGCAGCCGGTGAAGCGTTGCGCCAGCGCGACCATTAGCGATGGCGGCGCCGTCCAGGATCGTCAGCACGACAGGCGACGTCCATGGCTCCGCATCTGCCACGCAATTCCGAACGAAATACTTGGCCAAGGCGGCAGGATCGCCGGAAGCAATGGCTTCCGCCTGCCGCGCCTTGGCCCCAGCGCTGAGCGCGTCGAAGCGGTCGACTGCTTGTGCAAGCGCGGGGCCCAGTTCGTGAGGGCTAGCATAGCAGACCGCATTGCCAACATCGACGCGGCTTCCCATCCAGGAGCCGTGCGTCGTCACGACAACCTTGCCGGCGGCCAGCGCCTCGATGAGCACGCTCGATGAGCGGCAACGATAGCTGACCGCCGAATAGGGAAGGATCATGATGTCGGTCTTCGCGATGAGCTCGCAATATTTTTCAGGGTCTACGACCTCCTTGACGAGTCGAACCTTGTCCTCGAGCCCCCGTTCGTTGAGATATGCCTCCAGCTTTTCCTGATATTCCAAGAGCCCCGGTTCGCTTCGCAGACTTCTTTCGCTGCATTGAAGAGTGAAATGGAGTCGATCGGTCGCCACATAATTTTCTGTCAGGAAAGCGATCGCATCCAACAGATCGGTGTATCCCTTCTCGCTTCGCGCCGTGCCAAGATAGGACGCGACCAATGGACGAGACAAAGATTTTTCATTTTTTGCATCGGCAAGCGCGGAAAGAATCCGAGTCAAATCAACCGGTATCGGGCAAATGCCGACGGGCGTTCCGAACAATCTGGAAAACTCCGCCGCCAATCGCTCCGTGTCGCTGTGAAAACGAAGCTTGTCGCGCATGACTCTCGAACGCGAGAGCGCATCTATATGTCGGATGACGCGGCTCATGCGACACTGGAAGACGCCTGGATCATAACGCAGAACGATGTGGAACGTCGGCAAGTTCCGATCTGGCGGCAGCATCACTAGATAGTCGAGCGCCTCGACAAGCTCGACGAAATGACAAGTGTGCACGAGGACGAGATCATGCGCCCCCAGCCGGAGCGGCGCGAGGGCGCGCTCCAATTCGAAGCCGAAATGGCCTTCGCCATACTGCAAAAGATTACGCGCCGCCGCCTCTCCTTCCGTATAGCTGAAATGCAACCCCATCGCGTACGGCGCCGAGCAGGACTCTATCGGGAAACGCTTGTTCCACAGAACGGTGACGTCGTCTCCCGCTTCATGCGCGGCGAGCGCGAGCGCGTTGGTATAGGTCTGGAAGTGACCTTCCGCAGAGACGGCGTTCTGATCGACGATGACGAACTTGCGCTTCATCCAGTGATCGTTCCCTGCGTTCGCGGACATGGCCGCGCTCACTCAATACGCATCGCGCGACGCGGATCGCGGATCAGACTTCTAGCATGGCGGAAACGCGCGCGCCGATTGCAAGCGACGACGTCAGGCCGGGACTCTCGATGCCATAAAGCGCGACCAATCCCGCAACGCCATGCGCATCGGGACCCTGCAAAAGAAAGTCCGCGTTATGCGCCCCCGGACCACAAAGTTTCGGGCGCACGCCGGCATAGTCGGGCTGGAGCGATCCATCTGCGAGTTCTGGCCAGTAGCGGCGGATAGAGGCGTAGAAGCTTTGGGCGCGCTTCGGGTCGACGGCGAAATCGACCTTGTCCGGATCGTTCGACGTGAGCCATTCGACGTCTGGGCCGAAACGCATGGCGCCGGCCAGATCAAGCGTCAGGTGCACGCCGAGACCGCCTTGCACAGGCACGGGATAGATCAATCGGCTAAACTGCTGAACGCCTGGGTGTGAGAAATACGAACCTTTGGCCAGGAAGAGCGGCGGAATATGCTCGCGCGCGACGCTGTCGATCGTCGCGGCCACAGCCTGATTCCAAGGTCCCGCCGCCAAGACGAGCGTGCGCGATGAGACTATTAAACTGCCCTTGGCTGTCTTAACTTCGATTTCGAAACGCCCCGCCCCGATTTGACGCCCTCCAACGACGCGATGCTCGAGCAGAACTGCGCCGCCCGCCTCCTCAATTTCTCCAACCAGAGACAGCATAAAGTCATGCGCGTCGATGATGCCGGACTCGCGCACATGCAAGGCGAGCGTGGCGTTCAGCGAGGGCTCCAACCGCATCGCCTCTACGCCTTCTAGAACAACTACGCCCTCGACGCCGTTCGCTTCGGCGCGATGGGACAGCGCGAAGATTTGCGGCGTCTCCTCATCGCTCGTGGCGACGATAAGCTTGCCACATTTGCGATACGCGACCTTGTGTTCCTCGCAGTAGGCATAGAGCCGTCTGCGGCCTTCGATGCAGAGACGGTGCTTGAGGCTGTTCTGCTCGTAATAGATGCCGCTATGGATGACCTCGCTGTTGCGCGACGAGATCCCGCAGCCGACGCGCGACCCGGCCTCGAGCACGAAGGCCTCGCGCCCTCCGCGCGCGAGTTCGGCGCCGATCGCGAGCCCGACGACCCCGGCGCCGATGATCAGATGCTCGACTTCGACCCTCTCCGTCATCCGCGCGCTCGCAAACTTCAGGATCGATTTTCGTATTCGAGACGGTAGAGCCGCGCGAAGCCCTCGACGAGGCCGTAGCGCGGCCGCCAGCCGGTGCGCTCGAGGAAGCGCGAGGAATCCAGAACCTTGTAGCTTGCGCCTGCAAACGAGCCCGGCGGCGAGACGATCTCGGCCTTCCAGTCGAGCGCCTTAAGGATGGCCGCTGCCGTTTCGCCGACCGTGACGGGCGCGTTGGCGGCGCAATTGAGAATCTCGTTCTCGAAGGCGGCGTCCGCCGCGAGCATCGCCTCGATCTGGTCCTCGACATAGAGCGCCTCCCGCACCGCGCCCGGATCGCCCCACACCGAGAACTCGGTCTTCCCGCTTCGCTTCTCCTCGACTGCGCGATGGAGCATCGCGCCGAGAAAATGGCTGCGGTCGGCCTCGTGGTGGTCAAGGGGACCGTAGAGCGTCGCGAGAATGCAGTGCAGATGCCGCAGGCCATATTGTTCGGCGTACGACCCGGCGCCGATCGCCAGCACCTGCTTGGCGAGGCCATATCCTTTGACCGACGGGTGGAGCGGCCCGGTCTGATAATCCGCCTCGGTCAGCGGCGAATCCTTCTCCGGATAGGCGCAGGAGCTCCCCGTCGAAACGAGCTTCGCTTGTGGCTGAAACAGGCGCCAGGCCTCCAGGACGTTGAGGTGAATGCGGGCATTGATGGCGAGGAGCTCTCCCTGCAAGCCGTATTGCGAGGCGCCCGTGCGCTGGCGCGTCGCGACGTGAAAGATGCGCGCGACCTGCGGCGCCGCGCGAAACAGGCGCTCGACATCGGGCCAGTTGGAGAGATCGCCATCGGCGCGGCCGATGCGCGCGACCCGCCGTCCGCGCGCAGTGAGATAGTCTTCGAGATTCCTGCCGAGAAATCCGTCGGCGCCGACGATTAGATCATCAGCCTCGTTTGGCGAGCGCATCACTGTACCACGCGATCGTAAGCGCAAGGCCTTCGGCAAGGCTCGCGAAAGAGGTCTTTCCCGTCGCCTCGACGACGGTCGCATTGGGGGAAACGCGGGCGGCGACGCCGTCGACCGCCTCTTCCTTCGCGACGATCGGACGCCCGTCGCCGATGAGCGAGAGAATTGTCTGCGCGAGCTCGAGGAGCGTGTGGGTGCGGCCCGAGCACAGATTCATGGCCTTCGTCTCGCCGCGCCAGACGAGCGACGCCTCGAAGACGTCGCACACGTCCTCGACAAAGACGAAGTCGCGACGAACGGCGGGCGAGCCCTTGATCACGAAGGAATCCCCCGGCGCGAGCGCGCGCATGACGAAGGCCGGCAGCACGTGCGCATGCGCGGGATCAAGGCTATCGTGCGGACCATAGGGGTTAGACAGACGAAACGAGATCGTCGAGACCCCGAAGCGATCGCGATAGAGCCCGGCAAGAATCTCGCCCCAGCGCTTCGACCAGGCGTAGAACGCTTCATTAGGATTGGGCGGCGCGTTCAAATCGACCGCGCAACGATCGTCGAGGAGATCAATCCCGGCCGGATAGACCGCGACGCTCGACGCCCGGCGCACTTCCGAAAGGTTGCGCTCGACGCAGAAGCGATAGACGGCGTCGGCGATCAGGGCGTTCGCCGAGAGTATGTCGGACTGCGCCATCTGGAACCGGCTCGCGTCATAGCGCTGCGCCGCCAGATCGACGACGACCGTGTCGGAAGGAAGCGATCCGATCTCGCGAAGACGGTCCATCGCCACGCATTCGCTCGCGCCCGCCACCGGCCCGCCGGAGCGGCTCACCGCCACGATGCGCTGGATGTTGCGCGACAGGCGCTCGACCAGATTGCGCCCGACGAAGCCTGTCGCGCCGAAGACGACGACCGCCTCAACCATAGGCCTCGCTTTTCAGATCGGCGGCCGTCAGCACGCGCAGCTCTGGCACCGGCACGATGAACGCGCCGCCGGCCTCGAGATAGGCCCGCTCCTTTTTAAGGATCTCGTCGATGAAATTCCACGCGAGCAGAAGATAAGCTTCGGGACGCTCCACCGTCGTCTCGTCGACGATGGGAATGCGCGCGCCCGGAATCATTAAGCCGAATTTGAGCGGGCTCCGCTCTACGGCGAGTTGCACCAGACTCGTGTCTATGCCGAAGGAATTGAGGAGAGTTGCGCCCTTAGCGGGCGCCCCATAGGCATAGACGCGCTTGCCGGCGGCCGCGAATTCGCCCAGCAGCGCCAGTAGATCGCGCTGCAACTTGCGCACGCTCTCGGCGTATTTCACATAGGTCGCGAACTCGCCATAGCCCCGCTCGCGCTCATCGCGGCGAAACGCCGAGACGCGCGAAGCGATCGGACGCGAGCCTTTATGGGCGACATGCGCCTCCAGCGAACCGCCGTGAATGGGGACAAAACGCAGATCGAAGACTTCAAGCCCATGCAGCGCAAACAAAGCTTCGAGCGACTTCAACGTGTAATAGCATAAATGCTCGTGATAGATCTGGTCGAATGCTGTGTTCGCGATCATACCGCCGAGATAGATCGCTTGCACGCAGAAGACGCCGTCCGCCTTCAAGAGCTTCTTCACGCCCTCGACGACGCTGTGCAATTCCTCGAGATGGAAGAACACGCCGGCCGCGGTCACCAGACTGGCCTGGCCATATTTCTCAAGAATGATCTGGCCGGTCTCCTCGTTGAAGAACCGCACCAGCGTCTCGACGCCCGCCTCCTTCGCCAGAGCGGCGACATTGGCGGCCGGCTCAACGCCGACCATGCGTAATCCGAACGGCCGATACTGCTTCAGCCAAGTGCCATCGTTGGAGCCGATGTCGACCACGAGGTCCGAGGCCTTCAGCCCATAAGTTTCGACCAGGCGCCGCGACGTTTGCCGGAAATGTTCAACGAGCGTCTCGGTCGTGCCGGATACGTAAGGGTAGTCGGAGAACATATTCTCCTTGGGGATCGTATGGTCGATCTGAACCAAAGAGCAGGTGTGACAAAAACCGGCGCGCAACGGGAAAACTGGCTCGAGACGATCGCCGAGGGCCGGCGGAATCAGACGGTTGCAATGCGGCTGATCGCCGAGATCCAAAAACTCTTCGACAGTCCGCTCGCCGCACACGCGACACTGCATATCCAGCATTCTTTTCATTGCTTCTCCGAGGACCAAGGCCTCGCCGCGCCGTCCGGCAGCCGACTGGGACCACACCCACCATCAATGCCAGGGATAGGTCAAGTGGCTAGCCCTGCGCTCTGTCCAAAATTCAATTGCTCCCCAATGGTTACGTCCCTAAGTTGCGTTCCAGCGCAAAGAAAGGCAAGAATCGACTCCAAATTTCGGCTCAGGATCGAAACATGCAATAGTGGAAACAGCTCGATGAAGGGACTTGCCTTCGACGGCCTTTACGAGCGCCTCGGTCACTCGAGAGGAACCGGAAACCCCTTGGCGGTTGGCGATTGGAACGCTGAGAAAAGCCCCGAGAGAGGCTTTCTCGTCTTTGCGGCAACGCGACATGCGATGTGAGGCTATGCCTCTGAGCGAATTTGGCGCGCCGCTGCCGCAGAGACGGTTGGACACGCGTTGACGCCTGCCCAATTCGGAGTTCCGACAACGTCGCATATGATCGATTTTTTCTTTGCAAGGGGACAAGATGAGCGAACGCGTTCTGATTACCGGCGGCGGCGGATATATCGGGGGCGTCCTCGTTCCCCTTTTATTGGACGCCGGCTACAAAGTGACTGTCGTCGATACATTCGCGCATGGGGTCAACACTCTCGCCTCGAGCTGCGCCAATCCAGCTTTCGACGCCTATCGCTTAGATGCGCGCGACGAAGCCAAATTGCGTCCGCTTGCGCAAAATGCCGACTGGATCATTCCGCTTGCCGCTCTGGTCGGCGCCCCGCTCTGCGACCGCGATCCGCTCGGCGCAACGTCCATCAATCTCGACGCCGTGAAAATGTTGCTATCGCTGCTTTCTCCAGCGCAACGCGTGTTGTTTCCGGTGACCAACAGCGGCTATGGGATCGGCGAATCGGGCCAGTTCTGCGACGAGAACAGCCCCCTGCGGCCGATCTCGCTCTATGGCCGCACGAAGGTTGAAGCCGAAGCGGCGGTCATGGATCGTGGCAATGCTATCGCCTTCCGGCTCGCGACAGTATTTGGCATGGCGCCGCGCATGCGTATCGATCTCCTCGTCAACGATTTTACCTATCGCGCCGTGCGCGATCGCGCGCTGGTGATCTTCGAAGGACATTTCAAGCGCAACTTCATCCACGTTCGCGACGTCGCCAACGGCTTTCTGTTCGGCATGCGAAACTTCGAGCGCATGAAGAACGACGTCTACAACATGGGCCTCAGCGACGCCAATCTGTCCAAGATCGAACTCGCCGAAGCAATCAAGAAGCAAGTGCCAAACTTCACTTATATCGAGGCGCCGATCGGCGACGATCCCGACAAGCGCGACTACATCGTGTCTAACGCCAAGCTTGAAGCCACTGGCTGGCGCCCGCAACACAGCCTCGACGCTGGCGTTGTAGAACTTGTCAAAGGCTATCGCATGCTTCGCAACGAGATTTGGTCGAACGTTTGAAGCGTGTGACGCCATTGCTTGAAGTTAGACCCGAAGAGATGAAGCAGGCGGAGCCGATCAATCCAGTTTCCCCCGCCGAAGCGGCTGTAGGCGAGACCGCCGCCAGCGCGCGCGACTGGCTCTTCTCGGATGTTCTCCCGCTGTGGGCGACGGCCGGATATGACGCGGCCCATGGCGGTTTTTTTGAACAGATTGAACTGGAAAGCGGGGCGCCGATCGCCCTCCCCAAGCGATGCCGGGTGCAAGCTCGGCAGATTTACGCCTTCGCTGAAGCCGGGCGACTTGGCTGGCGCGGGCCGTGGCGTGAACGTGCGCAAAGCGGCTTGGCGTTCACGTCTACATATTACCTGCTGCCAGACGGGCTGATGCGTTTTAAGACGCATTTGGACGGCGCGCCCTTCGACGACAGCGTCGACAACTATGATCAGGCTTTCACGATTTTCGCGCTGGCGCATGCGCATTCGATCGGCGCTGGCGCGCGATGCAGCGATATGGCGCTCGGCCTCCTCGAGGCTTTGCGGCGCGACAGAGCCCACCCCCTTGGCGGCTTTGAGGAGAAGCTCGCCGGACGCGCGCCGATGCTTTCCAATCCCCATATGCATTTTCTTGAGGCGGCGCTAGCCTGGCTCAACGTCGCGCCACAGCCGCGCTGGCGCGAATTGGCTGACGAAATGGCGCGACTGTGCCTACGCTATTTCATAGATCCCACGAGCTGCACGCTGCGCGAATATTTCGAAAGCGACTGGACGCCGCGATCGGGCGACGACGGCCGGATCATCGAGCCTGGCCATCAATTCGAATGGGCGTGGTTGCTCGCCCGTTGGCGCGCCCAGGGCGGCGACGTCGACCTTTCGGTTATCCGTAGGCTTTACGACAATGCGGACCAGCGCGGCGTCGACAACGCGCAGCGCATTGCGCTCGCCGAAATCTGGATCGACGGAAAGGTCAAGGACGCGAGTTCGCGCCTTTGGCCGCAAACTGAGCGCATGAAGGCGGCGCTCATGCTCGCGCGTCTCTATCCAAAGGAGCGCGCGCGATTCGAGCACGCGGCGATCGACGCTTGGCGCGGTATGCAGCATTTCATATATCCGGAAAATCGCGGCCTTTTCAGAGACAAGCGCAAGACTGACGGAAGTTTCGTTCCCGAGGGCGCTTTGGCGAGTTCGCTCTATCACATCGTCGCCGCAGTCTCGGAACTGACACGCTACGCACAAGGCGATCGGCGCCTATGACCAGGGATGAGCATCGCGCTCCGCCGCCGCCGCGCGTTCGCCAAGCTGTCATTCTGGTCGGCGGCAAGGGATCGCGTCTCGGGCAGCTGACGCGCGCGACGCCTAAGCCGCTGATGAAGATCGACGAAGACCGCGTTTTTCTCGACTTGCTGATCGAAAATGTCGCCCGGCAAGGATATGACCGCATCCTTCTCCTCGCGGGACATTTCGGCGATCAGATTCGGCAACGCTTCGATGGACGCACGCTGCGCGGCGCAAAAATCGCCGTCGCTTTGGAGCCTGAACCAAAGGGAACCGGCGGTGCGCTGAAATGGTCGCGCGAGCTGCTGGACCACAAATTTCTGCTGCTCAACGGCGATACTTATTTCGACATTTCCTATCGCACGCTCGAAGCGGCGCTCAATGACGCGCCTGACGCCCTCGCCGCCATGGCGTTGCGCGAAGTAAACGACGCCGCCCGGTATGGCTCCGTCCAGGCGGAGGGCGCGCGCATTTGCCGCTTTCGCGAGAAGGTCGCCGCAGAACAACCCACTGCCGGTCTCATCAATGGCGGCGTTTATCTCATGCGGCGGGAGGCGATCGACGCGCTTCCCGAAGGAATGTCTTCGCTGGAAGACGATCTCTTTCCCAGACTTGCCGCCGAAGGATTTCTAATCGGAACGGCGTGCCGAGGTTACTTCATCGACATCGGCCTGCCGGACACGCTCTCGCAAGCGCGTCTTGACCTCCCTTCCGTGATCCCGCGTCCGGCGCTCTTTCTCGACCGCGACGGCGTCGTCAATGTCGATCATGGTTATGTCCATAGCTGGGATCAGCTGGATTTTTCTGCCGGCCTTGCCGAGACGGTCAGGGCCTTCAACGAGGCGGGCTGGTTCGTCTTTGTCGTCACCAATCAGGCTGGCGTCGCGCATGGCTATTACGACGAGGCGACCGTCCATCGTCTCCATGATCAAATCAACGACTGGCTGGCAAGCAAAGGCGCTCATATAGACGCCTTCTATTATTGTCCCTATCATCCCAAGGCCGCGCTCGACTCCTATCGCGTGGATCATCCGGATCGAAAGCCACGCGGCGGCATGTTGCTCCGCGCCTTCTCAGAATGGCCCGTCCTCAGGGAACGGTCCCTTCTCATCGGCGACCGCGACACGGATCTGGCGGCGGCGCGTGAAGCGGGAGTGATCGGATATTTATTCGACGGCGGCGACGATCTTGCTGCCTTCGTTGCCGTGCATGGACTTTCGCCAGTCGACATCGGTCCCCCGCCTCACGAACAAACGAATAGCGACAATTCATGTTGTGGATGACGAGAACGCCCTTGCGTGTCAGCCTGTTCGGCGGCGGAACCGATTACCCGGAATATTTCCACCGCCGTCCGGGCGCCGTGATTGGCTTCGCTATCAATCAATATATTCACATCGCTGCCCTGCGGCTTAATCCGTTTCTCAGCTACAATTACCGCGTCGCCTATTCGAAGCTCGAGAACTGCGCGCGCATCGAAGAGATACAGCATCCCGTCGTGCGCGAGGTGCTGCGCTATCTGGAAGTAAAGGACCCGCTCGACATCAGCGTTATGTCCGATCTTCCGGCTTCCGGAAGCGGCCTTGGCTCCTCTTCCGCCTTCACGGTCGGTTTCCTCAGGCTCGCCTATTCGATCATCAATCGACCCGTGACGAAGATCGATCTTGCCCGCTCGGCAATCCATGTCGAACGGCATTTGCTAAAAGAGAACGTCGGCGTACAGGATCAGCTTCACACTTCTTTTGGCGGCGTCAATAAATTCGACTTCGACGGAGACCGCATTCGCGTCACGCCTCTGCAATTGTCGAGCCAGACCTTTTCCACTCTCAGGCAGAGCATGGCGCTCGTTCACACGGGCATCGGGCGGCGCGCCACGGACGCCGCTGCGGCGCAGGTCAAGGAGATCAAGCGACAGACTTTAGACTCCGATTTCGAGAATCTGCTTCAGCATGTCGCCGAATGCGTCAGCATATTAGAGTCGCAGCGCGCCGATTTCCTAAAAGATATCGGCCGCATGCTCAACGAGTCTTGGCGCATTAAGCGCCGCTTCTCGACGTCGATCTCCAATGAGTCAATTGACCGGATATTTGAGGCGATAATCGCATCCGGCGCATACGGCGCAAAGCTCTGTGGCGCAGGCGGCGGCGGCTTCTTCATCGCCCTCATTTCGCCGGAGCGCCGCAAAAATCTTGAAGCGGCAGTCGCGCCGCTCTCGGTCATACCAATCGACATAGACGTCGACGGCACAAGTCTCATCTATCCTGCACAATCGCTGTCTTATTGAATTGTCGCCGACGCGACGCCGTGCGTTCCAAACTCTTCGAAGGACAATTCCTGGTGATGTCGGCCCGCTACAAGGCGGGACTTTCTAGAGTATCCAAAAGCCTCCGCGTCGATTCTTTCCAAGACAGCACCGGCAGCGGAGGCGCACACTTTTCCGAAGCGAGCATTTCAACAATCCGCTTCATCAACGACTCGGGGTCGAGCATATCGAAATATGCGACTGAATCGCCTCCCACCTCATGAAAAATTTCGATGTCGCTCGCGATGACGGGCGCGCCGGCATGCGCCGCCTCTATGAGAGGCAATCCGAACCCTTCAGCATAGGATGCGCAGATAACGGCGCGCGCGCTTCGATAAAGATTTTGCAATTCGGCGTCGTTCGCGTCGCTGAACCAAAACAGTCGCCGTCCGTGCTCTGTGTGCTCCCGCAGACGCCGCTCAAGAGCCGTTGTGTTCCAGCCAGGACGACCGACAATGACCAGCGCCACGTCGATCCCGCCAGCCCACAATTTTTCAAAAGCGGAAAGACATAGCGCCTGGCCCTTATTTGGCGCGAGCGTTCCCACACTAAGGAAGAAGGGAACACGAGCCTCAGCGATCGCTTGAACGCGCGTCGTTGGCGCGGTCTTGACCCCTTCGGTGAAATTTGCGCCAAGCGTCCAAACGCCCAATTGCTGTGTTGCCACGCGCACAAGACGTCGCTCCTGGCAATATTGCTCAAATTCATTCGCGACGCTGTGCGAAATTGCAGCGACGCCATCGGCGGGGAGAATAATCTCCTCGAACCACTTCTTAAAATTTGCCCGTAACGCCGCCGGAAAAGCGGCTCCATAAACGATTGGAAAGAGATCGTACAAGCAAACGACATTTCGACCGCCACGCGCCCGGACAAGATCGACGATCGATCGGTATTCCGAAACGTAGAGCCAGCCAGAGTCAAGCAGCAGCAACGTATCGCCGCTTCGAATATCGAGGGGCGTGGGCTCCACTGCGCCTCTCGCATAGACGCAAAGACGACCGTCGATAATCATCACGGGAAAACCTTCACCGGATTCGATGGCGGCCTTCACGACTTGCTTTACGACACGCTGAATTCCAGTGCCAATATCGCTGCGAGCGGTCGGCGTCATATCGATCAGCACACGTTTGCGGGCGGACCCGTAAATGAGATTTTTATCCACCAGCATCCATGGCGGCGGCTTGTAATTTTGCCCGCGCAATCCAATAAGCTTAAGTCCCTGCCGCAATATCCTCGAAACCGTCCAATACAACTCACGCAAGCGATCATAGATCGCCTTGGACAAGGGGTCGACGCTTTGACGATCTCGTTCGCAGACCTCCGCATACAATTGAGCTAGAAGATAAGAGCGGATTTGATCCTTCATTGCTGGAGCTCCACGATCGAATCTTTGGCGCAGATGCGCTGCATTGCCTCGATATCGATCTGATAGGCGTCGTCCCGCAATATTTGTGTCAGAGCGCCAGCTGACGCTTGCCAACTGGCGACCGGAATTCGACAGGCTGTCTTCTCTTCAGCAAGCGCCTCCTTTACTCGCACAGCGAGCGACTGAGAGTCGAGCAGGTCGAAATAGACTGCCGCGGCGCCGCCTACTTCACGAAAGACTGGAATATTGCTGGCGATGACGCGCGCGCCGTAATGCCCGGCTTCCACCAAAGGCATTCCAAAGCCCTCGGCGAACGAAGGAAAAATTAATGCGCGTGCGCGCGGATAGAGATAGGCGAGATCGGCGTCGGTGGCGTCATTCAACCAAAACAGTCTTCGGCCCAATTCCGCATGTTCGTGAATGCGACGTTGCAGCGCCCGCGTGTTCCACCCGGGCCGGCCAACGATGACGTAACGCGCCTCACAGCCCTCGGACCACAAAAGTTCGAATGCGTCCAAAGCCATCGGGTAGGCCTTGCGGGGTTCGAGCGTTCCCACGCTCATAAAGAACGGCGTCTCCGCTGAAGCGATTTGAGCCGCGCGTTTCGAAGGCGCTTCCTGGGCGACTGCGCGGAAATCGGCGCCAAGCGGCCACCAGCCGATCCGCATATTGGCGGGCGTCGCAAGACGTGTTTCGCGCAGATAGGCGATGAGGTCTTGTGCGACGCTCTGCGAGATGCAGACGATGGAGTCGCAATGCAGCAGCACCTTTTCGAACCATGGCGCGAAAGGCGCGCTGTTCTTTATGGCCGTGGCGGCCGGATAATGCAGAGGGATCAGGTCATAGAGGCAGCCGACGACGTCGGCGCCAGCCTCGCGCGCCGCGTTCAACAGCTGCGGATATTCTTCCACGAATCCCCATCCTGAATCGAGCAGGAGCAGCTTGTCGCCGGACTGAAGTTCGACGCGGTCAGGCAAATTGTCATGCTTGAATTGGCCATAGAGCCGACCCTCTTCGAGATAGACCGGAAGCCCTTCGCCGCTTTCTACACAGGCGCGCGCAATTTCGCGCACGACGCGCTGAACGCCCGAATGCCCGCCAAAGCGGCGCGTCGCCGTCATATCGATGAGGAGACGGTCGCGCTTGGCGGGGAGCGGGATTTCGCCCTCGAGAGACGTCCGCAACGCTTGCGCTCGAGCCGCGTCTGGCTTGCGCCAGCGCCCATCGTGGATACGGCCAAGACCAAGCAGGCGCGATAGCGTCCAATAGAGTTCTCGCGCCTTCCCATAAATAAGACGCGTGCGGACGTCGACGTCATATTGTTCGAACTCGCCGAGCTCGCGCTGCAGCTCGTCCAGCAGATAGGCGTCGATCTTCTCCTTCATCAGAGCCTCTCCAGGCGCGGCCGACATGTTTTTCCTGCGCGAGCCGTCATTCGTACGGCAGACGGCGGCCCGCGACAAGACTTGCGCGGTTCTCGATGGTTACGCAGGGTCTCGGACACTCATATTCGCAGCGCCTTATTGCGCCGCGCGCTTCGGGCGACCGTCGGAAAGCTCGACCGCGATCTCGAACGGCACGAACTTCGTCTCAAATCATTCGATGACGGACACTCAAGCCATATCACGCATTTTTAGGCGAATTCTCTCGGCGAAAGGGGGCCTGCGCCCGCGTCCCCCGAATATGCTCCAACATAACTTTCCCACCAAGCTTGGAAGGTCACCAAGTTCCATATGCGGCTGGCTAGCGCCTTCTCCCCCCCGTAATAGCGCCTCAAGAGCGCTTGAATCGCGTTTGGTTCGAGCAGTCCGTGCCGCGCAAGACTCGAGGCCGAAAGATGGTCCATCACGAACGGCCGGAGATCATGCAAAAGCCAATCATTTATGGGCATGACGAACCCCTCCTTCGGTCGGTCAACCAACCCAACGGGCAGAAGATCCGTCACAGCATCTTTGAGGATGCTCTTCACGCGATCGCCTTTGATTTTCATTGAGCCAGGTAATGTCGCCGCATATTCCACGAGCCGATGGTCAAGGAAGGGTGGACGAACCTCAATCGAGTGAGCCATAGACAAACGATCCGAGAATGCCAAAACCTGATCCGGCAAGAGCGTTTCAAAATCGACGAAGAGGCAGCGGTTGAGGGGATCGGCGCTGGCGCAAAACCCATAGAGCCCTCGGATGTCAGCTTCTGTGCTGGCGTCGCCGAGCGCGGTAATCATGTCGCGCGTGTAAATTTCTCTCTTGGAAGCATCATCGGCGAGATATTGCGCCATACGTCTAGCGGCTTCGTCGCCGCGCGCCAGAATAGATCTCAAGCGCGCACGTTGATCGCCGAACGGAAAAAGAACGGACCCCGTCGGGTCATCAAGAATCTCCGGCCGCGCCGCGGCAAGCGCGAGCGGTTGTGCGAGCCGGTGCGGAAGATAGCTGCCGAAAAGTTCGTCGGCGCCATCGCCGGAAAGTGCGACCTTTACGTGTTCGGCGATCAAATCTGATATGAAATAGGTCGATATGACACCGGAAAAAGGCTCGTCGAAAGCAGCTAAAATTGCAGATAATTTGTCGGGCACGTCCCGGAAGCGGATGACCCTCTCATAATGCTCTGTCCCATATTTCTGCGCCACGCGCCGCGCGAATTCACGATCTGCGTCCTTTTGCGGAAGGCCTTCTTCCTCATAGACCAGAGTGAATGTCTTAACGTTCCCGTTCCCGAGGCGACTCATCAACGCGACAATGCTCGAGGAGTCGACGCCGCCAGACAAATAGGCCCCGACAGGCACATCCGATCGCATCTGTAGTCGCACGCTGTCCTCTAGCAGCGCCCGAATTCGCTCGGATGCTTCCGCTTCCGACACGGATTCATCCTCCCGAAACGACAGCCGCCACCAACGTCGAACTTCAGTCGTTCCATTTTGCCAAGATAGCATTTCCCCGGCACGAAGTTGTCGAATAGCCTGAAACACGCTCAGCGGCGCTGGAATATTCTTCAAACTGAAATAATGATGGATCGCGACCGGATCGAGTTGCCGCCCAACCCCTGGATGGGCAAGAAGCGCCTTCGGCTCCGAACCGAATACGAGTTCGTTACCGATCTGCGCATAATAGAGCGGCTTAATGCCGACACGATCGCGGATCAACAGCAGACGCGAGCGCTTTACGTCCCAGAGAGCAATGGCGAACATGCCATTGAGTTTGTCAACGAACGCATCGCCGTACTGTTCATAGAGGTGAACGATGACTTCGGTATCGGAATGATCGGTGCGGAAGCGGTGACCCTGTTCCAGCAGCTCGCGCCGCAACTCCACGAAATTGTATATTTCGCCGTTGAACACAACGCCGATCGTGTCGTCCTCGTTGAAGATCGGCTGATGGCCAGTGGCGACGTCGATGATCGAGAGGCGCCGCATTCCGAGCGCGACGCCCTCGCCGACCCAGGCCCCGGCTTCGTCAGGGCCGCGGTGGACCAGGGTGGCGACCATCCTGTTCAGTCGCTCCGCGCCGCCTTCGCCCACAAATCCGCAAATGCCGCACATCAGCCTTTTCCTTCGAGCTCCTGCGCCGCTCCTCGCCGAGCGTCGCCTTCCAGTACTGCGCGAGATTGCTCGCCGACATTGAGCAAGAGATCCAGAGCCGAAAGGTAAGGGATAAATTCGCCGTGCATCTGGGGATATTCTGGATGCTGAAAGTTTTGCCATTCGACGCGAATCCCGTTCGCCTCGAACAGATCGACATCAAGATAGATGCGCGCCGCGTCGCCGGAGAGATAAGTGTCGACGCCGAAATGCTTGCAGAGCGCCAGAAGCCGCGTGTTGCGATCGCCATGAATGCCGAGTTCGGAAGAGCAGTACATCGGGCGCTTCAGTCCGAACCATCCGCACATCACCTTCGAGAGCTCGATGTCGAGATCGGCCAATCGCTCCCACTTGAGATTCAGCACGTCCGCGAGCTCTGGCAGATAGGCGTCGCGATGCGGGCTGTCCGCGTAGAGCTGTTCGACCGTTTGAATATGCTTGCGGGCCCAATGTGTCGCGTCGGCGATCTCCACCTCGTTGATGAGTTGGCCCATCCGCCCACTGGCGCGTACCGGGACGGTCAGCCATACCGGACCTCTGGCGCTCTTGACGCGGTTGCGATTGCGCCATCCGTGTTTGTCGAATTGTACGTCGTCATAGAACACGAAATGATCGCAGCGCCGTACCTGATCGAAGAAGCCCAGCCACGGTAGATAGCTGGGCTGCAATACAACCAGTGTCGTCAACGGAGCAGCCTCTTTCCGTCAGTGAAATTCCTTACGGCCGGACGCGGTGATGATCGGAATGTGACGCATCCAGAGCTGCGCTTCCCACCACGGACGATCGCCCTTGAACCACTCGATGGTGCGTTGCAGACCTTCTTCCCAGCGGACCTGAGGCTCCCAGCCGAGCACACGCTTGATCTTCGAGAAGTCGGAAGTGTGCCGCAACACCTGGCCGGGCCGTTCGTCGGTGTTTTCGATCATGCTCTCGTCGGATTCGAACGCGCGCACGACGTCCTGAGCGATCGAGAGCACGGAGCGGTCCTGGCCGGATCCCACGTTGAATACTTCTCCATCCACTAGGGCCGAGTCGGCGTGCATTATGGCGTCGATCGCCCGGCAAGTGTCGTCGACATAGACGAAGTCGCGGGCGGCGGCGCCGCCGCCGTGCACCGTCAGCTTTTCGTTCAGCAGCATGCTGGTGATGAATCTCGGCACGACCTTTTCCAGATGCTGCCGCGGCCCGTAATTGTTGAACGGGCGAACGATGACCGCAGGGAGACCGTACGTCGCGCGGTAGGAATAAACCAGCCGGTCGGCGCCGCATTTGGCGCTGGCGTAGGGGCTCATGGGATTGAGAGGATGGTTCTCGTCCATCACCGCCGTTTCGGCGGTTCCGTAGACTTCAGAACTCGAGATGTGGATGAACCGCTTGACGCGTCCCCGTGACTTCAAGACGGCGTTGGAGACGGTCTGCGTGCCGATGACGTCGGTTTGAAAAAACAACCGATTGTCGAAGATCGAGCGCGTAACGTGAGTCTCGGCGGCAAAATGCACGACGTAATCGGCTTCGCTGACGAGCGCGATCACCAGATCAGCATTGACAACGTCGCCGTACCAAAACCGCAGACGAGGATTGTCGATTTCCCGCATCTCCTTGGGAAGATTATCGATGCAGCCAGCGTAGGTGAGAGCGTCGAGTACAACCACTTCATAGTCCGGATGCCGATTGATCAGATAATGGACGAAATTCGAACCTATAAATCCAGCGCCGCCCGTAATGAGAACCGTCGTCATCTTGCAAGCGCCCCCATCATTTGGTGCTCCAAATCGCAATCTGCTATCATGAGCTACTCTCTATCTCCTTCTTGCACGCACCCGGCCGATTATCAAGTTGCGTCAACTATGGCCGCAACGCAGCGCACAGGGGATGTATCTGCTTGAAGCGTCGTGGATTCCATATATACTTTGGATGTTATCGGTGGCGCGTTCGCAGCGAGTCGAGCCGCAGATTGGGAGCCGAGAAACGCCATTAGTTACTGCATCCACGCTCAACTCTCTTTGAGAACGCGCAGCCTTTTTTATGTTCGACGCGCCGAAAGATGGCGCCATGACCTCTCTGTTTTTCGCTACTCGCCCCCAAAGGCGCGACGTCGCCGCACAGGAGCAGGACCGTGGCCGGCTTGAGTGAGAGATCCGCGCAATTCTCGCAGATCGGCGTCAATCTTGTACCACATTCGACGCGACATCTCGCTGCGACATTCCTTTGGCTCGCGCAGAATCCATGTTTGCGCAAACAAATAGATTCGCTCGAACCGCCGAGCTCTCAGGCGGCCAACGCCGAATGTTGGAAGCGACGCTGGGCTGACCCCACGCGCGCCGATTTCGCAATTATCGCAGATGGTTCGCATGTCGGCAATTGCGGCCTAATCGACATAGACAGGCGCAGACGGAAGGCTCAACTTTGGATCTATGTTAGCAATGGGAAAGGCCAAGGCTACGGCACGCTCGCCGTTCGTAGATTGCTCGATTTCGCTTTCCTCGAACAGCAACTGCAACGAGTTTACATCCGCGTGCTCGCGAATAATCTTGGCGCTGTTGCTTTTTACGAGCGCCTAGGCTTCGTGCACGAAGGCTTGCTTCGGCAGGACACGATCCAGAATGGAACGGGCATCGATTCCCATGCTATGGCGATTTTGGCAAAAGATTATGGCGTCGGCGCCCAATAGCCGGCCGCGACTTTTGGCGTGAGGAAAAATGGCGGACGCCGACACAGCTCTCAGCCTATCCGAACGGCTGAGCGAGGTTTGGGAAAAGATCGGGACTTTCGGCAAGTCGCTTCGCCACTTCGACAGAGCATTGGCGCCGCGGAATCGGCGCTTCATGAAACAGCTCCTGGCGATCGACAGCCAATCGGCGCAAGAGATGGCCCAGATCGACTGCGAAGCCCTGACCGGAAACATCATCAGGCTCTTTGACGATCCTGACTTCGCCCAACTCGACTGCAGCGAACGTGCATGGATCTTCGCGCAGATCCAACATATTTACGCAAAGACAGGGCATAGCAGCGGTCTACGCATCATTCCATCGGCGGAGCGACAGCTAGCAAGTCTCGCCAATGAAGCGCAGCCCTTACATCTGACCGCGCTTTGCACGGCCTATGATCTCCTCTATTTCCTCTATTGGTGCTGGAACAACGACGTCGACGCGCAGCGCGGTTTCGCAGATAATGTCGTGCGCCCCTTCACAGCCGCGATCCGGCGCGCATATCCGACATCGATGCGCCAGCGCGCGCCAGTTCGGGAAAAGCCGGTTGTCGGACTTTTGGCGCAATTCCTATCGCCGACGCCCGGCAACGCCCTCGCCACCGTGAACCAACTGGTGTTGAGGGCCATCATCGTCTCGGGCTTCAATCCCGTTCTCTTCGCCTGGGCTCAGCACGATCCGGAAACGCTAAAGAAAATCGAGGCTCTTGGCGTTGAAATCCACTTCTTCACGCAGAACGCCACCGCAAATTCAGTCATCGATTGCATCCGCGAAACCGAAACCATCATCCGCAAGGTCGATCCGGACATTCTCATTACCGAAATGAATTCAGCCGTGC
>Ga0233425_10000188_pt1 | contig 158607 bp, 131 predicted proteins | sample Watercolumn_Towu_2_FD_181712 | JGI IMG/M metagenome (GOLD analysis project Ga0233425, IMG submission 181712) | Freshwater microbial communities from Lake Towuti, South Sulawesi, Indonesia - Watercolumn_Towuti2014_140_MG | ecosystem: Environmental > Aquatic > Freshwater > Lake | place...
GTGCTGCGTTGAACGCCAGTTGACCTTTTGAATTCTTCATCTTTCAGGTTTTGAACAGCCTCGTATCTCATGTGCCTATTATGGCACAATTGTCACTTATGCAAGAGGTCTAATGATTGCTTGTTACAGCTTGGGCACACCAAGGGGCAAGTTTACCACAAATCATTTGTAAAGCATTTGATAAGTCCAACTTGCGCTAAATGGAGCATAATTAGATAACACTCGGAGTAAAAATGTCAATAAAAGTCCTTTCGATTGACGACGATCCTTCCATGACAGAGTTGCTTATCTTATTGCTCAGAACGCGTGGTCTTGAAGTGATCACGGCCAACTCTGGTGAAGAAGGAATCCAGAAAGTGCGGGAGCTAAATCCGGATGTTGTGGTGTTGGACCTGATGATGGCGGAAGTAGATGGCTGGAAGGTGTGCAGCACGGTGAGAAAATTCAGCAAGGTCCCGATCCTGATCCTCTCTGCGCTGGATACGCCTGGAATGGTTGCCAGTGCTCTCGACGCCGGCGCGGATGATTACTTGATCAAACCTGTCCCCTCAAGCGTTCTGGTCGCTCACTTGCAAAACCTGGCGCGCCGAGCCAGGTCGTTGGCGCCCAAGCAAGAAATAATCACCAAACCGTTGGCGATCTACTAGATTTCAGCGAAATAAACCTGCTCCAAATGCAATACCCACCGGGGGATATTTACTTCTCAGGTTTCTTGCTTTTCCACTTCCAAATTTTTCTTTGCCATCATAATTGCCTGTTCGCGCGTGGATACCTCTCCTACCGCCTGCGCCTCTCGAACGGCTTCGAGCAACTTACCTATGAGCGGCCCTGTTTCGAGATTTAGTTCTTGCATCAGGTCGTTGCCATTCACCAGTGGCGGCGGGGCGATGGTTTCTGGACGCTTCTCCCACCAGTTTTCCATGAACAAGCGAACGATGTCCAGCGCGGCGGCCCACATTTCCTGGGATAAGGTCTGCTCGTAAGTGGCGCGCAGGTCAGCGAGCGCCAGCAGGCACACGTCCACGCCAGCAGCGCCGGTATCGCGGAAAAAGCGATAGATGGCATGGCGCGATGGGCTTTTCCCTTCATCTCTTTGACGGTTGAGCAAGTTCAGCACGCGCATATGATGGCGGATGATGCACCGGATGCGTTCGACCTCGTCGTTGGAAAGCTCGAGCAATCGGCCGCGCGCAGCAGCCACCTGCGCGCCTTCCTCGTCATGCCCCCAGAAACGTACTCGGCCGTTCTCATCTTCGCTCTGCTTGAGCGGTTTGGCAACATCGTGATACAGCGCAGCGAAAAAAAGCAGGCTACGCAACGAGCGGTTGATGTTGAGGGCAGCGGCAAAATGGTCGGCCAATTGCGCACGGTAACGGCCTATGCGCATAACCATCAAACCGTTGTGCAAGTCGGAGGCTGTGTCTGGATTATAGTCGGGGGCCAGCGCGGCAAGGATCGCTTCTAGGTGCGCTAAGGTGCTGAGGGTGTGCGTCCAGACGTCGTTGACGTGCGGGGCAGGCTGGACAAAGCCTTTCAACGTGGGTAGCTCAGGCATTACAGGGGCAAGCGCCCCAAGCATGTCCAAGGCACGCAGCGCTGTCGCCGGTTGCGGTCCTCCGAGGATGCGGAGTAGCTCATCCCGCACGCGTTCAGTCGATACGCTCGGAAGCAATTCCGCGGCCTGCTTCATTGCCTGGCGTGTCTCGGATTGGATGTGGAAACCGCAGTCTGCCGCCAGCCGTAGCGCGCGTAGAATGCGCAGCGGATCGTCACGCAGGGCAGAGGGGGAACACTGTCGCAAACTTTTCTCGCGTAAATCCTGCGCGCCGCCGAGTGGATCGTAGATCTCCAGTGTGCGAATGTCCATGGCGATGGCGTTGAGGGTGAAGTCCCGGCCTGATAGATCGGCGTCGAGATCAGGGCCGCGAAAGGAGGCGAAATCCAAAACAGTGCGTGTCCCATCCACGGCAGAAACGATGACGCGCCCCGTATCACGCTCTGTGTCGAGCGGGTAGAAATCGGCTTTCTGGATAGTCCCATTTCCAGCACTGGGCAGGGCGTTGGCCAGGCGGCGGGCGGTGTTAATCGCGTCACCATTCAGCGTAAAGTCGAGGTCGTGAGTTGCGCGACCAAGCAACATGTCCCGCAGCGTACCGCCTACCAGGTAAATGGGGACATCGCCAGGCAGGGCGGCGCGCACAGAATCCAATAACGCAGGCATGTTCAGTGGGATGGACATCGGTATGAAGACGATCTCAGGCGACTCTTTGAAGCGGGAACCCTGGGCGGCGAGCCGGGCTTGTTCAGGCGTCCCACCTTGGGCGATGATCTTTCCGTGCAGACGGGCTACCCAGCGTCCGGCGTAAGGGGAGATTACTTCGCCATTGGAACGCATTTAGGCCTGTGGATGATACTTCTCCAAATCTACGACGCCAACGAAGGGAAGGTTACGGTAGTATTCGTCAAGGTCGAGGCCGTAGCCAAAGACAAATTTATCGGGGATGACGAATCCGCGGTAGTCGATAGCAACATCCACCTCGCGACGCTCTTTCTTGTCGAGCAGGGTGCAGACGCGCAGCGTCCTTGGCTGGCGTGTCTTCAGGAAATCGAGAACGTAGGCAAGGGTGTGACCACTATCTATGATGTCTTCGACAAGCAGGACATTCTTATCGTGGATCTTGGTTTGCAGGTCAAGGGTCAGCCGTACGTCACCCTCGGACTGGCGCACGCCGGAGCCGTAGGATGAGATTGCCATGAAGTCGATCTGGTGAGGGATGCGTATATGCCGCATCAGGTCCACAAGAAAGATCATGCCGCCGCGCAGGATGCAGACAAGGAGCAAATCCTGGCCTACATAGTCGCGGCTGATCTCGTCTCCCAACTCGGCGATGCGCTTTTGGAGAGTCTGTTCGTCAATCAGGATTTCGGCAAGGTATTCTTTATAAGCTAGCATGTTCTTATCCCTAAGTTTGGGTAGTTTTGTAGTTGCGTAATTGTGTGGTTTCCTTTTCGAGAGGGTATTGCCTCGGCAGCAAGTTGACTATCCAAACTACCCAACTACTGAACTACTTAACTATCCAACTAATGCGGAACTTCGTGATGCTTGCGGCAACGTGCTTCATACAACTCGGCAGCGCCGACGATCACCACTGGGTCGTCGTATCGCGCCGGCTTGCCGTTGACCAGCCGCTGCGTGCGGCTGGCTGGTTCGCCGCAAACCATGCAGATGGCCTGTAGCTTGTCCACGTGCTCGGCCTTGGCTATCAGGATTGGCATTGGACCGAATGGTTCGCCGCGAAAGTCCGTGTCCAAGCCAGCAACAATAATGCGAATGTCGCGCCGCGCCAGCTCGTCCACAACAGAGATGATCCCATTGTCGAAGAACTGCGCCTCATCGATCGCGACAACAGTGGTCTCCTTGTTGAGGTTCACATAAATGTCAATGGCATGTTCAACTGGCGTAGCAGCAAAATCCGAACCGGCGTGCGAGGTGACCTTTTCGATCGCGTAGCGCACGTCCACCGCCGGTTTGAAGACCTGAACCTTCTGGCGGGCGATGGCTGCCCGGCGCAAGCGGCGGATTAGCTCGTCCGTCTTACCGCTGAACATGGAGCCAGTGATGACTTCAACCGATCCGTTGATGTGGGGAGCCATGAGACCTCGCTGTGACCCCTCACCCCTGTGCCCCTCTCCCAATGGGAGAGGGGTTGGGGTGAGGGGAAATAACAAACAGGCAGACGCTCGTGCATCTGCCTGTTAAGTTTACCTGATATTTGCCGGGAAGCAAGCCTTACGCGGCGGGAGTTTCAACAGCCTCGGGCAGCTTGTAGCCCAGAGCGCGCAGCTTCTTCTTCATGTCAATTAGTGACTTGCGCCCGAAGCCTTCTATCGCCAAAACAGCTTCCTCGCCCTCGGCCAGCTTGTCGAGGAATTGACCAACCTGGCTGATGCCAGCCTTGGATAGCGCCTCGGTGGCGCGCGTGCTCAATTCCATCTCGGTGATGGGGCGCTTGGGAGAAAAGCGCGATTCCTTGCGCGCCTCTTGGTCTGCTACATACGCTTTGCGTACTTCCAGCTTCTTGTAGAAACGATCCACCTGGCCTTCGATGTCCACGATGCGTTGCGCTTCTCCGCTGAAGAAGGGATGGCAGTTCGAGCAGATTTCCACGCGGATCTCTTTCTTGGTCGAGCCGGTTGTCCAAGTGTTACCGCAAGATGCACACGTAACTTTGGCGCTCGGGTAGTAAGTTGGATGGATACCTTGTTTCATTCTCGTTTCCCTTCCACTTACTGTGCTTCGACCGGCAGCACGTTGACGCGCTTCCGCCCGTGGATGATGTCAATGCTAACAACGCCGTCAATTGTGGCGAAGAGCGTGTCATCCTTGCCCACGTCCACATTGAGACCCGGCTTGAGACGCGTGCCGCGCTGGCGCACGAGAATATTGCCTGCCAGGACGTGCTCGCCTGCGTATTTCTTCACGCCCAAGCGCTGGGCGTTACTATCACGACCATTGCGGCTGGAACCGCCGCCTTTTTTGTGAGCCATATCTGCCTCGCTTTACTTCTTCTCAGGCTTCTTGGTTTTGGAAGCCGTGGTGGTCTTCTTCGCGGCTGGTTTCTTGGACGCAGCCGCAGGTTTCTTCGCCGTGGAGGTCTTTGCGGCCTTGGCCGGCTTGGTTTCCTTTGCCGGGGCTTTGGTAGTCTTGACCGGCTTGGTTTCCTTCGCAGGGGCTTTGGCAGTCTTGGTGGATTTCTTCTTTGTAACTTTTTCCACTTTGACTGACTCTGCAGCTTTTTCCTCTACCGGCGCAGAAGCAATTTCCACGGTGGCTTCGACAGGAGTCGGTTGCTCAACCTCGACTGGCTTCTCGACCGGCGCGACCCGCACTGCGCCGATCTGTTCGACCAGCAAGCGGGTATAGTTCTGTCGATGTCCGGTCTTGACACGGATGCGCTTCTTCGGGCTGTACTTGAAGTGGAAGACCTTCGGCCCTTTGAAATGTTCGGAGACCTTGCCAAAGACGTTCATATCAGCGACTTTGGGTGTTCCGACACTGATGGTCTCCCCATCCACCAGCAACAGCACCTGATCCAGCGTGACTTCCTCTCCGGCTGGGACGGGCAGGCGATCCACCTCGATGGACTCGCCTTCGACGGCGCGATACTGCTTGCCGCCGCTTTCAACAATGGCATATTTCATTTTCTCTTTCACTCCTGGTCTTCGCTTCACCGCTTTCCCTGCGCTACGGAGCAGACTCTGAGCCTGCAGGAGCTTTTCCATACGCCGGGATACGGGGAAGCCGGGATTCAAACAACCGCCCCAGCGAATTGCTGCCGGGACAGAAGCGGACGGTATTATACCCGCAGGGTATGGGACTGTCAACAGTTGAACGCGACGAAAACGCGAAGTAATCCGTTTTGCGTCTCGAAAGTCGAATTGTGATTGACAAATCCATCCTATTCCAGTATGCTGTTTGTGCTATGTTCACTTTGACTGAGGGACAACTTGCCATCGTCGAATCGCCGCTGGACGCCCTGCTCTTTCTTTCTGGCGCGGCCGGCTCTGGTAAAACCACATCCGGTGTGGAGCGGATGTTGCATTTGCTGGGGGAAGGGATTCCTGCCGAGACGGTACTCGTGCTTGCCCCGCAGCGGACGTTGGCCACGCCCTATATGGATGCGCTACACAGACCTGAACTGGCAGCCGGCGGGGAGGTCAGTGTGCTTACCGTGGGCGGCCTGGCGCGGCGCATGTGTGACCTTTTCTGGCCGCTAGCCGCCGAGGCGGCTGGTTTTGCCCATCCCGACCAGCCTCCGGTTTTCCTGACCCTCGAAACAGCTCAGTATTACATGGCGCATCTCGTCCGCCCGTTGCTCAACGAGGGCTACTTCGAGTCAGTCACCATTGATCGCAACCGGCTATACAGCCAAATTCTCGACAATCTGAACAAGTCTGCCGCAGTGGGGTTCCCTTATAATCAGATCGGTGCACGTCTCGATTCTGCTTGGAGCGGAGACCCGGCGCAGCATCGCGTCTACGTCGACGCTCAGGAGTGCGCCAGCCGTTTCCGTGAGTACTGCCTGGCTCATAACCTGCTTGATTTCTCGCTCCAGCTTGAAGTCTTTTGGACGCATCTCTGGCCCGATCCTGTTGTACGCGGCTACCTGACGCGCACCTGCCGTCACTTGATCTATGATAACCTGGAAGAGGACACGGCGCGCGCCCATGACCTGCTACGCGAGTGGCTGCCTAGTTTCGACTCGGCCTTGCTCATTTATGACCTGGGCGGTGGCTACCGCCGCTTTCTCGGCGCAGATCCAGAGTCCGCATGGGAGTTGCATGAGCTGTGCACAGCACAAGTGGAACTGAACGAGTCGTTTGTCGTCTTGGAAGAAATCGAAAGTTTGTCTGCAGCACTGGGTGAGGTGATTGCTCCGGCCCTCACCCCCCAGCCCCCTCGCCCCTTGGGAGAGGGGATGGGGGTGAGGGCATTGACCTTTCCTTCCGACTCTCGCTTTTACCCGCAAATGCTCGATTGGGTCGCGGATGAAATCGTACACCTGGTTTCCGAAGAAGGGCTGCAACCTTCCGAAATCGTCGTTTTGGCGCCCTACCTCTCCGACGCACTGCGCTTCTCGTTAATGAACCGCCTGGAGGCGCGGAAAGTGCCAGCCCGCTCGCACCGCCCATCCCGCTCGCTGCGCGACGAACCCGCTGCGCAATCTCTGCTGACCCTGGCCGCGCTGGCGCATCCCGCCTGGGAGATCCATCCGAGCAAGTTCGACGTGGCATACGCCTTGATGCTCGCCATCGAAGAGATGGATCTCGTGCGTGCGCAGTTGTTGGCTGAAATCGTCTATCGCCAGCGTGACTTCACGCTCTCGCCTTTCGAGCAGATCAAAGCTGAAGTCCAGGAGCGCATTACGTTCGTCCTGGGGGCGCGTTATTCGGCGTTACGCGAGTGGCTGCTGGCTTACCGCGAGGAAGAGCCGTTGCCTCTCGACCATTTCCTGCGACGGCTGTTTGGCGAGATTCTCTCCCAGCCTGGCTTCGGTTTCCACCGCAACCTGGATTCGGCACGCGTCGCGGCCAGCCTGGTCGAGTCGGTACTAAAGTTCCGTTTGGCGATGGAGGCAAGTGGGTCAGACTTTCGAAGTCTCGGAGACTTCGAAAGTCTGGGACGGGAGTATATTGCCATGTTGCAAGATGGCGTCATCGCTGCACAGTATCTTGAATCCTGGCACGTCGAAGAGGCTGAAGCGGTGTTTGTCGCGCCTGCGTACACCTTCTTGATGATGAATCGCCCGGCGACGGTCCAGTTTTGGCTCGATCCTGGCTCCAGTGGCTGGGCCGAACGCTTGTTCCAGCCGCTGACGCATCCCTTTGTGCTCTCCCGCCACTGGCAGCAGGGACGCGTTTGGAGCGACGCCGACGAAGTGGCCGCGGACCAGCAAACCCTGGCGCGCTTGACGACGGGCTTGTTACATCGCTGCCGGGCGCGTCTCTACCTCGGCCTGAGCGACCTGGGCGAGAGCGGTTTCGAGCAGCGCGGACCGCTGTTGAAGGCTTTCCAGAGGATGTTGCAGAGGAAGGAAGAAAGATGAAAGACTATAGATTTATCGCGAATGGCGCGAATAGTCAAATTAGGCAAATAAAAAATAAGAACATTCGCGGAATTCGCTCATTCGCGTTATTCGCGTTAAAGATCCTTATTCTTACTCTCTTGCTCGCCTCATGCAATCTGAGTAGTGCATCGGAAATGTCAGTTGCTTCTGAAACTCCCATCCCTTCATCAACCGCCAGTTGGCAAATTGGTGATTTAGGTTGGGGGAAAGTAACGGGCCATGTCAACGATGCCATCACTGGTGAGCCAATCCCGGGGGCATTAGTGACCTGTGACGGCTTTTCGTATACTTCCCCCGCCACGTGTCAGGGCAGCACCACCACCGATTTCAATGGCGATTTTGTCTTCGAGAATGTGTTCTTCCACGATACTGACCGGATAACCATACGAATTGAAGCCCTCAATTACGTCTCGCAAACCTTTGCACAGGAATTCTTCACTCAGCCCGAATTCTACGTCAACATTCCCTTGATGCGGGCTGATGTCACGCCTCCCTCGCCCTGTTGCACACCGCCAGCCTGTTCGGCTAACGAAACTTATTACTGCCCTGGCAAATGCCCCTGCGGATGCGGCACCACCTGCGCGACCAAGACCATCACGCCCACGCCGCTCTCCTTCGCCTGCGTGGATTGCGCGTTAGGCTCCGCGCTGGAAGCGGTCTGTCCGCTGGCCAGCGGGGATGAGCTGTTTCGGGATGTCTTGGCTGCTTATGGCGAGGTGCAGCGCGCAGTTGTCAACGATCATGCCTGTCTCTATGCATCCACTTTCGATGGCAATTGGGGCTACCTGTATTATCTCGATGAGGCAACCTCGACCGTCCAATTTGTGGTCATCAACCCATATTTACTGACCCCTTCGCCCACTGGTGACCCGTACAGCCCAATTCCTTCTACGCCTCCACCAGATGTAGCTCTTTCTGCCACGCCTACCTGGACGCCGACCCCATAATGATCTCTTTCACCCCTCGCCCCTCCCAATCCGAAATCCTCGCCTACCGCGGCGGGAAGATGGGCATATCTGCCGTCCCTGGCAGCGGCAAGACGCACACCCTCTCTGCCCTGGCCGCCGGGATCATCACCCGCGGCGAGCTAGGCGTGGAGCAGGAAGTGCTCATTGTCACGCTGGTCAACTCGGCGGTGGATAATTTCTCCAGCCGGATCAGCGGCTTCATCCAGGAGCGCGGGTTACTGCCGCACATTGGCTACCGGGTGCGCACGCTGCACGGGCTGGCGCACGACATCGTGCGCGAGAAACCGGCGGCGGTCGGGCTGGAGGAGCGTTTCAGCATCATTGACGAGCGCGAGGCCGATTTTATCCGCAAGGAGGCTGCCCAGGCCTGGCTGCAGGCCCATCCATACGGGTTGGATGACTATCTCGACCCAGAGATGGAAGAATCCAAGCGCGATTGGGTGCGGCGCGGGCAATTGCCCGAACTGGTCGAAAGCTTGTCGCTGGGTTTTATTCGCTCGGCCAAGGATCGCCGCCTGACGCCCGAGAATCTACGCCGCCTCTTGGATGAACTACCTGCCGCCTTGCCGTTGGCCGAAATGGGCTGGGAGATCTACGCCAACTACCAGCGCGCCCTGGCCTATCGCGGCGCGGTGGACTTCGACGACTTGATTCGCTTGTCGCTGCGCCTGCTTGAACTGGATGCCGAGTACCTGGAACGGCTGCGTTACCGCTGGCCGTACATTCTGGAAGATGAGGCGCAGGATTCCAGCATGTTGCAGGAGCAGATACTCCGTCTGCTCGCCGGGCCTCAGGGCAACTGGGTACGCGTTGGCGACCCCAACCAGGCCATTTTCGAGACTTTCACAACTGCCAGCCCGCGTTACCTGCGCGAGTTCATTGCCCATGAAGCCGAATTCCGCCGCGAGCTGCCCGATTCGGGACGCTCGCAACAATCCATCATCAACCTGGCAAATTGGTTGATCGATTGGGTGAATGGGGAACATCCGGCTTCGTCGGCGCGCGATTCCTTGACTATTCCTTATATCCGACCTGCGCCGGAAGGTGACCCCCAGCCGAATCCCCCCGACGACTCGACCGGCATCCGTCTTATTGGTCGAAAATTCACCCCTGAGGAGGAGACCAATGCGGTGGTGGATTCGTTGGAGAAATGGCTGCCCGAGCATAAAGACTGGACTGTGGCTGTGCTTGTGCCGCGCAATCAGCGTGGCGCGGATGTCATTGAGGCATTGAAGCGGCGCAGGATTGACTACATCGAGTTCCTCGCCAGCACTTCCTCCACCCGCGCTGCAGTCGGCGCGTTAGGTAACGTGGTTAATTACCTGGCTGACCCGCAGTCGGCGAACAAGCTGGCACGCGTCTATCAGGTCTGGCGGCGCGACTGGCGCGCCGGTGAGACCGAGCAGCACGCGACATACAAACACATCCCTGAGTTGCTGCGCAAGTGCCGAGAGGTGGAGTCTTTCATCGCCCCACGCCCGGATTGGGACTGGCTGGCAAACATCGCGGCATCCGAGACAGAGGAGATCACGCTGGAACTGCGGGCGTTCCGGGAGGTTGTCCGCCGCTGGCAGGGAACGACCTTGCTCCCGATCGACCAGATGATCTTGACCCTCGCCCAAGACCTGTTCACCGAGGTTTCCGACTTGGCCTTGGCGCACAAGCTAGCGCTGGTGCTGCGCCAGGCCGCAGACGATCACGGCGACTGGCGCCTGCCAGAACTGACCGGTGAGTTAGGCGTCATCGCTCGCAACGAGAGGCGCTTTATCGGCTTCAGCAGTGACGAATCAGGCTTCAGCCCCGAGCAGCACAAGGGCAAAGTGGTGGTAACCACCATGCATAAAGCCAAGGGGCTGGAATGGGATCGGGTCTATCTACTGTCGGTCAATAATTACGATTTCCCCTCGCTCCAACCCTACGACCGGTACATATCAGAGAAGTGGTTCGTGCGAAACGGCTTGAACTTGGAAGCCGAGGCTCTGGCGCAGTTGGAAAGCCTGGAGACGAACAGCGAGTACAAGTGGTACGCGGAGGGCGCGGCCACCCAGCAGGCGCGGTTGGATTATGTGAAGGAAAGGTTGCGGCTGTTCTACGTGGGCATCACCCGCGCCAAACGCGAATTGGTGATCACGTGGAACTCTGGACGGACCGGGGAACAGACGCAGGCAATCCCATTTGCTACCCTAATGGGATGGTGGGAGGAGTTTAGTCAACGTAAGTCCAGAGTTTAACATTTACCGTTGACAAGTCGAAGCAAATATGCTCATGCCACCGTTGAAAGCATCTGCCTAACAGTTCTTTTTTGCCTTAGCTGGTTGCAGACGGATCCTCTCAGCCGTCTTCAGACGGCTTCGCAATCTTAGCCGGGGGTTTCAACCCCCGGCTGTTCATCCGTGGCGATTGGAGCGTGAGGATGTTGCCCGTCAGTACGAGTTCTTGCTGGTTCACTTTCCCAACCTGATTATTGTTCCGATTGACCGTGATGCTGCACGCGTCGCAGCGCAATTGCGGGCGCGCTTCGGCCTTCGCCCGCCGGATGCGTTTCAGGTAGCAGCCATCCCTTCGTTACCTCTGCCTTCTCATAATCTCCATTGGCATTATTCCCCGGCGCAGCAAGTCTGCCATAATGCTCATAGGCCGGTCAACGTGGTGGAAAAACGACCGGTATCCCGCGCAAAGGTAGTTCAGCCCCTCTTCGCCGTCCGGTGTATGGATGAACCGGTTGCGCGGACACTCGCCGCGGCAGGCAAACAGCACGTCGCACGTCCGGCAATACCCCGGCAGACGCTCGCGTTTATCCAGCCCGAATTGCTGTTGGTGTATGGATGAGACCAGCGTTCTCAACGGTGTTTCATTGACGTTTCCCAGGCGGTAATCCGGTGTGACGAAGTGATCGCAGGAGTAAAGATCACCGTTGTGTTCCAGCACGAGCGCATTCCCGCAAGTTTCCTGGAAGATGCAGACGCTGGGGGGGAGACGGCACCAACTCGCCAGGGCGGAATCGAAGGTCTGGACGAACACCGACCCGACATCGCGGCGTACCCACTCGTCGAAAACCGCGATCAGGAAGTTTCCGAATTGTCCGGATTTTACCGATCGCGGGCTGACGAGCGCGCTTTCCCGGCGATGCCTGCGTCGCTTATTCCCTGAGAGTTCATGTTGGCCTTGTCCTGCTTGGGGGCTTTCTGCGTTTGTCAAACGCTCGACGATGGGGATGAATTGGATGAACTGGCTGCGTAGGTCATCTCGGAAGAAGCGATAGACTTCCAATGGATAGGGGGCATTGGCGGCATGTACCGCACCAAGAATATTCGTTTCCACGCCGTGCTTTTGCAGCAAGTCCCAGCCGCGTCTCACCTGGGCAAAAGTCCCCTGGCCGCCTTTGTCCAGGCGGTAGGCGTCGTGCATTTCGGGCGGGCCATCCACACTCAAGCCAATGAGAAAGTTGTGCTTTCGAAAAAAAGCGCACCACTCGTTGTCCAAGTGGGTGCCGTTGGTTTGCAGGGTGTAGGCGACGTTCTGCCACGGCCTTCTATACTTTTCGACCAATTCAATCGAGCGTTTATAGAATTCCAACCCCACCAGCGTTGGCTCGCCGCCCTGCCAGGAGACACTGACCTCCGGCGTTTGCTGCGCTTCCAGCAATTGGCTGATATAGGCTTCCAGCACTGTTTCTGACATGCGCAGGCGTCTGCCGGGGTATAACTTCTCCTTATCCAGGTAGAAACAGTAGCTACAGGCCAGGTTGCAGGCCGCGCCGGCCGGCTTGACCAACAGGTGGAAGGCAGGCCGCGCCGGGTTGGCAAGTGCTGACACAATTCTCCTAGAGCCAACCGCGCAAGTTCGCGTCCATCTGCGCCGTGCAGGTCTCCAACATCGCCGCCATTTCCGCTGCCCGAGCCGGCTGGGATTCGACCAGGCTGTAGGATTCGTTTGGATCTGATTCGATGTCGAAAAGGAACGGGCCTTGGTGCAAAGGCCAGAACGAAGCGTTGTCGGTGATGTAGTTCCGGTAATATTTCCAGTGCTGGTAGCGGACGCCGACCGGCGTGCGAACGGCATAAAAGAAGAGTTTATCGTGCGGTGCACTTGCCTCGCCCTTGAGCATGGGCAGGATATCTTTGCCGTCAATGATGCGATCCTGCGGCAGGGGGATGCCGGCCAATTGCATGCAAGTGGTGAAAAGGTCGAAGTTCATACTCGATGCGCCGCTGACCGTCCCAGGTGGAATGACCCCGGGCCAGCGGGCGAGCAACGGCACGCGGTAACCGCCCTCGAACCAGAGCAGCTTGCGGCCGCGCGCGTAACCGGGATTCCCCTGCCACCACGGGCCGTTGTCGCTGCTAAAAAACACCAGGGTCTTTTCATCCAAACCCAGCTCGCTAAGGGTCGCGAGGATTTGACCAACGCTCCAATCCAGCTCCTCGACCGCGTCGCCGTACATCCCCGCGGCTGACTTCCCGCGGAAGTTATCGGAGGCATGGATCGGCACGTGGGGCATTGCATGGGCTAGATACAGGAAGAAAGGCTGATGCTGATTGGCGTGGATAAATTCCTGCGCGGCGAGGGTGAAATCGTGGGTCAGGACGTTTTGCTCGGCCGGCGCGGGTACAGCCACCTGCCGGTCGCGGTAGATGGCGTACGGCTGATCATCGTTGCTCCACAACGCGCCGTAGAAAGAGTCGAAGCCGCGGTCGTTGGGGAGATGGCCGGGCGAATCGCCCAAGTGCCATTTTCCCACCAAGCCGGTGCGATAGCCGCGCCGTTTCAGCGCCTCGGGCAGCAGCACTTCGTCTTCGGGGATGCCGCGCACGTTGTAAGAGTAACGTCCCAGCACATCCATGACCACGTTCATTGCATCGAAAGTGGAGAGCAGGGGGGTTGTGATAAGCGTGCGCACCGGGTAGCGACCGGTCAGCAGGCCGGCGCGCGATGGACTGCAGACCGAAGACGAGGCGTAGAAGCTGGTCAGTCGCGCCCCTTCGGCGGCCATGCGGTCGAGGTTGGAAGTATTCACCACCGGAGACTCCAAATCGCCATAGCCCAGATCGTCACACAGGATGATGACGATATTGGGCAGCGTTTCGGGGTGCGGGCCGGGTTGGAGGCTTTCGAGATAAGCCTTGGCGCGCTTGGGCTGGAAATTCCGACCCAGGGTATTGTATATATGCCGGATGACGCCGCCGGCCACCAGCGCGCCGCCGGCGATGGCCGCGCTCTTCAGGAAGTCGCGGCGGGAAAGTTTTCTACTGGGCATGTTGCACCTTCCTTCAGGAGTGCTGCGTGCGCCTCGCTGATCCTCTCTGCGTCCATCTTTTCCACCTCGCGGTCGTAGGTCAAGTAGCCGTTGATCTCGATTTCCACATCTGTCGTCTGGGTGTAGATCGCCGCGGCCAATCCTTGCGGAATGAGCGGCTGTAGCTCTTCCTCCAATGTTTGCAGGTATGCCTCGGTCAGGGCTTGGGGCGAATCGAAGAATTTCTGGCTGAACTTCTTTTCCTCGTTCCACAAGTGGCCGGGCAGCCGCAAGCCGTAGCCTCCAAATTCGGAGATGACGAAAGCACGCCTCGCCTCCAATTTCGGACGGTACAGCTTTTTCATGTAGATGTGCAGGCTTTGGAAGTCCCCGCCGCGCTGGTCGAACCAGCCGCTGGCGTGATCCACCAAGCGCGTCGGGTCGAGCTGTTTTAGCCAGGCGGCGATCTCGCTAGCTTGGAACTGTCCCCAGCCCTCGTTGAATGGCACCCAAATGGCTATGCAGGGAAAATTATGGAGATGCTCCACCAGCTCTTTCAAGCCATCCCGGAGTTCCTGGCGGTTAGCCTGCTTGCCGCGCCCAAATCGCCCCATCCAATAGTCGTCACGGTAGTTCAGCCCGGCGAGAAGAGCCAGCAGGTTTTCGGCCAGGTTGACCGGCTCGCCGCCATTGGGCATATCCTGCCAGACGATCATCCCCAGCCGGTCGCAGGCAGTGTACCAGCGCCTCGGCTCCACCTTGACATGCTTGCGGATGCTGTTACAGCCGATCTTCTTGGCATACTCGATGTCAGAGCACATCGCTTCTTCTGATGGCGGTGTATACAGCCCGTCTGGAAAATAGCCCTGGTCAAGCGGGCCAAAGAGGAATAATGGCTTGCCATTGAGCGCAAAGCGCAAGTGACCGTGTGCGTCCCGCACCAGCCCGAATTTGCGCATGGCAAAATAACTGCCGACTTCATCCAAGACTTGACCATCCCGGACGAGGCGTACGCACAGATCGTAGAGGTGAGGATCGGTTGGACTCCACGGCTTGACCTGTGACAACGGCAGCAATATCGGCCCAGTGGCCGGCGCGCGGCCTGAGGCGCACTCGACTCCGCCTGAGCTGGCGACTGCTTCCAGTGACACACCTGCTCCGTTCCCACGCAAGCTAGCGGTCACGGTGAGGGTACCGGCATCCAGGTCTGGGATCAATTTCAGCGCGGCGATGCTCGTCTGCGGCACGATCTCCAGCCAGACCGTTTGCCAGATGCCGGAGACTGCGGTGTACCAAATGATATTGGGTTTCAAGACTTGCTTGCCATGCTCTTGCTTGCCGGCGTCTGTGGGGTCCCAGACGGCGACGACTAGCTCATTCTCGCCATCCCTCAGGGCGTTGGTAATATCCAAAGTAAAGGGTAGGTAACCGCCGCGATGAGCGCCGAAGTGTTGTCCGTTGACCCAGACCTCGCATTGGTAATCCACCGCCTCGAAGTTGAGGAGTGCCCTCACCCCCTTGGGTCTGTCCCAATAGGATCTGTCACCCTGATAGGATTTGTCACCCTGAGCGGAGCGAAGGGTCTCCTCATTATGGGGAGATGCTTCGCGGAGTTTACTCTGAGCGAACGGGGATTCTTCGCTCCACTCAGCATGACGATCGAAGTGCTCAGCATGACTTTGTAGATGCCCCCTAAACGTCCGTCGATACCACAGACGTTGATCCGGTAATAACTGTCGCTTTACCCCCGAAAGCTCCGATTCTATCGCGAAGGGAACCAGGATCTTTCCATCGTAATGTTGAACAGAGGTCTGTTCTTTGGGAACGATGGCATACTCCCACCAGCCGTTGAGGTTGACCCACTCCGGGCGGGTCATCTGCGGGCGGGGGTATTCGGGCAGTGGGATGGGGGAGGCGGGGAACCAGGGGGTTCTCATACGAACACCTCAAATGCTCGGCCTGGATTGCCAAATCCAGGCTGCAATCCCTGGACATTTCTTTCCGGCGGGAGCGGGACGCTTTACCATTTTGCGTGATGTTCCTCGGCAAAGCCGATCAAATCCTTGATCTGGATTGTTTCGCCATTGTCGGTCACTGCTTTGCCGTTGTAGTGTCCGAACATTTGGTGGACCTCGCTGAAGATGATACCCAGGTCCGTCACGGCGGTGCGATCCTTTAAAGGCGTGAAGACCAGGTCGAGGCGGCCTTCGCTATCGGTGAACTTCCAGGATTTCATGTAATCGCCGGAAATGTAGTCGAACTTGACCTGCTCCAGCTTGTGGACACGGTTTTCCAGGATCAGGGCGTTCTCGCCAGCTTTCGAGAGGTCGCCAAAGCCGCAGCCCAGGTTCAGGCCGATCGTGCGGCCATCCGGCAGGAAGCCGGAAGCCGAAGCCCAGTTCCAAAAGGATTTGTACTCCCAGACGCCGCGCCCCCAATCCAGCGAACCGAGACAGGTACGCGGGTCGAGCGTCTCGGTCAGGTCGCCGTACTTGACCGTCCCGCTCGCAGGCAGACAGTTGATCTTGCGATTGAAGTAGAAGCGCTGTTTACCAATGGGAATGACAATGGTCATCGACTCATGTCCTGGCGGGCAGGCCAGGCTGATGTCTGCGGAGATGCCGCGCCCTTCGTGAAAGGAAGGCCAGGAGACGGAGATATGGCGCTTGGCGGCGGACAGGTGGAAATCCAGGCGCGCTTTGTCGTTTTCGAAGTGGCTGTCGCCCTCGCTGCTGTTGCGCGGCAGGGTAATGCCCTTGCCCAGCGGGATGACCAGCCCCTCTTCGTGCAAGTCGCCGCTGGCGAAGTCCATGGTGTAGACGAAAATGTTGCCGGCGTAACCCAGGTCGGCAATAGTGGCAGAGAAGAATCGCCGCGGGCTGAAGACGGCGTAGTAGTCCCAACGCTTGATGCGGAAGCGTTGGAAGGGGCGCAGGGCGTAGAAGCGCGCGGCTTCGAGGTTACAGTCGAGGATGGGCTGGGGTGACCAACCGATTTGCACCAGACGACCATCGTGGTTCAGCAGGGGACCCGGTTGGGTTAGTTTGGTTTGCATAAAGCCTCCATAGGATCACGCATTCACGAACACATTCATTTGCGACTCGCCGCGGTTGCCCCACAGATGGTAGGGGATGAAGGCGAGTGGCTTTCCATCCGTCGTTTGTCCTTCGATCTTGACCACCCCGCCGAGCACACCGGCATCAAATTTAGGGGTGAGTGAAGTGGAGTCGACAGTCACGGAGAAGATATCTACATCGCGATTATCTACGCTTTCCAGGCAGTAGACCAACGGGCCGCGTGTCACGGCAACCTTGCCATGCTGGCCACGCACCTTGGGGTGGGTGCGTAGCAGGCGGGTCGTCATGTTGAATTCCAACCGGATAACATCCCCGTTTGCCCAGGTTCGCAGGATCGGAAGCCATGTTGCCAGGCGCGGGTCATAACCGATGGCGGTGGGGGGAAAAGTCGGGAAGTTGAATGTCGAAGGCCTGCCCTGAGCAGCGTCGAAGGTTTGATGGTCGTTGTTCACTGAGATTACCGGGGTTTGACACCAGGACGGTATACGCAGGTGGAGGGTGAATTCGGCGGACGAGGCGGGGTGCAGGGTGATTTCCACCTTGCCATCCCACGGCAGGCCGGATTGGATCGTAAGGCGCGCCAGGTCGCAGTCGGTTTCGCTGCTGATGTACTGATGGATGAAAAGATTGCTTCGGGCTTCGCCCTCGCAATGACAATCTGGAGAAATAATATATCTCCCCAAATCTGCCCAGGTGCGCGAGAGGTTCGAGGGACAGCAGGGCACGCAGTACCACGGTCTGCGGGTTACACCGCCGTGGCAGGTCAGCGGATTGTTGTAGAGGTAGCTGGCGCCGTCCAGCCCCATGCCGACCGCCGCGGCGTTATAGAGTTGCCATTCAAACAGGTCGCCGTACTTGGCCTCGCCAGTGAGTCGCGCCATCTCCCAGTTCCAGAAGAGGCTGGCGAGAGCGGCGCAGGTCTCGGCATAGGCGTACTCCGGGTCGAGTTCGTAATCGTTGCCGAAACCTTCAAGGTCCGGTAGCGAGCCGATCCCGCCGGTGACGTACATGCGACGTGTGACCATATGCTCCCAGGCCAGCTCCAGAGCGTGCAGAAGGGCAGCGTCAGAAGTTTCCCGACTTCGGTCGCCAATAGAACTTGCCGATTTCTGGAGAAATCGGACTCCTTGAAGGCGGAGCAGCATGGCAGTGGCAGTTTCCAGGTAGCCGAAACGCACAGCATGTCCCACCGGAACCTTCTGCCTGCGCACCGGCGCGTGTTGTTGTTGGAATTTACCGCTCAGGCCGTTGAGGAACCAGCGCAAGGTGGAATTGCGCGGCCTTTTCGCTAAGTTACTGGGCGGGAGTTGGAAGGGCTTGAATTCTGGATGGACAGAAAGGTAAGCCTGTTTTGCTTGCTTGACGAACTTGCTCCGCCCTGCCGAGCTGGGGATCTGGCTCAGCAACGACAAGCCGAAGAAGGGTGTACGCCCGCGGCGCTCGATGAACTGGCGGGCCATCTCCAGATAGGGGGCGTGATCCGTTACCTGATACAGCCGCAACAGGGCGATCTCGATCTCCTCATGGCCGGGGGTGTCAGCCGGCCCCTTGTTGCTGAAATCGGCCACTATGCGCTGCGCGGCGCGGCGGGCGATGGCGAGCATGTCCGTGCGCCCGGTTGCCTCGAAATGGGATACACCCGCCTCGATCAAGTGGCCGTGGCAATAGAGTTCATGCTCGATCTGCAGGTTGACCCAGCGTGTGCCGGGAAAATGCAATTGATTATAGGTGAAAAGATAACCCTCAGAGGATTGGGCGCGGCTGAGCAGGGCAATGAACGCGTCCATAAGGGTATTAAGACGTTGAGCGTCGAACGTTGAACGTTCAACACTTGAAGCACAGATACGGGAGGCGGCGTCCAGCCACTTGTAGGCGTCCGAATCGGCGAAGAACCAGCCTTCGCGAGAGCCTTCCTTCTCTCCAGCAGCAAGGCGGAAGTTCTCGATGCAGCCGGAGGCTTCGAGTTGCTCCCATTGGTGGAAGATGGCTTTTTCGGCGTTGACGGCCAGGCGGTCGCCCCAGAAGCCAGGGAGGATCTTGGTTGAATTGAAGTTATTTTTCACCATGAAGGACACCAAGGGTCACAAAGGTTCGTTTTCTGTTCTCAGCGTTCTCTGCGCTCTCAGCGGTGAATATTGTCCTTGACGAAGAAAAGCGGGATGAGCGAGAGCAGGGCGATGACACCGCCCACCTGGAAGAGGATGGGCACTGGGATGAAACCGGCTTCGCCATTGAGCGTCGTTGGAATGCCGAAGTTCTGAATGAGCGTGGAGCCGATCCACGGGCCAAGCACCATCGGGATGGCGATCCAGAAGATCATGCGGATGCCCAGGAACTTGCCGCGGTTCTGCTCCGGCAGCATGTCCTTTAGCCATGCGACCGCCGCGATGCCCGAAGCCATGCTGAATGCCTGCCACAAGAAGCCGGTCAGGGCTAGGAGCGGGATATCACGCGCAAGCGAGAGCAGGATGCCGCCAATGGCGCTGACGATGATGGCGACCATGATCATGATCCGCTTATTCCAACGGTCGGCGAGCAGGCCGAATGGTACGGCAAAGATGGCGCTGCCCAGCATCACCACCCCGCCAATGATGCTGAACTGTGTCTTGGTGATGCCGATAAAATTTTCCAGGTAAATGATCAGGTAGGGAAAGGATACCTGCATCCCAATGCTGCTGATCATGATAAAGAGCAGCAACAGGAAGAGGGTCGGATTCTGCGTCACGGTGCGCCACTGGAACAGGCTGCTGAACTCGGAGATGAAGGTCCCCTGCGGTTTTTCTACCCCCTCCGGCAGCGGGGTATCTTTCAATAGGCTGCCGGCCACGATGCCAGAGAGGATGACAATTCCGCCCAATGCGTAGAAGAAGACGAAATAGCCGACCTGGTCAATCAGGATGCCGGCGGCGGTCATGGTGATGATCTGCGCCAGGAAGACTGCCAGGTTGAGCACGCCCTCCACACGGCCGCGTTCTGAGGAGGTGGCGATGTCGGTTGTCCACGCGTTGAAGGCCGCGTCGTTGGCGGTGGAGCCGAAGAAGGTCATCACTGAATCAGCGATAATGACCATCGTCACTGCCAGGCTGGTGATTTTGATATAGGCCACCGTGGGGAACAGCACCGTCGAAATGCCCCACAGGATATAACCGAACAGGATGAACGGCTTGCGCCGCCCCCAGCGCGAGCGTGTCCGGTCGCTGAGTGTGCCCATCAGCAGGGTGGTTAGCGTGGCGGTGATGGCGCTGGCGGCCACCATCCATGCCACCGGGCGCGGGTCGGGGGTCAGCACATCGTACACGAAGGTGTTGAACCAGGAATTCTCCACTGCCCAGGCGATCTGACCGGTGACGGCCAAGAGGGTCAGCACGAACCAGGTGAGCGGTGTAATGCGGGAGGTGGATTGGGGGGACATGGGTCTCCTTTGTGGAAACGGCGGGGAATTACCGATATTATAACCGGCCTTATAATAGCCGCATGACCTACCTCAAAGAACACTTCCTTCTCGACCCAACGGTCATCTTCCTCAACCATGGCTCTTTCGGCGCGACGCCGGAGCCGGTCTTCGCTGCTTACCAGGAGTGGCAGCGCAGGCTTGAACGCCAGCCGGTTCTCTTCTTGGGACGCGAATTGGATGGCTTCCTGTACCAATCGCGCCAGGCGCTGGGGGAATATCTCGGCGTGGACGCGAATGATTTGGTCTATATTCCCAATGCCACGCATGGCGTCAATATCATTGCCCGGTCGTTGGCATTGCAACCCGGCGATGAAGTCCTGGCCACCGACCACGAGTACGGCGCGTGCGACTACACCTGGGAGTTCGTCCTCAGCCACGTCACCTCGCCAACCGCGCTGCGGCTTCCGGTGGGGGAGATTTGCCAACGGGCGCGACAGGCTGGCATCCTGACCGTGGTGGATGGCGCGCATGCTCCAGGCCAGATTCCGCTAGACTTGGTAACAATTGGGGCGGATTTTTATACCGGGAATTGTCACAAATGGATGATGGCTCCGAAAGGCGCAGCCTTCCTGTATGCGCGGCGCGAGGTACAACATCTGGTCGAGCCATTGATCGTCAGTTGGGGAACCCATGCCACGCCTGTTACGACCAGTGGTTCCCAATTCATTGACTATCTCCAATGCACCGGCACCAAAGACCCGGCTGCTGCGCTCGCAGTTCCAGCCGCGATTCAATTCATGCACGCGCATAATTGGGATGGAGTGCGCCGCGAGTGTCACTCTCTGCTACGGCAGGCCATCCAGCGCATCTGTGAGTTAACCGGTTTGCCGTCGCTCTACCCGCTCGACTCGGATTTCTACGCCCAGATGGGTATCGCGCCCCTGCCTTCCAATGTGGATGCGGTTCTGCTCAAGAAGCGGCTTTACAATGTATACAAGATCGAGGTGCCGCTTATCGAGTGGAATGGGCAGAAATTTATCCGCATCAGCGTGCAGGGGTACAATACACAGCAAGATGTGGATGCGCTGGTGGAGGCGATGGAAGCGTTGCTATGATGGGTGGCGCCTCGCCGTGGATTGATGAACAATAAATATTAAATCCCGTAACGCTTGCTCAGCCGGGGGATTAATCCCCCGGCCGTCTGCAAAAAGGGTGTGTCTCCCTAAGCGAAGCGCTGGGTCTCTTCATTACTTTGGGGATGCTTCGCCTCGCTCAGCATGACAAAATTAAGTTTTTGCAGTGCGCACATTCGTTTATTCGCTCCACATTCGTTGTCCCTTTCTACCCGGAATTGCGTTTTAACGAATAGATCGCCGCTACAGCTTCATGGAGACAAATGGAAAACGATGATTCAGCTTTGATCGCAGCCGCCCAGCGAGACCCAGCGGAGTTTGCTGCTGTTTATGACCGCTACGTCCAACCGGTTTACCGCTACTTTCACAGCCGCGTGGAGGATGCCGCGGACGCCGAAGACCTGACCGCGCAGACGTTCCTGGCTGCGTTGGAGGCGCTGCCGCGTTACCGCCACCGCGGACACCTTCCAGCCTGGCTGTTCACAATCGCTCGCAGCAAGGCAATGGATTTTTTCCGCCAGCGGAAAGCCATTTCTATTGACGATACTCTTCCGGCTGGGGGGAGCGACTTGCTCGCCCAAGCCGACCGGTCTGATGAAATCAGGCGGTTGTCAGGATTGGTAGGCGCACTAGATTTGGAAGAAAAGGAGCTCATCCGCCTGCGCTATCTGGCCGACCTGTCCTTCGTAGAAATGGCAACTTTGCTGAAAAAGAAAGAAGATGCGGTAAAAAAGTCCCTGTACCGGCTGCTGGCCCGGCTGCAAAGCCAGTTGGAGGAAAGCCATGGATAACCCTTTGCCTTCCCCGGAATTCGAAGAAAAAATCCGCCAATCGCTGAACCCACCCGAGGCGGGCACATCTTTTATTAATGGACTGCGAGCCAGGCTGATTGCCAAAGCTGCGCAGCAAAAACCCCAGCCCAGGCATTTCTTCCCGCGCCCGGCCTGGCAGTGGGTATTGGCCGCGTTGGTCATTATACTGATCGCCTTTCTCGCCATCGGCCCCCTGCGTGTGGTGGCAGCCATGCAGCGACTCTTTGGTTATGTCCCCGGCGTCGGGGTGGTGGATCAGAGCGCGCCGCTGCGCGCCATCGCCGCGCCGGTCACGGTGGAACGAGGCGGGATCACGCTGACCGTCAAGCAGGCGGTAGCGAGCGCGGATAAGACTGTTGTCGTCTATCGCGTCGAGAACATCCCCGCGGCGATGCTGGCGGGCGACTGGCGCGAGGGTGAAACACCGACACCGCGTTGCTTGCCGAGTGATAGCCTTCACCTTTCGAACGGGGCGACGTTCAATGTCACAGGAGGCGGAGGTGGCGTCTGGTATACCGGCTACGAGTACCGCGCTGTTTTCAACCCGCTGCCGGCAGATGTGAACGACGCCACATTGCTCGTCTCTTGCCTGTTGGATACCATCCCCGGTGCAGCGCCCGAAAAATGGGAGGTGCCGCTGCATTTCTCCATTGCGCCGCCGGAGATGACGATCGTGCCGGTTCTTGAGGTGACTCCCACGCCGATCCCAACAGGCGAAACTGGCAGCGATGTTTCTCTCGCCCCGCCCTCTCCGCTGACCATCGAGCGCTCCATCGAGCTGGAGGATGGATACATCCTAATCGGCAAGTTCTATTCCATCACATTGCCGAACGGATTGGTCACATCTCAGTGGCCCTGGTCCATGTTGAAGTTTACGGATGCCAACGGTCAGGAAATCTTCGCCGATTACGCCACCGATGTTGATCTACCCGAAGTCACCGCGAACACCTCCTCGTGGGCGTATCGCATCAGGGGGAAATACTTTGCCTGGCCACTGACGATCACCCTGGAGAGCGTGGAAGCCGCAGCGCCCGGTGATGTCACGTTTGCGTTCGACACCGGGACGCAGCCTCAGCCTGGTGCGCAATGGGACTTGAACCAGGATTTTAGCATTGGAGGCTATAACGTCCGCCTTCTGTCCATCTATCGCAATCCAGATGGTTATGCCTTTACCTTCAAGACTGATCCCATTGTCCAGAGTGTGGGTGTGACGCTCAAAGGCATGGACGAGTACATTGCCCCTGCCGGTGGCGGAGGGGGTGGTGGCATGGGTGATTTCAGCGCCAGCCTGGTCTATGCCGGCAAAGTCCCCTCTGGCAAGCTGACGATCGTCTTCGACAATCTGATGGTTAATGCGCCTGGCCCCTGGTCGGTGCAATGGACGCCCGCTGTGCTCCCTCCCGGCGACATGACGCCCACGCCTGCACCGCAGGCTTGTCTCACCGACGAGGTTTGGGCGCAGGTTCACGCGAATATCCCGGCATCCGTCCCCACAGGATTGAGCGGTAAATTTGCCTTCATTGGGCTGAAGGAAGGGACAACCAACACGTTTGGCGTGGTCACGGTGAACCTGGATGGCTCTGAACGGCAGTTCCACGCAGATGGCTTTGCGCCGGCCTTCTCACCGGATGGGACGAAGCTGGCTTATACTGCGATTGATGGTGTGTACGTGCTTGACCTCGCCACCGATGCGGCGATGCTTCTGCCCGGTACTACATCCAGTGACTACCGCCTGGCCTGGTCGCCGGATGGCAGCCAAATGGCTTTCGTTCGCTCTGAAGTGAATGAGGTTTTCGTCATCCATTTGGATGGTAGTGGGCTGACGCAGGTGACGAATTCACCGCAATACGAGATCCTGGCAGGCTGGACGCCGGATGGGAGGCAGGTCGTCCTGGCCGCGGCCGGCGCGGATGGCGTGCAGGTGCGACTACACGACCTTGAAAGCGGCCCGGAGCAAGCCATGTTCCCGATCAGCTCCAACAAAGCCGATGTAGTCGTCTCACGCGACGGGCAATGGATCGCCTTCACCGACCGGGTGACTGCGATGAGCAATGGGCTTTTCGTGGCGCGCTTGGATGGCTCGGAACGGAAGCTGGTCATGCTCCTGGATGGAATGGCGCTCTATTTCCCGGTCTGGAGTCCGGATGGCAAGTGGCTGATCGTCAGCATTCCGAACATGGCAGCGACCGATGGCCGTCCTTTCCAGGCGCTGATCGAGGTCGAAGCCTGCCGCGTCATCCCATTGCCAGATTATGGAGGTCAGGTGTATTCGTGGGGTAGGTAACGAACAGACTCCCGAAGTCTACAAGAGCTCCGCCGGGGGCTGAAGCCGCACGGCTCAAGTCATGGAAGCCCTACGGGCTTTCCGCCCATAGCCCCGGAGGGGCTTCCTAGTGCTGAGACAGGACTTCCCTGGCACCGCCCGCCAGGGCAGGTGTAGTCCGCCGAAAAAGTTCAAATGCGATAGTTGAAATGCGATTGCCCCAAGACTTCGGAAGTCTTCTTTTTGCTGGGGAGAGTATAATCGGTCCAATTCAATTCTTGTGAAGGAGAAATCCATGCTCTGGATCACCCGTTCCCACGTCCACGTGGACCGCGTTGCCTGTCCCTGGTTGATTACCCGTTTCATAGACAATCAGGCCGAGTTCCTGTTCGTCCCGGCGGCGGAAATCGAAAAGGTCGTCAAAGAGACCGGCGCAATCCCCTTCGATGCGCCGGGTGTGGAGCTTGGCCACGCCGAACCTGCCGCTGGCGATTGCCGTTCTGCTGGCGCGCTTCAGTATCTCGCAGATGGACGTACCGACCCGCCAATCTTATACCATGGCTGTGGTGGCGCCGGATGAACGTTCGGCTGCCTCTGGCGTGACGACCATCGCCCGCTCGGTGGGCGCCTCGCTTTCGCCTTCGCTCGCCGGCGTGTTGATGGCCGTTCCCGCCCTTTTTAGCGCGCCGTTCTTCCTTTCGGGCGGATTAAAAATCGTGTATGATTTGCTGCTATTCAATTCCTTTCGCAGGATGAAACCACCCGAGGAAAATAACTCCCCATGAAAAGAAAAACCAAGCTCCTATTCCCCGTTTTGCTTTTGGCTCTCTTAACTGTCTTCTGTAGCCCATTGCCAGCCGAGATTCCTACACCCAGCCTCACGCCGGTTGCTGGAACAGAAAGTGCCACGGAAATTGTCGGCACTGAATTCCCAATCACCCCCACTGTTGCAATTGCAGATTGGTTCCAGGTCTACTTCACCAGTCCATCCGATCCTCACGCAGGAGATTACACCGGCGGCCCGGACGAAGCGCTCGCTGCCGCGATTGGCCAGGCGCGGCTCTCGCTGGATGTGGCGGTCTACAGCTTCAACCTGTGGAGCATCCGCGATGCCATTTTGGATGCCTGGCATCGCGGCGTGACCGTGCGCATGGTGATGGAAAGTGACAACATGGAAAAGAAGGAAGTTCAGGAACTAATCGCTGCTGGAATCCCCATTCGCGGCGACCAGCGCGAGGGTTTGATGCACGATAAGTTCGTCGTCATTGATCGGCAGGAGGTCTGGACCGGCTCGATGAACTTCACCGTTGGCGGCGCCTATAAGGACAACAATAACCTGGTACACATCCGTTCGGCGGAAGTTGCTCAGGATTACACCCACGAGTTCGAAGAAATGTTCCTGAACAACCTCTTCGGCCCGGATTCTGTTGCCGATACGCCCTTTTGGAATCTCACCTTTGGAGACACCCAGCTTGAAATCTACTTTTCGCCAGATGACGACGTGAGGGCGAACCTGGAGATGTTGATCCAAGGCGCGCAAAAAAGCATCTACTTTATGGCCTACAATTTCACCTCAAACGAACTTGGCGAGGCGATACGCGAGCGCGCCGCAGCCGGGGTGACAATCTCAGGAGTAATGGACAATAGCCAGGTCAAATCCAGCCGGGGAAGCGAGTATGACCCCTTTATACAAGCCGGGTTGGATGTCCGCCTGGATGGCAACCCAGGCCTGATGCACCACAAGGTGATCATCATTGACCGCAGCATTGTCGTCACCGGCTCATACAATTTCACCGCCAGCGCTGAGACGACCAACGATGAGAACTTGCTCGTGATCTACAATCCGGATATCGCCGCCCAGTATCTGATCGAGTTTGCGCGTGTGTATGGCCAGGCGCAGCCGTGAACAAACTATTCCTCGATCTTCAGTTTGCTTTCCAGCCAGCGTACGACGGAGGAAAGCAATAGAGTCATGGTTAGGTATAAGAAAGCCACCATGTTGTAAGTCTCCATGGCGCGGAAAGTACCAGCGGTGCGCAGGCGGCCCATCTGGGTCAGCTCATTGACCGCCACAACGCTTACCAGCGATGAGTCTTTCAAACAGGCGATGAAGTCATTGCCGAGTGGAGGCAGCACCCGGCGTATGGCCTGCGGCAGGATGATGAAGCGCATCGATTGGAAATATGTCATCCCAAGCGAGCGCGCGGCTTCGCCCTGCCCCTTGCCGATGGACTGGATGCCGGCGCGGAACACTTCTGCTTCGAACGCACCATAGCCGATGCCCAAGGCGATGATGGCGCGTCCCTCCTGGTTCACCTGGCGGATAGTATATGCTGCCATGGAATGGAATAAACCAGCAGAGGGGGCAAGCGTCAATCCCCAGTTCCCCAGCAGGTTCACGAGGCTCACGAACACCGGGAATAAGCCATAAGCAATGTAGATGATAAGAACAAGCAGGGGGATGCCGCGTACGAGCTCGACATAAAGCGTGGACAAGTTGCGCAAGAAAACGTTTTTCGAGATGCGCGCCAGCCCGGTTGGCAGGCCTAGCAACGTTGCCAGTATAAATGAAAAGAACGTGATGCGCAGCGTCGTGATGATGCCCTGGGTCAGGTAGAAGAACGTGCTTTGGTAATTCCGTGATCCAATGATCAGGTAGACCAGCGAGATGCCCGCCAGTCCGATCACGATCGCCCACCAGGGCCACTTGGAGACATTCAATCCGCCGGGGATGATACCAGGCTGCTTACGCTTTTCTGTGATTTCCATCAACGGCCTCCGTATGCGAATCGATGCATCATTAGAACCTGGCAGGATGAGGATTTACCCCATCCTGCCAGGAATAGAAACGGCCATCAAGAAACCTACTGGGCGGGTTCCTCGGGCGGGTCGGAAAGACCCCACTTCCGGTTGATCTGCATAAGCGTGCCATCGGTATGCATGGCGCGCAGGGCGCCATTGACCGCGAATTCCAGCGAGCTGTTCGGTGGGAAGACGAACGCCAGGGCGTCGCCGGTCTTGACCGCGCCAACCGTTGTCAGTTTGCCCGGATTCTGCTGCATGAAGCCGGCTGCGGCGGTGTCGTCGAGGACGACGCCGTCAATATCACCGGAAAGCAACGCCAGGATGGCAGCGCCGAAATCGGAATAAGCTTGGATTTCTTTACCCGGGAAGTACTCTTGGGCTGCGAGGTAGTTGGTTGTTCCGATCTGGGAGCCGATCTTGGCGCCCGTATCCGATACGAACGCATCCAGGGCGCGGCTTTCTCCGGCTCGGACAAGCAACTGCTGCGAAACCAAAGAGTAAGGGACCGAGAAGTCCACAGCCCAATAACGGTAGGGATAAGCCGTCACGCCATCGGCGAGAACATCATATTCGCCAGCCGCCATTGCCGGGAAGATGCCATCCCAAGCGGCCTGCTTGAATTCGGGTACGCAGTTCAGCCGCTTGCAAATTTCGGTGAATACATCATAGTCCCAGCCGGCGCCTTTGTTGGTAGCCGTGTCAATGTAGTTGAAGGGTGGGTAGGCGTTCTCCACCGCGACCGTGATGGTCTTGCCTCCCAGGTCGGGCAAGCCGCCGGCGGTGGTACCTGTAGTGGTGCCTCCTGTTGTCTTCGGCGCGCAGGCCGTCAACACAAGGGTGGCGAGCACAAGAATGCTCATTGCAACTGAAATTTTCTTCATCGCTTCTCTCTCCTTTTTAAAGTTGAATTGGCCGTTTCTAGCCGTGGAGGCATGATGCCTTTGTATGTTAAGCATAGACTACTTTCCCTCTTTTTGCAAGAGGTTATCGCATCGAATTTACGAATTGGGATTTATAATAGGCGTTAAAAGGAGACGAAAATGGCTGCGATATTCCCATCCCCCGAATGGCTGGAAAAGTTGGTCGAAAAGTTGAACAGCGACGAGCAGTATGCCCGCATCGCCAGGAACTGGGAAGGCGACATGGCTTGCGTGCTGGAGCCGGGCGGCGCCCTTAAGGAACGGCAGATCTACTACCTTGATCTGTGGCATGGCAAGTGCCGCAAGGCGACGCCCCTGAAGGACCTGGCGGAGGTCAAGCCGGCGTTCACCCTCAGCGCACCTTACGAGCAATTTGCGCGCATTGTAAAGGGCGAGCTGGACCCAATGCAGGCCATGCTTACCCGCAAACTCCAAGTGCAAGGCAGCATGACCTACATGATGCGCAATGTGCCAACCGTGCTGGATTTCGTCCGTTGCCTCAAGGACATCACCACCGAGGTTCTGTAACCGGAGATAAACGAAGATGAACGGGAAGTTGGGGGTATGAACTTTTTTCATCTTTCCACATCTTGTTTATTCCTGTTCTTCTCTGGTTAACAAGGAGTGATATGCAGCCTATACTGACGATAGACCTTACAACACGTAAGCTCGGCCAATTCATCATCCCGGCGGATTGGGAACGCGACTACTTGGGTGGCGCTTCGCTTGCCGCCCGGTTGCTTTATACATCCCTGACCCGCAACCTCGAGCCGTTATCGGCGCAGTCGCCGCTGCTCTTCCTGACTGGTCCGCTGACCGGCACAGCCGGACCTTCAACAGGGCGTTTCGTCGTCTGCGGAAAGTCGCCGCTCACCGGTCTATGGGCTGAATCCAATTGCGGTGGTTTCTGGGGACCGGAGCTTCGCTTTTGCGGCTACGATGGCGTTTGGGTGACTGGCAAAGCCGAGGCGCCGGTCTACCTTTCAATCACCGATGGCAGGGTCGAGATCCAAGAGGCAGCGCATTTGTGGGGGCAGGATACCTATCAGGTACAAACATCCATCATAGAAGAATTAAACCAGCCGAGAGCGCGTGTCCTGGGCATCGGCCCGGCCGGCGAGAACGGCGTCTTGTTCGCCAACCTTATGTGCGACCACGGGCGTGCCGCCGGGCGCACGGGCCTGGGCGCGGTGATGGGTTTCAAGAAGCTAAAGGCGATCGCTGTGCGCGGTAGCGGAAAACCTCCATTGGCTGATGCCGAAAAGTACAACCTGCTGCGCTCGGCAGCCAATCACACTCTGAAAGCCGATAACGTCAGCCGTGTGGTGCATGAACTTGGCACGGCGAGCGCGGCTGATTATTTCGATTACCTCGGATCGATGCCCAAGAAGTATTATCACGCTGGCGTCTTCGAGGGCGCGGACAAGGTAACCGGCGCGACCATGGCCGAAACCATCCTGGCTGGGACGAGCGCCTGCCATGCCTGCGTCATCGCCTGCGGGCGTGTAGTCCGGCTCGAAGATGGCGAGAAACGCAAAGGCCCGGAGTACGAGACGCTCGTCGGCTTTGGTCCGAACCTGCTCAACGACGATCTCGCGGCCGTCACGCGCCTGGGAGAGTTATGCGACCGCCAAGGCATGGACACGATCAGCGCCAGCAATACCCTCGGCCTGGCTTACCATCTTTTCGAGAAGGGTGTTATTGGCGAGAAAGATACCGGTGGTCTAAATCTGCGCTGGGGCGATATGCATGTTGCCGGACAATTGCTCCACCTGATGGCTCGGCGCGAGGGAGTAGGCGCTTATCTTGCGGAAGGCTCGCGCCGCTTCGCGGCGCACTTCGCTGCGGAAGAGGAGGCGGTGCAGGTAAATGGCTTGGAATTGGCTTATCACGACCCACGCGGCGTATCTGGCATGGCGCTCGTCTATGCCACCTCGCCACGCGGCGCTTGCCACAACCAGTCGGATTACTTCTTCGTGGACATGGGCCAGGCAGATGCTGAGCTGGGCTTGGATTATTACGACCGGCACGCCGGAGCGGAAAAGGCTGCAAACGTAGCCCGCCATCAGAATTGGCGAACCGTCTTCAACTCTCTGGTGATGTGCGCACTTGCCAACGTACCAGCCGAGACAGCCGTCGGGCTGATCAACACTGCCTGTGGCCTGGATTGGAGTGTTAATGACATGTTGCGCGCTGGTGAGCGTGGCTGGAACTTGAAACGCGCCATCAACAACCGCCTCGGCCTGACGCGTGCGAACGATAAGCTACCCAAAGCGCTGTTGGAACCTTATCCCGATGGCGGCGCAGCCGGATATGTGATCCCCTTCGAAGAAATGCTGGTAGCGTACTACAGCGCGCGTGGCTGGGATGCAGAGACGGGCTGTCCAACTCGCGAGAAGTTGCACCAACTCGGTCTGGCTGATGTCGTAAACGATCTTTGGTAGCTCTTTGTTCTCGGATTACAAGGGTTATTAGTGTTCTTGCGAAGTAGAAATAGAAAAATCCGTGTTGTTCCGTGAAATCCGTATTATCCGTGTACCCAATCTCATATAACTAAAGGATAACCATGAAACTCGTTACAGTTACTGAAATGCGCCTCATCGAGCAGGAAGCCGATGCGCAAGGCTTGACTTACGCCCGCATGATGGAAAACGCCGGTCGTGGTCTGGCCAAAGAGGTATTGCGCCTGGCTTATAGCCAGGATGATGAAGAATTACAAGTGCTTGGCTTGGTCGGGGCGGGCAATAACGGCGGCGATACACTGGTGGCGTTATCGCTCCTGGCTGAGAAAGGCTGGACGGCGCGTGCTTACCTGATCCAGCGCAAGGCGGAAGGCGATCCGCTCGTGGCGCGGCTCGAAGAGGCTGGAGGCGAGATCGTGCTGGCAGCGGAGGATGAAAACTGCGAGCAGCTTGCGGCCTTCATCGGCGCCTCAGACGTGCTTCTCGACGGCATTCTTGGCACTGGCTTCAAGTTCCCGCTGAAGAGCGAGTTCGCTCGCATCATGACCGCTACCAAAGAAGCGCTCGAAGAATTGGATTGGCCCCCTTTGGTGGTAGCGGTGGATTGCCCCTCCGGAGTAGATTGCGATACCGGTGAGGCGGCGGAGACCTGTATCCGGGCGGATGCCACGTTGACGATGGCGGCGGTCAAGCAGGGCTTGCTGAAGATGCCGGCATACGATCTGGTCGGCGAATTGGAAGTAGTGGATATCGGCCTGCCGGACGATCTGCCCTCTTGGCAGGAAATCCGCAATTACGTTGCGGATGACGGGCTTGTAGCCACTCGCCTGCCGTCGCGCCCGACGGATGCGCATAAAGGTACTTTCGGCACGGCCTTTGTCGTTGCCGGCTCGCTCAATTACACCGGCGCGGCTTTGCTGGCCGGTAAAGCCGCCTACCGCATTGGCGCGGGATTAGTAACGCTGGCAGTCCCCGCGCCGTTGCACACAGCGCTGGCCGGCCATTTCCCCGAAGCGACCTGGCTGCTGTTACCGCATGAGATGGGCGTTTTCTCGGCCATCGCCTCCAGTGTGCTGACCGAAAATATGGGACGCGCCACCGCACTCTTGCTTGGACCCGGATTTGGGTTGGAAGATACCACGAAAGAATTTCTCGAAAAGTTCTTGAGGGGGAGTGTGTCGTCAAAAGTGACGCGCGGCAAGATTGGCTTTGTCCAATCCCAAGCGGAAGAACCGGGAAAGACTCAGCAGACTTTCCCGCCGTTGGTGGTGGATGCAGACGGCTTGAAGTTGCTGGCGAAGATCGCCGATTGGCCTAAAATCCTACCAGCCACGACGGTGCTGACGCCGCACCCCGGCGAGATGTCGGTGTTGACTGGATTGAAAACAGAAGAGATACAAAAAGACCGCCTGGCAATCGCGCGGCGTTTTGCCCAGGAATGGGGGCATGTGGTGGTGCTGAAAGGCGCGTTCACCGTAGTTGCCTCGCCGGAGGGAGATACGACCACCATCCCGGTGGCTTCATCTGCGCTGGCGCGCGCTGGCTCGGGCGACGTGCTGGCTGGGCTGATCGTCGGGTTGCGCGCCCAAGGCATCGATGCCTACCCGGCCGCGGTAGCTGCAGCGTGGATCCATGCCCAGGCAGGGTTATATGCAGCCGAAGTTCAGGGCTGTGATGCTTCAGTGTTGGCCGGGGATGTGTTGGATGAGGTGGGGGATGTGGTGGCGCGGTTGTTGTGAAGCGGGGGATGTGGGGCAAGGAGCGTGGAGGGTGAAGTGTGAGAAGGGAAAAGAGATTGTTTGAAATCGAAAAGGAGTCCGGTCTATCCCGAACTCCTTTCTTTTTTTTTTACGATGAGCTATCAGCCGACGGCCATTCGCTATCAGCCATCCGCCATCAGCCATCCGCCATCAGCTATCCGCCATCAGCCACTAGCTTTTCAAGAAATCCTCCAGCGCGCCCTTGCTAATGCGCCAGGCAGCGCCGAGCTTTTTGGCTTTCAGCGAGCCGTCGTTGATGGCAGCCATCACATCTTCTTCGGAAACCTTGAGGAAGCCGGCAGCTTCGCCGGGGGTCATCACATCCGGCATGGTTCCACCACCACCGCCGGTAGGCGCGCCGCCAGCCGGTTTCGGTTGCTGAGGGGCTTGCATTCCGCCTTGCAGCGCCTGGCCCATCAAGTTGCCGATGCCCATCCCCGCGCCAATGCCTGCCGTCAGCCCGGCCCCGCCGCTGGGGTTCGAGGCGGCATCGCGCATTGCGTTCGCAGCCTGGAATTGGGTGTAGACATTCATGTCGAGCATACCCATGTCGGCCAGTTCCTGGGCGGATTTCTCAGATGGACGCAGGTTGGTGATCAGGAAACGCTTGAGGGTCAAACCGATGGCGTTGAACTCTTCTTCTCCCAGCGACTGGATGAAGGAACCCAGTTCGATGGTCTTGGCAAGCATCTCCGGCACGGCCATCTTGCCGCCCCACTCGTTGAGCGTATCCTGCAGCTTGGAAAGCAACGCGCTGCGCAATCGCTCCTCGATGGAGTCTATGTAGAAGGAGGCTTTCTTGCCGACGATTTGCAGGATCAACTGCTGCGGGTCCTTAACCTCGAAGCCGTAGGTGCCGTAGCCCTGCAGCAGCGCCACACCCAGACCCATGCCCGGGTTGCGGACAAGGATTGGCTGGGCGGTGCCCCACTTGCGCTGTGGAAATTCCTTCATCGAGACGAAGTAGACTTCGGCTGGGAAGGCTGTCTTGCCGCTGGTGAAGATTTCCTGCAATTTCTGGGTCAGCAGCGGGATGTTGGCTGTAGCGATGATGTGCCTCCCGGGACCGAAGGTATCGAGCGCCAGGCCGTCGCGGAAGAAGACCGCTGACTGTCCGCTGCGCACGATCACGTTCGAGCCAAGACGGTATTCACCGTCTGTGGTGTTATCCGGGAAGCGATGGACAAGCTCGTTTTCCATCTCGTTGGGATATTCGATGATATCGAAAATGCGTGCCATAGTCGTTTCTCCTTTTTGGTCGAATCGATGACTTGATTATAGTCTATTGGATATTTTGGTACAAGTATTTTGCACAGATTAATCTACGTGACCATGCCTGAAAGGTAGCACAACAATACATTGTGGGGTCTTCAAGAGAAGGTATTCTTGCCACGAATTACACGAATTTCACGAATGCACCGCGCTGGTTTGATTTGATTTATGTTATTTTATTTAGGTTCCTTCATCTGTCTACCCGATCCGCATCCACGCACCATTAGAACCTCGGCCAGTATGCTGACCGCGATCTCCTCCGGCGTTTCGGCGCCGATGCCGATGCCGATGGGCGAGTGGACAAAGGAGAGCTTCTCATCGGAAATTCCTTGTTCGTTGAGCGCTTTGACGGTCAGCGCCCAACGCCGGCGTGAACCGATCACGCCGATGTAAGCGGCGCGGGAATCGAGCAAGGCGGGCAGTCCTGGCACATCCACCGCATTGCCGCGTGTCGTCAGGACGATATAGGTTTGTGGATTGATGTTTAGGTGCAGGGGCAGCTCGGCCATTGGGCAGGCGTAGAACTCGTCCGCATCCGGGTTGGCCTCAGGCGTGCAAAATTCGGCGCGGTCATCCGAGACGACGACGCGCAAGCCGAGCCACTTGGCGAGATGGGCGACGGCTTTGCCCACGTGTCCGCCGCCGATTACGACGAGTTTATCGGGAGGAAGGATGGGTTCCACGAACACCTCCATTTGGCCGCCGCACACGCCCACATCGCCGTGTGCCGGGTCGGTCATGCTGTATTCCAGGAGACGCGGCTTGCCGTCATTGAGCGCAGCCTTGGCCTCGGTGATGACGCGGTTCTCCAGCTCCCCGCCTCCCACCGTGCCGAGAATGTGACCATCCGGGTAAACCAGCATCTTGCTCGTGGCGTGGCGCGGCGTCGAGCCGCTGGATTTGACCACGGTGCACAGGGCGGCGGGAAGGTGAGTGGTTTCGAGTTCTGCGAGGGATTGGTATATAGAGTTCATAGCTACATTTTACTGCATTATCCCTCACGGCTCCCACTGCGGTTGCCAGTCGGGTTCGGGGTCATCTGTCAACTGCCGCTGGTAGGTTCCATCGGCTTGCATGATGAAGATGTCAGCCTGGTCGTTATTTCTTAGAGAGTTGAAGGCGATCCATTTGCCATCCGGGGAATATGCCGCTGCAGCGTTGTTACCGCCATCCGTCAATTGAATGACCTCGCCGGTGGCGACCTCAAGGCTGAAGATGTCCTTATCTCCAGCCGGACCGGCGCAGAGCAGCAGGTAATTGCCATCTGGCGACCAATCCAGGCTGCCGGTGAGACCAGCTAGGTCGTGGGTTATCTGGCGAGGCGCCGCTGGAATGACGTTGACGTCGATCAGGAAGACCTGGTGGTTACCCTGGGAATCAACGGACATAACGAAGGCAATGGTCTGTCCATCCGGCGCCCAGGCGGCGCCGACGATCGCGCCGCTTCCGCTATAAAGGATGCGCGGATTCTTGCCGGTGCTTGCCATTAACCACAGCGCGGCCGGGCCGGAGAACGGTTGGTTGGCAAAGAGGATGGTTTTGCCATCCGGTGATGGGTTTGGCGAAAAAGCATTGCCGATCCCGTTGGTCAACTGATAGAGCTTGGTACTGTTCAGCATAAACATGAAGATATCGAAGCTACCGCCTTGGTTGGAGGCATACAGGATGCCACCACCCTGAGAAATGAAGATGGGGTAATAATCGTGAGCATTGTGGTTCGTCAGGCGCTGGAGGTCGGTGCCGTCGGCATTGATCATGCAAAGCTGCATAAAGTCACCACGTGTGCAGGTAAAAACGATCCGCCCGCCGTGAACTGCGGTGGGCGTGGGAAGGGGAGTGAATGTAGGCGGCAAAACAAGCGTGGCCGCATTGGGGATGAGAGTGGGGGAGGCGGGGATTTCGGTCAGCAGCGGGGGTACCAGCCAGAAGAGTATTGCCAGGATTGCCAGCGCGACCAGGCTGCACGGCAGGTGCAGTCGTCGGCGGGGTTTCAGCCAGCTAGGGGGAGGTCTCCTGAAAATATTCTATCTCTCCAACAACCCTAACACCACCGGCAGCAATTGTTTCTTGCGCGATACCACTCCCTCTGCCAGCCGAGAGCCATCTGGTTGCAGCGGATAGGGTAAGTCCGAAAGCTGCGGCGGCTCGTCAGTCAGGATCAGGCGGCTGGACAAGCCAACCACGTCGGTGATCATCAGCATGGCGAAATCGAGGCCGCGCTTGTCCCGCAAGGTGGTCAGGGCGGCGCGCAGGGCTTCGAGATGCTCAGTAAGTTCCAGCAGGTCGGTGACCTCGGCTTGGGCGATGGCGAAATGATAACCGCCCGCCTCGTGCACCTTCAGATCGGTGCTGACGATCTCCTGCGGGGTACGCGCCGAAAGACCCGCGCTGGCGCTCAACACTTGCTTGCCGTATGATGCTACGCTTTCGCCCTCCAATGAGCTGCCGCGCACGAAAGCCCAGCGCCCCAGCCGCTCGGCAGCTTTCTTATCGCGCCCGGTGGTGGTGGGTGAAGTCAGGATCAGCGTATCCGAAAGCAGGCCGGCCAGCAACATCCCGGCCAGGGCAGGCGGCGCGCTCAAGCCGGCCTCCTCAATCTGCTCCGAGACCAGCGTGCTGGTACTGCCGACGATGTCCACCGTGAAGCGGATCGGCGCGTGCGTGGACGGGTTGCCTAGGCGGTGGTGGTCGAGGATTTCCAGCAACTCGGCCTCTTCCAGGTTGGCAATTGCCTGACGCGGCTCGTTGTGATCCACCAGGATGACTTTAAGTCGCGGTGGATTGAGCAAGTCGCGCTGGCGGCAGATGCCCACGTACAGCCCCTTTTCATCCACCACGAAGAAGTCATCGCCCTCTTCGCGCAGGATGCGATTGAGCGAATCGCGGATGCGGCTGTTAGCGGAGAACTTTGGGACATCGGCTTTAATTGCCTCGTGACAGGGAATGTCCAATATCTCGGCAAGGCGCAATTCCTGTCGCTGCGGGCGCGGACCGACGAGTTGGCTTACAAGCGTAAAAAGGCTCGTCCCTGTGACCAGGCCACGTGGCCTCCCATCTTCATCCACGACGGGGGCTACACCCCAGGTGCGTGAGGCGATTGCCCAGGCTGCACGCAGGGGTGCATCCGGTTTGGCGGTATCCAGGCGGCGGGTAACGGCCTCGAAGCGTGGTGAGGCGTCATTAAGCAGGAGCGGGGCTTCCAGCCCCAGCTTCTTGAGCACCCAGGTCGTCTGCGGGTTGACCGCCCCGGCGCGCGCCGCGATGGTATCCGAACCGTCGCGCTCGCGCAGCAGCCAGGCGTAACCCATTGCTGCGGCAACGGTATCCGTATCCGGATTGACGTGTCCAACGACGTAGATGCGATCTGGCATGGCTATTACCTTTTCTTGTTCAATTTTACCAGTTCGGCTTTAGCTTTTGTCCAAGGAATATATCCTGCTTTTTCCAGGGCGCCACCCGCAGCATCTAGTTCTGCTCGAAGACCTCATGTCTTGAGCGCTTTCCACACCTTCTCCGGTGTGATCGGGTTCTCATCCACATTCACGCCAACCGCATCCAGCACAGCATTGGCGACAGCCGGGGCAACGCCGTCCATTGGGATCTCGGCCACCGCCTTGACGCCGAAGGGGTGGCTCGGCTCGAAGGTTTCGACGAAGATGGTCTCCAATTCGGGCATCTCGTCGGCGCGGAAGATGTGGTAGTCACCGAAATCTCGCTCGCGGGCGCGGCCTGACTGGTCGTATATCATCTCCTCGCAGACGGCATAGCCAAGCGCTTGCGTCATCCCGCCTTCGACCTGACCGGAGGCGGTCAGTGGGTTGACGATCACGCCGCCGTCTACTGCCATTACCAGCTTGTCCACGGTAACCGCGCCGGTTTCACTGTCCACAGTTACCTCGGCAAATTGCGCTGCAAACGGCGGCGGGGAGGATGGCGAAACATACGAAGCCACGCCCATGATTTGTTCCTGGTCGCTGTGATGCAGGGAATCGAGAGCGATTTCCGTCAGGGAAATGCTCTTCCCATCCAACGCGATGGCCATGCGATTGACGAGTTGTATATCGCTAGACAGGTAAAGAGGTACACTTGTTCCATGTTTACCTGTTTCCTTGTCTACTTGTTTACTCAAGATCGAAGCCGCGCGGATTTTGATGCGCTCCGCGCATTGCTGGGCGGCCCTGACCACCGCCGTGCCTGAAATATAGGTTGTGCTGGAAGCGTATGCGCCCTTGTCGAAGGGAGTGAAGTCTGTATCGGACGAGTAGACGAGGATATCCTCGGTCGGCACACCGAGTACCTCGGCGGCCATCTGCGCCAGGATGGTGTCCGAACCGGTACCCAGGTCCGTTGCCCCGATGAGCAGGTTGAACGAGCCGTCGTCATTCATCTTGATTGACGCTCCGCCCATGTCCAGGTAGGGGATGGCGGTGCCTTGCATGACGAGTGCGACTCCGATCCCTTTGTGCCTTGTCGGACGAGAAGTTCCTTGTTCCACCTTCCAGGTTCCAGGCTTGTCACGTGAAACTTGAAACTTGGAACCTGGCACATGGAACTCTGGGTTACCAAACTTCCCATCCCAACCAATCGCCGCTTTCCCCTGCCGCACGCACTCCTCCAGGCCGACCGTATGGATGGTCTCCGGGTGCGGTTCGCGGCCTTCGTTCCAGGCTGTGCTAAACGGGTGGAATTCACCGGGGCGAATGGCGTTCTTCAGGCGGAACTCTAAAGGATCCAGGCCAAGGGCGCGAGCGATCTTTTCCATGTGTCGCTCTACGGCCCAGAATCCCTGTGGTACGCCGTAGCCGCGGAATGCGCCGGATGGCACGGTGTTGGTGTAAACAACGTCTGCATGAAAGCGGATGTTGGGTGATTTACGGAACTCGCCGTCGCCTACGTAGAGCGCCATGGATTTCTGCCCCGTGTTGCCGGTGACGGTCAGGGCATGACAGCCGTATGCGCCGGTATCCGACAGTATATACATCTCGTTGGCGGTCATCGTGCCGTCGCGCTTGACCCCGGTTTTCATCCGGATGCGCATCGGATGGCGCGAACGCGAGGCGGTGAATTCCTCCTCGCGACTGTATTCGAACAGCACCGGGCGACCCGTTGCGATGGTCAGATGAGCAGCCACATCCTCGATCAACACCTCCTGCTTGCCGCCGAACCCACCGCCGATGCGCGGCTTGATGACGCGCATCCGCTTGACAGGAAGCCCAAGCACTGGCGCCAGCAACCGCCGCACATGGAACGGTACTTGTGTGCTGGTGCGGATGACCAGGCGGTCGTCCTCATCCCAATAGGTAACCACTACATGCGGTTCGATGTGCGCCTGTTGCACCTTTGGCACTACGTATTCCGCCTCGAAGATTTCATCGGCAGCAGCAAAGCCCTTTGCCACGTCGCCGATGTCAATGCGGATCTCGGCAGCCAGATTCTTGGCTGGGTTGCAGACCGCGAACGGGACATACTCCAGTTCATCGTGGATGCGTACCGCACCAGGCTTCATTGCCTCTTGCCCATCCAGAATAGCCGGCAGGATTTCATACTCCACATCGATCAGCCTCAACGCAGCCGCGGCAATCTCCGGAGTCTCAGCAGCAGCGAACGCCACCCGGTCGCCAACGAAGCGTACCTTGTTATCTAGCGAAAAGCTATCCAGTGGTCCCGGGATCGGGTCGGATTGGCCGGCGGTGGAATAAACCACTCGTGGGATATCTTGCCAGGTCAATACGGCAGCCACGCCGGGCAGGGCGCGGGCTTTGCTGGCGTCAATCCGCTTGATGCGGGCATGGGCGTGCGGTGAGTGCAGAACTTTGGCGTGCAGCAGGCCGCGCATCTCCACATCTGCGGCGAAGGCGGGCTTTCCCTGAGCCAGCTTTACGGCATCCACCTTGATTTCTGGCTTACCAATGGTTTGGTAAGGTTTAGTTTCGGGAGCGATGATTACTTTGGGCTTGGTCAGGGTGTCGAGTGACGGGTGACGGGTGACCTCGTCCGATGATGCACCAGGAAATTCGATTGGTCCCCCACTGAAAGCTGAATACTGATTACTGATCACTGATGACTGTTCACTGACCACTTCCCCGCGCAACACTGCTGCGGCTTTTAGTACAGCTTGCACGGGTTTCGTGTAGCCAGTACAGCGACATAGAACACCGCTGATTGCCTCACGAACCTCGCCTTTATTCGGGTTGGGATTCTTGTCCAACAGCGCTTTCGCAGCCAGGATTTGTGCAGGTGTACAATACCCGCACTGGATGGCGCCGGTCTCGATAAAGGCTTGTTGGATGGGATGGAGGCCGGCAGTGTGCTTCCAACCCTGTTCGGGATGTTCGCCCAGCGCTTCTATTGTGGCGATCTGGTGACCTTCGGCCTGAGCAGCCAGCATCAACCCGGCATTGACAGGACGTCCGTCTAATAAAATTGTATCTGCGCCGGTCAACCCGTGTTCGTCGCCGAATTTGACTCCGTGGTAACCCAGGTCGCGCAAGGCGGAGAGAAGGGATACAGAGGGGGATATTTCGAGTTCGTGGGAGCTGCCGTTGATTTGAAGAGTAAGGTTCATGGCATCTGTTCTCTAATCACAAAGGCCACGAAGTTCTACAAAGGTTATTGCATTTCTTTGTGTCCTTCGTGTTGAGAGGTTTTTATAACCGGGCAAACCTTCCTACCAGCGCGCTGACGCCAACCAGTAACAACCCAATCACTGCCACCATCAATCCCTGGATCAGAGAGATGAATCCGAGGAACATGATCAACATACCAGAGGCGTCGGGCAATGTCCAGTTGACCACAGCACCATTGAGGGTATAGCTCAGGAGAAGTGGTAGGGAAAGGATGTAGATGGTCGTCAATATAACAGCCATCCCTGTCTCGGCAGCGTGACGCGCTCCAAGACGGAATGATTTGGAGCCAAACATCGCCACCAGCCAGGCGATGAGCAGGGCAATCGCTGCGGTTGTGCTGCAAAAGATGATGATGTCTGCCTCGCTATCGAGCGAACTGAGTGAGTACGTCCGCCCATCTAGAACCGCGTAGCGCAGGTTGAAGAGCAGCGCGTAGAGCAGCGCGCTGCCAAGCAACCAGGCGATCTGCCGGTTGCGCTTCAGAAAAAGTAGAACAGCAGGGATGGCAGCGAGAAGTAACGCCAACAGCCCGCGCCAGATTCGTTCGCGGAGCAGGCGGGCAGCGCGGGCTTGGGACATGGCTTGCTGGTAGGTATCCACCACATCTGCCCCTTGTCCGACCAATACCTTGGTCGGACTGCCGCCGATTGCCATTACGTAATTGTTGTAGAGGTTTTGCTGCTGGGAGGCGGTTGCGTCGTAGATGGAGGCTCGTTGTTCCTCGGAAAGGTTAAGCATACCGGTCAGTACATGACCCTGGCTGGAGGCGGGGAGACTTGTTCCCAGCAACGCGGCGATGGTCGGGGCTGCGTCCACCATTTGGATATCGGGATACGCGCCGGTTTTCACACCCGCGCCGGCCATGACGAATGGCTCGATGAGCGTGACCGGGTCCTGGCCTCCATGCCCGCCGCGGTCGATCTGGCCGTGGTCTGCGACTACGATGACGGTGTCCTGCTCCAGGTTTAATTTGCTAACGATCTCTCGCAGCAAGCCGTCGGCGCCCGTCGCCGCGGCGTTCCAGCGTGGGTCGCGCGGCCCGCCCTGGTGGTGTCCGGCATAATCCACCTGGTCTATGTCGATAAAGATGAGTTGGTGATCGTTTTCTAACATCCTCAGCGCGGCATCCACCGCCTGGCGATCCACATCGGGAGAATAGCCGCTTCCGACGTAGAAGCCATCGACCACGCCGCTATTAGCGAGCATTTGCTTCAGCCAGTCGTAGCCCGAGACGGCGGTGGAAAGGCCAGCGCGCTGGGCTGCGGCAAAGATGTCATCTTGGGTGAAAGTGCGGGCTACAGTGGACGGGTTGAGTGGATCACTATCGTTGAGATCGGGCCAGGCGCCAGTCATCAACGCTGTCCAACCCGGGTTGGAAAAGGACGGCGGGAGGCTGTGCATCGTGGCGAAGGCGGCCTGCTGGCGTAATTCGTTCAGGAAGGGCATAACCTCGGGCTCGAGCGAAGTATCCAACCGCAGAGCGTCAATCATTACGTAAACCACCTTGCGGGTGATAGGTGCGCCAAGCGCCTCGCCTGGAGCGGGTGGGTTTTCTGCCAGCGGCGAACGGTAGGCGAACATCGAGCCCATCATGCCAGAGACCCAAAAATATGCGCCGATGGCGATGACCAGAAGGGCGAGGATGCCGAGATATAAGAGAAGGTTCCGTTTCATAAAGATCCATTTATTTCTTGACAGTGACCTACAATAATGCTATTATAAATGTTGATCGGGTGGCTCGGATGAATCTCCGGAATCCCACCGGGGTGCAAGCGAGCAGTTGCGGCGACAAGCCCCCCCCGATCTTTTTTTTATTTACTCATGGAGGGCTAGGATATCACTCAATTTCACTTTGCGATTCTCTTTGAGTTTTCTCCGGAACACCTTGATTGCCTGTTTATGGGCTCCAGAACTTCGACCTACTGACGAGAAGATTACCTGTTGATATTCACTATCTAAACCGCATTTTTGAGCAAAGCGCAAGAGGATGTTCTTAATATTCTCTTCGTGGCCGGGATATTCCACGTCAATCATCACTTTTGAGATTTGCGCCCAACAATCGCGCAGCAGCAAGAATAACCCCACCGAAAACAACCAAATGACAGAGCGTTGTTTCGACCATCCCCGAAATTTCAATAATGTAAGTACTTCTCGCTTGACTCGACCCGGAATACGAATCGCATAGGATTGGCCGTTCGCGTATGCCAACACGGTATCATGACCTTCTTCTATCTTACCACTTTGGTCAACTTCGATCCGCAGGATGGCGTATTCAGCCTTCGGCTCTGCAATTTCAACCGAGTACAGTGTTTCAGTACCTCTTCCATCGTTCTCACCCATTGAGCTATTCGCTGTAGACCTTATAGTCTCCCTTAGCTCGTCCAATGGTCTTATTCCTCCTGCTCGTTCGTCTAGGTAATACCATTCCGTCCACCCGTTGCAGGGTGCGTTTGTCAGTGCGCGGCCAACTTGATGGATGGAGCCGGTCAGGTCGCCACAACGCAAGTGTCCGTCGGCCAGGATAATTGCCTCAGTTTGATCTTTTTGGAAATAAAGACTTTGTCCCGGTTGGAGTAAACCGGCTTCGAGCAATGTTCCGAACGGAATGCGGGTCTGTTTCCGTTTATTGGGCAGCGCCAATGCCTCGGCGGAGGCAGGTGTGACCGCGGCGATGCGCACGCCAGCGATTCTACGGTATTCCGGGTCACGCTCGATACCGATGAAATGACGGCCAAGTTTCTTCGCCACCGCGCCGGTCGTTCCGCTACCGAAGAACGGATCGAGCACCACGTCGCCGGGATTGCTGCTGGCGAGAAGCACGCGATAGAGCAACGCCTCGGGCTTTTGGGTGGAGTGCGCTTTTCGTCCGTTAACCTTCAAGCGTTCCTTGCCCTTTGTAAGTGGGAGTTGCCAATCGGAGCGCATCTGCAAGTCGTCGTTGAGCGCCTTCATCGCATGGTGATTGAACGTGTATTTCGCACCTTTATGTTTTTGCGCCCAGATGAGCGTCTCGTGGGCATTGGTGAATCGCACGCCGCGGAAGTTGGGCATTGGATTGTCTTTGATCCAGATCACATCGTTGAGAATCCAATAATCCAGGTCTTGCAGGATTTTTCCAATGCGGTAAATGTTGTGATACGAGCCAATAACCCAGAGCGTACCGGTATCCTTCAGCACGCGGCGGCAGGCGGAAAGCCAGGCGCGCGTGAACAGGTCATACTCCTCGAAATTGGCGAACTTATCCCAAGCGTCATCCACTGCTGCGACGCGCGTCCGATTCGGTCGCCAAAGCTCTTGCTCGAGTTGCAGGTTATAGGGTGGATCGGCAAAGACCAAGTCCACCGAGACCTCGGGCAGGGTGGCTAGGATTTCGATACAGTCGCCGGGGAGGATCTGGTTGAGAGGGAGGGTTATTTCAGCCAACTTTGTTCGATCTCTTTTGCTTGTTTACGGAAATAATCTCTTACTTCTTGCCAGGACACCTTTTTCAGCAAGACAGGCTCGCTTTCATTCTCGGCATTTTCAAAGTACACGAGCCGCTTGACCGCCTGTGCTTCAAAATCCCGGACAGACGGGGCACATCTTCCGTAGCAGTGAAAAAGTCCAGGTCCGCAGAAGAACGGTGACCGAGTTGCAGAGACAGCGCCGTTCCACCTGCCAGGTAAAACTGGCCTCCCAGCGCGCTTTGCGAAAAGCTGCCCAAAATGGCGCGCATCTCCTCTGTGATGGTGTTCCAATATAACTGGTTCATGAACGAATATCCAAGACCAACTGCCAAAATGTTCGATGCGGTTGGGTGAGTTTCCCGTTTCCGAAACAAATGACCCAATTCCTTATGTCCTCGCGCGAATAAGTCTCAAACAACCATTGGATCTCAGCGCGGTTGCCATATTCCAGGACGCGCTCAATAATCGTGTGGGAATCTTTTTGTGGATTTAACGCTCCAAAATCGTATTCCTGAAAAAAGGGGGCGAGGGTGGGAGGCAGTTGATCCATTGTCGCTTTCAAAAGCCTAAAGTATCGCGAGGATTTCGAGGAAGTCGCCGGGGAGGATTGAGTCGAGGGGGATGTTTTCCATCCACGCATTTTCCATTATCTCGTTTCCAGACCTCTGCTTTGACTGAACTCGGTATCAAGCGATTGTGTTCTAAATCAACCTCCCCTTGATCTATTTTCTGGTCTGAGGCAAGTTCCAGCTGAAATTTGAAAGCTTTCCGGTCTTTTCTATTATCGACCCACGAATCAAGCAGATGAAATATGCCGTTATAAACCCAAATGCCATTACGTAACTTCTCGTAAACCTTGACGCGTTCTGGTGGGTTTTCGTTATTCTTGAATCCTTTAGCTGCGCTATGAAAAAGACCGTTTTGAGTTGTTTTACCTTTTTCGGTTGCCATTTGCTGGTCATGCTCTGTTGGATCTCTTATATCTTTCGTTTTTGGTACATCATGACCTTCGTAAACGAGAATTTTCCCTTCATCTAGGATTTTATCAGTATAAGCAGCACCTGGGCGAATGCTCATCAGAATAACAGAGTAATCAGGTTTAAGACGGAAATTCATGCCCCTTTGGAGATTGATTCCCTCGATCTGGCACATTTCTAGGTATGTGAGAATATCGCCAGGTTTTATTTTCACTGCTATTTCATCAATCTTTCCAATTATTAAACCAATCCCGAAAAATCCAACGCTCTATCCGACCAACTTTTAGCCTGCACCGAAAGGAGTGTACGTTGCTGGGTATTATGGCTGGCTTCGTCCCAGGCGCGCTGCCAAAGAGAGATCAATGTTTGCATCTGAACGAGTTCTGCGGCGGTCTCCGGCTCAGTGTCAGCAGCGGTCCATTCGATCAGGTGTTTGGCTTCATCTAGTAGATTCGAAACGATAACCGGGTCGGTCGAATTCCGAGCTGATGAAGAAATACGGCCAAATGTGGCGGCTAGCCCTCCCAGCCGGCGAGGTAGCGGGTCGCGCAAGAACCGTTGGCGGAGTTTTTCCTTGTCTTTCACTGCACACCTCCGAGAATATCTCTCGTCACAGTTTCGACCTGTCTGCGGAGATTTTCGTCTTGAATGATAATGCTTCGATTCCCCAAACGCGGCCGAATATTGATCAACGATTCGAATTCAATGCGTTGCTCTATTGGGTACCAGTTAGCCCCCCATAGATCATCTTGTTCGCTGCCATTGTCCAGTAAAATTGTTTCGCAATCGGCGTGCATTTCGCCACCTCCGGATAAGCAGCGACGGCGAATATCCACGACAATTTTGACCATATTATCGTATTGTTGAAGCATTTCCTGGATTTGTACCTGCGTTGCGGGTTGCACGAGGAAGTGGATCATAGTTTATACTACAACCCTTTCTAGGCATCTCTTCGCCAGCACCCCAGCGATCTCGCTCCGGTACTCCGCGCTAGCCCACTGGTCACCAGCCTCGGCGTAGGCGTTACGCGCCGCCTCTTCCACGCCGCCGGGTTCGTTGCCATCCATTGCCAACAAGGGGGATTTGCCCCAGCCGCCCAGCGCCAGCCGCGTGCGCTTGGATGGCCATTGCGCCAGCGCGGCGCAGACGATGGGCTTGTCCTTCGGCGTTCGGGAGACAGTCTCGAAGGCCAGCTTGGCGTTCAGGGGTATCGAAAGGCTGGTGATCAGCTTGCTGCGCAAAGTCTCAGCGCGTAGAGGCAGCAAGTCGCCAAGACTGATTACTGATGAATGATCACTGATCACTGTGCACTTCGCGTCCAACGCCAGCATCGCCGTGCCGAACGGCGAGCGCCCATCACATGCCACGAGTATCCCGGCTACTGTGGCAACCTGACGCAGATTGAAGGTTGTTTCCAGGCGGGTGGCTTCCTGCAAGGCAGGTGGAATGTGAGCTGACTCAAACAAAGTTTGCAAGGTGGTTGTCGAGCCGATCTCCAGCGTGTTCCCGTTCTTGTGGATTTTGTTCAACCCCAGCGCTTGCAAATCCACCACAGCGAATTGTTCCTCGGATGGACGGTTGAGCATCGTCCCGCCTCCGAGAGGGCGGGTATCCCCTTGCGCTAAGAGCTGGATGGCTTCTTCGATGGTTTGCGGGCGATGGTATGCGGTAATCATGGAGGCTCCATTTCGGTGTGTCCCTTATTATACACAGCAAGAACTCTTTAACACAAAGGTCACAAAGGGAACACGAAGGAAACCCTTTCTTCTACTTCGTGCCCTTTGTGACTTGTACTTCGTGTCCTTCGTGTTAATAAAACCTTATTTTTCGTAAGGTCACATATCTGGATAGACTTTCCAGCCCAGTTGATTCAGGATCGCAGGGTCGGGTGTTTCCGGTAAGTTCACCAGCAGGACTTCCGCCTCGGCAAGCAAGTCGCCGTTTTGGTTGTAGATGGCGGCAGAGGCTTCGGCAGAGCGCCCTCGATCCCGCCCGGCGCGACCGATCACCTTCAATGGCTGACCAACCGGCACATTCCGCCGGTATTTTACCTCCATCTTGCCGGTGAACATGAAGCGCGGCGTGGAGGTTGTGCCCATCAAGGTGCGCCCGGCGGTCTCATCGAGGATGGCAGCGACGATGCCTCCATGGAGAACGCCGGGATAACCTTGGAAATGTTCGGGAGCAGTATAGTCCACAGTCACCTCGCCAGGGCCAGTCTCGTAGAATTTCAGGTGCAGACCGTTGGCGTTTTCGATACCGCAGACGAAGCATTTACGTGAGTTGGGTTGTTTATTCATCTTTCGTTTCAACTTCTACCAGGAGGAGCGAAGAGTTCAGCCAGGCAGCGTGCTCCTTCCTGGTCGGTGACTGCCAGCACTTCATCCTCCGGCTCGAACTTGGCGTTTCCGCGTGGTACGATGACCTTGCCATGCCGGATAATCGCAGCGATGACACACTGATCGGGAAGGCTCAAGTCCTTAATGGCAATGCCGACGGCTTTAGCGCCACGCGGAATTTTTTCCTCCACCAGCGAATAATGGCCGCGCCTTATTTTGAGCAAGGTCATCATATCCCCCAGCGACATCTCCTCGGCAATTAAACGCGCTAAGATGTCGGCCTGGTTCAATGCCACATCAACGCCCATTTCTGGATTGAAAAGCCAGGCATTCTTGGGGTTGTTGACGCGCGCAATGACGCGCGGTACGTTGAACTCGAAGCGCGCCAGCGAGGTGATGACCAGGTTGGTCTCATCCAAGCCGGTAACTGCTGCAAGCACCTGGGCGGTTAGCACGCCTGCTTTTTCCAGTGAGATTGGCGAGCTGCCATCACCAGGTATGATGACCTCGGCTGGCAGCTCAGATTTTAACTTATCTAGGACTCCCTGGCGCTCTTCGATGACCTTGACCGTATGCCCGCCATCGAGCAGCAATTGCGCCAGGTACGATCCGGTATTTCCACCACCGACAATAATGACGAACATGGCTACCTCCTCTCCAGGCCGAGCATCTCTTCTAGCCGGTCCATGGCAGTCGTCAACACCGAAAGGTGGATCAGGTCTCCCTCGCGGAAATCGGTTCCGCCAATCGGGATGAAAGCCTTGTCATCGCGCGTGATGGCCATAACGATCACCTCGCCCGGAACGCTCAGGTTGGCCACGCGGCGACCGATGAGCTGAGGTGGAGCTTCAAGCTCGACGAGCGATACTTCACCACGCCCAAAAGCGCTGGTCACATCCAGGTCGGTGTGTGAAAGCACTTGACAGATGCGCTTTGCTCCCCAGGCGGTGGAGGAGATCGTTGTCAACCCCAAGCGTTCATAGATCTCGGTACGCACAGGGTCGTAAAGTCGTGTGACCACGCGTGGTACGTGGAAGATGTTGCGGGCGATGCGTGCGGCAACGATATTGGCATTATCCGAGCTGCTGGCCGCGACAAAGGCATCCGCTTGCTGGATGCCAGCCTCGATCAAGACGTTCCTATCGAAGCCCAATCCCTTGACCATGCGTCCTTTAAAGCTTGGCGCGAGGCGGCGGCTGGCGTTGGCGTCATGGTCAATAACAACCACATCATGACCAGCGTCCGACATCAACATGCTGACTTGGGAGCCAATCCGTCCGCAACCCATGATGATGACTTTCATACCTTTTTCCTCCTTTCAGCGATAACTCTATAATTTTGTCGAGAATTTGCGGTTCACTGCTTTACGCAGCCATTCCAACGTGTAGAGAACGAGCGCATACAGGATCAGGATGCCCCAAGACCAGAGGGGGAGTGGGACATGCTCGAAGGCCCTGGCCAGTGGAGGCACGTAAATCAGCGCAGCAATACCAGTTAATTCTATGACGATACCCAATAACAACCAGCGGTTGCTGCCCCAACCCATCTGTGCGTTATGAGCCTTGAAAGTGCGACAGGCGAAGGCGTTGCCCACCTGCGCCGTCACCACACCTGCATGGAAGACGGTTTGGGCGACCAAGGTGAGGTTGGATGAGGTTACGAAAGGAAGTAGCCGCGGCCAGTCAACTTGTGCCAGGAAGGGGATGTTCAACCGCGCAGCATTGCCCGAAAAGATATAAATTGCTGTGAATCCCAGGTAGCACAACCCGGCCTCAATTAATCCGAGCCAGAGAAACGCGCGCCGTAAAATAGCTGCATCCAGCAAAGGTGTGTGGCGTTTACGCGGCGGTTGGAGCATCACACCCGGCTCGGGCTTTTCCATTCCCAGTGCCAGAGCCGGGAAAATATCCGTGCCCATATCGATCGCCAGGATTTGTTTAACATTGAGCGCCGGAGGAATTCCGAAGGCAGCGGCCGCCAGGAAGGGGAGTACTTCGGGAATATTGCTGGAGAAGATATACGTGATGAACTTGCGGATATTATCGTAGATGGCGCGCCCTTCTTCGATGGCGGTGACAATCGCACCGAAGTTATCCTGGATCAGGACGACATCCGCGGCCTCCTTGGCGACATCCGTGCCGACCATGCCCATGGCGATACCCACGTCCGCCTTGCGCAAGGCGGGGGCGTCGTTGACGCCGTCGCCGGTGACTGCCACCACTTCGCCGCGTGCCTGGAAGGCTGCCACCAGCCTCAACTTGTGATCGGGCGCCATGCGGGCAAAAATGACCTCTTTTTCGAGCAATCGCTGGAGCGAGGCATCGTTCATCTCGTCCAGCTCTGCGCCAGTCAAGGTGACCGGGCTGGGCGTGGTGATCAAACCGATGCGTCGCGCCATCGACTCAGCGGTCAGGCCATAATCACCTGTGATCATAACGATGCGGATACCCGCCTGGCGGCAAATCTCCACTGCTCGCTCGACCTCGGGCCGAGGTGGATCCATCATCGCGGCCAGGCCGAGGAAAGTCAGCTCACGTTCGATCGTCTCTGGCTGGTAGGCGCCGGAACGCCGTGGCAGACTGCGGCGCGCCATGGCGAGTACGCGCAGGGCGCGTCGGGCGTACTCGTCGTTCGCAGCGATAATTTCCTTGCGCAAGGCTTCATTTAGCGGAATGGCCGCGCCATCAATCTGGATGTGGCTGCAAAGCGATAACACCTCGCGCGGCGCACCTTTGACGAAAGCCACTTCACCTTCACTCGTGCGGTGGATAGTGGTCATCCGCTTACGGCGTGCGTCGAAGGGGATTTCGTGGACACGCGGGTAGCGTGTTCCGATAAGGTGTTCATCGAGATCAAATTTCAACGCGGACACCTTGAGGGCGGCCTCTGTCTGGTCACCAAGGCTGGTCCAGTTCGGGTGTTCCGGTGAAGGTGGATTGACCCTGGCGTTGTTGCAGCACATCGCTGCTTCGAGCAGGGAGCGCAGGTCGCCTTCCCCGTCCGGGTCCGAGTGGGCATGGAGGAATTGGCCTCTTGGTTCGTAGCCGGTCCCTGTCACCGAAATCTTGTGACGCCCTGCCCAGACCTCGCGCACCGTCATCTGGTTCTGAGTCAGCGTGCCGCTCTTGTCGGTACAGATGATCGAGACATTGCCGAGTGTTTCGACCACGCTCAAGCGCTTTACCCACACGCCGCGTGCTGCCAGCCGTTGGACGGCCATGGCGAGAGAAAGGGTGAGGGTAGCGGGCAGGCCTTCGGGGGTCACCGCGACGATAATACCCAGGGCGAGCAGCAGCGGCTTATTGATTGCTGGATAGGAGGCGGGGTTTTGTGTAGTAGCGGCCCAAACCAACCCACCAACGCTTAGCGCGACCCACATGATGATTCTACTGAGGCGCTCCAACCCCTTTTGGAACTGCGTTGGCTCCTCCTGGACGGTTTGCGTCAAGTGGGCGATGCGCCCGAATTGGGTCAACATGCCAGTGGCATAGACCACTGCCCTCCCAGTGCCGGATGCCACCGAAGTGCCTGCGAAGATCAAATTGGGGCGTTCCAGCTCGCTGATGCCTGTCAGGATGGATGCATCCGCCGTCTTGCGCGCTGCCATCGCTTCTCCGGTCAGCGCGGCGTTGTTAACCCGCAGCCCGTATTCCTCCACGACGCGTGCATCGGCGGGGATGTTATCACCCTCGGCCAGGACGAGCACATCACCGGGGACGATCTCGCTGGATGGAACGTGTGCCTCCTGACCTTCACGAGTGATGTGAGCAAAAGAGGGCAGGTGCTCGCGTAGTTTTTCTGCGGCTTTTTCGGCGCGGAACTCGCGAAAGAAGGAGAACAAGCTGTTGAGGATGGACAACCCCCAAATGACCAACGACAGGGTCAGCTCGCCTCGCCATAGAGCGATCGTTCCGGCCACCAACAGCAGGATGACGAAGGGGTGGCGAATTTGCAGGAGGTATTTGTGCCAGAGTGGCGTGTCTGCCGGCTTGGAAAGAACGTTATTACCATAAAGCGAACGGCGCGCCGCCGCCTCTTCCGTAGAAAGTCCCTTGGAAGAGGTCTCTAGCGATTGAAATACTTCCGATACGCGCAAGCCGTAGATGGGTGTGGAACTCATGGTAAAAATAAATTCGGGAGACGAGTGCCGCCGCTCGTCTCCCGTTGCCTATTCTACACCTTCTTCGTCCCCGGGGGCGGTCTCCTTTGGCGCGCCGCCGGCCTTGGGTCTGTTGAGTTTGCTATCGATATATTGCTTGAGCAGCGAGGGGGCTTCAGGATGGTCGGAGTGGATCGCGTGATCGTAATCTCCAGCCGCGATCGGTTCTCCTTCGAAGCGCATTGGCCGCCGAACGCCGAACAACTCGAAGAAGCGCGTGACGCCTACCAGTACACGATTACGTAAAGAATGGCGATACTCCTGCATTTTCAAAGATTGCCATTCCACGATGGAAGCCATCGAACCTTGAACGCGCGCCTTTTCCCGCACGATGCGGTAGATCTGTTCCACGTCGCGATAACCGATGGGCGAGATAAGCAGTGCGTTGGCGGCCAGGATCAGCACGCCAAAGGAGATCAATACCACCCAGCCGCCCTCGGTCCACTTGCCAGCGATTTGGCCGATGAAGATGAGGCCTGAAAGCACCCCCGCAAAGCCAGCGCCGATGCTACCCCAATAACGCTTTGCACCGGTGTTATTCTTCCAGATGTGGCGGCTGATGGCAAATCCCATCACCATGATGGGCATAAATACGCCAATGCCATAGTAGGGAACCGCTGAACTTGTATGGCCACGAACGAGCAGTTGGATGATCACCGCAACAATGAAACCGGCTGTGACTGAGCGTGTGAATGTCCCTTGTGGATTGCGATAAACGACGATCTCAGGAATCTCGCCAATGGCCACGTCACGCCAGGCCGTTGCCTGTAAGTCTTGGAATGCTGTCATCGAGGCGGCGGCCAACAAGGCAACAGCAAGGATCTGGTAAGCCCAATAGAGGATTTCCCCACCTGGGATTTGCGATTGAACGAATCCAATATAAGCCAGGTTGCCCACCAGCGAGCGTCCTTGTGTACCATCGAAAACGTTGAAATGAACAGCAAAATATGCCAGAAATGCAGTTGTGATGCCACCATAGAATAGGAATGCGGTTTGCACCATGCGGCCTATGCCTGATTTCCCACTATAGAATTCCCACAAACCTCCCAATTGTGGCAAGTGCTTCTTCCCCCATTTGATCAAGGCAAAGTCCTCATTTACTACAAATTGGATGCCGTTGGACATTGCTTCCAGTCCGGAAAGCGCCACCAGCCCTTTCATCGAGGCTGAGAGCATATGATAAAATGCCCGCCAGAGAGAGTCGGGTTTCGTCACGATTTCGGTATAAGCAAGGGGCGCTACGCCTTTGGACTTGGCTATGATCAAGCCGACTGCCATTGTAATAGTAAGGAAGATGAATATGCCCAATCCTGTGAAAACGACGCGTGCTGATTCGCCACGACCGCGGATGGTCAGGTACCAGGTCACGGCGGCCATCGCCGCACCTAGTCCAAAACGGTAGATCCACAGCGTGTTATATGAGTTTGTGATGGATAATAATTGATCCACGCCGGAGAGGGTCGAAACGACGATGGTGAAGATGTAATCCTGGATCAGCACCACTGCCACCACCAGGCTCAGCCCCGGCGATAGGTAACGCATCGAAGCGGTGTACGATCCACCGCCCTCGTTAAATATACCCAGCGAGTACATATAAAGGACGCCGAAGACTGCATTGGCAACCGCGATCACCACTACCGCGATCCAGGCGTACTGTTGCATTCCATAGGGATGCAGTGCGCTCATCATTTCACCGGTGGCATAATAATACGAGGTGAAATAGTCCACGCCGAAGAGAGCCATGGCGGCCAGCAGGCCGATCTGACCGGCGCCGTGGATGTGCGCGGTCTCTTTCTTTTCAACTGGGGAGGCTCTGAATGCGAGAAAGACAAAGACGATGAGAAGTCCGATGGAGAATAACATAGAGGTTTACTTTGAAAAGAAATTTACTCGTTGAGAGACCCAAACGCATCCCCTAACATCTGCAGCTCGTTCAGTAAATGTTTGCGGGTTGAAGGGCTGAAGCGGGTATCCTGCGCGACTTTGGCCTGTTCAGCAATAGCGGCGCGAACTACGAAGGCTGGTGTGAACATGATCCGTCCGGCAGGGATGACTACGAAATTGTAGGTCTCTACTTTAAGGTCCTGATCGTCGAAATAAGGCAGGTGTAAGCTTAGACCGCGGTTGAGACTCTGCTCCGCGGCGCGCTGCCCGATGGTGCGGATGATCCCGCCTATATGGAAGCGCGCTAGTGCCCTTCCCTGGTTAACTAATTGGCCGAGCATCCCATAGCGCTTGGCATGGTATTCCTCGTCAGCAAGCATATAGGGAGCCAGCATATGGGCGGCGTGAAGCACTGTAAGGAACCGTTGCATCGAGGCGATGTGAGCCTCCGCCTCGCCAACTGAGTTGACCAGCAGGTGATCTTTGCTATCGAAGGCGACCCATTGCGGCAGGTAGAAGCGACGCGCTGCGGCTGTATAAGGCACGAGCAACTCACCGCGCCCATCTTCGGTATGCCCTTCCTCGGTAATAGCGTCGGTTGCCGCGGTGATCGCCGACTCCGGTTCCCATTCTCCTCCCACAGGAATGGTCGGGATCTCTTCTCCTTCTTCGGCGCGATAGGTCACCGAGTGGCCGGAGGGGAGCATGTTATGCGCCGTATGGACGGCTGTGGCGTGGCGTACCAGCTTGGCACTGGTCGAAATGGCAGGATTTGTAGACTGTTCCAGTTCCGTAAGCCGCTGGCGGAGGGTATCGTGAACGTCGCGGTGTGAAAGGCGGTCGCTCAGTGAACCAACGACTTGGTTGCGTGCTTCGTGAGGCACCATTAACGGCGCGGCATTACCCTCGCATATGACGCGGTCCGGCAACATGAAGCGGACACTGGCGCGGCGCTCGATGAAGGCGTCTGCCAGTTGGGGCGCTTGGGCTTCAAGGAAACGCTGCACGATGGCAGGCTGCACCTCAAACAAGGCTTGCTGACGCTCAAATATCTGATGCAGCTCTTCGCCGGGACTGCCCAGCGATGAGCCATTGGACGTGGTCAATGAATCAGGCATAATACTTCCTCCTGGTGGGTAGGCACAAGTTGGTTATCATACCACAAACTGGTTTTTCGTGATCAGGTAGTAGGTTGAAAAATAATGACTTATAGGCAAGGCTCGGAAAACGTGTCAATGAGTAGTTTTATGCTTCCTCCGGTTGGGTAAAGGATGGGGCTGGTACAGCCTCGCTTGATGTATTCCTTTACTTTATCGCAAGCCTCGGATGGCGTGCCGGAGGCGGTGATGCGCAGGACAAGTTCATCCGGAACGAGGTGCTTGGCTTTGTGGATTTGTTCTTTGGTTGCTGGCCAGCCAAGGATGGATTGGATCTCTGCGACCACTTCCTGCGAGACGCCACTGGCCTTGGCGATGTGCGGCTGTTGGGCCAGATATTGGCATAAGAGCATTTTGCTCGCTTCAATGGCCGCATCATGATCTTCGTCCACCGAGCAGACAATCAACTGCGGGCGGTCAATCTCTTCCAGCCTGCGCCCGGATTTCTTGGCGCCGTTTTCTAGCAATTCGAGGGCATGGTCGTTGTGTTCAGGTGGTACGCAGTAGTTCAGCACCACACCGTCGGCGACTTCTCCGGCCAGTTCCATCATCTGGTCACCGGTGGCGCCGATCATGATCGGCACCTGCCGCGCTTCACGGCGGCCATGTACCACATCCAGCTCGATGCCGTTGACGTGGATAAAGTCGCCGTCGAACGTGACGCGTTCCAGGTTCAGCAGGCGGCGCAGGACGGTGACCGTCTCACGCATCGCACTAAGCGGTTTTCTGCGCTCGATGCCGACATTCTTTGCCAGTGGGTCCCACCACGCACCGATACCGCAGATAATGCGGTTCGGTGCCAGGTCGTCTAGGGTCAGGAAGGTGGCCGCCAGCAGGCCGATATTGCGCGTCCAGTTATTGATGACAGCCGAGCCGACCTTGATCCGCTCGGTCACCGCGGCATACGCCGACATCGGGACGATGGCATCGCGCACGAGGCGCGATTCTGCCTGCCAGACGGCCTCGAAGCCCTGGCTTTCTGCGTAGCGGACGCAGTCCAGTCCGTCGCGCAGGTCGTGTGAATCTTGCAGGTAAAGTGCAACGCGTTTCATATTCTTTCATCCTTCTACCAATAAAATGATGTAGAACAAGTCTATAGGCTTGTTCTACAGATACAGCTCCTAGTTTAATTCTTGTAGCCGTTGCCACATCATTGGTGCCACTTCGCGCGAGCGCCTCGCGATGCGCTTCTCGTCGAGGGAGAGAACCTTCTTGTTCTTCATCAGGATCTTACCTCTACATACTGTTGTATCCACCGTTGCATCCACCAGCCCGAAGATGAGATGGCCGAGGAAGTTGGACTCATCCAATGGGGTGGGCGGTTGGTAGTCCATTATGGCCAGGTCAGCGGGGAGTCCTTCCGCGATCTCGCCCAGGGTCAGCCCGAACTGCCGTCGGGCGATCTCGGAGTTGTTCTTCAAGAGCAGTTGCGGCGCTTCCATGAATGCCACGCGCGGGTCATTATTGGCAAGCCGGTGCAGCAGGTAGGCGCAGCGCATCTGGGCGAGCATGTCCGAGTTCATTCCGTCGGTGCCGAGCCCGACCAGCACGCCCTTCTTGAGTAATGTCAACAGCGGAGTGACACCGACGGCGTTATTCATGTTCGATTCGGGATTGTGAACGACGCTCGTCTTGGTTGCGGCAAGTACCTCCATCTCGGCCTCATCTACATGCACACAGTGGACGAAAATGGACTTCTCGCCTGTTACTTGTAGTTTGTGTAACCGGTTCACGGTTGGGAGTTTGTACTTGCTCAGCGAATCGGCGCGATCGGCGGCGTCCTCGGCGACGTGGATGTGGCAGCCCACGCCATTGTCTCGGGCGATGCCCACGCACTTCTCCACCGTTTCATCCGAGACGGTGAACGAGGCGTGCAGCCCCATCATCGCCGCGATCTGCCCATCGCCTTTGCCGGTTTTCTTGATGAAACGCTCATTTTCGGCAATCCCACCACCGGGGATATTGCGATCCGAGACCTCGTAACACAAGGAGGCGCGTAATCCCGCCTGGCGGACGGTAGCCTCGATCAGGTCGAGCGAGCCATCCCGCATGGAGGGTGAGGCGTGGTGGTCAATGATCGTGGTCGTCCCATTGCGGATGCACTCGATGAGGGGGATTTGTGTAGAAAGCGTGATATCTTCCGCATCCAGCGCGCGATCCACCTTCCACCACAGGCGTTCGAGGATTTCGACGAAGTTGGCGGCGGGTTCACCCGGAATGCCCATGCCGCGTGCCATGGTCGAGTAAAAGTGATGGTGCGCGCAGATGAACCCTGGCAGGATGAGCTTGCCGGAGCAATCCACTGTCTCGGCATTAGGATAGCGGCGCCTCATCTCGGCAGAATCGCCCACCGCCGAGATAATTTCTCCATCCGTCACCACCGTGGCGTTCCACAGTACACGGTTGTCTTTACCCAGCGTAACAACAATTCCATTCTCGAAACGTTTAGCCATAATTCTCCTTTTCTACCACAAAGGTCACGAAGAGTCACAAAGGTTTTTCCTTTGTGTCACTTGGTGTCTTTTGTGGTGAAAATCTCTTTATTGTTCTTTCAACACCGCCAGCTCATCCGCTGTGCGGACGCGCATCGTGATCGCGCCGGTGAAGCACTTTTGCGCGCAGATCGAGCAGCCGATGCACTTGGCTGGATCGGTCCATGGCAGGCGCTTATCATCGAGACTGATCGCCAGGTACGGGCAGCGGGCGCAGTTGCCGCACGAAACGCAAAGCGTGTGGTCAGCATCCGACTGCTTTTTGACCGGCGAAAGCGCCATGAAGTCCACGATGGGGTGCGGCTGGGCAATGCCGATCAATTCGCGTATCGAGCGGATGCCACGTGCCTGCATCAAGAACGCTGTGCCAGACTCCAGCTCCGAAATGATACCCACGCCGTGTTTCATGGCGATCGTGCAGAACTGCACCGTCTTGACACCGAGCGCCAGAAAATCCATCGCCGCTTTGTAGTTCATCGGGCCGGCATTACCGGAGATCTCGATGCCCTCCGGCGCAGCCTGCGCCAGCGATAGGTATGAGATGGGAGTCACACCTTCGCCACTCATACCGACGACCACGCCATCATCCCACTTGCGGTCTGGGTCTGTCGCCGGGCGGAAGGCCAGGGTGGGGAAGGAGTTGGCCAATGTAACACCAGCCTTGCTCTTGGGATACTTGGCCAGCACGAGACGGATGGCGCGCAAGATGGGGATGATCGAGGTCACCGCCGCAGTCAGCTTGAATAGCTTGGGAATTTCAGGATCGCCGACCTCCAGGATCCAGCCAATGATCCTGGCCGTCAGCGCGGCATTCTGCGAGACGATGTCGCCTTCGGTGCCGTCGCCACCCTGTGGACAGGATAACGAGTACTCGATGCCCATTGCACCGGCAGCTTCCAGTTTTTTTGTGTTGGATTGCCAGCCGCGCGCGTCGCTTTCCTCATGTCCTGTGACCGGACCACCCGTGGAGCCCATGGTTAGCCGATCCGGCCATGTTCTTACCAATTGCTCCATCTCGCGGCAGACACGCTCGAGCGTGTGGCCGGAGACGTTATCCGCATTCGCATAGGTATAGGGGCTGAAGCTGAACATGTATTCCCCCGGAATGTGGATCGGCACATTATCGAATGCGGTCTTCATGATTCCGCCAGCCCAACCCGCGCGATAAGCCTTTTCCATCTGCTCCAGTCCATCGGTAACCGGAGAGGCGGAGAGCAGGTAGGGTGAGCGGATGCGGCGTCCAAAGAACTCCGTCTCCAACGGGACCGGCAGCGGGTTATACCCCGGCAGGGCGTAATAGGATTTGGTCGCCTTGGCAATAATTGGCTGCGGCTGGCTTTTCAAGTAGGCGTCCATTTGCAGCGCAGCGTTCTTGCCCGAGGCTACAGCTTCGACCACGGTGGAGGGGCCACTGAGCATGTCTCCAGCGTAAAACAAGCCTTCGGCTTGTTCTTTGGGTATCGCCGAGCGCATCCCAATGGCTACGATAACCGCGTGAATGTCATACCTGGCGCTCTCGGACCCGATCAGGTCGCGCACATTAGCCGGGCTGAACGGCTGGCCATCGGGAAGTTGCACCTTGATGGTCTCAAGCCCAGAGATACCCTTCTTACCTTTGAGAAGCCGGCTCACACGGATTCTCCCGTTGATCTCGATGTCGAGTTCCACCAACTCTTTGCGTTCCTTGGTCGCCAGCGGCATTTCGGAGAGTTTTTCGAGCATGAACAATTCGACATGCTTGGCGCCGCGTTCCTTGGCTGTGATGGCGCAATCTAATGCCGTTGCCCCACCGCCGATGATCGCGACGCGCCGAGGGAAGCTAAAGGCAGCCGGGTTGGAGAGCAAGTCCACCATCCTGATCGCCATGTCTTCGTTCTCGATGCCGAGCGTGATCGGTTTCCACAAACCGGCCGCCACGCAGACTGCATTGTAGCCTTGCGCTAACAAGCTCTTTGGGTTCTCGATCTTCGCACCGGTTTTGACCTGGATCGCGCCGCAGGAGAGCAGGAACTCGATGTCGGTCTTGACCACGTGCGGGTCAAGGTGATGCGCCGGGATCAGGTTCATCATCCCACCAAGGCGTGCCTGGGATTCGAAGAGGTCCACCTTATAGCCCATCTGCGCGAGGGCGGCAGCCGCGCCCAGTCCCGCAGGGCCGCCGCCGATTACCGCCACTTTCCTCCCATAGGGGGCAGGGATGGTCAACTTGGGGATACCGCCCATCTGCTTGGCCATTTCCACGACTGTCGCTTGAACGAGAGGGATGTTGATCGCGCCGTCGAATTTCTTGTGGGTGCAGGCTGCCATGCAGAACTTGTCCGGGCAGACCATGCCGCACACGCCGCCGAGAGGGTTGTTGCGCATGATCTCGCCCGCCGAGCGCCGGAAATCGGAGGTGTTTCCCACCCGCGCTGCCATGATGAAATCAGCGGGTGAGCAGTTCGCCGGACAGGCCTCGCGGCAGGGCTTTTCCTCGCAATACTCGCAGCGCATCAGTTCTGCATGGAGTTGGGCGCGGGTCATGAGGAGAGACTGGTTATCCTTATTATCCATGAGGCACCTCTTAAGTATTGTTTGTGTTCCATGGTGTTCCTTCGTGGTTAAAATCCTTTTCGGCATCACACTAAATTCAACTTTTCCAGACCACCAAGCAATTCCAAATCTTCCGGTAAATCCAGGTCGAGGCCGATACTTTCAGAATGCACGATCTCCAGCCTTGCCCCAGCCAAATGCACCCGTTCGCTGTGACGTTGGAACGATCCAGGCCCATAACCGTACTCGATCAGCCCGGCAGGGTTGACGAACAGACCATTGGTGCCGTCCTGTCGCCGGTCTGGAGCGATCACGACAACGGGCGGTCTTTTCCCCAACGTGAGCAGATGTTGCACTTCTGATGGGACAAGCAGGGGAATATCCGCTGGGAGCACCAATACAGCATGTGCGCCGTGCGCCTTGGCGACCATCGTAGCGCGCTGGATGGCGGTGTTGAATTGCGGTGCGCCATCTTCCAAGACTGTGCGCCCGCCCATCTCGCGCGTCAGTGCTAAGGCGGCCGGGTCGCGGCTGACGACCAGGGAGTGTTCGATTTCGGCAACATTGTTGAGCGTGGTCAGGGTATGTTCGAGCAGGTAGCGGTTCAGGCGGGTACGCTGGTCTTCCGTCAGCATACCTGCCAGGCGTGATTTGCCGCGCCGCAGCGGTTTGACAGGGACGATGGCCCAAATGGTCATAGGCTCGAATTGATTAAGTTTAGCACATCTTGCGCCAATCTGCGACGGTCTGTGGGTGTTTTCATCAATGTATCTGTAACCAGGGTCCGGATACCCATCGCTTCCACTTCTAAAGCCTGCTCTTTGTCAATGTTATCGAGAATAAAACCTGTAAGCCGACTCCTGTAATGCCGGGCGACGGCTAGCGCAGAGGGTGTGATACCCAACTCGGCGTACATCTTAGCTGCCGGTCCCTTGACTGTCTGCCCGCCGATGATCGGGGAGATGGCGAAGGCGCGTAGGTCGAATTGCCAATTCGACCTACAGACAGCCAAAATCGGGTCAATACTCACCCACGGATTGGAGGGGCAAATGACAATGGCATCTGCGGACTCGATGGCTTCCATAACTCCTGGCGCGGGCTTTGCGGACTCAATGCCTGCAAAGCGAAATCCTTTTACCTTCGGTTCGCACCGTTTGTGGACGAAGTATTCCTGGAAGGGCAGTTCGCCGAATTCGGGCGTATCCACCATCGTCCGCACCGGCTGGTCGGACATGGGCAGGACGGCGTGGCACACTCCCCAAATACGGCAGAAGTCGCGGGAGATTTGGCTGAGGGTTTGGCTTTGTTTCAACCGCCGCGTTCGCTCCAGGTGGGTGGCGAGGTCCTTGTCTCCAATACGGAACCAGGTTTCACCGCCCAATATTCCGATCGCCTCCAGTGCGTGGAAGGTCTCCCCGAGGCGTCCCCATCCGGTTTCTGGATTCGCCAGTCCCGCCAGCGTGTAGCATACTGTATCCAGGTCTGGGCAGATATACAAGCCGAGATGCTCGAAATCGTCGCCGGTGTTGACGACGATGGTCAAATCTTCAGGAGGCAGGATTTGCGCGAGGCCGTCAGCCAGCTTCGCGCCGCCGACCCCGCCCGCGAGGGCAACCAGTTTCACCGATTACCAACTTGTTGCATAAATCGCTCTCAACTCAGATTTCCAAAAAGCCATCTTCTCGCCTTCAGTAGCTCCAGATCGCAACCTCCCCAGAGTAACGGCGAGTTCAAAGAAACCATCGCCAGGTGTTCCTTTTGACAAGTTTATGACAAGAGCACTCAACATGGGTTTACCTTGCTGGTGCATGTGCTGGCAGATTTCCCCAAGTAATTGACCTGCCTGAGCGGCAGCATGATTTCCCGGTTTTAATCCCAAGGCTTCGAAAATATATTTATAACCTATGGGTGCTTTTCCTCGTCTCGCCAGTGAAATCAAGTGACTGAGCACTTGATTATAGGCTGGGGTTAAGTAATACTTTGTGGAGTATTTGAAAGCTACAGCCATATTTTTCTCCTTTCTTCAGAATCGCTTATCCCAATTATGGAACATTTCCACGAAAGGCCTTTAACCGTCTTCAGACGGTTTCGTATCTCAGCCGGGGGATTCATCCCCCGGCTCTCCAATTATGGCACATTTCTTGTTTGAGTGCGTAGGAGATTCTAACGCGAATATCGCGAATCAGCGAATTTCACGAATGGATTTAAGAATTTTCGCGAAATTCGCGTTTTTCCGCGCCTTTTGCGTTAAATATATCCGCGCTCTTCGCGCTCTCTGCGGTAAGAAAAATCTCCCTCCATAACGGTATAATTGCACAATGCGCCGCTACCTCTACTTCACCGTCTTCGCCTCAGGCATGACCTCGCTGGCTGCGGAATTCAGCGCCTCGCGCCTCCTCGGCAACGTCTTCGGCACCAGCAACCTCGTCTGGGCAGCGATCATTGGCCTCATTCTCATATATTTAACGGCAGGCTACTTTATCGGCGGACGCTGGGCAGATCGCTCGCCGCATCCCAAGACGATGTACGGCATCCTGGCTTGGGGTGCGTTCACCTTGGGCCTCGTGCCATATATCGCCCAGCCGGTGCTGCGCGCCGCCGCGGATGCCTTCGACGGTTTACAGGTGGGCGTCCTGCTCGGTTCATTCGCGGCGGTGCTGGTGCTGTTCAGTGTTCCAGTTACGCTCCTGGGGATGATCTCGCCCTTTGCCATCCGCCTGAGTATGGAGGATGCCAAGCGCGCCGGCAACGTCTCCGGCAACGTATATGCCATTTCCACGCTTGGTTCGTTCATCGGCACATACCTGCCGGTGCTGGTGATGATCCCGACTATCGGCACGACCAGGACATTCCTAGTCTTCAGCGTGTTCCTGCTATGCGTTGCGCTGGCAGGATTGGCCCTCAGCGGCGCGCGCAAGACCGTGTTGTTTTACCTGCTGATGGTCATCGCGCTGGCGGCTCTAGCCCTACTTGGTGGGCATGGTGGCATCAAGAAAACGTCCGGGCAGATCTACGAGGCCGAGTCGGCTTACAACTACATCCAGGTTCTGGAAGTGGACGGTACCCGTTACTTGCGCCTGAACGAAGGTCAGGGCGTCCACTCGGTCTATAATCCTGCCACGCTCGAATATGGCGGTCCGTGGCAGCAGTTCCTGGTTGGCCCGTTCTTTTACGCCGACCGTACGCCGAAAGACGTTACCCGTATCGCCATCGTTGGATTAGCGGCGGGTACTACCGCACGCCAAGCCGCGGCTGCCTTCCCAAATGTGATTATTGACGGCTTCGAGATCGACCCAGCCATCGTGCGAGTCGGCCGCGATTATTTCGACATGAATCTGCCGAATCTCAACATCATTCTCGGCGATGGCCGTTGGGGACTGGCGAACAGCCGCGAGAGCTATGACCTGATCGGTGTGGATGCTTACCGCCCGCCCTACATTCCCTGGCACATGACGACACAGGAGTTCTTCCAAATTGCCGCGCACCACCTGACCAACCAAGGCGCGCTGGTGATTAACGTCGCACGCGTCCCTGGCGACCGGCGGCTGATCGAAGGGTTGGCGACCACCATCGGCGCCATTTTCCCCTCTATCTACGTGATGGATATTCCCGGAACATTCAACTCGATGATCTACGCCACGCTCCGCCCGACAGATGCAGCCAACCTGGAACGGAACCTGCTGACCCTTTCGTTGGATTCCACAACACATCCGCTCCTTCAAAAATCCCTTTCCCTGGCATGGTACAACCTCCAACCCGCTCCACAGCGGACGATAGTCTTTACCGATGACCTGGCGCCCATCGAGTGGATCACGAACGATATGGTGCTCAATTTTGTGCTGAATGGCGAGATAGATACTCTTCAGTGAAAAGAAAAAGGTAAAAAGTGAAAGGTAACAAGTAAGCTGCAATTGTGTCTTTCCTTCTTTCTTCTCACTTTTCCCTTCTCCCTTCTCCCATCTCCCTTGCCTCCCATTCCCCCCTACCATGAAAACCCTCTCCTCCATCCTTTCCTGGCTTCTTACACTCCTCACCCCTTTCGCCCTCATCTTCCTTGGTTTGCGCCTTCTTTTGTCGCCACTCTTTCTGCAAATCGAGTATCGCATGCCTGGCTTCCCCGAAGACAGCTACGGCTTCACGTTGGCTGACCGCCTGCATTGGTCACCGATCGCCGTCCGGTACCTGCTCAACGATGCGGATATCAGCTTCCTCAGCGACTTGACCTTTCCGGATGGCTCACCACTCTTCAATGAGCGTGAATTGAGCCACATGCTAGATGTCAAGAACGTGGTGCAGCCGGCATTGAAAATTGGATATGGTGTCTGGTTCGTGATCCTGGGATTGGGGATTTGGGCTCAATGGGGAAGGTGGTTACCGGTTTATCTTCGCGGCCTGAAGCGGGGCGGCTGGCTGACGATCGCGCTGGTGGCTGTCATCGGCATCTTCGCCGCAACCAGTTTCTGGACCTTCTTTACCGATTTCCATAGCCTCTTCTTCGAGGGCGATTCATGGCTGTTCTATTACTCTGATACACTCATCCGCCTTTTCCCGATGCGCTTCTGGCAGGACGCCTTCCTGGTGGTGGGTGTGATTGCCTTGGCCGGAGGTCTCGGTTTAGGTTTTGGGTTGAAGCCACCTAAAGGGTAGGGCGGGTTTCCTACCCGCCAAGTAAGGGTTAGGCAGGAACTCGTGAAGTTTATCTTGCCCGTAGTAGGGCGGAATGCCATTCCGCCCCCACCAATGAGGCTTACCCGCCATGTCGGTTGGAATTCCATTCCGCCCCCACGAATGAGGCTTACCCGCCATGTCGGTTGGAATTCCATTCCGCCCCACGAATGAGGCTTGCCCACCATGTAGGGCGGAATTCCATTCCGCCACACGGATGAGGCTTGCCCACCATGTAGGGCGGAATGCCATTCCGCCACACGAATGAGGCTTGCCCACCATGTAGGGCGGAATTCCATTCCGCCACACGAATGAGGCTTGCCCACCATGTAGGGCGGAATGCCATTCCGCCCCCACCAATGAGGCCAAAACTGAACTCTGGGGTTATGTAAGTATGTAGAACAAGTCTACAGACTTGTTCTACTCTGTGGTGTATAATACCTTTTTGAGGAGCAGAGAAATGTTGGACTTTTTATCGTTAAAGGGCAAGGTCGCGGTCGTCACTGGCGGCGCGCAGGGCATCGGTAAGGCAATTGCCGAACGGTTGGCGCGCAACGGAGCATCTATTGTGGTGGCCGACCGGCAGGTGGAAAAAGCCACCTCAACCGCTGATGAAATAACTGCCAATACCGGCCAGCAGGCGATTGCTGTCCAAGTGGATGTGGCGAACAGTACCAGCGCCAAGGCGATGATCGATCGCGCTGTTGCCGAGTTCGGGCGCGTGGACATTCTGGTCAATAACGCCGGCATCACCCGCGATGGCCTGATCATGCGTATGAAAGAGGAAGATTGGGATTTGGTTCTCAACATCAATCTCAAGGGCGCGTTCAATTGCTCGCAGGCGGTGATCCGCGCGATGATGAAGCAGCACTATGGCCGCATCGTCAATATCACCTCTGTTTCTGGCGTGAGTGGCCAGGCCGGCCAGACGAATTACTCTTCGTCGAAAGCCGGTCTCATCGGTTTCACCAAGGCCTTGGCCAAGGAAGTTGGCTCGCGCGGTATCACCGTGAACGCTGTTGCGCCAGGCTTCATCGAAACCGAGCTGACGGCCAACCTGCCTGCAGAGCTAAAGGAATCGGCCATCAAATTGACTCCCATGGGTAGGTTCGGCAAGCCGGAAGATATCGCCAACGCCGTGGCCTTTCTCGTCTCCGATGAGGCATCCTTCATTACCGGCGAGATAACCAAGGTGGATGGCGGGATGATCATATAGTTACCGGGAAATGGAGACTTGAATGACTGAATATCAATCCCGAGGCAAAACCACCCTGACCTCTGACGTGATCCTGACCATCGTCCGCATGGCTGCGCTGGATGTGGAAGGCGTCCATGGGCTGGCGCTTGTTCGAGGCGGAGTCAACCGCCTTCTGGGCCGTGCTCAAGACGGGGTCCAGATCGAAATCGAAGACAACAACGTTTTCGTGGACATCTTCCTGATACTGAATAACGATGTCAACATTCGTGAAGTCAGCCGGAATGTCCAGCTTCAGGTGGCGCGCGCCATCACCGAAATGACCGGCCTGGAAGTCGGTCTTGTCAATATTCATATCGAGGATATTGAATACCCAGCCGTCGAGGGCTGATAGACTATGAAAGCACGCACCAAGGCGCGTGGCATGGCTCTGCAGGTACTTTACGAAATTGATCTGGTCAGCCATCCTCCAGTGGATGTGCTAAAGGAGCGGCTGGAGGATGAGCCTCTCGGTGATGAGTTGGGGGAATTCGCCCGGCAGATCATCTTCGGCGTTCTTCCCATCCGTGAACGATTGGATAGTATCTTGGCGAAGTACGCGCCGGAATGGCCGCTCGACCAGGTAGCCATCATTGACCGCAACATCCTGCGCATGGCGGCTTGGGAGTTCGCGGTGCAGAAGGAGACGCCCGTCAAGGTGGTCATCAACGAGGCAGTCGAGTTGGCCAAGCAATATGGCTCGGATAGCGCCTCGCGCTTCGTCAATGGCGTGCTTGGCAGCCTCGTCGAACATCAGAACGAGATTACGCAGATATTGAACGCTGACGGAAAAGGTTGATTGGTATGGAATTTTTAGGTATCGGGCCGCTTGAATTGCTTTTCATCTTGCTTATCGCCCTCATTATTTTGGGACCTAAGGACCTGGAGAAGACAGCCAAGAATCTCGGAAAGGGATTGAACAAGCTCGTCCGCTCGGATACCTGGAAAACGGTCACCGATGCCTCGCGCGAGCTGCGCACGCTGCCGAATAAATTGATGCGCGAGGCCAACCTCGAAGAGCTCCAAGAAATGACGGCGGAGAATCTCGGTGCGCCGGTATCGGATGCACAAAAAGCGTTGAAGGCGTGGACGAATCCCCCGGGAGCTACATTAGAATCGCTCGTGAAACCCGCCGCCTCTCCCCAGCAGTTCGCTCCATCTGCCGAAGTGCCCCCCCAACTTCATGAGCAAGGCGACTCAACCCTAAAAGAGAGGGGCTCAGGGAAATGATCTATCTTGCTACTGCCGCTTCTCTTTGCCGTGAGCATTCCAATAAAGAACGTGCTTTAGCACGTTTCCGATCTCAGCCGATGATTTCAATCATCGGAGGCGAATCCTCATTCTTTAGAGGCATATCTTCATTCATCGATGGCGTATCCCAGCTGAAGGATTCATTCACTGGAGTCGTAGGTCGGATTGCCAATCCGACCTACAGGCAGCCGCGCCATGCGTAAATTCTTTATTGCGCTGTGGCGCATCATTACTTTTCCGTTCCGGCTGCTCTGGCGTCTCGTCACCCTTCCAATCAAATTCTTTAAGAAGGTTCAGTATTTCTTGACCTTCGAGCCTGAAGATCGCCCGATCATGGACGCCTTCGCGGATACGGTCAAGAAGCCCTCTGGCTTGCTAGGCCACCTGGATGCGTTGCGCAAGCACCTTTTCCGCATGTTGATCGCCGTGGCGCTTGGCATAGGATTTTGTGCAACCTTTACCACCCAGATCATAGATTTTCTCTCGAAGCCCATCGGCGGAATCACGGCCTTGAAAGCCATTGATGTGACCGAATCGGTGGGCGTGTTTATGCGCGTCGCCCTCTTGGGTGGCTTTGCCGTTGCCTTGCCTTACATCGCCTTCGAGTTTTGGCTATTTGCCGCCCCTGGCCTGGGCGCCCGCTCGCGTCGCTTGGGGTTGTTGGGCATCCCACTTGCCGGGATTTTCTTCATCGGTGGGATCGTCTTCTCTTATACCTTGCTGCTGCCAACGGCGCTGCCTTTCCTGCTCAACTTTATGGGCATCCAGACCATCCCGCGCCCCTCCTCGTACATCAACTTCATTACAGGTCTGATGTTCTGGATCGGTATCTCCTTTGAGTTCCCGCTCGTCATCTATGTATTGAGCATGATGGGCGTAGTCCGGCCGGACATTCTTTCGCGCAACTGGCGCATCGCGGTGGTCATCATCGCCATTCTGGCTGCCGCGGTCACGCCGACGGTCGACCCGGTCAACATGGGATTGGTTATGGCCCCGATGATCTTGCTCTATTTCCTCAGCATTGGCTTGAGCCATTTGGCGGTCATCGGGCGGAAACAACGCGAGAAGGAGGCGCAAGAGGGTACATGAAAAAGCATCTGGTTACTTATCGGGCCTTTGGCCTGCTTCTGGTGTTCAGCCTTATCGCTCCGCTCTTGGCTGGCTGCACGTTCTCGCTCTTCAACCCTTCGGGTCTCATTCCACCGACGCCGACGCTGCCATTTCCCCTTTCGCCAACCTCCACGCCGCAGCCCGGCGCCGAAGTGACATTCAACGTCACCTTACCCGCACCTTTGCAACCGGGCGAAACTCTCTACCTGAGCGTGGTGGATGAGGTTACTGGGCTGGCGTTGAACGCGGTCGATTATCCACTGCGCGGCGTGGATACGCTGCACTACACGCTCGCCATGCCGTTTCCGGTCAATAGTGTGTTGAAGTACCGCTACCTGCGCCAGTCCATTCAGCCAATCCTCGAAGATAACCCCTTCGATCAGCCGGTGCGTTACCGCATGGCCTACGTCGCTGCGCCAATGACGGTACAGGACGTGGTCGCCAGTTGGAGTGATAGACCATTCTCCGGTCCCGTCAGCACCATCCGTGGACAGGTGGTCAGTGCAGCAGATGGGAGACCCCTTCCCGATATTTTGATCCTGGCTGGTGGTCTGCGTACATTGACCGATTCGAGTGGTAATTTCTCCCTCTTCTACCTGCCTCCTGGCACGCATAATCTGGTGGCTTACGCTCTGGATGGCATGTTTCAGACCTTCCAACAGGGCGCAACGGTGGTCGCCGATAAGCTGACACCGGTCAAGCTGCAGATGACGCCCGCCTCGCTTGTCAATGTGGTCTTTACCGTCATCCTGCCGCGCAATACCGTCCCGACTGCGCCGATCCGCATTGCCGGCAACCTCTACCAATTGGGCAATACATTCGGCGACCTCTCTGGCGGTCTGAGTACCGTAGCCACACGCATGCCCGTCCTTTCGCCGCTGCCGGATGGACGCTTTACGACCACCCTGGCGCTGCCGGCCGGGGCGGACGTGCGCTATAAATACACCATGGGGGATGGCTTCTGGAACGCCGAGCACCTACAGAGTGGCGAGTTCGTCCTCCGCCAATTGATCGTGCCCCAAGGAAACGCATTGGTCGAGGACCATGTTGAAACCTGGCAGGCAGGCACCTCCGCGCCGATCATTTTCGATGTCACCGTGCCATCCGAGACTCCGACAACAGATGTCATTTCTATCCAGTTCAATCCCTACGGTTGGACCGAACCGATTCCGATGTGGCCGTTGGGCAACAACCGCTGGGTGTATGAGGTCTTCAGTCCTTTGAATATGCTTGGCACGTTCGAATACCGCTATTGCCGTAACGACCAATGCGGCGTCGCTGACGATGTCGCCACGGCGGATGGTCATCATGGCCTGCCGATCTCCACCAGCCTGGCGCCTCAGAATATTCAGGATACGGTGAACGCCTGGACCTGGCTGCCAACTGCATCCAAGCCGGAGCTGGTAGCCCCTGTGGTGACGCCTCGCCCCGCCGGTTTCTGGGCGGGCGTCGAGCTTCAGGCGGATTACCATCCCACCTGGCAGGCGCTCGTGCCACAAGCGTTCCAGAACATCCAAGCGCTCGGCGCGAATTGGGCGGTGATCACGCCAACGTGGCGTTACAGCCGGGTTGCGCCGCTGGTTTTTACCCCGCAGCCGGGCGCCGATCCGCTCTGGGCTGATACCGAAACGACCATTGCCCGCGCCCGCGCCCTCAATCTGAATGCCGCCCTCTTCCCCTCGGCTATATTCCCGACCACATCCAGCGAGTGGTGGGGAAGCGCGCCGCTGGATACGGTTTTTTGGAATAATTGGTTTGCCCGTTATGAGGCTTTTGCTGTTTACTACGCGGATCTGGCAGCAAAGACCGGCGCAGGCTGCCTGATCCTGGGCGGTGACTGGCTGACCCCGGCCTTGCCTGGCGGTAGTCCTTCCACGCCTGGTGACGCGCAGGCGCGCTGGTCTGGCATCCTTGCCCAGGTGCGCGAACATTATCCCGGCGCGCTCTATTGGGCGTTGCCCTATCCTGGCGGGCAGCAAAACCCTCCGGCGTTCATTGCCGAGACGGACGGCATCTACCTGCTTTGGAACGCCTCGTTGAGCAATTCGGCTACCCCCACTGTCGAGGAAATGCAAGCACAAGCCGGCTCACTACTGGATAAGGATATCCAGCCTCTCCAAGCCTCATTGAAAAAGCCGCTCGTTCTGGCCGTCGCTTATCCCTCGATCAACGGCGCGGCGAGCGCCTGTCCGCCGGATGGCGCAGGCGGTTGCTTGCCCTGGATGGCATTCGATCAGCCTTATGCGGATAATCCCAGCTTTAGCGTGGATTTGAAAGCCCAGGTGGAAATTTACCAGGCGTTGCTTGGCGCGCTCAATTCGCGCCCCTGGATCACCGGCTTCGTCAGCCGCGGCTATTACCCTCCGGCGATCCTCAAGGACAAATCCGCCTCGATCCATGGCAAGCCAGCCGCCGATGTTTTATGGTATTGGTATCCGCGCTTGTTGGGGGTGACCCACTGATTGTAGCGCAAGTCGGAGACTTGCGCAGCATATTATTCGGCTCCGCTATGCTGTAATGGTGATGCTCCAGGCCAGCGACCAGTTGCTCGGGCCGTTGCTGCCTTTGGCTTGCACTTGCCAGTAATATGTGCCAGCCAGCAGGTTGGCAGCGGGTGTATACGTGGACGGGGTGATATTAATTATATGTACCGACCAGGGAAGTAAAGGTGTTGTTCTTCGAGATTTGGAGTGTGTAACCAGTGGCGCCGGTCGGATCGTTCCAATCGAAAACCGGTTTCTTGTTGGCGGTGCTCGTGCCATTCCCCGGGCTGCTCAGGGTCGGTGGGGCAATCGCGCTGCGGAAGCTGCGGCTCAGTGACCAGGAGCTATACTGCCCTGAACCATTATATGCGCTGACGCGCCAGTAGAACTTGGTGTTGGCTGCCAGCGGCGCGGCCGGTGTGGTACTCGAATTGGTGATGCCGGCGACGTTCTGGTCGATCACAGGGCTGGAGAAATCAGCATTATCGTCCACCTGGATGCGGTAATGGTCGAAAGCCGGCGCGCCAACCGGCACGGTGGAGTTGTTCCAGTCCAGCAGCGGGGTGTAGTTGGTGGTCAGGAAATTCTCTGCGGGGGCGGCCAGGCTGGGGATGCTCGGTGGATTGGCGGTGTGCAGCGTGCGTGTTGCAGACCAGGCGGATGGGCTATTGTTGCCAGGCAGGTTGTTGTATCTCCTGCATTGATTGCTAGACTGGCCGGGAACAATGGATGATACCCGGGCATTCCCACCAAGGGGCCTATCTGTGCATCAACATTGACCAAATCTCCACTCGTAGTTGAAAATGTACAGCCTGAGATATCCCCAAGCAGGTTGTAACCATTTGAAGAAATGCTACCGCCGCAATCAGGGCGTGAGGTGGCATTATTTTCGGCCAGAATGGTATTCTGTATCTATATGCTTCCATACTGTCTGAAAATTCCTCCGCTGTCAATACTTCCATATTGTAAATACCCCCGCCCAACCCATTTTGGATTATGAAGTGATCCATGAAGACCGTATTTGCGTGGATAACGGTCATCCCAATTCTGATCTGTTCACCATTAATGGTGGAATAGCCGTTCTGGCTGGTAAATGAAGGATCCCAGCCGCCGGATAAGTTAATGCTTTTGTTTGCTATTACCACCGAGTAATCATTGCTAGTGTATGTGCCAACTGCAACTGAAATAGGATCGCCGGCAGCTGCCTTACCAATCGCTGCGGAGATAGTAGCACACGAAGTTGCTGGAGAGGTACAGTTATTTGTATCCTGCCCGGTGGGTGCTACATACCACGATATATTCGTGAGTCTGAAGTTGGTTGCACTCCCTATGCCCGATGCGCTGGCCGTTACCGTTTAGGAACCTGTTTTTTCGTTGGCAGTAAAGGTCGATGTGGTCGCTAGACCGAATGCGTCAGAAGACACTGTCATCGTGTTCGTGCCTGTTTCAGTGAATTTGCCGGTTGCGCCACTTAATGGTGCAGTAAAAGTGACGTTGACCCCATTTGTGCCCGCCGTTCAAATAACAGTTTCCAACCGTTTTAATGATACTGTAATTGCTGCTCACAGTAGGAGAACTGATATATCCAGGAGCTGCGCAATCTTTCCCTGAATTCCCCGCAAAGATAGAATTCGAAATAGAGGCCGTATCGTAGCGACCAATGATCAATCCTCCACTCCTGTTCCCGGTGATAGTGGAATTATTGATCTTAACAACCACAAAATCAGTTATAGGACTCCCGATTTTATCGAGTGTTATACCTGCATTGGCATTCCCGCTGATTGTACAATTATTTATATTTACTATTCCCTTTTTTATTGTAATTCCTCCTTCTGTGCTATCATTTACGACGCAATTGCTGATAGTTATCTCTTGATAGGGTCATAATAATTGTAGATCTCTGTCGCATCCATCCAGAACTTGTCTATTGTTGTTGTGGGTGCTCTTACATAAAGCTTGCTTTTAAGCCGGGTGTATCCTGTTTGGGTCGTGAAAGTCGTATTCCAACCACCGCTGAGCAAAGTAACTCTTTGTGAATCGAAATGCTTGCAAGAACCCCAACCATATGGGACCAGCCGTTCCCTCGCCTTTCGCGGCTCTTGATGGTCAACTTTCCATAAGAATACAAGATGGGAGGAGTTTCGTCAAGTGTTTATTATCACATATATTTCGACACCCTTGACAATCAAAGGAAGTCTTCAGAAAGCCAAACAAAATCGTTACCATCTGGGAGTCGACCGGGTTATAATCTCTGCAATCCCATCGCCAACCGGAGGAACCATGTCCACCAACGATAATCCAAAATCGCAAATCGAAAATCGTAAATCCAAAATCTTCAATCCAAAATCCAAAATCTGGCGCACCTTGCTCTGGACCGTCAGCCTCCTGCTCATCCTCGCCCTGTTACTGACCGCCTACGGCTATAACTGGGTGAAGACCAGCATCCCCAAATCCTTCCCGCAAGTGGATGGGGAGCTCGAGCTTGCCGGCCTCGACGGCCCGGTGGATGTCTACCGTGACAGTATGGGCATCCCCCAGATCTACGCCACCACCCTGCACGATCTGTTCATGGCGCAGGGCTACGTCCATGCCCAGGAGCGCTTCTGGCAGATGGACTTCTGGCGGCACATCGGCGCCGGGCGGCTCTCGGAGATGTTCGGCAAGTCCCAGTTGGAGACCGATACCTTCCTGCGCACCCTGGGTTGGGAGAAGATCGCCGAGCAGGAATATGACCTGTACGATGACGCCTCACGTGCACTCATGGATGCCTACTCTGCCGGTGTCAACGCCTACTTGGTGGATCATTCCGGCGCTGCCCTCAGCCTGGAATATGCCGTGCTGAAATTGCTCAATCCCGGCTATCAGCCGGAACCCTGGACGGCATATAACAGCCTGACTTGGGGCAAGGCCATGGCCTGGGACTTGCGTGGCAACATGGACGAGGAGATCGCCCGCGCCATCTTGCTCAAGACCCTCACCCCTGAACAGGTCGCCCAGCTTTACCCGCCCTATCCCGCCGATCATCCGGTCATCGTGCCGGAACTGGGTGTGAATTTTTCGGTGGATGGCAATCCTTTGAGGTCGGACTACTCTTCGTTGGTGGCTGATGCCTCCTTGTCCAGGCTCGCCGAACAGGTTGCCGCCCTCGACGCCTTGCTCGGCCCGTCTGGGAGCGGCATCGGCTCCAACTCGTGGGCGGTGGCCGGGTCCCGAACCGCCTCCGGTATGCCGCTGCTTGCCAACGATCCGCATCTCGGCATTCAGATGCCCTCCATCTGGTTCCAGATCGGTCTTCACTGCCGTCCGAAATCGAAAGCCTGCCCCGTGGAAGTGGCTGGCTTCTCCTTCGCCGGCGTGCCCGGCGTGATCATCGGCCACAACGAGAAGATCGCCTGGAGCTTCACCAACGTCGGCCCGGATGTGATGGACCTCTATATCGAAAAGGTCAATCCCGATAACCCGGATCAGTACGAGGTCAATGGCAAGTGGGTGGATATGGACGTGCGTAGCGAGAAGATCAACGTCGGCGGCGGCAAGCCGGTGACCATCACCATTCGTTCTACGCGCCACGGCCCGATCATCACCGACACCTATGATCTGGCTAAATTCGGCGATCAGGCCGGTGTGGATGTGCCGCAGCACTACGCCATCGCCCTGCGCTGGACGGCCCTGGAACCGGGGTACGTTTTCCAGGCCATCTGGGGCTTCAACCAGGCTCAGAACTGGGATGATTTCCGAGCTGCGGCGCGGCGTTTCAATGTCCCTGCCCAAAGCCTGCTTTATGCCGACGTGGACGGCCACATCGGCTACTTGATGCCGGGCAGCATCCCCATCCGCGCCACGGGCAACGGCACCCTGCCCGTCCCTGGCTGGACGGATGAATACAAGTGGCACGGCTACATCCCCTTTGAACAACTACCCTACTCCTTTGATCCGCCGCAGGGCTACATCGTCACAGCCAACAACCAGGTGCCGCCGCTCGATTACCCCTACCTGGTCACTTACGATTGGGATTATGGCTTCCGCGCCCAGCGCGTCGTGGACATGATCACGAATACGCCTGGCAAGATCGACCGCGCGTATATCCAGAAGATGCAGGGCGACGATTACGATGCAAATGCTGCAACCTATGTGCCGCTGTTGCAGGCGGCTCTGCTCACGGACATTGATCTGCTCCAGACGCGTGGCCTGCTCTCGGGCTGGGATTACCAGGCGCACATGGATTCTATTCCCGCCGCGTTGTTCGAGGTCTTCTGGAAGAACCTGCTCGCCGATACCTTCAACGATGACTTGCCTGAAGACTATTGGCCCGCAGGCGGTTCCCGCTGGAACGAGGTCATGCGCAGCCTTGCCTCCAAGCCCAATAGCCCCTGGTGGGATGACAAGTCCACGAAGGACAAGGTCGAGACGCGTGACGACATCCTTGCCAAGGCCTTTACTGAAGCCACAGCCGAGATCACAAAATTGCAGGGCGCTGATCCTGCAAAATGGAACTGGGGCGGGCTGCACACCGCCACCTTCAAGAATCAAACGCTGGGCAAATCCGGCATCGGCTTCATCGAGAACCTCTTCAATCGCGGTCCGTTCCCGGTCTCCGGCGGTGAGGCCATCGTCAACGCCACCGGCTGGACCACCACCAAAGGCTACTCCGTGGACTGGCTGCCCTCCATGCGCATGATCGTGGACCTGGGCGATCTATCCAATTCACTCACTGTCCATACCACAGGCGAATCCGGCCATGCCTACCACCCGCACTACATCGACATGGTCGACCTGTGGCGCAATATCCAGTATTACCCGATGTTGTGGAACGAGCAGGCGGTGGTCAGCAACGCGGCGAGTCATTTGGTGTTAGTCCCGTAGTCGTTCGGGTAAGAAGGAACCCGTTTTCTCCGAGAAAACGGGTTCCTTGATGTATGAAACCTTCGTGACACCTTACACAAAAATAGGGGATATAAGTCTCTTGTGTGAAAATCCGAAATCTAAGAGAATAATACGGGTAAGGCTTTTTCGAATCCGCTTTGCAGCAACGCTATCGCTCTTACTTAGGTGAGTGATTGTTGCCCCAATTTTTCAGAGAAATGGAGAAGATCGTATGGCTAGAAAGTTCACACCAACACCGTTGAAACTCCTTTCGCCAGTTCCTTCGGACATCGAGATCGCTCAGGCTGGAACGCTGAAGCCGATCCTTCAGATTGCCGAGGAATTGGGCATCCAGACCGACGAGCTGGAGCTATTTGGACCTTACAAGGCCAAGATCAAGCTCGAAATCCTGGAGAGGATCAAGAATCGACCGGATGGCAAGTACGTGGACGTGACCGCCATTACCCCCACACCGCTCGGCGAAGGCAAGACGACCACAACCGTTGGCGTAAGCCAGGCGCTCGGCGCGCACTTGGGTAAGAACGTGATGACCGTTATCCGCCAGCCTTCGCAAGGTCCGACCTTCGGCATCAAGGGCGGGGCAGCCGGCGGCGGGTACAGCCAGATCATCCCGATGGAGGATTTCAACCTGCACCTCACGGGTGACATCCATGCCATCACTGCCGCACACAACCTGTGTGCAGCCGCCTTGGATGCGCGCGTCTTCCACGAGGCGCAAACCCCGGACGACAACAAGCTGTTCGACGCCCTCTGCCCGCCAGATAAAAAGGGTAACCGCTCGTTCTCCCCATCCATGCTGCGTCGCTTGAAGAAACTGGGCATCAAAAAGACCAACCCGAACGACCTGACGCCGGAAGAGCGAAAACAGTTCGCCCGTCTCGACATTGACCCGGCGAAAGTCTCCTGGCGGCGTGTGATGGATACGAATGACCGCTTCCTGCGCGAGGTTCAGGTTGGCTTGGGCAAGGACGAGGCCGGTTTCGAGCATCGCTCTGGTTTCGACATCACCGTAGCGAGCGAGATCATGGCTATCCTGGCATTGACCACCGACCTGGCCGATATGCGCGAGCGCTTTGGCCGCATGGTTGTAGCTGTGGATAAGAAGGGTGGGGCTGTCACCGCTGAGGACTTGGGCGTAGCTGGGGCGTTGACCGTTCTGATGAAGGACGCGATCAAGCCGAACCTGATGCAGACCCTCGAAGGCACGCCTGCCATCGTCCATGCCGGCCCGTTCGCCAATATTGCCCATGGACAGTCCTCGATCATCGCCGACAAAATCGCCCTCAAACTGGCCGATTACGTCATCACCGAATCCGGCTTCGGCGCCGATATTGGCATGGAAAAGTTCATGGATATCAAGTGCCGCTACTCCGGGCTGATCCCCAACGTAGTGGTGTTGGTCGCCACCGTCCGTGCCCTCAAGATGCACGGAGGCGGGCCTAAAGTCGTGGCCGGTAAGCCCCTCGCAGCCGAATACACCGACGAGAACCTCGATCTGCTCAAGAAGGGTTTACCAAACATGGTGCAGCACATCGAGAACGCCCTCAAGTATGGCGTGAACGTGGTGGTAGCAGTCAACTCATTTGCCAACGATACCAAGGCCGAGGTTGAGTTGGTCCGCGAAGCCGCCGTCAAGTCTGGCGCCATGGACGCGGTTGTTGCCCGTCACTGGATGGAAGGCGGCAAGGGCGCTATCGCGCTGGCTGAAGCTGTGGTCAAGGCTTGCGAGAAGCCCAACAAGTTCAAGTTCCTCTATCCGCTAAACATCCCGGTCAAGGAAAAGATCGAGACCATCGCCCGTGAGATCTATCGCGCCGACGGTGTGGATTACACACCCGAAGCTGAAGCCAAGATCGAGCAATTCACCAAGCTCGGCTTTGGCGATCTCCCATTGTGCATGGCGAAGACGCACCTTTCCTTCACCGATAAAGCAGATATGAAGGGCGCGCCGCGCGGTTTCCGCATCACCATCAGCGATATCCGCGCCAGTGTAGGCGCCGGCTTCCTCTATCCGCTGCTTGGCACGATGCGCACCATGCCGGGCCTTCCCACCCGTCCGGTTTTCTACGACGTTGACCTCGACCTGGCGACCGGCAAAGTATTGGGTTTATTCTAACCCGTACTTGTAAATCCTATAGGGGCGGGGTTACCCCGCCCCTACTTCTTGATTACAATGGGGATATGGAAACCAATTCTGCTGCATTGACCATTTCTTCAGCCCTGACTTTGCTCCACACCGGGGAAATTTCTGTTTCGGAATTAGCCGAGGCTTGCTACTTTCAAATCGAGCATCTCAATCCGAAGCTGAACGCATTCATTTACGTGGATTGTGCCGGGAGACGGGAGACGGGAAAAGATGGCTGCCAACTGCCCGTGCCTATCGCAATCAAGGACTTGTTCGATGTCACCGGCCTGCCAACCACAGCGGGGTCTCCTAGTTTCTTTGGCAAGACGCCAGCCGAAAGCAATGCTTGTGTGGTGGAAAAAATAATAACCGCAGGCGCAACAATTCTTGGTAAGACAAATATGCACGAGATTGCCCTTGGCGTGACCGGCGTCAACCCGCATTATGGCGCTTGCCGAAATCCTTGGGATACAGCACGCATCACCGGCGGTTCATCCTCAGGCAGCGCGGCGGCTTTGGCTGCTGGGATGTGCCTGGGCGCGCTGGGCACGGATACCGGCGGCTCGATCCGCATCCCGGCATCCTTGTGCGGTGTGGTGGGCTTGAAACCCACCTACGGGCGCGTCAGCCTGCGCGGCGTCATCCCCCTTTCATGGAACCTCGACCACGCCGGGCCGATGGCGCGCACCGTGCGAGATGTGGCTTTGCTAATGCAAATCATCGCCGGTTACGATGCGCTCGATCCTGCCTCGGTGGATGTACCTGTCGATGATTATCTGGCACATTTGGATGATGGCGTCACGGGCTTACGGGTCGCATTGGCTGGAGGTGTGTACTTTAATGAAACAGACGTTGAGGTGGGGGATGCAGTTCAGGATTCGGCAAACGTGTTCGTATCGCTCGGCGCGCAGGTAGAAGAGGTCGAGATATCCTGGGCAAGGCAGGCTGCGCTTGCCAATGGCGTGATGGTGCAAGCTGACGCAGCCGCTTTCCACCGTGAACGCCTCGCGGAGCACCCCGATTGGTTTGGCGTAGATGTGCGCCAACGGTTGCAAAATGGCGCGGCTTGCACCTCCACCGAATATGCGTTAGCGCGGCGTACACAGTCCGAAATGCGTCGCAAATTCGAGAATCTCTTCGCAGATTTCGATATTTTGCTGACACCCACCACTCCCATCCCCGCGCCGCTCATCGAAGGGACGGATGCCATCGAACAGGCCCGTCGCTTGACGCGTTTCACTGCGCCTTTCAACCTGACCGGCTTGCCTGCCCTCTCCCTGCCGTGCGGGTTCACCTCCGCAGGCCTGCCGATCGGTTTGCAGATCATCTCCCGTCCCTGGGCTGAGGCGCAGGTGCTGCGCGCCGGTAATGCTTATGAACTGGCAACCGAATGGCGTTTGCGGGAACCCCGGTTATGAGAATTTATTATTCTTCTCTCCTGGCCTTCCTGCTGATCGTTCTGGCCTCGGTCGCTTTTAGTCTTTTGGACTATTCCTGGCAGGGTTGGAAGCCTGCCTCCTGCTTGACCATTGGCTGTTTCTGCGAGGCGCAGCGCGCAGGCATAGTGCGCCAGCCGGTCAATGCCTATTCCAACCTGGCTTTCGTGCTTGTTGGCTTGCTTATTCTACGCGCCGCATGGCTAGAATCGTCTGCCGAACCCATTAACCCCATGCGGAAATCGCGTTTCTATCCGCTGGTCTATGCCACAGCGGTGATGCTTATCGGTCTCGGTTCGCTGTTCTTCCATGCCTCGCTGACTTTCGTCGGCCAGTGGTTCGACGTGATGGGCATGTACATGCAGATCACCTTTGTCCTACTCTATTCCCTAGCGCGCTGGCGCGGTCTTTCTGGAAGGGGCTTCGCGCTGGCTTATTTGTCCTTCAGCATTCTGCTTGGCGTAGGACTGGTGATGGTGCCGCAATTCCGTCGTGAGATCTTTGCCGCGCTGGTGCTGGCAGGGCTGACATGTGAGTTCGTTTATCTGTTCCAACGCCGGCCGACTATTCGAAAAGGTTATCTTTGGGCGGCTCTGGCCTCATTTGGAATCGCTTACTTCATCTGGTATCTGGACAATTCAGGCATTTGGTGTTCGCCCTTATCCTGGCTGCAAGGTCATGCCCTTTGGCATATCCTCTCTGCTATAGCGGCTGGGCTGATTTACTTGTATTACCGTTCTGAAATGACCTCTGGCTAAAGCGTTAGAACAAGAACGGGATGAACATTTTTGTCGTCTTCATGTAATCGGCATACTGACCCCCAAATTTAACCAGACACTCGTTTTCGTCGGCGCGAGCGGTGGCATAGATGAATGCCGTGGCGACAACGGTGATGCAACCATCCAATAGGGATGGGGATTTGAAGAAGATGCCCCAAGCCAGGTAGAGGAGGGAGGTATAGAGTGGGTGACGGATAAAGTGATAGATCCCATTGGTGACGAGTTGTGTGGTTGCCTCAAACGAACCTTTTGGTTTACCGGCTGAACGCAACAATAAGACGCCATAAACCACAGGGGGAATAGAGCTGATGAGCAGTATCCAGGATAAGATCTGATGCCAGTTAAGCGGATCGGCAAACCAGCCGCGCAGGTTGAGCAAGAATAACCCCAGGATCGCCTCGAAGACGAAGAAACGGTGGAATCCATGCGAACGCGGCTGGCGCAGGGATTGCCAGGAGAGCCATAGGATCAAAATAGTGCCTATTCCAAATGTGATCCAGCCGTACATGGGAAAACCTCCTATCTTTATCGCATCTGCGTGTAGCCAATCGCCTCGTAAGAGATGATCCAGCCTACCATGCCTGCATTAGGATGGAAAGCAATTTAGCGCGCTCCGGTAAACTATCCGTCAGAATATATTCACGTTCGGAATGATAGCCTTCGCCGATCGCGCCCAAGCCATCCAGAAGGGGAATGCCTAACGGTGCAATAAAATTTGCGTCCGATGCCCCGCCGGTACCACTTGCATGGAGCTGAATGCCGGCTTGCATGGCGATTTCCTTCGCTTTCTCAAATGTTGCCCTCATTATTTCGTCGAATGGCATGGGTGGGCGGTTCAGCTCACCGGTCACTTCGATGGTTGTGCCTTCGATAATTGGCTTTAAAGAATGGAGACAATCAATGATGCGTTCGGCCTCGCCGGGTTGCATCACGCGCAAATCTATCTCGGCGACAGCCTCATCTGGGACAACATTCGTCGCGATGCCGCCTCGGATCACACCGACGTTGAGCGTGGTGCCTTTTTCATAGTCGGTCAATTGTTGGATGGCTATCACTTGGTGGGCCATCTCTTCGATTGCATTCCGACCTTTGTCATGGTCGCCGCCAGCGTGGGCAGCGCGTCCCTTGACCTTGATCGTGAAATCGCCAACGCCCTTGCGCCAAGTTTTAACTGCTCCATTTGGCAGACCGGATTCGAGAACCAGCACAAGCGCAGATTCTTTTGCCAGAGTTTCGATAAGCACTCGTGAATCATAGCTGCCAACCTCCTCATCGGAGGTGAATAAAGCGGTTATCGGGCGCGCCGGCAGGTTGCCCGCCTCGTTCAATGCGGTGATAGCGGTTAGCGCGATGACGATACCCCCTTTCATGTCCAGGACGCCCGGACCGTAGATTTTGTCATCTTTCTGGTAAAAGGGCATCTTTCCGAGCGTTCCGATGGGGAAAACAGTGTCCATGTGGCATAGAATCAGGATGCCATCCTTGCCTCTAGTTCTTCTCCCAAGAATGGCAGGACGAAGAAAGCGCGCCTCGATGATGTCACCAGTTCCGGTTCGTGGATGGATGACAACCTGCGCGCCTAATCGCCGGCACTCTTCAGCGACTATCCCTCCGAGTCGGTCTACTACGCTTTTATCGTGGGAGGGGGATTCCGTCTCGACCAGGCGTTGGAGCAAGGCGATCATGCCGGTTTGCCGGTCGACAAAGTCATTCATAGGATATAAGGCAGCGCTAAACAAAACACCGCGGCAAAGGTGCAATAGATGGCGAAGGGATAGACCGAATGGCGTGTCAGATAACCGAGCAGCCATTTGATCACGAACCACCCGACGACTGCGGCGGTGACGAAGCCAACGATCATGGGGGTCAGAAAGCCGGTCAAATCAGGCTTTTGCAGCACCTGGAACAATTCGTAGCCTCCGGCAATTATCATTATTGGGATGGACATAAGGAACGAAAAGCGCGCCGCTGACCGGCGGTGAAAACCGCGCAACATCCCGCTGCTGATGGTTGTCGCGCTGCGCGATGCCCCGGGAAAGACCGCCAGGATCTGGAATAACCCAATGATGACTGCGTCGGAGTTAGTGATAGTGCGCAAGCGACGCGAACGTTTGCTCAACCACTCTGCCATAAACAGCAGAACCGCGGCTGTAAAAAGTCGAATGGCAGCTTCGAGCAATGGCTGTTGGAACAATTCTTTCACCTGGTCTTGCAAGAAATAACCAGCCAGCAGTGCTGGTATGGTGGCTATAATGACGCACCAACCGATTTTTGCGTTTCCGGCTGCTCTTTTCCTGCGCTTATACTCCTCGTTGGTTTCTTTTTCTGGATCGTCTGGCTTGCGATAACTCTTGCGGGAAAACATGGCGCGTAGAATTTCCCATATATCTTTCCAAAAGTAAACGATCAAAGAGATCAATGTGCCGAGTTGGACGATGACCAGGAATGCAAAGGTGGCATCATCCGATTGGATGCCGAGCAGGTACTGCCCAATCAACAGATGGGCAGTGGACGAGACCGGGATGAATTCGGCCAGGCCCTGGATGATGCCAAGTAAAAACGAGGTGAGTAAATTCATGAGGTTCTTCTCCGTTTATTTATTTTGGTTCTCTTTCTGCATTGCCGCGCCATTGTCTCTGCCAATCAGGTACTTGTGCTTCGAATGTGCCCGCGATGATCGCGGCGCGAATGTTGCCCATCAGGCGGATTAGCGCGTGCAGGTTGTGTATCGAAAGCAAGGTTCCGGCTAGTAGTTCCTTTGCGGAAATGAGATGGCGCAGGTAGGCGCGGGTAAATTTCCAGCAAGTATAACACGTACAAGTTGCATCAATGGGACGGGGATCGTGCGAAAAGGTGGCATTCATCAAGTTCAGGCGTCCTTCTGGTGAGAAGGCGGCGTGATGACGCGCCAAGCGCGTTGGCAGAACACAGTCGAAGATATCCACGCCGCGACGGACACCTTCTATCAGGTCTTCGGGCGTACCGACACCCATCAAGTAACGTGGCTTGTCTTCGGGAAGAATGCCACCGAGCAAGTCGAGCGTGGCGTACATCTCAGCTTTGCTCTCTCCGACTGAGAGCCCACCGATGGCAATGCCCGGGAAGGGCAGAGATGAGATAAATTTAGCCGAAGCAGTTCGCAAGTCTGGCTCGACGCCGCCTTGAACGATGCCGAAGAGCGCCTGGTCGGTGCGCGTCTTGGAGGCCAGGCAGCGTTCCGCCCAGCGGTGTGTCCGTTCCATTGCTTTGGGGATGTACGCGCGATCGTTCGGGTTCGCACACTCATCGAAAGCCATGATGATGTCCGCGCCGAGATTTTCTTGGATGGCGATGGATTTTTCGGGCGTGAAATAGTGCATCGAGCCATCCACGTGCGATTTAAAGGTGACGCCATCTTTCTCCACCTTGCGAGCTTGGGCGAGGGAGAAGACCTGGAAGCCGCCTGAATCAGTCAAAATGGGGTGTGGCCACTGCATGAATTGGTGCAATCCGCCCATTTCGCGGACGAGTTCATCACCTGGACGAAGGTACAGGTGGTAGGTGTTGGCGAGGACGAGGGTCGCTCCCAACTCCTCGACTTGGGCTGGGGTGAGCACCTTGACCGTCGCCTGCGTCCCAACCGGCGCAAAGACCGGGGTAGCAAGCTCGCCATGCGGAGTGCTGAATGCACCGGCACGGGCGCGTCCTTGGCTGGCGAGGATTTTATACTCGAACATGGGCCGATTATACCGGAACGTCATTGAAAAACCTTCTTGAATCTGACACCCCCCGCCTTTGTAAGTGATAAAATTACATCACTTGATGGTAACTTCGCTCATCGATCTAAAATCGTAAATCGTAAATTGTAAATTGCCATGCTTCCCGATTTCCGCGTCCGCCAACGCGATTACCTGCTCGAAATCGCCCGTGCCATCACCCAGGAACTCGACCTGGATAAGCTCCTGGCGCGCATCTTGCGTATTTCCATCGAGATGCTCGCCGGTCAGGCTGGCTTGATTGCGCTCAAGGAAAGCTCCGGCTGGCGTGTGGCCGCCGCGCAAGGCATCCCGCCGGCTTTCCTGCGATATCTTGAGCCTCTCCTTGCTGAGGAAAAGGTGCGGGATCTGAACGTTACCGAGCTTAATCGCATGTTGAAGGAACTGGCATACACCGCCAGTATGGGATTGCTTAACGGCGTTGGCTTGCCCCTTGTCACGCATGGCGAGGTTATCGGCGTTACTTTCATCTTCCGCAGTTACGCCGATTTCTTTTCTCCAAACGATAAATTGCTCCTGCAGAGCTTTGCCGACCAGGCGGCTATCGCGGTCTTCAACGCCCAGCTTTACACTCAAGTCAGCTACGAAAAGCAACGCCTGGATGCATTGCTCGATTCTGCTGCGGACGGAATCCTCATTTTGACGGCTAATCGAACGATCGAGCGCGTCAACGCTGCTGCGGAGCGTATGTTAGGTCTCTCGCGCGACAAGCTACTCGGTCGCTTACACGGCGAAATCATCCGTTGGGCGCGCCGGCCCGAAGGCCTGACGCTCGAGGACGCTGAATCCGGTGGCTGGCCGCTGACCCCAAATGCATACCTGTACGTCGAGGGCGATCTGCAGCGACCTGAGCCACCCTCATTACCAGTGGGTATCACATACGCCCCCCTGTTAAGCCGCGAAGGCTTATTAAGTAACATCATCGTCACGGTGCGCGATATCACCAAGTTTCGCACAGCCGAAGAGATCAAAAACACTTTCGTTTCCATTGTCAGCCATGAGTTAAAGACGCCTGTAGCCCTAATTAAAGGCTATGTCAGCACCTTGCGTCGCGAGGACGCAACCTGGGAACGTGCCGTTGTGCAAGATAGTTTGAAGGTTATCGAAGAAGAAGCTGACCATCTCACGGTGATGATAGAAGACCTGCTGGATGCCTCACGCCTTCAGGCTGGAGGCCTCAAGCCTAACCTGTCGGATATATCCTTGGCTGACCTCGCACAACGATTGGCCGAGCGATTTCAAACCCAAACCGACAAACACAAATTCGTGGTGGATTTTCCTGCGAAGTTCCCGGTTATCCTGGCAGATGAGAAGCGCATCGAGCAGGTGCTATCGAACCTGATCTCCAATGCGATCAAGTATGCCCCAGGTGGAGAGATTCGCATCAGTGGGCAAGCCCGGCCTGAGCAGGTGATCGTCACTGTCAGCGATGAGGGCGCAGGGATCGAACCGGCTGATATTCCCTTTATCTTTGATCGGTTCTACCGAGCTGAAAAGGCGGTCAAGAAAACCAAAGGGGCCGGCTTGGGACTCTACCTAGCACGCGCCATTGTCGAGGCGCACGGCGGACGCATCTGGGTGGACCCGAAACCGAATTCCGGCGCGCGAATATGTTTCTCCCTGCCGCGTCAGCCATTACGATAATGGGGTAAAATAGCCACTTGTGTTGACCCTATTCTAAAATCGAAAATCGCAAATCGGAAATCGGAAATCGGATATCGGAAATCGGAAATCCTTATGCCCCCTCAAAGAACACAAATCGCATGTCCACGCTGCCGACAGCCGATCCAGGCACAGGTCGAGCAACTTTTCGATGTCACCGCCGATCCAGGTGCAAAACAACGCCTTCTCGGTGGAGTGTCCAACTTTGCCAACTGTCCGCATTGCAGATATTCCGGGCCGCTGGCGACACCCATTGTTTACCATGATGCGGATAAGGAGCTGCTGCTGACCTTCTTCCCCGGCGAACTGAACGTGCCGGTCAACGATCAGGAGAAGCTCATCGGTCCTCTCATCAACCAGGCTGTCAATAAGCTGCCACCCGAAAAGCGGAAAGCCTACTTGCTGCGCCCGCAGAGCTTCCTCACTTACCAGAGCCTAATCGAGCGCATCCTCGGTGCGGACGGGATCACTCCTGAAATGGTCAAGGCGCAGCAGCAGCGCGTTACCCTGGTCGAACGATTGCTGGCTGCCTCCAGCCCGGAGACGCGCAGCCAGATCATCCAGCAGGAAGCCAAGCTGTTGGATGGCGAGTTCTTTGCGTTGTTCAATCGCCTGATGGAGGCGGCAACTGCCAGCGGTCAGGAACAGGTTGCCCAGCAGATGACCGCTTTGCAGCAGCAGCTTATGAGCGAGAGCGACTTTGGCAAGCAAATGCAGAGCCAGGTCAACGAGATCCAAGAGGCTGTGAAGACGCTACAAGCCGCTGGTAAGAAGCTCACTCGCGAGAAACTGCTGGAGATCCTAATCGATGCACCCACCGATGCACGTCTCGGCGCGTTGGTCAGCATGACCCGACCCGGCCTGGATTATCTCTTCTTCCAGTCACTCTCCGAACGTATCGAGACCAAGAGTGGCGAGGAGCGCAAGAAGCTCGAAGATTTGCGAGCCAAGCTGCTCGAGATTACCAGCCAGATTGATAGGAGAATGGAAGAGGAATACAAACAAGCTGGGGAGCTGCTCAATGCCTTGCTCGCTGCGCCGGATATCGAAAAGGCTATGCTGGAGCGGGTAAACGAGGTCAGTGAGATCTTTGTCCAAGTGCTTGAGCGTGCCATACAGGAAGCCAGCCAAAAGAAGGACGAAGTTCAACAAAGGAAGCTTGAACAGATTGTCGCCGTGTTACAAAAGATCTCTGCGCCACCCAAGGAATATGAGTTGCTGGAACACCTGCTAGAGGCCAGCGACGAGAAAGCCCTGAATAAAATGCTGGAGGAACGCGCCTCTGAAATCACCCCTGAGTTTTCATCATTTGTCGCCAATGTCTTGGCACAGAGCGAGGGACGCGCGGGGGAGAAACCATCCAAAGAAGAAGCAGAAACTTTCAGGAGATTAGAGATTATCTACAAGACAGTGCTGAAATTCTCGATGAGAAAGAGCATGGGATAAATAAAAAGAAAAGACGCCTCGAGAGGCGTCTTTTTGGATGCATTTATACCATTGGCGGATTATCCAGCCTCAACCCATGCCCACGCACGGTAACGATATAGGTATGTTCCGCGTCCAGCTCGGCCAACCGGTCGCGCAGACGACGGACGAGGGCATCCAATGCTTGATCCGAGACGCCAACTGCTTGTTCGTCGCCCCACGCCGAGGCAATTATCTCCTGGCGTTCAACAACTTGTCCCTGGTTTTCGTATAAAACCTGTAGAACGTGGAATTGCATTGCGGAAAGGGGTGGCTCAACCTGCTGCTGGTTAACCCACACCCGTCTAGCGCGCAGATCGAGGCGTAAGCGTCCGGGTCGCTCGGCGGATTCGGTCAGAGGCATGGTCGCGTCTGAGGTCACGAAAACAAATAGCCCTACCAGGGCGATTTGTATCATGTCCCCATCTTGTAGTGTCATTGGAATGGAAACGGGATTCCCATTACAATGAGTACCGTTCTTGCTCCCCATATCCTCCAGAATTACCCCTTCGGGTGTAGGGGTAAGACGCGCATGGAAATGCGAGACTTGTCGGTCCGGGATGACCACCTCACAAGTAGAATCGCGCCCAATCACAAGCGGCTTATTGAGAACCCAGCGTAGCCCTTTGAGTAAGCCGGCTTGTCCGATGAGGAGAGGGTATTCTTCCAAGTTGCCTGCCATATTACAAGTGGGGGCAAGTCTATAGACTTACCTTCTGCGAATTATACAACAGGAAGCGAAAAGCCGCTTATAATAGGGCAAAGTATCGCCTAATATGAACGTGCGGCAAACTCACGCCGAGACCAGCCGCCGGCACACTTCGCTAAACCACCTTAAGTCATCTACCTGGAGTTGGGATGCCTGTTCCATTGAATACCGGGGAGGTTTTGCGCGGCCGTTACCGCATCCGTGAACGCATCGGTCAAGGAGGTATGGGCAGTATCTACCTCGCCGAAGACCTTCGCCTCGAAGGTCGCCGTTGTGCGCTCAAGGAAGTGGAGCATGACCGCACAGCCTCTGCCACGATTCTGAAAGAGGCGCGCCAGCAATTCCTGCGCGAGGCCACCATTTTGGCGTGCCTGGATCACCCCAACCTACCCAAGGTATCGGATTACTTCTCAATAGAAACGCGCGACTACCTGGTGATGGATTACGTACCAGGCAAAGACTTACGTGCCTTAATGATGGAAGCCCGCCAGCAGAATAACTTTTTGCCGGAATTGTTAGTTCTTGGTTGGGCTAACCAACTTGCAGATGCTCTGGCGTATCTACATAAGCAAGACCCGCCATTGGTGCATCGCGACATCAAGCCTTCCAACCTTAAGATCACGCCAGAAGGACTGCTCAAGCTGGTGGACTTCGGCTTGGTCAAGGCGCTAGCTCCAGACGAAATGACCGTCACCGTAATCCAGGGGCGCGGGACGGCACTCTACACACCGCTGGAACAGTACGGAGGCGATGGTCTGCATACAGACGTTCGCAGTGATATCTACGCCTTCGGCGCGACCCTCTATCATTTGTTGACCAACCAGTCTCCTGCCGATGCACGCCAGCGCTTCCTGCACCCAGAAAGCTTAGCGAATCCACGTACACTCAACTCAGCGATTAACCCGCGCACCGAACGCGCCATCCTTTGGGCGATGGAACTGCACCCTGATGAGCGCCCGGCAAGTATTGAGCTGTTCCGTGACTTTTTGATTGGGAATCGGGATATTCCGACGCGGCTACAGGCATCACCTCAGCCTACAGAAACCCTTCGCTTCATGGTTGACCAAAGTCCTGAGCGTATCCTTCTTTGGGCTTTAGCTGGGTTATTGCTTGTCAGTTTGATAGCTTCTCTGGCGCGCTAGAACATTACTTCTTGGGGCTGGCAGTCTTGAGCCATATCCAGCCGCAGGCGCAGCCGAATATAACGCCGAGACTTACAACTCCAATTATTCCCCAAGAACCCGAAGTTTCGATCCAGTCAGTGCTGCCGGGCAAGCTGAGCGCCAAGTAATTGTATGCCAGCAGGCCTCCCATGGCAGCGCAAAAAGCTAAACGCAATCCCCAACGGGTGGAAAAGAACTTGCCTCCCAGCCAAAGCGCTATATATGACACCCCTGCCAGGAATATAACCATGGCCAGCCAGGTGCCAAAACCTGGTAAACCATCGGAAGAGGACGGTACACTGGTTCCAAAGGCCTCTGGGGTGACTGTCGGCGTGGGGGTTGGCGCCTCGATAATAGCGGTCGGTGCGACGACTGTCACGCTGGCGCCTTCGCTGGTAATATCCAGTTGCAGCACTACGGAGGTGGTCGCTTCGTCGCTCATTGCCCGGATCTCAAGCAGACCCGCCCGGCTAATGCTGAAAGATGCGCGCGCCACGCCTGCGCTGGTAGTCGCATCCAATTGCTGAACAACTCCACCCTCGCCGCTCTGGAGCAGCATGAATTGAACGCCTGTACCATCAGGAACCGGATGTTGGTTGTGATCCATAATGATGCCAGTCCGCACCGTAACAGTATCGCCAACACGGAAAAAAGGAGTGGCTGTCGCATCAGGTGTGCTGGTGACAAGGGCGGTGGGGGTTGGTCCAGATGGAAAGTCCATGTATAGTTGGATGACCTGGCCTGGGTCTGGAGCGGTGGCGGAGAGCAGGTCGTAGCCGATACCCGGCACCGACACCGGCAATGTGCCAGTTGGCGTCAATTCCTGAAAAAGAAGTCGCGCTGCCACTTCCACGAATGGAGCCGATTTACTGTAGAGACCATAATAAGCAGTCACTTTCGAGATGTCGGTTGCATCCAGGTAGTAAGGGGCATTGAAGGCAAAAACGATGACGCGCTTATTGCTTAGGAGGTCCTGGCGCTCGGAAAGGAAGCGGCGCAAAGCCACGGCTTGAGACTGGGATGCGTCGGCCTCCAGCATATTGATGACTACCCAATTAGCTTTCTCAAGGTCGTTGACGAGTGTGGGATTGCTGCTATTTCCTTCCAGGAGCGAGGCCATGTCATTGAAGGTAAAAGACGAAAGGTGGGTGCTGTTAACTTGCCCACCAGCTTGCGGTCCATAAAGACGCAGGATGACGTTCTCCAAGGCATCCGCTGCCAGTTCTGCTTCTTCCGGGCAGGTACTGCATTGTTGGGCAGGGCGGGTGTCGGTTAAGAACAGGATGTAATCCTGAAGGCTGGGTGGCGAAGGCAAGACGGAACCAAAATCTTTTTGGTCCGGGTCAATCAACGTTGCTGACTGGCGCGCTGTATCGAATGTGACTGCATGGGAGGCGGACAGTACGTCCAAGCCTTCAGCACTCGGCGTGACGTTGGACAGTTCGAAAACCTCATAGGTGCGGAACTTGGCTACCAGGATGCGCATGACGGCATCATCCACCCGCTGTGCAAAGGCAGCATCTTCCCGGTATTTCTGTGTAAAAAAATCCAGGATTTTCAGAACGATCGAATAGTTATCTGCCGTATCGCTGGAAGTGATATTTCCCAAATAAAGCAGATCGTTGCCGGCCAGCAAGGCGTCACGCGCCACGAGCCGAGCTGAGAAGGATTGTCCACCAGGGTCGTAGAAGCGGCGGACGGCCTGACTACCCAGGTCGTCGCTGACCATCAGGCCTTCGTTGGCGCGCCATGAAGTAAAGGCTGGGAGGGAGAGGATTTGCGCGAGTGCCTGTGAATCGAAGCTGACCGGGCGCGTGGTGGCACGGATGTTGCCTTGGAAGCCTTGGTAACGGATGGGCGAGACCAGCAATCCGTCGATCGTACTTTTTGCATCCGGCGCGTTGCCGGTTACATCGAAGAATGGCGCCAGCTCGATCTGTTTCAATTGTTCGAGACCCTTGCGGATCGTTGCCACTTCTTGTCCTGGGGGGCGATCTGAACTGCCTCGGCCGGGGAAGTGCTTCGCGATGACTAACAATCGCCCCTTACTTCCATTGTGCAAGCCGGTGATATACGCCTTGCCCATCTCGCCGACCCAGTAGGGGTCGCCTCCAAAAGCGCGTGCTCCCAGACTTCCTCCTGCCAGGGCGGAAGATGATTCCAAAACATCCAGCGAAGGGCCTAGATACATGTTGAAGCCGAGTGCTGAAAGTTCCTCCCCGGCTACGTTGCCCACCTGCTCAGCCAGAGCAGGCTGCCATGTTGCGCCGAGGGCCATCAGATCGGGCAGCGGTGTCAGGCCATGCAAGATTTGGTCGTTGGGGTAACCATCCCCTTCTTGTGAGATGGTGATAAAAAGTGGTATGTAAGTGTTTGTTGTTTGGTCGCTGGCTGCCGACGAGGTTTGCCATTCGATGTTTTGCATCTGTGAGATCAGACGATAGGCTTCGCTGATTGTGTTTGGGAAGGCGACGAAGTTGTCATTCGCGGCAAGCAGCGTAACTCCGCCAATATGGTATTGAGCGATCAAGTCATAGATTTGCGATTGCTCGCCTGCTTCAGAACCGGTAAAGTTGACCAGGAACAACTGTCCCACTTTCTCTTCAGGCGTCAGTTTATCGAGCAGCGCGCTGGCGCGCTCCACCGGCTGGTTGATCTGCCGGGGTGCAGAGGCGTTTGCCACAAGCGGCGATAGCATCGCCAGCAGCAATGCAGCCAGTAAAAAAGCTGATAAGAGACGCCAACCTTTCATTTAGCTCCCGCCAATTGTTGCCTTGATAATCAGTTTGTATCCTTCCTTCTCGAAGGCGGCGGCTACCCGATTCTGTAGCTCTTTCCCCGGCGTCAAAGCGACCATGTAACCGCCGCGTCCGCCACCAGTGACTTTTGCACCCAAGGCGCAATTTTCGAGAGCCACTTTGCAAAGGAAATCCAGAATTTCGTGGGACATTTCCATATCTACAAGGAGTTTGTGATTGGTTGTCATAATCGCCCCAGCAGATTTCAGGTCGCCGGCGAGGAGCGCTTTTTTCAAATCATGCCCTTGTAAGGTAATGGTACTCATGCGAGAGGCGTAGAGGTCTGGATTTTCCTTCTTTTGCCGCTCGGTAAATTCATCTAATGCTGCTGTGTTGGCGGTGATACCGCTGTTGGCCAGTACGATTTCGAAAGGCTTTGGGGTCGGAATCCTTTCAAAGTGTTGTTCTTTGTTCTTCAGGTAGAACAGCAAAAGCCCGCCATAGGTCGAGGCAGTATTATCCACGCCGCTTGCGATCCCGTGATATGGGAATTCACCTTGCCAAGCTACGCGATTGATCTCCTCGATCGAATATCCCAGCTTGAATTCTTCGTTCAGCGCCCGTGCCAGCGAAACGCAACTGGCCGCGCTGGCGCCAACGCCGCTGCCGGCCAGTAATGTTCCGCCAACGGTGATCTTGATTGGATTCTTCTCAACGTCAATCTTCATGACCTCGAGAATCCGGTTAATCGATTGCACCTGCTGTTCCTTTTTCTTTTCCTTGTAACCTGGAACCTCGATGCGGTTGTCTTCCAAGGTCCAGCCTTTACCCGTCGCTAAACGTTCGACAGTTGTTTCCGTTTCAAAGGAAATTGCTGAGACGATAGCTGGTACCTCATCCAAAACGAATTGATCCCCGATCAAGATCGTCTTTCCAAAACCTGTGCCTTTAGCCATTCGATTCTCCTTGAAGAATTTTTTCCATTTCATCGATCAGTTTTTCTTCCTTGCCGATGGCCACGGTCGTTGCCGCTGTCAAACTGTGGCAGGCATCGGAAAAGCCTCCCAGGCGATTGGTTGCCTCGGGGAGCAAGACATTAAGTCCCATTGTTCTCTTCGCCCGGATTTCTCCTTCTATAAACGGAGAAACCCGCATGGAAATTTTCACTTCGTTGAATTTGATCGCGCCGAACCCTGGAATTTCATCTGGGATGATTTGAAATCCGGCAAGATATTTTTTTGGATCAATCATTTTCGTTTCACGGATGGCATCGCAGAAAGCGCCGATCATTTTTACGCCCATCGGAAAAAAACGGTTTTCAACGTGGAACCATTGGATATGAGGCGCTTGTCGCCAGCCGCCTGATTGAAGCCTGGCGCTCTCAGCCTCGAAGATTTTCGTCCTGGTGGCTTTTAATTCATCCACCACCCGGTTTGATTCTGCAGAAACTCCCTCAAGGCAAGTCTTGATGCCCATATCTGGGCCATGATGGTAATAGCCCACTCCTCCTAAAAGGTCGAGATAGTCGCCAAATTCAATGCAAGGGATCATACTATTCTGCATCTTGATAAAATATTGCTCACCATTTTTGACAGGTCGGATCTCCATCTGTCCCTGTTGGACGGCCTCCAGGGCGACAGCGCGATTTTGGCTCACCAGCTTGCCATCCACGAAGAAGCCATCGCCTACCGCGCCGATCGCTGCAATTTGAGCCAGGTCGTGGTTGGCCGGGTTCATGGCGATCGCAAACAGATAGCAAGTTGTTGAACCAGAAATGTCGCGATCGCCTTTCAACCCAAAAAGGTCAGGATCAAGATTAATGACTCTTGGATCGGTCGAGGCTTCAGCGACATGGTGATCGAGGATCAGGGTCAAGTTCCTGCTCTGATTCAAATCGGAAAGTAGTGGAGCGATCCGTCCTGCGAAATCGGCAAAGACAATGATGTGGCCCTTTTGTTCGAAAACCTTTCTTAACACAGCGGGGTAAGGCTTTTCCAGACAGAAGCGCTGGATCTTTAGTCCTTCCCTTTCAAAGGTGCGTGTAAGAATAGCGCCTGAAGTCAGCCCATCCGAATCGTTATGGTGAAAAATCTGAACGGCTTTTTCGGGCCATCGCCTGACTTCCCCAATTGCATATTCCATCGCGTTGGTTAATGCATTCAACGTTGTTCTCCTTTTTCAGGTTAAGCGTCAAAGAATGATAACATAATCGCGACAGAAATCAAGACAGAGGTATACTTGCCCCTCAGCCCTTAGTACTGAATGTAATCCAATTTCTTCGGAATAGACACCCTATATGACCGGCATCGAAAAATTGAGCACCGTAAGCGGTTTTTTGTTGGATATGGATGGCACTTTTTATTTAAGCGATCGCCTACTTGATGGTGCGTTGCGCTTTATTGACCTTTTACGTATGCAAGGGAAAGAGTTCCTTTTCCTCACAAATAATTCCTCCAAGCATCGTCGACAGTATGCAGAAAAGATCAGCCGGCTTGGACTTCCATTGGATGAAGAATCGGTGCTGACCTCGGGAGAGGCAACTGCGCTCTATTTACTTGAACAGAATGCTGGTGCAAGGGTTTTCTTGGTCGGGACTCCGTTTCTTGAAGGAGAATTCCAGCAGTATGGTTTTCGCCTCGTTGAAGAGAAGCCGCAATTCCTTGTATTGGGATTCGATACCACTCTTACCTATCAGAAGTTGTGGAAGCTTTGCGATTTCGTGCGCGCAGGCATTCCTTATATCGCCACTCACCCGGATTTCAACTGCCCCACCGAAACAGGGTGGATGCCGGATATCGGCGCAATGATCGCCTTCGTCAAAGCGGCAACGGGCAGGGAGCCAGATCTTGTGGTGGGTAAGCCCAATCGTCTCATCGTGGAGGCTGCGGCCGTAAAGATGAAACTTCCGGTCAATCAGTTGGCGATGATCGGCGACCGGCTATATACGGATATTGCACTGGGTCAAACTAGCGGTATTACAACAGTTTTGGTTTTGAGTGGAGAGACAAAAATCGAGGACCTGAAAGATTCCCCTTTTCAACCGGATTATACATTCCAGAATCTGGCCGGCGTGGCAGATTGGTTGGAAAAAAACTGTTAGCAGATTACTTCAAAATTTTCTATTCCGAAGGGCTTACCTTCCCCTCCCCAATAGACGCAAGGCAAGCACGGGATCATCAGTGATGATCCCGTCCACCTTGTAGCTTATCATACGCTGTAGGTCGGTTTCGGAGTTGACCGTCCATACATTGACGAGTTTCCCGCTGGCGTGGACACGCTTGACCAAGTCATCACTCGTATCCAAACGTAATGGGTGCAATGCCTGGTAAACTTTGTTGCGGAAGCCAAGGGTGCGTCCCGCCCAGCCCATCCATCCTCTCATTGTCAAAAGGCCGCGTGGGGTTTTGGGGAGCAGACGCGCGCTGCGCGCCAAATTGTGTGGAAAAAAGGAGGAAAAAAGAATGCGCTCTTCCAGTCCATGCCTTTTAACCACTTCCACAACTTTCGGTACCAGCGCGTCCAGTGGAGTGGCATAGTTCTTCAACTCTACGTTGATGAAAGTTTTCTTGCCTACTGTCTCGAAGACCTCATCCAAGGTGGGGATTTTCTCACCGCGGAACTTCTCGGAGAACCTCACCCCAGCATCTAACTCTCGCAAGGCGGCAAGTGGAAGTTTGGAAACATCACCGGAGCCATCCGTGGTACGATCTACGACGTGGTCATGGAAAACGATCACGTGATTATCTGCCGTGAGCTTGGCATCCAACTCGACGCCATCCGCGCCGAGATTAACGGCCAATTCAAATGCGGCTAGTGTGTTCTCCGGTGCATGGATGGATGCGCCGCGATGGGCGAAGATCATCGGGGATGGGAGATTAGAAGCAAACATTACAACTCTACAAAATAGGATTGTGCGGCATGATCGAGCAACTCTTGACTCATCAAGGGCTCGATGGAAAGGTAGTGGGAAATGTCCAAGATTTGGTCACATAAGTCACGAGGGTGGGATGCGCGCAGCATGCGCCCGCGCTTGACGTACCATTCCTGGAGCAGATAAGTCAATCCTTGATCGTTAAATTTGATGCCTTTTTGTTCAGCCACGCGGCGGAAGATTTCACGGTATTCTTCGGGGGAAGGATCGCCGATCTCAATTTTGTGACGTAGACGGCGTAGAAATGCCTCATCCACCAGGTCGCGCGGCGGCAGGTTGGTAGAGAAGACTACCAGCACGTCAAAGGGGACTTCGATCTTGCGCCCGCTGTGCAGCGTCAGGTAATCGATCCGATTTTCGAGCGGCACGATCCAGCGGTTGAGCAGGTCGCGCGGACGCACTTGTTGGCGGCCAAAGTCATCAATCAGCAGGATGCCACCATTCGCCTTGACCTGGAAGGGCGCTTCATAATATTGGTTTGTTTCATCAAAGACCAAGTCGAGGCCTTCCATTGTCAGTTCGCCTCCTACCATGATGAATGGACGACGGATTCTGACCCAGCGTAAGTCGCGCCGCGTTGCCGAGTGCAGTGTCCCGGTGCCGGTCGGGGCTGCATCTTCATCAGGAGCGCGTCGGTGGTTGAGGGTGTCGTAGAGTTTCACTACTTGTCCATCTACATAAAGGGAAAATGGGATGAACATGTCCTGGCTCAACATGAGATTGCCAAAGGCCTTTGCTACGCTAGTCTTCCCGTTACCAGGCGGACCGTATATGAAAATCGAATTGCCAGAATTCAGCGCCGGCCCCAGCCGCTGGAAAGTCTTTTCGGGTAACACCAACTGCGCCATGATCTGCCGCATCGCCCGATTTGTGACGACCATCCGGCCGCGCACCTGGCGGCGGATCGCATCATTGTAAACTTCGATTGGTACCGGCGCCGGCCCGGCGTATTGACTGCGCTCCAGGGCCTCGCGCGCTCGTAAAATCCCCGCGCTGGTGATGGAATACAAGTAAGAGCCTTCACCCAATCCCAATTGCGAGGATTTCACCTCGATGGATTTTTCATCTTTCATCGTCTTTAGGATTGGGTCCACAATGCCTGTAAAGGGAAGCGCCAACTCCTCTGCAATACGAAAGCCGGTGAGGTAACCTTGGAAGTAGAGCAACTTTAGCACAAGATCTTGCAACCACAGTGGAGAAAGACCGGTGTCCTCCAGCTTGGAAACCGGCTGTGGAAAAAACGCGCCGCTTGGTTGGACATTAGCGGTAAAGTTTGGCATGCCCTGTGGCGTCTTCTGCGAGAGAACGGTCATAGCAATCCTCAGAGTTTATGCTTGAATTATAGCACTTGGTTTATAATCTTTGTCATGAAACTATCCGTCATTATCCCCGTATTCAACGAAGCAAAAAGTATTGTCGAGATTGTTCACCGTGTCCAAAATGTAAAACTGGCTGACGAGATTATCATTGTGGACGATGGTTCTACTGATGGGACCCGCGATCTACTCGCCAAATTGGATGGTGAGGGTGGCGTGCGTGTCTTGCTCCACGAGCGCAACCAGGGGAAGGGCAGCGCGGTATGTACCGGTATCGGCGCTGCGCGCGGCGACTTGCTGCTCATTCAGGACGCTGATTTGGAGTACGACCCATCAGATTATCCGCGCTTGTTGGAGCCGCTCGAACGCGGCATGGCGGATATCGTCTACGGCTCGCGTTTCCTGGGTGGCCCGCGCCGCGTCACCATGTTCTGGCACATGATCGCCAACCAGCTGCTCACGCTGACGACAAACCTTCTCTATAACACAATCCTCAGTGATATGGAGACCGGTTATAAAGTTTTCCGCCGCCAAGTTTTGGAGGGAGTTACGCTGCGCGCCAAGCGCTTCGACTTTGAGCCGGAATTTACCGCCAAGATGCTCAAGCGCCGCAAGCGCATCTTTGAAGTGCCGATCACCTTCAATCCCAGAGATTACTCAGAAGGGAAGAAGATCAAGCTTAAAGATGCCTTCGAGGCGATGTGGGCATTGTTCAAGTATAGGTTCGTAGATTAACTTGGGGTGAAACCCATGGAGGTGGGTACCTGATATCGCAACTACGCATCAGGCGTTCCGGCTGGCTTGATGTCCTTTAAGTTCAGTTGGTAGCTGGAGCGCCCGCTGTACTCATTGATCTCGAACGTGTATATCACATCCAGGTGAGATGGCAGATGGGGCAAGAGATGGCCAAAGCGAAAGGCGATGGCGTCGAAGTCAACGTGTTCATCGGTGAGCGTCAGCTTGAGATGTTTGCCCTCAGCCCCCACCGTCCGTGGATACTTCACACGCACGTTGCGGGAGACAAAGACTGCTTCTGGGTTGCCATAGCCGGTTGGCTGGAGATAGACCAATTGCTTTGCCAACTCGGGCTTCAGATCGGAAAGTTGTACCACGCAATCTGCGGTCAGTGTACGGCGCAAATCTTGCAAACTGAGCTGGTCGGAGGCGATCTGTTTCAGGCGGGCAAACAGGGCAGGCATGTTCTCGGTGCGCACCGTAAAACCGGCTGCTGCCTTATGCCCGCCATGACGAACAAGCAAGTCGGCGCAACGATCCAGCGCATCGGTGATATGGAACTCGGGGATGGAACGGCACGAGCAACGAGTGAACTCCTCTCCCTTTTGACCGACAACCGCCGGACGGTAGTACACATCCACAAGACGCGAGGCTGCCAACCCAATCACGCCGGGATTAAATTCGGGATGAACGGCAAAGAGCAGCACCGCGTTCGGGTCTTCAGCCAAAGCGATTTGTTCAGCTTGCTCTTGGATCGTGCGCGTCAACGCCTGGCGCTCACGGTTTTGCTTATCGAGCTTTTGTGCCAGTTGCCCGGCGATCTGTATATCAGAGGTGGTCAGCAGTTCATAAGCTGCCAGGGCGGAGTCCAGGCGACCGGCGGCGTTTAGACGCGGACCAAGAATGAAGCCGATATTTGTTGCGGTGGTCTTCGGCAGGCTGAGTTCAGCCACATTTGCAAGGGAGAACAATCCCTGCCGCTGGGTCTTATGGATAACATCCAAGCCGCGACGGACGAGAACGCGATTTTCGCCAGTCAACGGGGCCAGGTCCGCGACGGTGCCAAGCGCGACCAAGTCAAGGAGGGATTCGAGTTGGAAGTTCGGTGGTGAATCTGCTAAACACAACCTTGAACGTTCAACGTCTTCATGGAGTGCTTGGGCGATCTTATAGGCAACTCCCACGCCTGCCAGGTCTTTATCGGGGTAGGCATCGCCCGCTTGCTTAGGATCAATAACGGCGAATGCTGGTGGAAGCGCGCCCTCGGCGGGATGATGGTGGTCGGTGATGACCAGATCCAAGCCAATCTCACGTGCATGGGAAGCCTCATCCGGTGAGCGAATGCCACAGTCTACGCTGATGACTAATCGAACCCCTTCTGCTTTGAGTGTATCCAGCGCATCACTGTTCAGCCCGTAGCCTTCGTCGAATCGGTTGGGGATGTAGCCGCGCACATTCGCGCCCAGCGCACGCAACGCCTGGACGAGCAACGCAGTGGCTGTGACACCATCTACATCGTAGTCGCCATAAATGGCAATTGGCTCGGCCTGCGCAATGGCGCGGCGGATGCGCGCCACAGTCGCTTCCATGCCGGTCAATTGCCAGGGGGAGGGATCGAAAGTAGGCTTGCCGCGTAGGTAGGCGCGCGCCGCTTCGTCGGTGGCGTAACCGCGGTTGAAGAGGACTTGCGCAAGGATGGGAGAAAAGGCTGCCAGGGCTTCTTGCGCCTGCGGGGTGAGGGGAGGTTGAATGAGCCAGCGGGTTTTGTGTTCCAAGTGTCAAGTTCCAGGTGTCAAGTGAGGAGTGATGAGTGAGGAGTAATAAGTGATGTGTGATGCGTGAGAGATGGCTCATGAGAGAGGTGGTGCGAGTATAAACGCGGATAGGATAAGGGGGAAGGGTGTGTAAACACAAGGTCGGTGTATAATAACCTTAAGGTACTTCATATTATAAGGAGTCCCTATGCCCTCCTACATCCTCCAGATCAACAACGTAGCCTATCCGGTCGAAGCCGAAGCGCAGATGCCCCTGCTGTGGGTGTTACGCGACCTTCTTGGTCTGACCGGCACCAAGTTCGGCTGCGGCGAGGGGTTGTGTGGCGCTTGCACCGTGTTGGTAAACGGCGAACCGCAGCGGGCTTGCATCACGCCGCTTTCAAGCGTGGCGGATAAAGCCATCGTCACCATCGAAGGCTTATCCGAGGATGGCAGCCACCCTTTGCAACGAGCCTGGATCGCTGAGCGCGTCAGCCAATGCGGCTACTGTCAGCCGGGTCAGATCATGAACGCCGCCGCGCTGCTGGCAAAGAATCCCAACCCCAGCGATGCCGAGATCGACGCGGCCATGTCTGGCAACCTCTGTCGCTGCGGTACTTACCAGCGCATCCGCCGCGCCATCCACCGCGCTGCCCAGGAGGCCTGAAATGGACAGTCGCACACTCTCGCGGCGTGACTTCATCAAGCTGGTCGGCGTAGGGACCGGTGGGTTGGTATTAGCGATCTACCTGGACGGCTGCGCACCGCAGACAACAGAGCCGGTTCCAGTTATTTCATCGCTGACGCCATCCCAAGCTGATATTGCTGCCGGAACCTCAGTAGGGACTCCTACCGCGACGCCTGCCGCCTCCTATACTTGGACGCCGAGCATTTTTGTCAAGGTGGACAACAACGGCGTACTGACTGTCACTGCTTGCCGTTCAGAAATGGGACAAGGCATCCATACCGCGCTGGCGATGCTCACCGCCGAGGAGTTGGATGTAGATTGGGCGAATGTGCGTATCGAGCAAGCGCCTACCGATAGCCAGTTTGGCGATCAGCAAACAGGAGGCAGCGTCAGCATTTCGGGCTATTACCTGGTGATGCGTATGGCTGGGGCTAAAGCGCGGCAGTTGCTCATTAAGGCCGCAGCGCAGAACTGGGGCGTGGAAGCTGATCAATGTACAACGCAGCCTGGTTTTGCCATCCACCCGGATGGACAGCAGAAGCTGGCATACGGCGCGCTCGTAGAAAAAGCGGCACAGATTGGGCAACCTTCCAGCATGAAGTTAAAAGATGAAACGCGTTTCCGCCTTGTCGGCAGCGATATTGGACATTGGGATGCTCCACAGATCGTCACCGGAAAGGCCACCTATGGACTGGATGTGCGCTTGCCGGGGATGCTCTACGCCGCGATTGCCCGCTGCCCGGTCTTTGGACGCCGTTACAACAGCTATGACGATAGTGCCGCAAAAGCCGTGAATGGCGTCCGCCAGGTGATCACCTTGGACGACCGCATTGCGGTAGTGGCTGATAATTCCTGGGCGGCGATCCGTGGCCGGGATGCGCTCCAGGTCGCTTGGGATGAAGGCGACACCTCGAATCAGAATAGCGAAACATTTCTTCAAGCAACCGCGGCGCGCCTCGCCGCGCAAGACTCGGCTCCTGCAGGCTCGATCGATGCCCTTTACCAAATCCCTTATGAAGCGCACGCCACGCTGGAGCCAATGAACGCCACCGCCTGGTTCCACGATGGTATTTGCGAGGTTTGGGCGCCCACACAAAATCCCCAAGCTGTGCAGCGGGCTGTAGCCGGAGCTGTACGTCTTTCGACGGGCAAGGTGATTGTCAACGTGACCTTGCTCGGTGGTGGTTTTGGCCGCCGCTTGCAGACCGACTATGCCGAGGAAGCCGCTCTGGTCTCGAAAGCTGCCGGTGCTCCGGTGCAGGTCGTCTGGACGCGCGCCGACGACTTACAGCACGATTTCTATCACCCGATGCGGCTGCAATACTTCCGCACTTCGTTGGACAGACTCAATATGCCTTCCCCGCAAGGAAATCGCACTGCCAGCTCCAGCGTGCCGACCGGTGCGTGGCGCTCGGTGGACAACTTCCCCCAAGCGTATGGCATCCAGTGCTTCCTGGGAGAGATGGCAGCAGCATTGAAGCGTGACCCGTTGGAGGTGTGGTTGGCGGTTTATAACGGGCGCGCTGCGGCGGTAATCCAGCTTGCGGCAGATAAGGCAGGCTGGGGGTCTGCGTTGCCCGTTGGTCAGGGGCGCGGACTGGCGTACCACGCAACATTCGGTGTCACGCACGTTGCGATGGTAGCTGAAGTCGCGGTGGATACGGGAGGCGTTGTGCGTGTCCGGCGTGTGGTCAGCGCAGTGGACTGCGGCCGCGCCGTTAATCCAGATAACATCGCTGCCCAGATGGAAGGCGGGATTGCCTTCGGCCTGACTGCAGCGCTCAAAGCGCAGATAACAATCAAGGATGGACGTGTCGAGCAGAGTAACTTTACTGATTATCCCATTCTACGAATAGACGAGATGCCGCTGGTCGAAACCTTTGTGGTCGAGTCGGACAGAGATCCCAGCGGCATAGGCGAGATGGGCGTACCGCCAATCGCTCCGGCTGTGGCGAATGCAGTCTTTGCTGCCACCGGCAAACGGATTCGGCATATTCCAATTTTGCCAGAAGTGTTAAGGGCATGAATAATGTCACCTATCATGCTGATCGCGACCATCTTTATTACATTGGCTTTAGTTTTATACTCAATTGGCGTATGGGCAGAAAGGCTTGCTGGACGATTGAAGAGTTGGCATCTCGCCTTCTTCTGGGGTGGATTACTCTGTGATACCATCGGTACAGGAATCATGTTGGATGTGGCCGGTGGACTTGGAGCCAATATTCATAGCTTGACTGGTGTGACCGCAATCTTGTTGATGATCATCCATGCAATATGGGCGACGGTTGTGCTTGCGCAAAGAAACGAGAAGGCCATCACTGACTTTCATAAAATCAGCGTGTTCGTTTGGTTGATCTGGCTAATCCCATACTTCAATGGATTCTTTGCTGGCATGCGCCAGTGAGATTGAGTGGTTTCTCTTTTTTGATCTCCAAAGGAGGTTTTCCCATGAACGAGCCGCGTGCTAAATCCTTCAACTATGCAATTGGTTTCTTCGGCATGTCCATTCCCATCAACATGCTCAAGACCTTTGCATTCACCTTCTATGTTCTCCAGAGAGGGGTAACAACAAGTCAATGGGCAACGATGATGCTGATCTATGCTTTCATCGACGCGATTGACAACCCGGTCTACGGTTTCCTTTCGGACCGGACGCGCACCCGTTGGGGCCGCCGCCGTCCCTGGCTGGCGATCGGTACGCCACTACTGGTACTAGCTCTGATCGCCTTTTACAACCTACCGGGCTTTCTGGCAGGTAATTCAATCTTCGCCTATTGTATGTTGTTCTACATCCTGACCGGCACGCTCGATTCGGTCATTCTTGCCAATTACGGAGCGCTCTTCCCCGAACTTTTCCGCGATGATGCCAGCCGGGCAAAAACCAACGCCCTGCGCCAGGCCTTCCAACTGGTGGCTATGATCATCAGCATCGCCCTGACACCCATGGTGACCGACGCGCTTGGCTATGGACTGACCTCCATCCTGTACGGTATCCTGGCTTGTGTGGTCATCCTCTATATGACCTTCACTTCCAAGGAAAGGCAGCCTGACCTCCAGGAAGCCAAGCCGGGTCTATGGAAAGCCCTCAAGGACCTGATAACCAACAAGAAATTCTGGGTCGCTGGCTTCGTTGGCGCTTTTTACAGCGCAGCCATGTCGCTGGTGCTGGCATCAGTGCCATTCTTCGTCCAATACGCTCTTGGCCTGAGCAGCGGGAAATCCACCTTCTTGTTGGCTGCAGTCCTGATCATCGCCATTGCCGGCGTTGCCCTATGGGCCTGGCTGGTCAGGAAATTCACACTGATACCGGTCTGGCGGTTAGCGCTTGCGGTTCTGGCGATCGCTTTCATCCCACTCTATTTCGCCCAGAACCTGACCATGGGGATTATCTTCTCAGCCTTTGTAGGTCTTGGCTTTGCAGGTGTGATCACCACCATGGACTTGATCGGCGCCAAGATAATGGATGAGGATACCCGGAAATACGGCCTGCGGCGGGAGGGAATCATCTCCAACGCGATGGGCTTCATGAACCGATTGAATGGTCTATTTACAAGCGCCGCGTATCTTCTGGTCGGTAAAATATACCTTTTCGAAAGTGGTGACAACCCCGGCCCACACCCGGATGCCGCGGCTCGCTTCCTGATGACAATCGTCCCACCAGTCTTGATGCTCATTAGTTTCGCTTTCTCGTGGTTCATCAATTTCAAGCAACCTGCTGAAGAACAAAAACCGTAAAAAAACTATGGCGCTCATTCGTTTGGATCACGTTCCCGAGTCGGTAGGGGTTAATTCCCCACTATACGTTATTCTGCCGGATCCCGGCAGTATGGCAGGAGTGCCGGTTGCCAGGCGTAAGCTGCTATACCTTTTGCACGGATTGAGCGACGATGGCAGCGCCTGGCAGCGCTACACATCAATCGAGACGCTCGCTGCGGCTTACGGCTTGGTGGTGGTCATGCCATCGGTCGGGCGCAGCTTCTATGTTGACCAGCCAAACGGCCAGAAATACTTCACCTATTTGACCGTGGAATTGCCGCACTACCTGGCGGATGTTTTTGGCCTGACGCCGCGCCGAGAAGACACCCTCATCGCCGGAAACTCGATGGGAGGCTATGGCGCGATTAAAGCCGCCCTGCTGCATCCGGAGCTTTACGCGGCTGCAGCCAGTTTCTCAGGCGTCCTTTCTCTGGAAATCCTCAAGATTGATCCCAGCGACTGGCGGCGGAGAGAATTTTCCTTGTTGTTTGGCGACCTGGCCAAGCTCCCCGACAGCGAGCATGACCCGGCGGTATGGCTGGCGCGCGCGGCTATAGACTCCTCCCGCCTGCCGCGCCTGTTTCTCTCCGTCAGCCGCCAGGAGGATATCTATCCGTTGACTGGCATGTTTCACCAAGCCTGTCAATCCGCGGGTATCGCGTCGGAGTATCACGAGGCAGATGGCGCCCACGATTGGTTCTTTTGGGATGGACAAATCCGGCTCTTCCTCACCTCAGTGTTGGGTCCCATCCCAAAGTAAAAGATAGAGACTCAAAAGGAAAGCGCTGCTATCGAAAACCCACTACACATCGAGTATTTCGTTTCACACGCACAGGAAGGCGCGTACCTGACTATCCCATTCACCATGCCTCCCGAGGCAGAGTCGTTGACCCTTTCATATAAGTACGAGCGTCATTGTGAAGGCGCGGCGAAGAGCGGTTTCAAATCAAGACACGAGATCAACATCATCGACCTGGGACTGATCGCACCGGACGGGAGGCAGGTGGGCGTCTCCGGCTCGGACAAGAGTAAGATCCAAATAAGTGAGACAGATGCTACGCCCGGTTACCGGCCTTGTCCTCTGGTCGCGGGGGAATGGCGTATACTGCTCGGAGCGTACAAAGTGGCCGCAGAGGGCGTTACGGTCTACTATGAGGTATCCTTCACACTCAAACACTTACGCTTGCTCAAGGGCGACCTGCACATTCATACACTTGCGTCGGATGGCGTTCTCACTGTAGGGGAATTAGCCACGCATGCCCTGCGCAACGGGCTGGATTTCCTTGCCATCACCGATCATAACCAGATGGTTTTAGCAGATTCTCTGCCGCGTATACCGGGTATGACGCTCATCCCTGGCATCGAGTGGACGCACTTCAGAGGTCATGCCACCTTTCTGGGCGTAGACAGACCTTATGATGAGCCTTTCTTTGCCATTAGCCCACAGGAGGTGGCGGCGCGCTTCGAGTCGGCGCGGCAGCGCGGCGCGTTCATTGCCATTGCCCATCCTTTCGATGAGGGATGCCCCTTCCAGTTCGACATGGAGGCATTACCTTACGATTGCCTGGAAATCTGGAACGGGCCGATGCGCATGTCCAACATTCAGGCGATTGGGTATTGGAGCAGCCTGCTCGCGGCGGGCAGGAAAATTCCCATCAGCGGCGGCAGTGATTACCACCGTGACCATCTTTTTATCATCCCCGGAGGCCCGACCACCTGCGTTTGGGCAATGTCGCCAAGCCCTGCGGATATCCTCACCGCGCTACGCCAAGGCCATGCCTACCTTACATTTGCACCGAATGGCCCGACGCTAGAGATGACTGCCGGCGATGCCTTGCCGGGAGACAGCGTGGCATTTCCACACGTTAAGAGGATTAAAATCAAAGCCAGTGGCCTGATGACGGGGGATGTGCTGCAAGTGACCACTGGGCAGGGAACCACGCCGTTGGTTAAGGCGGAGACAGATGGAAGTTATAATGGGGGATATGTTATGGATAGCCTTGGCTTCGCACGCGTTGAGATTTTACGCGGATTCATTTCTGGATTGCCTCAGCTTCCGGCATTGATTTCCAATCCGATCTATTTCGATGCAGAGTAAATATAACAGACTTCGGCATTTCTGTTTGTTGTTTTATCGCACTGATATCCGTCATCGTTGCGGGAATTGTCTTCTCGGTGGTCGGAGTCGAATTGCTGCCCGATGTGCTTCACCGTCACGCGCCGTTCGAAGCGGTGATCGGATTTACGCTAGGAATCGTTTTGATGTTCGGCGTCAAAGAAGGGACGCGCAGGCTAGCTTCCACGCGCCATGCGAGCGAGGGTAAACTGCCAATGGGATTGATCGTTGGCATCGGTGTGGACATCCTGATTGACGGATTGCTACTTGGTATCGGTTTTGCAATTGGCGCAAAACAAGGGACGCTGCTGGCCTTCGCGCTTGCAGGTGAATTCGTGTCATTGGGGCTGGCAACGGCAACCGAGTTGGGTCAATCGGGAATGGCGAAAAACAAAGCGCTGATGCTCATCACAGGTTTGGCGCTGCTTGTGGTTGTAGGCGGGCTTATCGGCGGCGTATGTTTGCCAGGGCTGGCATCGAACTGGATGGAGTTGGTGTTGTCTTTCGGTGTTGCCGCGTTGTTGTTTCTTGTGACGGAAGAGTTACTCAACGAGGCTCACGAGCAAGCCGAGACACCCCTGCTGACGAGCATGTTCTTCGTTGGATTTCTCATATTCATGGTGCTGGGGATGGCTGAGTAGGTTTTCGTGCGCATGTAACACAAAACGCGGAGGGTTCAGAATCCTCCGCGTTTTCATCTCAGGTTTTACTCTAAACTTATCCCTTCATTTCCTTTTCTGCCAGCGTGATTGCTTCCTCGAGAACGGTCAGTCCTTCGTCCATCTCAGACTTGGAAATGCTCAACGGGGGGGCAAGGCGGATGGTGCTCTTACCGCAGCCGAGTAGGATCAGGCCGCGCTCGAAGGCCAATTGAGCCACGCGCTCGCGCAACTCATCGGCCGGCGCCTTGCTTTTGCGGTCCTTGACGAACTCGACGCCGATCATCAATCCCAGGCCGCGTACATCGCCGATGCTAGGATGGCGAACCATGATCTCGTGCAGCGCATCCAACGCATAGCCGCCGACCTCGGCTGCATTCTGCATGTACTGAGTCTCGATCAGCTCCAGGGTAGCCAGAGCGGCTGCGCAGGCGAGCGGGTTGCCACCGTAGGTGTTGCCGTGCGCGCCTTGTTCCCAATCCATAACCGAATCACGAGCGATGCACGCGCCAAGAGGCATCCCGGAGGCGATGCCTTTCGCGGTTGTTAGGATATCCGGCTCGACATTGAAATGCTCGATCGCCCACCACTTACCAGTGCGTCCCATGCCTGATTGCACCTCGTCAGTGATTAGCAGGATTCCATGCTCGTCGCATAGCTCGCGCAGCGCGGGATAGAAACCGGCCGGAGGAACGATGTAGCCGCCCTCGCCCTGGATCGTTTCTACGAGGATTGCCGCCACCTCATCCGCCGGTAGAATATGACCGAAGATTTCTTCCTTGATATAGCGGACGACTGTCTCACCGTAGTCCTCGCCAGGGAGACGGTCAAGGATCGGACGGTATGGGTTTGGGTACGGCGCGTGGACAACGCCCGGCATCAGCGGGTAAAAGCCGCGATGATAAGTTGGTTTGCTGGCGGTGAAAGTCACTGCCCCCATCGTGCGACCATGGAAAGCGCCGGTGAAACCGATGAAGTTCGATCGGCCGGTGTGGAAGCGCGCCAACTTGATCGCCGTCTCAACGGCTTCGGTTCCGGAGTTGGTCATGAATGATTGCGCTGAATCCTGGAACGGAGCGATCTCATCCAGCTTTTCGCCTAGCTGGATCCATTTCTCATGATAGAAGTCCGAAGAGATGTGTATGAACTTCTCGGCTTGTTCTTGGATTGCCTTGACGACTTGGGGGTGGGCGTGCCCGGTCGAGACAACGGCAATGCCAGAAGCAAAGTCGAGGAAGCGGTTACCGTCCACGTCCCAGACTTCGGTGCCTTTACCGTGATCCATGACAAATGGCAGGTCACGCGGGTACGACCACGAGATGACAGAGGAATCGCGCTTGATCAGCGCGCGCGCCTTTCGGCCTGGTAATTTCATCGGTTCCATAAGAAAATTCTCCTTCATTCGAGGATTATAACATAGGCGTTTTCTGTGGATGATTGTAGCTCAGCACGATGGCTTGGACTTGGCATCCCAAGCCGAGCGGTTGGCGCATTATGTTGACTATTCTCGCAAAGGCTGCTATCATCTCGTGCAATGCGGAACAAACCAGAAGCACGGCAATTTTCTATCAGGAGTGAAATTACTCGTTTCCTACGCTGGCTCTCGCCTGGTCTCGGCGTCAAGCGCTGGATTCTCTTGCTCCTTGTGGGAGTTACCTTCTCGGCTGTCGGCGCAGGGATGTTGTTATTGAACATTTACCGCACCGCGCCGGAGGGTTGGTGGCTGCCGATTATCCGTATCGTATCATTGCAAGCACTGCCGCGCCTTGCGCGCGTTTTGATTTTTAGTACCATCGGCGCTGGACTCATCCTGACCGGAATTTTGGGATTGAATCGCTCCCTGGTTATCCCTTTACTCCGGCCTGGCCAGACATTGGTCGATCAGGTGGCTGAGTATCGCCGTCGCGAGAGAGGGCCGCGTGTCGTTGCCATTGGAGGCGGTCACGGACTTGCGACCGTGCTACGTGGCTTGAAGGAATATACCCATTATTTAACTGCCATTGTAGCAGTGACGGATGATGGCGGCTCCTCGGGCAATCTGCGACGCAGTCTTGGTATCCTGCCACCCGGCGACATCCGTAATTGCCTGGCTGCTCTTTCCACCGACGAAGCTTTATTAACCCAGTTGTTCCAGTACCGCTTCAGTGGTGACGCCCAGCTCGAAGGCCATTCCTTTGGCAACCTGTTGATATCTGCTTTGGCTGACATCACCGGCAGCTTCGAGGAAGCAGTGGCCGAATCAGGACGCGTCCTTTCTGTGCGTGGTCGTGTCCTGCCGGCGACATTGCGAAATGTGCACCTTGTAGCTGACGTGCGATTACCAAACGTCCAGAACGAGATGCGGGTGATAGGTGAGAGTAAGATCACCGAGATGGGGGGAAACGTGCGTCGGGTCTGGCTTGAGCCAAACGACGCGAGCGCATTCCCGCCGGTCATCCAAGCTATCCTGGCTGCGGATATGATCGTCATTGGGCCGGGTAGCCTATACACGAGCATCCTGCCCAATGTGCTGGTGCCAGATTTGCGGGCTGCAATCCATGCTTGCCGGGCGATAAAGGTTTTTATATGCAATGTTGCTACCCAAATTGGCGAAACACAGGCGTATAATTGCAGCGATCACGTCCGTGCGCTGGAAGAATGTATAGGTTATGATATCCTTGACATCATTGTCTGCAATACCTACCACGATGTCGATTTGCCTCCGGACATCCAATGGGTGCAACTCGATGATGGATCTAAGATCGATGCGCGCCTCTATTGTGCCGACTTACTAGACCGCGAGAATCCTTTGCATCATGATTCGTCCAGGCTGGCGCAGACGTTAATGGACCTGTTCAACGAGCGGACAGGGCCACTTGAAAAAGAAACTACAACGCAATCGCGTTGATAGTAACTACGATCCTATTCAGGAGGTTCTTGCAATGACTGCAGTACGTGTTGGTATCAATGGTTTTGGGCGCATTGGCCGTCAGGTGTTGAAGGCCATGCGCGACTATTACCCGGATGAGCTGGAAGTTGTCGCTTTCAACGACATCGGTGACCTACCGACAATGGCGCACCTGCTCAAGTATGACTCGAACTATGGTCGTTTCAACGGCAAGGTCGAGGCGGCGGAGGGTTCGCTAGTAGTCGACGGCAAGCCGATCAAGGCTTTCAAGGAAACCGATCCAGCCAATATCCCGTGGGGCGACCTCGGTGTCGCTATTGTGATCGAATCCACCGGCATCTTCACCGTTAAGAATGATGGCGTCAATAAAAAAGGCAAGACTGTCAAGGGCGCGATCAATCACATTACGGCTGGCAAGGCCAAGAAGGTCATCATTTCCGCGCCAGCCGAAGGCGAAGACCTGACCATTGTCCTGGGTGTGAACGGGGACAAGTACGATCCTAAGGTGCACCACGTCGTTTCCAACGCATCCTGCACCACCAACTGCCTGGCTCCAGCGGTAAAGGTTGTCCACGACAAATACAAGATCGTGCGTGGCTTCATGACGACGGTACACTCTTATACCAATGATCAGAAGATCCTCGACCTGCCGCATTCGGACTTGCGGCGGGCACGCTCCGCTGGGACGAACATCATCCCAACCACAACAGGCGCAGCCAAAGCGCTTAAGCTGGTCATTCCTGATTTGGCTGGCAAGTTCGATGGTTACGCCCTGCGCGTTCCTACACCGACGGTTTCCATTGTTGATTTCACTGCCGAGATCACGACACCCGTCTCCAGCGAAGAGCTGCGCCAAGCCTTCCGTGATGCCGCGGCGGTGCCTCCGCTGAAGGGCATCCTCGAAGCTGTCGACGAGCCGTTGGTCAGCACTGATTTCAAAGGCAGCGCTTACTCCTCTTGTGTGGATCTGCCCTTCACCAGCGTCCTGGGAAAAGAGAAAAGCACTTTTGTCAAGGTCGTTACTTGGTACGATAACGAGTGGAGTTACTCGGTGCGCACCGCGGATCTGGCGGCGATCATGGCGAAGAGTCTATAAGTATACAAGTAGACACGTAGACAGGTAGTCAAGGAGAACTTGTATACTTGTCTACATATTTACTTGTTAGGCAAAGAGGAAGCTATGAATAAGAAGACTGTACGTGACATCAATGTAAAAGGGAAGCGCGTGCTGGTACGCGTGGATTTCAACGTGCCGATCAAGGAAGGCAAGGTTGGTGATGATACCCGCATCCGCGCCGCCCTGCCAACACTCAATTACATGCTCGACCACGGTGCTGCGCTCATCCTTTGCTCTCACCTTGGACGTCCCAAGGATGGCCCCGACCCCAAATATTCGTTGAAACCGGTGGCATCTCACCTGAGCAAATTGCTCGCCAAACCGGTGGCTTTTGCAGAGGATTGCATCGGCCCCGTCGCGGAGAAGGCGGCTGCGGCCTTGAAGCCAGGCGAGGTGTTGTTGCTCGAAAACACTCGTTTCCATCCCGAAGAAGAGAAGAATAACCCTGTCATGGCGCAGCAATTGGCTGCCCTGGCTGAGATCTATGTCAATGATGCTTTCGGCTCGGCGCATCGCGCTCACGCCTCGACAGAAGGCGTCGCGAAGCATCTGCCAGCCGTGGCTGGCTTTCTGATGGAAAAGGAGATCCAGTACTTGGGCGCGGCAGTGGCAAATCCAGCCAAGCCTTTTGTTGCGATCTTGGGCGGCGCGAAGATCAGCGACAAGATCGGCGTCATCGAGAACCTGTTGACCAAAACCGATACAATTCTGATCGGTGGGGGAATGGCCAACACCTTTTTCAAGGCGGAAGGTTACCCGGTAGCCGATTCGCTTGTGGAAGACGAAGCGCTTGAAACGGCGCGTTCGCTCGTCGCCAAGGGCGGTCCACGTCTGCGGCTGCCTGTGGATGTGGTATTAGGTGATAAATTCGAGGCCGGCGCGGCGCACAAGGTCATGCCTACTGGCCCAGTTCCAGACGGTTGGCGCATTCTCGATATTGGCCCGGAGACGATTGCCGGTTATGCCAAGGTCATCAAAGGAGCCAAGACTGTCGTCTGGAACGGACCCATGGGCGTGTTCGAGTTCCCTGAATTCGCCAAGGGCACGTTCGGCGTGGCACAGGCGGTGGCCGAGTCCGGAGCAGTCAGCGTCATCGGAGGTGGTGAATCGGTAGCAGCCATCCAGCAATCGGGACTGGCGGACAAGATCACGCACATCTCAACCGGTGGCGGCGCTTCGCTCGAAATGCTCGAAGGCCTGGTCTTACCAGGCGTCGCCGCACTCCAAGATAAATGACCTTAGCGGGCGAAATCTTGGTTATAGTTTGGCCTGGATTCCCAAAATCCAGGCCAGTAATTTTGTGGAGTAAATGATGCGTATACCCCTTGTTGCCGGCAATTGGAAAATGAATAAGACCGTGGAAGAAGCTCGCAAACTGACCAGCGAGATGGTTCAACGATTGGGTCAGATCAAAGGCGTTGAGCGCGTCCTTTGCCCGCCTTTCCCGTCGTTGCTTGCGGCCGCTGCACTGCTGCAAGGCAGCCAGATCGGCCTCGGCGCGCAAAACATGCACTGGGAGGAGAAAGGCGCATTTACGGGCGAAGTTTCGCCATTGATGGTAGCCGAGTTCTGCAAGTATGTCATCATTGGACATTCAGAACGACGAACATACTTCGGTGAGACGGACGCGACGGTGAACAAAAAGATCGCTGCGGCACGTACTCGAGGCCTTATCCCAATCCTCTGTGTGGGCGAGACATTGGCTGAATACGAGGCTGGGCAGACCGCCTCTGTCGTTGCACGCCAGATGCGGGAGGGATTGAAAGGTTTGGATGCGGATTTTGCCACCAAGCTGGTGGTTGCCTACGAGCCTGTCTGGGCAATCGGCACCGGCCGCGCCTCCAGCGGTGAAAATGCCAATGCCGTGGTGCAAGAAGTAATCCGCAAGGCGTTAACCGAGCTATTCACTTGGGAAGTTGCACAGGCGATACGTGTTCTATACGGCGGCTCGGTAACAGCTTCCAACGCAGCAGAATTCTTCTCACAACCGGGGATTGACGGTGCGCTGGTCGGTGGGGCGAGTCTCAAAGTGGACGAGTTCACTGCCATTGCGCGCTCTGCGGTAAAGTAGACGATTTGGAAATCCTTTCCGCGTTCGACGGCTTGTTTTGGTTGGTGCTGATCCTGGTGCTGCTGGTTTTCTTGCAGCGCTGGTTGCACCGCGAGATCCAGGCCGTCTTTCTCATTGTCACCCGCCGCGCGCAAGCAACTGCACTCATATTCTCATTTATCTTCATCATCGGTATTTTTCTGCATGAATTGAGCCATTTCCTGGTCGCGAAGCTGTTGCGCGTAGGAACCGGGCGATTTTCGATTATCCCAGCTCAGATGCCTGGCGGAACCTTGCGCCTAGGCTATGTGGAGATTGCCAACGGCGGTATCTTGCGTGACTCGTTGATCGGCGCCGCTCCGCTCGTGACCGGTTGCCTGTGCGTGGCTTACGCAGCCATTCGCTTGGAAATGCCTTTCTTCTGGGACCTTGTGCGTCATGCGCAATTCGAGCTATTTTGGCAAGGAATCGCTTCTCTTAAATCACTCCCCTACTTTTGGCTTTGGCTCTACCTGGCTTTTGAAGTCAGCAGTACGATGATGCCCTCCGCCTCCGACCGCCATGCCTGGATTCCGCTGGGAGTGGTGGTTTCCGTCCTCTTTGGCCTGACGCTATTGGCCGGCGCCGGGCCATGGATGCTGGAACACTTAGCCGCGCCGGTCAATTCGTTCTTAAAAGGGTTGGCAGCGATCTTCGGTATGAGCGGGTTAGTGCAATTAGTTTCAACCCTACCCTTTGCCCTGGTGCACCGCTTGCTTTCTAGATTGACTGGGGTGGATATAACGTAAAATTCTAATTCTCCATCACCCGTGCGCATCCACCTTCTCAGGAAGGATTTTAAATAAGACCCGCTGCTCGCCTGGCTTGCCATAGGTGTATTTATATTTACCAGTGTACTTGCCTGCCAGGGTGTCGATGTGGGCGGCAGCGCCTTCGGTGGTGAAAGCGACAATCTTTCCTTGAATTTGCAAATAGCGATAAGGGTTGTCGGGATCGGCGATACACACCGCGACCTGGGGTCGGGCGCGCATGTTTCGATCCTTGATCCTCCCACGAGCAGTGTTTACCAAGAGATACTCGCCATCAGTATTGAACCAGACCGGTGTCACTTGCGGTGAGCCGTCGGCCATCAGGGTGGCGAGGTAGGCGAAAGCTTTCTTTTCTTCGGAAAACAGGTCATGAAAGTTATTTGGGATGGATTTCATGTTCTCTCCAAATTGGGAATATGGTGCAGGCGCGATCTTTAATTAATCATGCGACCTGGCGGCGGATGAGCAAGGCGCGCATCGCTCCATTATTCGAGCATTCCAGCGCGATTTGGGTTTCTTCCTCCGAACAGCCGAGCAGCAGCTTGATCTCCGTATCCCGCTTGAAAGCATCCACGGTTAGTATAACCGCGGATAGATCGCGGTTGCCGGAGGCGCCCAGCCAGACATCAATACCTGCGCCGTCCCCGGAAGTTGTGCCTTCAAGGTAGCCATAATCCAACGGGTAAGTCAACTCCGGGTAACGCGGATGGCATGTCCCTTTGCGGCGGTCAATGACCACTCTGTTTTCAGCGATGAGCCGGTCGAGCGCTTTCCAGAATTCCTCGTTCATCGGAACATATCCTGGTCGCGCGAGCGTAAGAGCTCCCCAAGCGACCCTTCGCGAAGTGGATACGGGAAACCGCGTACGTGGACAACTGGTGTGCCCTCGTCTGCTTGGCCCATGACCAGCGAAGCGGCTGCTGCTAATTCGTCCGCTGCGGCGATTAGTGTGATCTGTAGACGGTACCCGAAGAGGTCAGGGTCGCCGCGCTTGTCCACGATGGCAGGGAGACCGGAGAGTCCGATGCAAGCTCCGACCACGCCCAGCCTCCAGGCGCGACCATGCGAATCGATAATCATGACACCGAGACGCTTACCGCTGGCGGCTTCGAGACCGGCGCGGATTTCGGCGGCGGAACGGTCGGGGTTGGAGGGGAGGAGGAGAACCCAATCTTCTTCGGGCAGACTTCGGAAGTCTTTAGAGACTTTGGAAGTCTTTGGTGGAGCGACATTGGAGTGGTCAATTCCGGCGTTAGCACAAACGAAACCAAGCCGATGTTCGACGACGATCGTCCCCGGGCGAACGCGCAATACTTCGCGGCTCTCTTGAAGGATGAGTTCTACCAGGCGAGAATCTTTGTCGCTGCGTGTAGCCAACCCGAGAGCTTCTTTCGAGGGCTTTATTTCAGATAGATTGACCAACCGCCCCTCGGTTTTGCTGACGATTTTTGAAGTGATGACAAGAATATCGTGATCTTGAAGCGCGATCCGTGAACTTTGAGAGGAGGCAAGTATGATTTGCGCCAAATCGTCGCCAGGGCGGATGACGGGGATGGAGTGAAGGGGAGTTAGGTTTAGGGATTTCATCCAAAGTTCTTGAAAATGCGTAGATCTATCTGTTAGGAGATGGAGGGCTTCGAATTTCCTGCTCCTGTGATCCTGATTCCTGCCCTTGTCCCCCCATATAGCTTGTTTATCCCGATCAGCACACTGGTTAATCCCTCTGTTACCACCGAATTCTCCAGCGGACCGGCGTCCCAGCCTGTCAGCCCGGCGGCTGCGACCAGTTTCAACGCCGCGTTGCGAGCTATCTTGCTCGTGCCACAGACCAGGACATCGCATTCGATAGGTTCATCATTTAGCAGGTGTTCGTAGGAGATATTCTGAAACGCCGAGACTACCTCCACGCCCGCGCCGAGGATTTGACGCGCCTCTAGCCCAGCGGAACCGGCGGCTGGCATTTGCACCACTGTCACCTTTGGCGGAACGAGTGGCACGGTCACATCCACCAGGATCTTACCTTGCAAGGCGGTTTTAACGTTTTCCAGTGTTTCCCGATGAGCAGTGTACGGGACGGTCAGGACCGCGATATCGGCTTTCAGGGCGGCTTCTACGTTGCTCAACCCTTCAATCCGGGCTTCCCCACCGATTAGCTCACTCATCTCTTTGGCTGCAGCCTGGGCTTTTTCGGATGTGCGCGAGCCGATGATGATTTGACACCCAGCTTTCGCCCAGCGATAGGCTAGTCCCTTGCCTTCACGACCTGTCCCGCCAAGGACGGCAATTGTACTTCCGAAAGACAGCTCATTCATCATTGTTCAATGCTGGCTGTTCCCCAGCCTCGGCCTAACTCGAATTGTTTTGGAGCGGGTAACATCACACCGCTGGTGGCCATTTCCCAAATAACCTGGAAGATGGCATCCTTCAATAGCGGGTCATCGCCGTATAATAGCTGATAGAGTTCGGTTATCACAGCTTCGGTTGGGTATTGACGCAGGAAGGACAGCGCAGCGAATCGCTCCTCCTCGCTGCCACTTTTCAACGCCATAAGCAGAAGATCGTTTGCCGGCAGGTTGGGTGAAACGCCCATGCCCTTTTTTGCCGCAAAGGCGATTAACCAGGGTGTTTCAGATGCGGGGGGCAGCTCTGCCTGGAAAATGGTCTGAGGGCGGCGACGACTCTCAATCACCTCTGTCGCAGATGTACGCACAATCCACTCTTTGTCCTCGATTTGCATTTTATCCAATAACTTGTCTACCCAAGGAGCGTCCACGCGATCGAGACCATAAACCACAGCGCGACGCACGAGCAGGTCGTCTACGGCCGCGCCCTCCTTGAGTATGGCATGACCGCTTTGCGGATGATTCGCAAGCGCCTCGGCGGCGATCCGACGCAGGTTCTCGCTTCCGTATAACAGGGCCGAACCAAGTGCATTTATGGCGGAAGTCGTTCCGATGGCGATAAGCGCCAAGCTGGCAGCGCGCTGAACATTGGGTTTGGTGCTGTTGAGCAAGTCGGCCAGGCTTTCGATGGCCTTGGCGTCTTGTAAAGCGCCGCTACCCAAGGCGGATAATTGGGCGATTTCTTGTGATAATGTGGTATGTAATTGGCGGAATAGAGCGGCAACACTGGGGTCTTCACAAGCTATGAAGGCTTCCAGAGCCTTCCCCCGCAGTACGAGGGGGTGACGATCATCCTGGAGCAATGCTGTCAGCTTGGCAATGACGGTCCCACGCCATGGCATCGTGCGTGGCGCTTCGCGCAGCCAGCCTGCAACGGCCAGCAACTCACTATGGAAAGGCGGTTTGGATGCGGCAATAATTGCCTCGGCCAGAGAAGTTACATCGCAGTGGGCAGATAAGTAGCGCAATGCCAACTGCTTTCCACTCCATTCTGGCTGGTTTAGAACCGCCTCAGCGCTGGAATTGACCAGAGCCTTTCCGGCCAGGTAGCCGGCAAACACCGGGTGGTTGAAGCGCAGTGAATTGTTGCTGTGCTGGCAGAGAATCCCGCTGGCTACCATTTTCGTCAGCACCCCCGGCTTTGGGCTGGCTTTTTCCAATTTACGGGACTTCTTGCTCTTTGCCGGTTCGCCTTTTTCGTCGCTTGCATCAACGGCCTCGGGTGGTTCAAACGATACCACCCACTCGCGTGCCTGTTGCGCCTCGAAGACCGGTTTGGTGGCCAGATTGACCTGCAGGGCGAGTAATTCAAGCGCTTCAGGATGTATGTCGGTGGGCACCAGGCGGAAGATGTGCGCGGCGATGGCGTCTAGCAGACTTGGTCCGCGAACGTCGCCAGCAAAGGCTGCCCAGGTCTGGAGCGTCAGCTCGAGCGGGGTCTGATTGCCATTTTCGGTATCCAGCCAACCATGAAGCAGGAGCGAGTCAACCTGTTCAGCACGGCTTTGCACCCAGGCTTCGACCGCCACGTTGCGTGTCCATAAGTCACTCCACTTATCCAGGAACTCGCTGCGCTGGCGCACTCCCCATGGGGCAACAACGAAATTAACGAAACCCAATCTGAGCAAACCGTCCAGATAATCCGGGTTGGCGGTGGTGATAAAGCGAGTCGCTGGGAATTCCTGCATAAGCTGTTCGAGATAGGCAACCGCAGCCCTAAACTCCTCGGGCGGAAGTTCGTCCAAGCCATCCAAAAGAAAGAAGATGCGTCCTTCGCGTAGAACGCTTTTGATAAATTCAGGAAGGCGCGGCAGGTCGCGAGCTGCAACGTATTTGTAGATAGTCTTGATGACTGGATCGAGAACAGCGTCCGGATTCCTAAGTGGTAGAGACAAGTCCGCGACATGGAGCATTACGGGGATTGTCTCTTTTGGTAAACCGGAGGTCGCATCACGGCGTGCGATCAACGATGCCAGGTATGCCAGGGCTGTCGTCTTGCCACAACCCGGGTGCCCTGTCAGTACCAAGTTTGCCCTGCCTGCCAGAGCTTGCTGAATGGTGATGGTCGGCGCGTTATATATAGCGGCTAACGCTGTCCCATCTGGTATGAAAGGCAGGGTCAGGCTGACGATATCTTCTGTAGGAGGCGGAGCGCCCGGCCTCGGACACACAGGAGGCAGCAGCAGCCGTGGAACGACCAGGATTTCGTCCAGCGAGAAGAGCGGAGCAGCCAGGTGAAGTCCCTGTGCCTGCTGTAAAACACGATGCCGGTAGCGTTCCTCGATGGCACTGGCGGGGCGGACTTTTTCTTTCCTCTCCTTACTTTTGGCTTTCAAGCCCTGATTAGCGTGTTGCAATAGCCGTCTTAGTGCTGAAAGCACCCACCAAGCAGCGGTGGCGATGGCTACTCCAATCCAGAACGATGGGCTATCGAGAGGAGGAAAGCGAAAAGGCATACTCTTCTAACCACCGTACAGGATACGCCCGCAAGAGGGGCAATGCGCCATTTGCGCCGCGGAACGGGCTGCCTGCTGTTCGGCTGGTGTCAGGCCAGAGCCACAAGCTGCGCAGGCGTTTTCGGATACGATAGCTACAGCCACACCGCCACGCGTTTGCCGTAATTGGTTGTACTCTGCGATAAGATTACCCGGTATGGCATTCGCGATGACCTGTCGCTCTGTCTCCAGTTTGGTGACTGTTTTTTGTATATCTGCCTGTTCCTGGTAAAGGCTGCGGTGCTGCTCATTCGATTGGGATTGGGCGGTTTGAAGAGTGGCCTGTGCAGTTCGTTGGGCGGTCTCGGCGTCGTCGCTCGCCAACATAGCTTCCAGTTGGCGGTCCTCCAATGTGACCAGGTAGCGTTTAAGTGCGGCCACATCGTTCTGCAAGTCCTGTAGCTCTTTGGGAATATGGACGTTGCCACCATACAAGCTGGATTCAGTCTGCTCGATCTTGATGCGCTGAGCGCGCACAGCATCCTCAGCCTGGTGGAGTGCGCGTTTAGCCTCTTTGATGTTCTTTTCAGCAACTTCTGCCTGAGTTTCTGCTTGACGCAGCATATCATCGTTTTCCAGTATTTTCTGGATAGCCTGGAGGCGCGCTTGGGCACGACCGATTTGGCTGTCGGTTTGCTGGAGGCGGTAGAGGCTGAGAGTCTGGTTCATGTTCTCTAATAGGGCGAAATTAATTTCGCCCTACGCTATTGTGTCAAGTTGAAGTAGTTGTATATCGACTTGGAAAGATCCGCATACATTTTTGAGATCTCATCCCAGATGATCTGTGTTGGATGGTATACATAGATTGCCAGAATGTAATTGCCTCCCGGCGTGTAGACAATGGCCGCGTCAGAGACGTTATGGATGACGCCGCTCGGATCTGTCACCCAGCCGTGCTTGTGTGCCACTGCAGTTCCTTCCGGCACGCCAGATTGAATCAACACTCCGATCTTGTCCTCCTCGAGATACTGGATCATTGCCTGGCAGGAGGTTTGGTCAATTTGCGCCGGAAAAGCCGCCACCAGCGCGCCGCCTCCGGTCTGGGAGCATTGGTAGATATCTTCCAACAGCGAGCCGATATCCGATGGCGTCGTCTGGCTGTAGATATCGGGATCAGTGTCCACGTCCTTGCGGGTGTTAGCAGGTGTGCGGAAGATTTGTAGGATCGGCGCACCGTCGTAAAAATAGCCGGCCAGAAAGGTGTTTTCCAGCCCCAAGGCTTTCATGGCTTCCGAGATGACTAAGGGACCGCGCGACTTATCAATCACCCGCATCAGCGAATCAGCGGGTGGGTTTTCGGATTTCTTGATCATCTCCAGCATCAGAGTAGCAGTCTCCTCGTCCAGTTTGCCACCGAAATGCTGGTAGGCGGTCACCATGATGGGAATCTTGATCGTGCTGGAAGCGGTGAAGGCGATATCCGGGTTGACTGGCAGATTCTGGCCAGCACGATAAGCAAAGTGCAGTTCCTCTTGCGTTTGAAGGTTAAGCAGGTAGATACCGATGATACCATCGAAATTATTCCGGTCAACGATGTCTTGCAGGAACAGTTGTAGCGTCTGCACGGAGGGGCGGCCAGTCGCGGTTAAGACCGGCGCGAGCTGTATGACCCGCTGATCTGGTGAACGCATCGCGTCCCCAATGAGGATAACGGCACGCTCAATGTCGATCATCTTGCCGGGTTGTCCGGGCTGGAATTCGACGCCTCCGGGGATGGGCTGAGCGGGGATGGGTGGCTCGTCATATCGAGAAGCGATCTCGCTTACGAGGTAGGCGCGCAGGCGATCATCCGAATGTGTTTCGACGAGAGGTACTTCAGTTGTCGCGGATTTGCGATTCCATAGATAATTCCAAAAACCACCCCAAAAAGAAGCGCCAGTTCGTTGCTGGTCAGCCGCGGCAAGCATGCTGTCTACGTTCAGTTGAAAGCCAACCGCGTTGGGATCGAGCTGGATGAACGCACCTTCATAGTGGATTTCCACTGGCAGTGAGTAGACTTGCAATAACCTCTGGGCAGCCGCCTGAGGTTCCAACCCGCCGACTTGCACTCCGGCAATGATCATTTCGGGCGGATAGTCGTTGCGCAGACGGCTATATTGGATGAGGGTGATAACCGTAAGGATGATTGCAGCCGAAATGAAGAAGAGGGAGATCCAGCGCAGGTAGAGAGAAGAACCGCGGACTTTCACAAAGCCTCCAGCGGACAGTAATATGTATCAGTAGGACGATTCTCCAGACTTGTCAGTAAAGTAGTAGTATAACACACTCAACGACGTGGCAATTATGCTACAATAAGTGAACCTTCCCACTAACGAGGATGAAACTATGCTGCGATCTTTCCTGATCTACCTTTCCAAAGCTGCATGGGCGCAACGAATTGTCACCCATTGGAAGTTCGCCTGGCGTGCTGCTTCCCGGTTCGTAGCGGGGGAGAAGATCGAGGACGCACTTCGTGCCATACAAGACTTGAATGCACACGGTATCAATGCCACGCTCGATCATCTGGGTGAGCATACTACGACACCTGACGAGGCAGTGCAGGCAACGAAGGACATTCTAGCTGTCTTCGACCAGATCAGTTGCTGTGACGTACGTGCCAACGTCTCCATCAAGCTGACGCAGATCGGCCTCTCGCTGGATGAGGAGTTATGCGCCAAGAACTTGGAGCAAATCCTTTCCACAGCAGCCAAAAACAAGAATTATGTCCGCATTGACATCGAAGATACGCCTTATACGGATAAGACCATCCGCCTCTACAGGCAAATGCGCCAGAAGGGCTTTTCCAACGTCGGTATGGCAATCCAATCCTACCTCTACCGTTCCGAGGCCGATGTCCGCACCTTGCTCGCCGAGGGGACGCGTTTCCGCCTGGTCAAGGGCGCGTACAAGGAACCGCCGGAGTTAGCCTTCCCCAAGAAGGCGGACGTGGATGCCAACTTTGACCTACTTTCCAAGATCATGATTGATGCCGCGCTGGAGGCCCATTCTTCCACAATCAGCGCGGACGGACGCATCCCGCCCATCCCAGCGCTAGGGACACATGACCCCAAGCGTATTGAATTTGCCAAGAAATACGCCGAGAAGGTCGGATTACCCAAGAATGCAATTGAGTTCCAGATGCTTTACGGCATCCGCCGCGACCTGCAGGAGCAATGCATGAAGGAAGGCTATCCAGTTCGCATTTACGTACCTTATGGCACGCACTGGTATCCCTATTATGTGCGCCGCTTGGCCGAGCGTCCGGCGAACATCTGGTTCTTCATATCTAATTTCTTCAGAAAATAATCCGTCGCAACTATCAGACTTCACAGGTCTCCAAGACCTGTGAAGTCTATTTTCGGTTGTTTTGTGGTAAAAATAGGCATGTCCAAATTTCCGCTTGCCCTGGTCACAGGTGGGGCGCACCGGCTTGGGCGTGCCTTCTGTCTAGCGCTCGCCCGCCGGGGCTATGCCATTCTCCTGCACTTCCATCAATCTGCAGATGATGCCGCTACCACTGCGGATGAAATCCGCCTTCTCGGTGTACCGGTCTATCCACTTAAAGCTGACCTAACTGATACAACAGCTCTTTGTTCTCTAATTTCCACTCTTGACACACTGCCTCACCGCCTGAAAGTACTGGTTAACTCTGCAGCAGTGATGCTACGTGCGGACGTCAGGACACTCTCAGTTAGTGATTTCGACGCCGCGATTGCCTTGAACCTGCGCGCTCCTTTTCTATGCGCGCAGGAAGCTGCCAAACGCATGGACTCTGGTGGGCTTATCGTTAATGTCAGTGATGTAGGCGCGCAGAAAGCCTGGAGCGGCTTCCCGGCCTACTCTGTCAGCAAAGCGGGGCTCGAGTCGCTGACACGGCTGTTGGCGCGATCACTTGCACCGAAGATTCGGGTCAACGCGATTGCACCGGGGCTGGTACTTCCTTCAGAAAATGTCTCGCCTGTAGATTGGGAAAAACTCGTGATGCGCTTGCCGCTCAAACGCCCCGCCGCGCCTGAAGAGATCGCCTCTGCCCTCGTCTTCCTTGTAGAAAACGAATATATAACTGGTCAGACTATTGTTGTTGACGGTGGTTATTCGCTTATCTGATCATCACGTTCAAAGTTCCATATTCCATGCTCCACGGTTTCTGCTTCTCGTCACTCATCACTTATCACGGAGTAATCCATGTCCGAAACCCCTTCTTTCCTCGTTTCCCGACTGCGCGCTGAAGGTGAGCGAGCCGCTTCCTATTTTGCCGCGCTGACCGAGACCCAGCTCGCACAGGTTGTCTACAGCGAAGGCGCCGAATGGAAGGTGCGCGATATCTTGGCGCACTTTGTCTCGGTGGAGAAGTCCATCTTAGAATTATTTGAGGATATCCAGGCTGGAGGCAAAGGCGCGAGCGAGGATTTCTCAATTGACCGATTTAACAACAACCAAGTGGCCAAGCTTACAGAAACTTCTCCAACCGAATTGCTCATCCAATTTAAAGATGCTCGCACTGCGATGTGCACCTGGGTCTCTGGGCTATCAGAGACTGATTTGTTTAAGAAAGGCCGTCATCCTTTCTTAGGTATCACCACCCTGGGCGAGATGATCAAGATGGTTTACCGCCATAACCAGATCCACTTACGCGAGATGCGGGAGGTATGACCCAGCTCCGCTCCCTCCTTCGCTTTTCGCAGCCGCTGCGCTTGCTGATTGCCGCCACTACATACATCTTGGGAACCGGCATCGGCCGCTATCTTGGCGTTCAGCTCGATGGCGGTGTATTCTGGTTGGGATTGATCTGGGTTGTAATAATCCTGGTCGCGGCGAGCTGGCTGACGGAATACTTCCGCCCGGCGAACGAGCCGCTGGGTGAGGCAGAAACGCCTGTTGAGCGCTTGCGCTTGCGGACGCTGCTCCTGCAAGTCTCGGCCGCGGCGCTGACCTTGGTCGCAGCTTGTACGGTTGTGATGTTGCGCTTACGACTGGTTACTCCTTCATCCGGCTTCTTTCTCATACTATTTTTCCTGCTGCTTATGGCGTATTCCGTGCCTCCCTTGCGTCTGGTCAATAGTGGCTTTGGTGAGCTTGCCCTCGCCGTATTGCTCGCGGATCTCATCCCTGGCTTGGCATTCCTGCTTCAGGCGGATGAATTCCACCGCTTACTTCCGCTGGCGACATTTCCGCTGACGCTGTTGGCGGTTGCATACTTACTGGCATTGGATTTTCCAAGCTTCGCCTCCGACCAGAAATATGGCCGCCGCACCTTGCTCATCCGCTTGACCTGGCCACACGCTGTTCTGCTCCATCATGCTCTCCTGCTGGCGGCATACGCGCTTTTTGTTGCCGCGCCATTTTTCGGTTTCCCTTGGAGTTTGCTTTGGCCTGCCTTCTTGACTCTACCGCTGGCTGCCTACCAGGTATTCATGCTGCGAAATATTACAAATGGGGTCAAGCCGCTGTGGGCGCTTCTCTCCGCCAATGCCGTCGCTATCTTTGGCCTGACCGCCTACCTTCTCGCCCTTACCTTCTGGCTCCGCTAAATTATTAACGGCGATTCACCCACTAATTTACTAATTCCCTATGCCCGAATTCCTTCACCTCCAACCACCCGACGAAGCCCGCTTGCATTTCCTAAGTCACATCCCGGATAGTGAGTCTGCTTCCGAGATGATCGACACAACTCATGCCCTCGGCCGAGTGACTGCCGCACAGGTTGCCGCGCCGCACCCCCTGCCGGCTTTCGACCGTTCAGCCATGGACGGTTACGCCGTGCGCGCCGTGGACACTTTTGGCGCGAGCGAATCTTTACCTGGTTACCTTAAAGTAATTGGCGAGGTGACGATGGGTGCGCAACCCGGCTTCGAAGTCCATGCCGGCGAGGCGGCGCTGATCCATACCGGCGGGATGTTGCCCTCCGGCGCGGATGCTGTCGTCATGTTGGAATATACTCAAGTAATTGACCGCAGAGATCGCGGAATTCGCGGAGTCCGAAGTCTCCAGACTTCGGAGATGGCGCACCAACGTCTGGAGACGTTGGACCCCATAGACTCTGTTTTGAATTCTGAAATCGAGATTGGGCGCGCGGTTGCAGTTGGGGAGAACATCTTGCAGCTTGGCGAGGATGTTGCCCAAGGCGAGGTGGTCATCCCGGTAGGGAAGCGCATTCGACCGGCGGAGATTGGCGGGCTTATGGCGCTTGGCCTGACGGAGGTCTTGGTGGCGAAACCGCCGCGTGTTGGGTTGATCTCCAGCGGCGACGAGGTCATACCACCGCAGCATAACCCGCTCCCCGGTCAGGTACGGGATATAAACTCATATACGTTAGCCGCGTTGGTGGTGCAATATGGCGGCGAGCCGGTCTCTTATGGCATAATCCCCGACGATCTTGAAACCCTGAAACAGACAGCCAAACGCGCCCTGGGAGAGTGCGACATGTTGGTCATCACGGCGGGCTCCTCGGCCTCGGCGCGGGACATGACAGCCGAGGCCATCCGCTCGCTTGGAGAGCCGGGCGTGCTGGTGCATGGCGTAAACATTCGACCAGGTAAGCCGACCATCCTTGCGGTCTGCAACCGCAAGGCGGTGATTGGGCTTCCGGGGAACCCGGTCAGTGCGCTGGTGATAGCCAGCCTGTTCGTTATCCCGGCCATCGAGAAGCTGCTCGGCCTGCCGGTCGCTTCGCTACGTCCGACGATCCTGGCGAAGCTGACACTCAATATCCCCTCCCAGGCCGGAAGGGAGGAGTGGGCTGCAGTGCGATTAAAACCCTCACCCTTGACCCTTTCGCGAGGCACCCCTGTGGGGCTCCCCAAAGGAGAGGATGAATGGCTTGCTGAGCCGGTCTTCTCCAAATCCAATCTCATCTTTTCCCTCGTCGCTGCGCATGGGTTGGTGAGAATTCCAGCGGATGCGACGGGGATATCTGCTGGCGAGATTGTGGAAGTGGTTTTGATGTAAATCTGAGTTAGGGGAAAGTGCTATAATTTACCCTCTGAGTTGATACTCACATGGTTGCCTGCGAGTTATCGCTACCAGGAGAGATATTCGATGAATGATAAACCTGTTCAACTGACCGCGATCATTGAGCGAGAAGATGATTGGTTCGTAGCCACTTGCCCGGAATTGGATATCGTCAGCCAGGGACAAACGGTGGAAGCAGCTCGCTTCAATCTATTAGAAGCAGTGGAAGGCTTCTTTGAGGTTGCTTCTCCTTCTGAGATCAAACGTCGCTTAAAAAAAGATACCTATATCATGCCGCTCTTGCCCATTCTACCTGCCAGACCAGTTATGAGGGCATAACATGCCCAAATTACGCGTTCTTTCTGGCAGGGAAGTGTGCAAGATTCAGGCGCAGAATGGTTTCATCGAGGTGCGTCCGAAAGGCAGCCATATTATCATGCAAAAGCGGCGTGGGAATTCCAACGTTACAGTCCCTGTGCCAGATCATATCGAGTTGAAGGTTGGAACATTACTCGGAATCATCAGGCAATCTGGATTGCCGCGTTCGTTGTTTGAAAAGAAATAGAAGAGGGGATGTCCTTGCCCGCATCTGAGCTCGCATTCACTGAAATCGAGAGACTTGTCCACAGGTTCAAGTGGACTAAGTCTGTTACTTGGGCGCTGCTCTCGGATTTCGAGGGACTGCGTGTATTCAACGCCGAATGGAAAGAAACCGATCCTTTTCGGGCGCAATTCATCGGATTCGATCTCGATTCATATCTGAAAGATTTCGAATGCCTTTGGTGGCTTTCACGTGAAGAGACCAGCGCCGGGCGGTTGGAACGTGAAGCGGATAGGGTGGGCAAGCGCATCAAACGCCTGCCCGTCAGCCTGAATTTATTCGATGACCTGAAACTGTGGCGCAGCGAGCTTTACAAGAGCTTGCGCGGTTACAACCCCTTTTACTCCCCTGCCCAAATTGACGAGGCTGTGCTGCGCCTGCTCAACCGCCTGATCTTCATCCGCACAGCCGAAGACCGGGCAGTGGAGCCGCCGCGCCTGATGCCGTTATTGCGCGAACTGGAAGATAAACGCCAATTGGATCAACTCGCCTCGAAATTGGTCGAACTCTTCCGCACATTCGACGCCACCTATAACTCTGAACTCTTTGCTCCGCATTTCTCCGAAGAACTTTACTGCGACCGCCCGCCCTTGGAAAGCCTGATCCGCGGCCTTTATGAGAAGAATTTCGTGCGTTACAACTTCAATGCCCTGGAAGCCGATGTGTTAGGCACGGTCTATCAGCAGTATCTCGGCCATGTGGTGACAGAGGTGCAAAGTGAAACCGGGCTGCTTGGGGTGGCCTCCCACGTGGAGGAGAAACGCGCCAAACGCAAGAGCCAGGGCATCTATTACACGCCAGCTTTCATCACCAGGTACATCGTTCAACAAACAGTGGGGCGTTATCTGGAGGAACAAGGCTACAATCCTTCCCGCCCGCCGCGCATTCTGGACATGGCTTGCGGCTCCGGCTCTTTTCTCATCGAAGCCTTTGACACGCTCGACAGGTTCGTGGCAAAGCAGCGCAACCAGGCGCACGGCGAAAGCGACACCCTGCATGACAATCTGCGCCGCCTTGAATTGCTTCAATCCTGCATTTTCGGTGTGGACAAGGACAAGCAGGCAGTGGACGTGGCGCGCCTGAACCTGATGCTGCGCGCCCTGCATGGACGCACCAAACTACCGCTGCTGACCAACATCTATCACGCCGACAGCCTGCGTCCCGAAACCTGGGAGTTCTTCCGGCAGACCTCCGAGTTCTCGCAGAACTCGGAGGTCTCCGGCGGCCTGTTCGACATCATCATCGGCAACCCGCCGTATGTGCGCCAGGAAACGCTTGGCGAGGAATTTAAAACCTTTGCACAACAAAATTTCGAGACCTACGCCGGAACCGCCGACCTGTATATTTACTTCATCGAGGAAGCCCATAAATTGCTCAAACCGGGCGGCTATTTCGGCATGATCGTCTCGAACAAGTGGATGCGCTCGAATTATGGCAAAGCCTTGCGGGATTTCCTGAGCCGTGAATGCACGCTGGTGGAGATCGTGGATTTCGGTGAACTGCCAGTCTTCCAAGATGCCGCAACTTTTCCCGTCATTCTAATTACTAAAAAAACACAGACAGCAAAACAGAATTTCATTTACGCACCAATTAGGCGATTGGACTTTGAATCGTTGCCGCAAGAAATAAGTTCTGTAGGCAAATGCCTAAATGAAGTTGCCTTACATGGGGATAGCTGGACATTGACAGAAGATAAGCACCAAACCATTTTTGATAAAGTCCGTAATCTAGGAATTCAACTTGTCGACTATCCAGAAGTGAGAATATACCGAGGTCTTATTACCGGCTTGGGCGAAGCGTTTGTTATAGGCAAATCTAAACGAGATTCTATTGTTGCCCAAGACCCGAAAAGTGCTGATCTCATCAAGCCTTTCTTGTTTGGCGATGATATTAGAAATTACCACATCAATTTCCGAGAAACCTATGTGATATGTATCCCTAGGGGATGGACCAACAATAACAAAGAAAAGTCTGATGCTTGGAAATGGTTTGAAAAAGATAGTCCGGCGTTAGCCAATCATCTGAAACCCTTCGCAGATGCCGCAAAGAAGCGCCTTGATAAGGGCGATTATTGGTGGGAATTGAGAGCGTGCAGTTATTATAGCGAATTTGAAAAACCGAAGCTAATCTATCCTGACATAGCAAGAGAGAGTCGTTTCACCCTTGATCGTGAGAACTTTTATCTAGATTCCACTTCGTTCATGATACCCACTGACGATTTATACCTTCTTAGTGTCTTGAATTCACGACTCACTTTTTTCTACTTGAAAGCAATTTGCCCAGTTATAGGCGATCCGAACAAAGGCGGAAGGTTGAGGCTAAAGCGGGTATACATACAAACACTCCCCATCCGCCGCATTGACTTCGGAAACCCCTCCGAAAAGTCCACCCATGACGAAATCATCGAGCTGGTCGAAGAGATGCTCGACCTGCAGAAGCAGCGCCAGCAAGCCGAGGCTGCCAAAGAGGATGCCCGCTTTGCTTTGCAGAAGCGAATCGAGGCGGTGGATAAGGAGATTGACGCTCGCGTTTACCGGCTGTATGGGTTGACGGAGGAAGAGATCAGGATTGTGGAGGGATGACCAATGCCTGACTCGCTCTCCATTTATCTCCACGACATCCCTCTTAATGAAGCCAAAGCTCGATTCCAGGCTGCCCTCGAAGAAGCCAATCTCTGGCGCGTGCTGGGTGTGGAGTCCATCCCGCTCGATGAGCACGCCCTGGGGCGCGTCCTGACTGAGCCAATCTGGGCTAAGGTTTCCTCGCCGCACTATCACGCCGCAGCCATGGATGGCTTTGCCCTGCGGGCCGAAGAGACCAGCGGGGTGTCACCTGCTTCACCCTTGCAGTTATCAGTGTTCAGTAGTCAGTATTCAGTTGTCAGTGGATGCGCTCAATATGTGGATACGGGGGATCCGCTGCCCGAGTGGGCGAATGCGGTGGTTCCCATCGAGAATGTCGAATCTTTGGATACTGCTGGGAATGTAGCTGAAGCCATCCGCCAGCCGGCTGCCATTCGTATTCGCGCGGCAGTGACGCCGTGGAGCCATGTCCGCCCAATGGGGGAGGATATCGTTGCCACTCAATTGGTATTGGCCTCCGGGCAGGTGTTGCGACCGGTGGACTTGGGCGCGATCGCCGCAGCAGGTCACGATGAGATAAAGGGTGCGCGGAAACCGCGCGTTGCAATATTGCCGACAGGCACTGAACTGGTGCCAATAGGCAGTGACTTGAAGCCGGGCGATATTTTGGAATACAACTCGCTGGTGTTGGCGGCGCAGGTGAACGACTGGGGCGGCGAGGCAGTCCGTTATCCGATCACACCGGATGACTTCGAGGCCATCGTCGTGCGTGTGCAGGAGGCAGCGCGGGATTGCGACTTGATCCTGCTCAATGCCGGCTCCTCGGCGGGGGCGGAGGACTTTTCGGGAAAGGTGGTTGAGAAACTCGGCACATTGCTGGTGCATGGTGTAGCCGTCCGTCCTGGGCATCCCGTGATATTGGGAATGGTTAGAACAGAGTCGAACGCCGCACGTCACCCGTCACCCGTCACGCGCCACCCGTCACCCGTCACCCGTCATTCGTCACTCGTCCCGATCATCGGCGTTCCCGGCTATCCAGTCTCTGCCGCGCTGACTGCTGAGATATTCGTTGAACCGCTCATTGCTAAATGGCTGGGGCGCAGGCCTAACGAATTACCTGTTGAAACCGCAACCTTGACCCGCAAGGTGACCTCTCCCGGTGGAGATGATGATTACATGCGGGTTGCAGTGGGGAAGGTGGGTGAGAGGTTGCTGGCTGCTCCATTGACGCGCGGCGCGGGGATCATCACCTCGCTCGTGCGGGCTGACGGGCTGGTGGTCTTGCCGCGTGGTGTGCAAGGCGCGGAGGCGGGCGAAAAAGTGAATGTTCGCCTGTACCGCACGCGTGCCGAGATCGAGCGCAGTATCTTCTGCATCGGCTCGCACGATATGACCCTCGACTTGCTGGCGCAGTTCCTTGCGGCGCACGACCGGAAGTTTGCTTCGGCGAACGTCGGCAGCCTGGGTGGACTGGTGGCTTTGGGGCGTGGCGAATCGCATTTGGCGGGTTCACACCTGCTCGACCCGGAAACGGGCGAATATAACCTGGCATACATCCGCCAGTATTTACCGGGATTGGCGGTGAATGTGTACGGTTTCGTCGAGCGCGAACAGGGGTTGATTGTACGGAAGGGTAATCCAAAGGGTATCAAAGACCTAAGCGACTTGAGCAGACCAGAGGTCCACTATGTGAACCGGCAGCGCGGGGCGGGGACGCGCCTCCTGTTCGATTACCATTTATCCCGTAGCGGCATTCCATCCAGTATGATCCAGGGATATGACAAGGAAGAATACACGCACTTGGGCGTAGCCGCCGCGGTCGCTTCGGGGAGGGCGGACTGCGGATTGGGCATCCCCGCCGCGGCGCAGTCGTTGGAACTGGATTTCATCCCGCTGTTCCAGGAGACTTACCAATTGGTCATCCCAAAGATATACGCCGAGAGCGAACTACTTGCACCCTTGTTCGCGGTCATGGCGGATGTTGGTTTTCATTCCGCAGTATCTGCCATGCCTGGGTATAATATCATGGAAATGGGCAAGTTGGTTATCGAGATCTGAATTTTTACTTATAGGAGGAGCCATGCCTATTCAAGTTGGTGTCCAAGCGCCGGATTTTTCTTTGCCGGATGAAACAACTGCCACCCGCCGTCTTTCGGACTTTCGTGGTCGACCTGTCATCTTATATTTTTACCCCAAGGATGACACGCCCGGCTGCACCACCGAGGCGTGCAATTTCCGCGACGATTACAGTGCCTACATCGAAGCAGATGTGATCCTGTTGGGTGTCAGCGCGGATACGCCCAAATCACACACCAAGTTCAAGAAGAAATCCAGCCTGCCTTTTCCGTTGCTGGCGGATGAGGATCACACCGTCTGTGATCAATATGGTGTCTGGGGACCGAAGAAATTCATGGGGCGTGAATACGAAGGCATCTTGCGGACGACTTTCTTGATTGACGCCAATGGCAAGGTTGCTCGCGTTTTCGAGAATGTGAAACCTGCAGAGCATAGCGCCGAGGTGTTGGCGGCGGTGAAAGAGCTCTAGTTGTTTTTACTTGCTTACGAACAATACGCTGCGCGCATCCTCGTAGACGACTTGCCAGTCGGCGGAGTGGCGCAACTCCCAGACAAGCGATGAGGTTGGTTCGAGCAGCACGATGCGCACGTTATCCCGCACCAGCTCCGCCTCCCAGCCTGGCGAGCCGCTCTCGATGCGCAGGTAATCGCCGATGAAAGCGTCACCATAAAGGTCCGCCCGCCCGTCAATGTAAACCTGGTATTCGGGGTAAAGCCGCCAGATCAAATAGCCCCCCCAGCCATAGGTATTGAAGATGTTCCCTGTCGGATGGTTATGGGCAATCCAGTCCACGGCCGCGGTGGGAAAGTATTCCTTTTCAGTTGTAGCCTGTTTTTGGATCACATTGGTAAATTGCACAATAACCACGAAGATGGCAACAACCACCAGCAAGGGGTTGACCCACTTCAATGCAACGAGCGCAGGGCGGGTATTATCAAGGTTTGGTAGTATGGCGCTGAGCATCTCGGCCAGCGCGGGTACTGCTGCTATTGCGAATAGTGGGACATGGCGCATGGAATGCAAGGCCAGATAACCAAAGGCCAATGTCAGCAATATATTAACCGGCGAAAGCTTTTTGCGCCCGAGCAACCCGGCGCCGATCAGTGCCAGGATCAGCCAGAGCAGCGGCTGCCATTCGGACCGGTGGAAGTCCGGTGAGAACCACTCCTGGATGTTTTGCTGCATAGCCTGACTGGAAAGCGTCTCAAACGGGTAGGTGAGCAGGCGTAGACCATTGGGGTTGGCAAGGGTCGCTAGTAAGCATATAGCGAGGATGCTTCCCAACAAAAAAACTTCGCGAAGGCGGGGGGCTTTTATGCCAAAACCAGCCTTTATCCACTCGAAGACAGCTCCAGTCAGGTAGAGGCCGACCAGCGCGATGCCCAAGGCATAGGCGGCGTGCAGGTTGACCCACAGCAGCATCAAAAAGGGGAGGGGGATCAGGTACTTTGCCTTGCATGTCACCGCATACCGGTCGAGGAGAAGCAAAAAAGAGGCAAAAAACAGATACGTGATAATTTGCGGACGCACGCCCCAAGTGGGGGCTGAGGCAAGCGCGCCAAGCAGCAGTACAAAACCGGCAATGTATGGGCGACCCTCGCTGCGCAAGTAAACGAGGTAGAACGTTGCTGTGATGAATGCAGCGAATATCAGTATAAGCAGTCCAAACCCGCCGAGACGGAACAAGCCGTAGATGAGGATTTCTACCAGCCATTCGTGGGCGATCCATGGCTTGCCTAAGTTGGTGAACGAAAAGGGGTCAGCGAGAGGAATGGTGCGCGTCTCGACGATAAGCTGTCCCGTGCGCAGGTGCCACCAGAAGTCGGCGTCAGCAATGGGACGCAATGCCATGTCAAACAGGGCAACGAAGAGGAGGATGGCGAAAAGCTGGCGGATGGTGAACTTCATGTATGAATGCTTTATTCTTTCAGCCTGAAAACTACAGCGGTCTGATCCTGATAAAGAAGGAACCAGCCGCTTTCCTTTGTCAGAACTTTTGCCAGGGTGGAATCAGCGGGTAGCAGCGCCCAGTGGATATCATATTGCTGGATAATTGCCTCCCAACCTGGCTCGGCGGTCAGGACCTGTTGGTGCTGGCGGATGTAGGTTTCGCCGTAGAAGAACTGACCGTCGATGAACATCTCGTACTGTGGCCACAGACGGTAGATAAGGTAGCCGCCCCAAGGGAAATAATTGAACATATTACCGGTTTGCGGGTGGCTCTCGATCCAGTCCACGGCTGAGACGGGATACTCGACCGTGTTGAACGCATAGCCTTGTTGCGCGGCGTCCAGCTTGACTCCGGAAGCCAGCAACGCGATGCAAACTAAAGAGACAACCACCGGCCACAGCATACCGCGTAATTGTCTTTCCAGGGACTCGATCTGCCTTTCGAGGCGCGCGAGCGGTGGAATGACATCGAGCAGTTGACGGGCATACCCAGCCCACAGCGGGATTGTGACGATGGCGTAGAGCGGTATGTCGCGGCTGGCGTAGAGACCGAGCGCCGTCCATGCGCCGAGCAACAGGGTTTCAGCAGGCGTATGTTTCTTGTTAGAAAGGCTCAGGGCAAGGATGGAGGCGACGATAGTCAACAAAAAAGCCAATCCGCTGATATCATGGAAATTTGGCGAGTGATATTCGCTAATCAGGTTGGAGAGGTAGCTGCTTGATAAGTGGGTCAGCACCAACTTCCACAGTCTCCAGCCAGCCGGGTTGATGAATGTTGCTGCGAGGGAGAGAATTGCTGATAGGAGCAACTTGCGGAGAGTAGGGTTGTCAAGGCGAAGCCGGGCGGCAAAGCTTTCCCATAGATTTCCGACAATGAAGATTGCCCAGACGAGGAAAGCGAAGATGAACGCGGTGTGGGTATTCGCCCAGAGCAGCAGAATGAGCGGAAATTGCCAGAGGGGGACATTTTCGCCCTTTGCCAGCCGCGTCAGACGCGAGACGAGCAGCGCCATGAATAGGAAACTAAAAAGGTGCGGGCGCGCCAGCCAGTGGATTGCGGTGAGGCTTGCCGCCCACAGCGTTAGCAGGGCTGAGAGAAGGCGCGGCGCTCCACGACGCATTAATTCATTGTAGACCAGCGTGAAGGTGATGGAAAGAAGGAGAGCAGCGACGACGACGAGTCCGCCCAAGCCGAGGGCTTTGTAACCGGCAACGTAAATCACTTCCGCAAGCCATGCGTAAGGTGGTGACGGTTGACCTTGGACAGGATATAGAAATAGTTCTCTTGTGGGAATAGTGAGCGTGTTAAAGATGATCTCCCCGGAGACGATATGCCGACCCGGGTCGCCATCGCGGAACAGGTTTGAGCCAATGCGTAGAACGAAGAAGAAGATTAAGATAAAAATGAGGTCTTGGAGACGCGGAAGGAAGTAACCTGCCAGAGATACTTTTTTTCGCTGCATGGGGTAATTTTACACGTTTTCCAACGCAAATACCGCGAATTTGCAAATGCCGCGAATGGTCGTGAACATTCGCGGCATTCCTCACCATGCTCAACACGCTTGAGCGTGTTTCGCGTCCCATCCGATGAATTCACACGTACCCGACAGGATATTCATCGGAGAGTCTGGGCGCGTTACTCCCCTAGATAATCTCTCAGTTTCCGCCGGATAGTGGGATGGCGCAAACGGCTTAGGGCTTGCGCCTCGATCTGGCGAACGCGTTCGCGGGTCACGCCCATTTTGCGTCCAACCTCTTCGAGCGTGTACGCCTGTCCATCCAGCAAGCCATAACGCAATTGCAAGATACGGACTTCGCGCGGAGGCAGACCGTTCAACACCTCGCCTAGATGTTCACGCAATAAATTGTAGGTGGCAGTATCATCGGGTGGGGCGGCTTCATCGTCCTCGATGAAATCACCGAGAACAGAGTCCTCTTCGTCATCGGTCGGCGTCTCGAGTGAGAGCGGCCGGCGCGCCACCTGGATCATGTTCTCCACTTTCTTGGGAGGCACTTCCAAGGCATCGGCCAGCTCTTCGACCGAGGGATCACGTCCCAGTCGCTGGGTCAATTGGTGCTGGACGCGCAGCAGCTTGTTGATTTGATCTCCCATGTGAACGGGCACGCGGATGGTGCGACCCTGGTCGGCGATGGCGCGCGTCACTGCCTGGCGAATCCACCAAGTGGCGTATGTGCTGAACTTGTGGCCGCGGCGGTAGTCGAACTTTTTAGTGGCGCGGATCAGGCCAATATTACCCTCCTGGATGAGGTCCAGGAATGGCACGCCGCGTCCCATGTATTTCTTTGCCACACTAATGACCAAGCGTGAGTTCGCGGTGATGAGATGCTCGCGGGCAGCCCAACCATCTTCGATCATGCGGCGCAGTTCCAGGCGGCGATGTGGGCTGACCTTGCCGTGCGCCAGTTCCTCGCGGGCGATGCGTCCGTTCTCGATGCGTTGAGCCAGGTCTACCTCTTCTGTAGCAGTTAATAGCGGTACGCGGCTGACTTCTTTCAGGTATAAGCCAATCGTGTCATCAGTGTCGATATTGGCCAGATAGTCATCAAGCGCAAGCTCCGGTTCAGCCTCTTCAGCCGCGGCCAATTCCTCTTCTGGAGGTTCTCCAGTGGGGGTATCCTCCACGAATGGAACGCCCGCGCTTAACAGGGCTGCAAAGGCCTCCTCCAATTGCTCGACTTCCTGTTCGGCTTCCGGGAAGAAGTGCAGGATATCGTCAATGGTGACGTAAGTCTTCTGCCGGCCCAATTCGATCAGCCGCGCAATGGGGGAATATTCTTCTTCTTCCTCGACGATTAATAAAGGATTTTCCATCATATGAGGTATCGCTAGGTTTCCTTTTGTTTTTTGGTAAACACCAAACCTTTGCGAAGGTTCTGGTTATGGCTAACTTTGATTTTGTCTATATCAGAATACTCTTTTTTTCAATAAAAAGCAACACCCTGTTAAGTGTTTGTCAGGCGTATTATCGCCTCCTCAGGTGTCCTCTGGTTCATTAGGAATTGTCATGGAGTAGGGGCGGGGTCACCCCGCCCTTACATAGCCACGTCACCCCGCCCCTCCATGGCGGGGCATTGCGGTGATTCTCAACGGGCCAGGAATTCTTTATGGCGTCGGAGTGGCAGAGTATGGTGGATTTTGCATTAGTTGAAGCAACGCATCGAGCGAGGTCTGGCTGATAACGTAGACCTTGTTCTCGAGACGAACGTAGTAGCCGCTGTTCGTCGGCGTCAGACCGCCAACCTCTAGGACCTGTTGCCTGCCGCTTGAAAACACGAGCGTGATCGTATAAGCGGCCGGATTCAAGCCGAGGACTTCAGCAGATGGCGATGTTTCCAAAGTCGTCGTTACCTTGAGGGCGTAAAGTTGCGTTTCGGCGGCTTCGGCTTGCGATTGGTCTGCGGTGGAGCTTTTCGGCTGGGTGATCGTCCAGTTTCCCGAAGCATCGCGTTCCAGTTGGACGCTGTTCCCTTGCGCGTCCACGATGTTGAGCGTGGATAACACCTCGTCAGTCGTATTGATGAGGAATTGGGTCTCGCTTGTTGTCGGTGATGGCGTAGCTGGTGTGGACGACTTAAACGGGTGGGCTTTCAGATAGAAATACGCACCGATAGCCAGGCCAAAGACGGCCAGCAGGATCCAGGTAGAGCGCTTGATCATACTTAGCCTCTTGCCCGGCGCGCCAGCCAGGAAGCAATGCTCCCTCCTATGACTATTCCTGGCAGAACGATGACGAAGAACAACGCGATGAGGGCCATCACAAACGCATTTGGCGGATTCAGTGTACGAGTAATCGGCGATGGCGTAGTCAGGTTGAGCTGTTTTTCCTGTCCAGCAGCCCAGTCTATGGCGTTGATGAGCAAATCGCCGTTGGCGTAGCGGGCGAAGAATTGGTCGCTGGCAAAGTCGGAATCGCCAAACACGACGATGTGGCTGTTGGCCGTCGTATTGGTCACGGCAGCGGCCAGAGAGAGAGGACCTGGTAGGTCTGACCCGGCATTGTAGCCGACCTGGTTGGATTGCAGGGAAGCGAAGTCTGTCTCACCCCAAGAAGCTTGCGAGGTGGTGATCAGTGCAACCGGAAGAGGGGAAGCAATGCTGTCAATACTCAGACTGCGCGCTGCCGGGAAGAAGGAAATCATCCCTTGCAGCTTGTCAGTGATGGGATGACTGGCGTAGCTGGCGGCAACTGCATAGATTGGCTGGTTGGAGCTTGTATCAATTACCACATCGTTGTTGAATGTGATTCCCCATTTCGAGGCAAGGTAATCTGCAAGTGGGTCGGGCGAGCTGCCAAATTGGGTTGTAGGGATCGGGTCTTCCATGACAACCAGCGCGCCACCATTGGTAACGTAATCTTCCAGCAAGGTCGCTTCATCGGTTGTGATGGGTTGCAGCGGGCCGGCAATGATGATGGCTTTGGCGTCTTCGGGAATCTTGTGCTCGGCAGCCAGATTCAGGGATTCGACAGTGTAGTTCTTGGCTTCCAACGCAGATTTAACACTGGTATAGGCGGCATCGCCGGATTGGGTGATATCATGCTCGCCATGGCCGGTCAGGAAATAGACAACCCGCTGGCCGGGGTTGATCAGGCGGATCAGCGCGGTGGTGATGTCATTTTCCGAGGCGTAAGTCACGATCTCGTGCGCCTCACCCATTTGCAGGTAGATCTTGCCATCGCCGGAGATGCCCGCGGCCTTCGCCTGGACGGGGTCCTGGTCGGGATCCACGAAATTGTATTCGAACTTGCCGTTCGAGTTATTCTTGTAGTTATCCAACAACTTGGTAGCAGTATCTTTTGGATACTGCGAGGTGAAGAATGCGGTCGCCTGGACCGGCGCCGGCAGCGATTCCAGCACGGTTATGGTCTCTGGCGCCAATGAATTGGACTTGTCTTCGGTCAGGTCGAGCGGTTTGGCCGGGCTTTGGTAGACAATCAGGTTGACCACGATCAGGATACCGATGGCGGCGATCAGCATGATGAGGGCGTTGCTTCCATAGCGTGCCTGGCGTCCAGTCAGGAACTCGCGAGTCCGTTGCGGATCGAGCAGGGCGTAGAGCGCCACGCCGAGAAGAGTCACGCCAGCAGCGATCATCAGGTATAGGTCAAGCGATTTGACGTTTGTGGGCGTATACAATCCGGCTGAGGCCAGGAGCTTGAATGCCAGAAGTCCCAGAGCTGCCAGCAGTGCAATTCCCGCCAGCCACAGAGCGAAAGGGGCAACTTGCTTTGCGGAGATCTTTTTCATGGGGATTTTAAACTTAGCCATTTTATCGCCACCTTCTGATTTCGACAGCCACCGTGCCAAGTAACAGGCCCAGCGTGGTCAGACTGAGGGGGTAGATGATATCAGAGAGAGCTATCGTGCCGCCCAGCATCGAGCCGAAACGGCCATTTAAGTCCAGGTAGGTGAAGAGACTATTGAAGAAGCCGCTGGGGATGATATAGGTGGGCAGACGGATGAGCCACCAGAAAACGAGCAGTATTGCCAATGTGGCAAAGAAGGCCGCAAACTGGTTGCTGAAGAAGGACGACATCGCTGTGCCGAGAGCCAGGAAGCAAGCCACAATCAGGGTGATTGCAAGGTAGCCGGCGATCATGATGCCTTGGTCTATACCGGGGCTGCTCAACTTATTCAACACGATGGGGTAAACCAAGGTGACAGCGATGATGGTCAGAACGAAGAGGAACGCTCCTAGCCATTTACCGATGACCAATTCCCCGTCGCGGACGGGGGCGGTGAGTAAAAGCTCCAGCGTTCCCATACGCTGTTCGTCTGCGAGCAGGCGCATTGTCAAAGCCGGCGTCGCGAACAAGAAGATGGTTGCCATCGGGCCGACGACGATGCTAATGTCGGGCGCGGTTGCCCCGTACATGAGCGCTTGGTTCGCCTGGTAGTACAGAACAATGACGAAGTAGATGCCGATGACCAGGAGAACAGCCAATGCCACGATGTAGGCGATTGGACTGATGAAATAATGTTTGTACTCGCGGCGTGCGATTGTCCATATGTTGCGCATGGTTTACATCTCCTTCTTATCTTCGCGCGTCAGTTCGAGGAAGATCTCTTCCAGGCTCATGCCGATGGGACTCAGCTCGAGCAGGTCGTAGCCAGACTCAATCACCGCCCTCGCTACCAGAGGACGCACGTCGTGCCCGGGTGCGAACTGGAATTCTACCGAGCCATCTGGGCGGGCGGCGGCGCGCTGGACGCCTGCGATCCTGGCAATCTTCGGGGCGAGGTCGTCCGCGTCGCCTTTGACACGCAGAATGGAGCGTTCCGCGCCGGTCAGCCGAGCCTGCAAATTCTCGGGCGAGTCTTCTGCCACGATGTGTCCTTTGTTGATGATAAGTACCCGATCGCACAAAGCCTGCGCTTCGGAAAGGATATGGGTGGAGAGCAACACGGTGCGTTCCTTCCCGATTTCACGGATGACGTTGCGCACTTCCACCACCTGCGCCGGGTCCAGGCCAATGGTCGGCTCGTCGAGGATCAGAACTTCGGGTTTATGCAAGAGGGCTTGGGCCAAGCCGATGCGCTGGCGCATACCTTTCGAGAGCGCTCCGATGTACCCCTCGGCGCGATCAGTCATGCCGACCAGTTCGAGAGCGTCATCAACCATATCATCTGCATTTGGTAGGTGGCGCAGGTCGGCCATGAACTTGAGGTAATCGAAGACGGTCATGTCGGGATAGAGTGGCACCGTTTCGGGCAGATAGCCGACGCGGCGGCGCACATCCAGCGATTCGGTCATTACATCGTACCCGGCAACTTTGGCTCCCCCAGAGGTGGGGGGCATATAGCCGGTCAGAATGCGCATCGTCGTTGTCTTGCCGGCGCCGTTCGGGCCGAGGAAGCCGACCACTTCGCCCTGTTGGGCTTCGAAGGTCAGGTTCTCGATGGCGCGGCGGGAGCCATAATCTTTAGTGAGTCCATCAACGTTTATCATTCGCTCTCCTGGATATTTGAGACGAAATAAACGGCACAACAGCCGTGGGCTGCGTGCCGGGAAGGGAAAACATCCAACCGCGTAACACTATACAATAATTTGATGGGCAAAGTCAAGTGGTTTAAAAAAGTCTAATCAAATGTTAATCTTTCGCGACTTCGGGTTTATGGAGGGGGTTATTTGGAACGTCGTTTTGAAATTCCCGGCGCGTTTAAATTGACTTTTTAAGATGTGTTCGGTAAAATTGGGCGGACGACCCGCTTATCAAAGCCTGGGTCGCTTTGCTAATTACGAAACCTATCAGTTACGGAGGAGAAATGGACCTATTTTGGCTCGGCAGCCGTCATGGGCTAAACGCTTTCGAGCAGATCGCCATATTGGGAGTGGTGGCGACTGCCTTTATCAGTCTGCTCTATGCCTGGCTTCTGCGCGGAAATGTGCTGAAGAAGGACAAAGGCACGGAGAAAATGCAGGAAGTCTGGAATGCGATCCGCATCGGCGCGGATAGCTACCTGAACCGCCAACTGAAGACCATCCTACCGATCATCGGTGTACTGACTGTTGTGCTGTTCCTTAGCGTCTATGTTGTTCATCCCTCGGCGGAAGCAGCCAAGGAGTTCGGCGAGAACGCTCAACTCATCATCGCGATTGGCCGGACGGTGGCTTTCATCATGGGCGCTTTCTTTTCGCTGCTGGTCGGCCAGTTGGGCATGAGAATGGCGATCCAGGCCAACGTGCGCGCTGCTTCAGCGGCGCGGCGCAGCCTGAATGAATCGCTGACGATCGCCTACTACGCCGGCACGATCACGGGCATGTTGACCGACGGCTTGGGTTTGTTCGGTGGTACTGTCCTTTTCATCATTTTTGGCAAAGCCGCGCCAGACGCCCTGCTTGGCTTTGGCTTCGGCGGCACACTCCTGGCTCTATTTATGCGGGTCGGCGGTGGCATCTACACCAAGGCTGCCGATGTAGGCGCAGACCTTGTCGGCAAGGTCGAGAAGGACATCCCGGAAGATGACCCGCGCAACGCGGCAGTTGTGGCGGACTTGGTTGGCGATAACGTTGGCGACTGCGCCGGTATGGCCGCCGACATCTTCGAGAGCTACGAAGTTACCATTGTCTCTGGCCTGATCCTCGGCCTGGCGTTGATGGCCGTGGACCCGACCCACAGCCTCAAGTGGATCGTATACCCGCTTATCATCCGCGCCATCGGCGTAATCAGCTCCATTTTGGGGACTTTCACCGTTCCCATTTGGGAGAACATGCCGAAGAAAGGAATCTTCGGCTTCCTGCACGCGCACGACGCGGAAGAGGCCATGTTCCGCTCTTATGAAGTTTCGAGTGTCAACACTGTATTGTGGTCGTTCCTTCTCGCCATCCTCTATTGCAACGACTGGCGCTTGGCTATGCTGACCTCCATTGGTGTTGGCCTCGCAGTGGTTTTCAATCCACTCACCTCGTACTTCACCTCCACCAAGCGCGCACCGGTTAAGGAGATCGTCGATGCTACGAAGACCGGGCCAGCCACCACGATCCTTTCCGGGCTTTCTGTGGGCATGGAGTCGAGCGTTTGGGCGCTGGTGGTCATCGTTATCAGCTTCATCTTTGCATTGCTGCTCTATGGCGGCGAAGGCCACTCCACTTACGTTCTGTATGCGGTGGCAATGATCGGCATCGGCATGTTAAGCCACACAGGCAACAATGTGGCGATGGACTCGTACGGCCCGATCTCCGACAATGCCAATGGCATCGGTGAGATGGCCTGGCACAATTTGGATGACGCCGAAACCAAGAAGGCGCGCCAGATCATGGCCGACCTGGACGCGGTTGGCAACACTACCAAAGCCATCACCAAAGGTGTCGCCATCGCTTCAGCGGTGATTGCTGCGGTCAGCCTGTTCGCTTCCTATATCACAGACGTGGGCATTGTCCAGCAGCAGTTGATAGACGCCGGGCAGAAGGGCATCCAGGTGTTGAAAGACATCCGCGTTTCGGATACCAAGGTGTTCATCGGCTTCCTGTTGGGCGGAGCGTTGCCGTGGTTATTTAGCTCGTTGTCCATCCGCGCCGTCAGCCGCGCTGCCGGTCAGATCGTCGAGGAAGTGCGCAGGCAATTCAAGATCCCAGGCTTGATGGAAGGCAAGGTGCAGCCCGATTACGCGCGCGCCGTAAGCATTTCCACCGCTTCGGCGCAAAAAGAACTGATCCCTCTAGCAACCATCTCTGTTTTGATGCCTCTTGCAGTTGGCTTGATCCTGCAAGTGGAGGCCCTGGGTGGCTTCCTGGCGGGCATCATCCTCAGCGGCCAGTTGCTTGCCGTCTACATGGCGAATGCAGGCGGCGCGTGGGATAACGCCAAGAAAGCCATCGAAGATGAGCCGCGCGACCTGGTTGCCAACACCGGCAAAGGCTCAGAGCGGCATAAGGCGGGCGTGGTAGGCGACACGGTCGGTGATCCTCTAAAGGATACCGCCGGTCCGGCGCTGAACCCGATGATCAAGGTGGTAAACCTGGTTAGCTTGTTGGCCGCGCCGGTCATCGTCAAGTATAGCTCGACGGAATCCGGCATGAACATCGGTGCACTCATCGTGGCGGTAATCTTGCTTGTCGGCGTCGGTTGGGCTATCCGGCGTTCGAAAGCCTCGGTTCCACCGCTCAAGTGATGAGTGATATAAGATAATAAAAAAACCTCCCGTTAAAGTGGCGGGAGGTTTTGTTTTCCAGACTCAGGTCTTCAAGGTTTGAGTTGTCTGTAATCTAATAATTTCGTGTACTTCCACTGGCATGCTACGCCCGCGAATTTCCATAGGACCGATGCTTTTAGTCCTGAAGTGACCTTGGATGGCTTGGTAGGTAACCGGTCCAACGAGTAGACGGTTCGGGCGCGCCAGGGCTTCCAGCCGCGAGGCAACGTTCACCGTATCCCCAAGCACGGATAACTCGACGCGTTCCATTGTCACCACGTAGCCGGCCATCACCGGCCCCGTGTTCACTGCTACGCCTACTTTAAGAGCGCTGCCATCCTCTGTGTAGCTCTTTTCGAGCCTTTCGAGAATATGTAAACCGGCCTGTACAGCGCGCTTTTCCATCTGAGCATCATCCCCAGAGATGCCAAAGACAGCCATCACACCATCGCCCAAGTACTTGTCTATCAGACCACCGTAACTGAAGACAATATTGGTCAAGTCCTGGTAATAGCGATTCAGGATATCGCCAAAGCGTTTTGGTCCGAGAGTCTCCGCTAGGTGGGTGGAATCGGCAATATCGGCGAAGAGGATGGTTGCCGTCTGCTCGCTTAGCTCAGGAAGTTTACCGGTCTTGAGGTAGCCGTCGAGCATCGTGTGGGCATTCATAGGAGGCAGGAAACGGCGGAGCAGTTGGTGGACTTTCTCCTGGTCTTTCAGTTTATCGACCATGCGCACCCGTTCGATGGTCAAGGCAGCCAAGTGTGCTACGGCCACCGCCACGTAGAGGTCATTCTTGTCGAGCAGTCGACCCTTTGGTGATGTGTTATAGAGATAGATAAGAGCATAGACTTGATCATTGGATATAGCAGGGACGCAAACCAATGAGCGGATTTGTAAATTTGCCGCGCTTTGGCTGATATCCTCGCTAGAATCGACTGCCAACATGGGAATGAAGATCGCTTCGCGTTTTTGGATGGCTCGCATCGCGAAAGTTGTTGGGAATCTCAGCCCGGCGAAATCTTTGAACTGGTGCGGCAGAAAGATGCCACACTTTTCGACGCCCAGAGACCGTTGCATCAGCGCGGCGATCTCGCGCAGCGCGCTCTCGATATCGAAGACTTTATTCAGCCGGTCGATGATTTCATAGAGCAGGATGGCGTGACGGTCGAGCGATTCCAGCACCATGGCTTGCGAGATGGCAATGCTCTCGCCGACCGTGCTGAGTGGTGCAGTTTCCTCAGGCTGTGCCAAACGTAATTCGTGGAAGCCGATGCGGATGGCATCATCCGGCTGCAACACGTAGGGCTTGGAAGCGGGCAACGGGTGATGATTGATAAAGGTGCCATTCGTGCTGCCCAAGTCGGTTATAGCGACACGCTTTCCGTCTGTATCCACCTGGATTTCAGCGTGGGTACGCGAGACCATGTTGTCGCTGACGACCACTTCACTACACGGGTCGCGGCCGACACGCGTCACGCCTGGTTTGAGGCGATATTCGCGCGGTTCAGAAACAGGGGAACGGACGGTGAGGATCCACATATGCTACTCCGCGATAAACTTCTTCTGCCACTCGAACAGCTTATTCAACGCTTCTATCGGCGATAAAGAATTAACATCCAGCGTTTTCAATTCATCTAATAATGGTGACGTTTCTGGGAAAAGTGCAGCCTGTTGCGCGGCGTGAGGGTTGATGCGCACTGCCTGGCCAGAGGATTTCTCCAACTCACGCATGATCTCGCTGGCGCGCTGGATGACAGGCCGCGGCAGACCGGCCAGTTGCGCCACGTGGATGCCATACGAGCGATCCGCGCCGCCCGGAACGATCTTGTGCAGGAAGACGACTTTGGCATCTGCTTCAGTGACAGCTACGCTGTAATTTCGAACACCCGGCAGCAGGTCAGCAAGCTGCGTCAACTCATGGTAATGCGTCGCGAAGAGTGTCTTGGCGCGCAAGCTGGGGTGGTTGTGGATGTATTCGACTACCGCCCAGGCAATCGAGACGCCATCGTAGGTGCTGGTGCCGCGCCCAATCTCATCCAGAATAAGTAGCGACCTTTGGGTTGCATGATGCAGGATGTTGGCCGCTTCGATCATCTCGACCATGAAGGTGGACTGCCCGGCGTGGATCTCATCCTGGGCGCCGATGCGGGTGAAAATGCGATCCACCAGCCCGATGAATGCCGCTTCTGCTGGCACGAAAGAGCCGATTTGCGCCATCAACACGATTAGCGCGGCCTGGCGCAAGTAGGTGGATTTACCCGACATGTTCGGCCCAGTGATGACACGCACGAGCTCACCCTTCTCGAATGTAACATCGTTGGGGACGAACCGGTCGTTCTGTAATGTTTGTTCGACGACCGGATGGCGGCCGGCGCGGATATCCAACACATCATCGGCGCGGACTTCAGGCCGGCAGTAGCCGCCGTGCGCAGCAGACTCGGCCAAGGCAGCGCGCACATCCAGGTCTGCGAGAGCGCGTGCTGTGTTCAACAGCCGTGAGGCGGATTTTGCCAACGTGGCACAGACTTCGCGGAACAGGCGCAACTCCAGCTCGCGGATGCGCTCTTCGGCATTCAGCACCAATGTCTCGTATTCCTTCATCTCCGGTGTGATGTAGCGTTCGGCGTTGACCAGTGTCTGTTTGCGGATGTAATCAGCCGGGGCGCGTGCAGCCTGCCCTTGCGAAATTTCGATGTAATAGCCGAAGACTTTGTTGTAGCCGACCTTAAGCGTTTTAATGCCGGTGCGCTCGCGCTCAACCGACTCGAGATTATTGATCCATTCGCGGGCGTGACGGGAGGCCGAAAGCACTCCATCCAGCTCGGCGGAGTAGCCTGCGCGTATGATGCCTGTGTTTTGCAACGTTTGCGGGGGATCATCGGCGATGGCAGATTGGAGAAGGGCGAGCTCGTCGGAACAAAGGTCGAAAGAAGGCAAGAAGGAAAAAGTAATAAGGTTTTCCTTCTCAACTTCTAACTTCTCACTTAGCACTTGTTTGATGGCTGGCAACCTTACCAATGTCTCCCTCATCGCCACCAAGTCGCGAGGCTGGGCATGGCTGGAGAGGACGCGATTGGTCAAGCGCTCCAAGTCAGCGAGCGGTTTGAGGGCGGCGCGCAACTCGGCGCGTAGCATCGAACGGGTGAAGAAGAATTCCACCCCATCTTGTCGGGTACGGATGGGCTCCACGTTCAACAACGGCTGGTTGACCCATTGACGCAGCAGGCGCGCGCCCATTGGCGTGACAGTGTGATCCAGCACGCTGAGCAGTGAACCTTTGGTCTCGCCGCGCAGGGTCTCGGTCAGCTCCAAGTTGCGGCGCGTGGGGGCGTCGAGAGTCATGAACTCGTTCAGGTTGTAGACGCGCAAGCTGGTCAGCAGGCTAAGGGCAGCTCCTTCGGTCTCTTTGAGGTACTGGATGATGACACCGGCGGCGCGCGTCGCCAGCGGCAGGTTCTTCAAGCCAAAGCCTTCCAGGGTGGATACGCCAAAGTGGGTGAGCAGCGTTTCCTGGCATTTGCCCGGTTCGAAGCGCCAGGCGGTCCACGGTGTGATGTGGCCTGGGATGCCATTGGGCAAGATGATGTTATCGGGATGGATGATCTCAGCCGGGCGCAGGCGGGCGATTTCGGCGCGTAAGGGAGAGCCAGCTGGTCTTCCGTCTGCAGAGGATTCTCCTGCGTCCAATTCGGCAGCGGCAAACTCACCGGTGGTGATATCCACATAGGCAATTCCGGCGCGAGGTCCAACGTCGGTCCCCTTCGAGGATGATAAGACATTGGACTCCAAAATAACTGCCGCGAGATAATTATTTGCGTTGCCGGGGAGCAAACCAGGCTCAATAAGCGTGCCGGGTGTAACCACGCGGATCACCTTGCGCGGGAAGATGCCCTTGGTGGGTTGGTCGCCAACTTGTTCGCAGATGGCAACGTGATAGCCCTTTTCGATCAAGCGGGCAAGGTAGTTCTCCACGGCGTGATAGGGGATGCCCGCCAGCGGAGCGCGCAGGCCTTTGCCGACCGGACGCGAGGTCAGGACGATATCCAGCTCACGGGCAGTAGTCTCGGCGTCTTCATCGAAGGTTTCGTAGAAGTCACCCAGCCGGAAGAATAGGATGGCATCGGGATACTGGCGCTTGATCTCCAGGTATTGCTGACGGATGGGAGTCACATCTTCGGACATGGGGTAGATTCTACTCGAAAATGTGAATTTGATTTATAATCATGTCACTATATTCTCTCTAAAGGAGGCTTCAAATGGCTAGTGTAACGTACGATCACGTCTGGAAGGAATTCGGAAATGTGATTGCTGTCAACGATCTGAACCTGCGGATCGCGGACAAGGAATTCCTGGTATTCGTCGGTCCTTCAGGTTGCGGCAAAACGACCGCTTTGCGTCTGCTTGCCGGACTCGAAGAGATCACCAAAGGCACGATCTCGATTGACGATCGCGTCGTTAACGATGTGCCGCCCAAAGACCGGGACATTGCCATGGTCTTTCAATCCTACGCGCTGTACCCGCACCTGTCGGTGTACGATAACCTCGCCTTTGGCCTCAAGCTGCGCAAGACGCCGAAGGATGAGATCAAGCGACGTGTGAACGAAGCTGCGGAAATCCTGGGCATCGGTGAAATGCTCAATCGCAAGCCGCGCCAACTTTCCGGTGGCCAGCGCCAGCGTGTGGCGGTTGGGCGCGCCATCGTGCGCGAACCGAAAGTCTTCCTGTTTGACGAGCCGCTCTCGAACCTGGATGCCAAACTGCGCATCGCGATGCGCGCCGAGATTACCAAGCTGCACAACCGTCTCGGCACGACCTTTATCTACGTGACCCACGACCAGATGGAAGCCATGACCATGGCCACCCGCATTGCGGTGATCAACAAGGGTCTGTTGCTGCAGTTGGATACGCCGCAGAATCTGTACGATAGACCGGACAATATATTCGTGGCCGGCTTTATCGGCTCGCCGGCGATGAACTTCTTCAAGGCTAAGCTACGCAAGAGCGATGGCAAGCTACTGGTCGATTCCGGTGATTTCACCGTGCCGGTGCCGGCCAACCGCGCCGCGAAGTTGCAGAACTATGTGGATCGTCCGGTGACCTTCGGCATCCGCCCGGAAGATATCTTCAACCCGGCCTTCGTACCGCCTGGCATCCATGCCGAAAACATCGAATCGAAGGTGGACGTGACCGAGCTGATGGGCAACGAGATCTTCCTATACTTGGTCAGCGGGTCGAACACATACATCGCGCGCGTCGACCCGCGCACGAACTTCCGCATCGGCGATAAGGTGCAGGTGGCCTTCAACATGGATAACTTCCACCTGTTCGATCCCGAAACCGAGCTGGCGATCCGGTAAGGAACAACGCTACCTCATCTATATTTACCGCCAGGTGCAAACGCTCCTGGCGGTTTATTATGGAGACAATTATGGAAACCAAGTTTAAAGTAGTCCTACTGCGGCACGGACAAAGCACCTGGAACCTTGAAAACCGCTACACCGGCTGGACCGACGTTGGTCTATCCGAGCAGGGAACCACGGAAGCGCACTTCGCTGCCAAGCTGCTGAGTGAAGGCGGTTACACCTTCGATATTGCATATACATCGGTGTTGAAGCGCGCCGTCAAAACCCTGTGGATCGTGTTGGAAGACATGGGACTGGAATGGATCCCGGTGGTCAACGCCTGGCAGCTTAACGAAAGGCATTATGGTGCATTGCAAGGGCTGAACAAGGCCGAGACGGCCAAGGAATATGGCGAAGCGCAGGTCAAGCTGTGGAGGCGCAGCTACGATGTCCCGCCGCCGCCGTTGGACTGGGACGACAAGCGTCATCCGCGCTTCGACCCACGCTACGCATCCTTGACCCGCGCACAGTTGCCGGCGATGGAATCGCTCAAGATCACGCTGGAGCGCGTCTTACCTTATTGGCACAGCACACTGGCGCCGGAGATCAAGACAGGCAGGCACGTGTTGATTTCCGCGCACGGCAACAGTCTGCGGGCGTTGGTCAAGTATCTCGATAACATTTCGGATGCAGAAATCCCGGAGCTGAACATACCCACAGGCATCCCGCTGGTTTACGAGCTGACTTCCGACCTCAAGCCTGTGCGGCATTACTACCTGGCCGACGAGGAGACTGTCCGCAAGGCCGCAGCGGCGGTGGCGAACCAGGGAAAAGCGAAGTAAGCGCAGTTGCAATCCTTGGGTAAGGTATTACATCTTTTCAGGAGATACTGAATGGCGAACCACCCAGTTAATGGACATTACAGCACAGAACGTATGGACTGGTACCATAAAGCCAAATTTGGTCTATTCATTCACTGGGGAGCATATTCCGTCGCCGGGGCAGAAGCCTCGTGGCCGATCATGGCCCCGGCGCTTTCGGAAGCAATGTTCGGAACGCAAATCTCGATCACCGAAAAGGATTACAGCGCGTTGCCGGCGCAGTTCAACCCGGTGGACTTCGATCCCGACGAATGGGTGCGGCTTGCCGAAGAAGCGGGCATGCGCTACATCGTCATCACCTCGAAGCACCACGATGGCTTCTGCATGTTCGACGCCCCTGGCACTGATTACAAGATCACCAATACGCCGTTTGGGCGCGACATCTGTTTGGAATTATCACAGGCTTGCGCTCGTGCCGGGATGCCACTGGGTTTTTATTATTCACCGCCTGACATGCACCATCCCGGTTACCGCGACACGCGCAAGCCGGTCGCCAAGAACTGGACCGGCGAACCGAAGCGCAAGGAGTGGGGAGAGTATCTCGACTACATGGAAAGCCACATCCGCAAGCTGCTAACCGATTACGGTGAAGTGGCAGTGCTGTGGTTCGATGGACTGACCAACCACGGAAAATATGACCCAGTACGTTTCCACAAATTAGTCCATGAACTCAGCCCCAAGACGCTGATCAACGACCGCCTCGGCGACGACTACGATTTCATCACGCCTGAACAGTTCATCCCAAAGCACGGCATCCCGGCGCGCACCGGTAAACCGAATCCCAGCCTGGACCCGGGCGGGGATGGCTTCTTCCGGCTGGTCAGCTCATTGTCCACTGTACCGGTCCTGGGGGGCTGGCTGCGCAAGAAAGTGAAGAAATATGGCGAAGGCGGGCTCGAATTGACGAAGATCCACCAAGAGCCATTTCCCTCGCCCGAACATTTCCAGCCGTGGGAAACCTGCATGACGATGGGTAATTCCTGGGCGTACAATCCCAAAGAAACGAGCTGGAAAGAGCCAAAGACGCTGGTCCAAAACTTGGTGAAAGTAGTCAGCCGCGGGGGTAACTTCCTGCTCAACATCGGCCCGACCGCACTCGGCGCGTTCCCGCCCGAAGCGGTGGAGCGATTGCATCACATAAGCCGCTGGATGAAGACCTACAGGAAATCCATTTACGGTACGATGTACACTCCCCTGCAAGGCCAGTCATGGGGGCAGGCCACCCGGAGCGGTGACAATATCTGCTTGCACATCTCTGATTGGCCTATAGACGGTAAACTTGTGATCGAAAATTTCCCCGGTTCCGCACGCACCGTGAATCTGTTTGCTGGAGAAGCCTTACCCTTTAGCCAGGTTGAGGCGCGGCTCGAGATCACGCTCCCCTCCCAGGGCCCCGATCCGGATGTGTCGGTGCTGTCGGTGGAGATTGACCCCGCCGAAAAAGGCTGGAGCGATTACAATGTCCCGATCCCCGCTACTGTGGAACCGAAAAAATACATCAAGGACCAGGCCATCTCCAGCTTTATTGTCAATGCAGTCCTAAATGGCCTGCTCGCCTTCTGTGCTTATAGCTTTTACAAGAGCTTTACCTATCGCCAGGTGGCAACGGACATTCTAGTAACGGTATTCATCATCACGTTCCTGACCTCCTGGATCATGGTCGGCTCGGCGCGCAATGAATACAAGAAAGGCAATCTTACCCTTCATCCGACCACGCGCCGCGGGTTGAATCTGCCGAAATCTTCATTCCTGCGCGGGATGATTATCGGCGCGGCGTGTACCATCGTTTGGGGCGGTCTGCTGAGTGTCGTTGCCTATCTCGTCAGCCCGGGCGAGATGAATAATTGGATCTATGCGTTCTTCAAGACGATCTACACCGGCTTGAGCGGTGCGCTCGCCTCCGCGCTGACGGTGACGAGCGTGGTTAGTGATGAAAACAGGAAACCAAAGTAGAAGATGGATACCTATATACCAAAAAAAGTCTTCGTGAGTGGGTGCTTTGACTTGCTGCACAGCGGACACGTGGAATTTTTCCGCGAGGCAGCCACCTATGGCGATCTGTACGTCGCGCTCGGTTCAGATAAAACCGTCTATGATCTAAAAGGCAGGCTCCCGGTCAATAGCGAAGCGGAACGGCTGTTCTTGGTCGAGTCGGTGGCTTATGTCAAGGAGGCGTTCATCTCTCAAGGTTCCGGCATGTTGGATTTCGAAACCGAGTTGCGCCTCATCCGGCCGGATTATTTGGTTGTCAACGAGGATGGCAATCTCGAAGAAAAGCGACGCCTGTGTGCGGAACTGGGGATCGAGTACGTGATCTTGAACCGTAAGCCCTTTGCAACCTTACCGCCGCGCTCGACCACCGCACTCCGCCAACAGACCTTCATCCCCTTCCGCATTGACTTAGCCGGTGGTTGGCTCGACCAGCCCTGGGTCTCCAAGCATCACCCCGGTTCGGTTCTGACCATCTCCCTTGAACCCACCCTCGAATTCAACGAGCGCAGCGGGATGGCCTCCAGCACGCGGCGGGCGGCGATCGACCTGTGGGGAGCGCGCCTCCCACCGGGCGATTACGAAAAACTCGCGAAGATGTTGTTCTGCTATGATAACCCCCCTGGGACGAAAGTCATTTCTGGGTCGCAAGATTCCATCGGCATTGTCTTTCCCGGCTTGGCTAACGCTTATTACGAAGGAGAATACTGGCCGAGCCGCATCCAACATGTACTGGATGCCTCGGCTCTCCAGTTCGTGGAAAATTCATTGTACCTGGTGACGCTCGGGCCGCGACATTCTGAATTCGATGTGCTGACGGATACGGACATCACCCCGATCAAGGCGCGTGCCTTGGCGGAGGCAGCCGAAGGCTGCTGGCAGGCTATCCTCGCGCACGACATTGAGCGGTTCGGTCACTTTTTCCGCGCCTCATTCGAAGCGCAGGTCGCTATGTTCCCACACATGATGAACAACGCGATTGCCCGCCTGATCGAGCAATACCAGGATGTCGCCCTTGGCTGGAAGTTATCCGGCGCGGGTGGGGGAGGCTATCTCATTCTCGTCGCGGATAAGCCCATCGAGAATGCGGTGCGGGTGAGCGCACGGCGTGAGTGCCAGTAATACTGAAGCCTACGGCACCGTTCCATACAGCGACCTATAAACCACATAATTCTCGTAGATGCTACGGATGTAATCGCGCGTCTGCTCGAAGCGAACGACTTCCACGAACAGGTCAGGGTCAGCGGAGGCCAGTTCCAGCCAGGTCGCCGCACTGCCGGGGCCGGAGTTGTAAGCTGCCAGGGCGGCAAAGGGGTTGCCATCGAAGGCATCCAGCTCCTTTTTCAGGTAGCGCGCGCCTAGCCGCAGGCTGACGATGGGGCGATAGAGGTCATCGGCGGTGTAGTCCGGCGGCCAGCCGTAGTTGTCCACGATGGATTGGCCGGTAGCGGGAATGATCTGCATCAGGCCGCGCGCCCCGGCGTCGGAGTGGACGAAGCCCTCGAAGAGGCTTTCCTGGCGGATCATACTGAACAAGAAGAGGGGATCGAGTCCATTTTCCTGCGCTGCAGAGATGGTTGCATCCTGATAATAGATACCGTAGCGCACGTGGTTGAAGTAATTCGGCGCGGCCAACGTTTTGGCGTTGGTGTCCATGCCGGCCAGGGTCAGCACCTGTCGGGCTGCTGTGATCGCGCTGCGGTAAAGACCCAGGTCGAGCAGGTAATTGGCCAGGCGGTAGCTATCTGCCGCGTTCTGGCTGACAGCCTGTCGCAGGTCCTCGAATTCCAGGCGCGCCTCACCATACAGTCCCAGATTCCATAGCTCTGTGCCACGCATCAAGCGCGCCTCCTGAAGGAGTTCGCCGGGGCTATTGAGATCGGTACCGGCGGGCAGGCTGAACTGGATGCGGATCCAGGCCTCGGCGGCGGGTTTTTCCGCGGATAGGTCAATGATCAGTTTGGTCGCGGGTGGGGGTTGAAAAATCGCCTGGCCAAAGAGCAAATCGCGGGCGCGTTCGCTGTAATAACCGGTTGGATCCATGGCGGTAGCCTGCTGGAAGGCGGTCTGCGCTGCGGCAGCATCGCCGCGTGTCTGCTGCGTCTTGCCGATCCAGAAGTAGGCGCGCGCCTGGTCTTCAGCCGCGCTGGAAAGGATCAGGTCGCGCTGGAAGGTGGTCAGCGCGGCATCCAGCTGCGCGTTGCGATAACGGACGATGCCGGCCCAGAAAAGGGCCTGCGGGACCAGCTCGCTGCTCGGGTAGCGGTCGGCGATGCGCTCCCATGTCGCCGCGGCTTCGTCCAGCCTGCCAGCGCGTTCTTGCATCCTGCCGGCGTTGAGCAGGAAACGCGGCGCGTCGGCGCTATCTGGCAAATCGGTGACGAATTCCAGGTAGGTCTGCGCCGCGGCGTCGTACTGTTCCAAGTAGTACCACTGGGTGCCGGCTTTTTCATCCCAAGCTGTTCGCCAGTGGAGGTTGTTCGGGTATTTGCTGATGAACAAGGTATATTCGGCGACGGCTTCTTCGTACTGCCCAGCGCCGTCCAATGCCTTGGCGCGGTAGAAATGAACCGTGCCGTCGTTGTCTGGAGTAAACGCAATGTAGCGGTCGAAGGCGGCCAGGGCTGCGCCATACTGCCCGGCGAAGTAATCCACCAGGCCGCGGTTGAGATCGTCCACCGGCACGCCTGCGTTTACCAGCGCGACTAGTGCAGAGTAGGAATCATATGCCAGGGGATAGTTATCTACAGTATGTAAGAAACGCTGGTACGCCTGATCACTTTGACTGAGTGAAAGATAAAGCTGGCCGGCGAGCAAATCCACCTGAGCTTTGACGAAATCGTTGCTCGTGTTCGCAGCGATATTATCGTACATGCCGAGCGCCGTGGCCGAATCGCCAGAGTTGGCGATGGCCTGGGCCAGCTTGATCTGAAGCGCGCTCGCCTCGCCAAGGTGCGGGGCAGCCAGCGCAGCCTGGTAAGCGACGATGGCGTCCAGATAATCCCCGGCTGCGGAAAGAGCGTCGCCGCGCCGTTCCTGGACAAGACTATCTATCACCCCCGGACGCATGGCGAGGTAGAAGCCGTAAGCATCCGCCGCCTCGCTATAACGCTGCAAACGCATATAAGTCTCGCCAAGCAGGAAGTAGCCATAGGCGGTCAACTGTGGGCTGACATTTTCTGCGGTCAACTGGCGCAGCGCGTTCAGCGCGGAGGCATCATTCCCAGCTTCGTATTCGGTGCGTCCCAGACCCCAAAACGCAGCAAGGCGCACTTGTGGATCCGCCGATGTGGAAGCGGCGATCTGGTATTCACTGCGGGTGAGGTTATAATTGCCCTCGAAGAGCGCCTGGTTACCAGTCGCGACGCGCACTGCTGGGATGGGTGTCGGTGTGGGGGTGAAAGTGGGTGTTGGGCTGGGAGTAACGGTCAAGCTCGGCGTGGCCGTCGACCTTAGCGGGAGGCTAATACCGGAGGGTGGCAAGTTGCAGCCAACCAAGGCGGCGACCACCCATAAACAGAGCAAGGCGGTTCTTGATTTCATGAGGATGGTTATAATGGTGAAACTAGGGTATGTCAATGCTTGCCAATCCGGGCTTCCCATGCTAAACTACATCCGCAGGCGCCCCTCCGGGCGTCGTTTATTGTGACATGCCTCCGGTGGATGCATCCACTGGCAAGAATGCAAAGTCGGCTAAAGCCGATTGGCGACCTGTAACATTTAACTTTAAGCTGGATACGTGAAACGTGGCACTTGGAACTTGAAACCAGTAAGGAACGCCTCATGGATATTCTTCTCACCGGCTCTGTCGCCTACGATTACCTGATGACCTTCCCTGGCTTGTTTAAGGAACAGATCCTGCCTGAACGACTGGAGAAGATCAGCCTCTCTTTTTTGGTCGATTCAATGTCCAAGCAGCGCGGTGGGATCGCGCCGAACATTGCCTATACCATGGCGTTGCTTGGGGGGCGTCCGCGGGTGATGGCAACGGTGGGCGAGGATTTCAGTGAATATCGTGCCTGGCTTGAAGAAAAAGGCGTGGATACTACATTGATGCAGGTCATTCCCGGCTTCTACACCGCCTCGTTCTTTGCCACCACCGACCAGCATAACGCCCAGATTGCTTCGTTCTATCCTGGAGCGATGGGACAGGCTGCGGTGCAAAGCTTGCACGAGGTTCAGCCACGCCCCGATCTTGCTGTCATCTCACCCAATGCGCCGGAGGCGATGACCAAGTTCGCCTCCGAATGCCGCGAGCTGGGCATCCCATATCTGTACGATCCGAGCCAGCAGGTGCTGCGGCTATCTGGCGCGGAATTGAGGCGAGATATGGAGTGCGCCTACTTCCTGTTCGTCAACGATTATGAGTTCGGGCTGGTTTCCAAGAAGACCGGCTTTGAATTGGACGCCATGCTTCAACACGTGAACGTGCTGGTCATCACGCGCGGCGCGGATGGTTCAACCATCTACGCTGAAGGCCGCGAGTACAACATACCTGTGGTGCCAGAAGTCTGCATCATGGACCCTACTGGTGTAGGTGACGCCTATCGCGGTGGTTTCCTTGCCGGCTACGGACGCGGTTTCGGCTGGGAGTTGTGCGCCCAGATCGGCTCGCTGGCGGCCACTTATTGCCTTGAGCAAAAGGGACCGCAAAGCCATGCCTATACGCGTGCGGAGTTCGTGGCTCGTTTCCGCCAGCATTTCGATGATAAAGGCGCGTTGGATAACTTAAAAGTCTGACAAGTCGGCAAGTCTGACAAGTCGGACTTGACGACCTTTTAGACCTGGTAGACGTATCAGACCTGACTAAGGAGAAAAACATGAGCAACTTCGATATTAAAGATATCAATCTGGCCGAGGGCGGGCGGCGGAGGATAGAATGGGCTGAACGCGAGATGCCTGTCTTGCGCAGCATACGAGAGCGCTTCAAGAAGGAGAAACCGCTCACGGGCGTGCGCCTCTCAGCCTGCCTGCATGTCACCACCGAGACAGCTAACCTGGCGCGCACCCTGCACGAAGGTGGGGTAGATCTGGTGCTAACTGCCTCGAATCCGCTATCGACACAGGATGATGTGGCGGCGGCGCTGGTTAACCAGTTCGAGGTGCCGGTCTTTGCCATCAAGGGCGAGAACAACGTCACCTATTACAAGCACATCGGCGCGGCGCTCGACCACAAACCACATATGACCATGGATGACGGCGCCGATCTGGTCAGCACCATCCACAAGGAACGCCGCGAGCTGTTGCCCGGTATCATCGGCGGCACCGAGGAGACGACCACCGGTGTCATCCGCCTGCGTGCCATGGCTGCCGATGGGATGCTGGAATTCCCAGTAATGGCGGTCAACGACGCGATGACCAAGCACTTCTTCGATAACCGCTATGGCACAGGGCAATCCACAGTGGATGGCATCATCCGTGCCACCAACGTGCTGTTGGCCGGCAAGAACTTTGTCGTCTCCGGTTACGGCTGGTGCGGACGCGGCTTGGCTTCGCGCGCCCGCGGTATGGGCGCGCTGGTCATCGTCACCGAGGTGGATCCGCTCAAGGCGCTTGAAGCGGTCATGGACGGTTACCAAGTGATGCCAATGGCCGAAGCAGCCAAGATCGGCGACTTCTTCTGCACCCTGACCGGCGACATCAATGTAATTGATCGCCATCATTTCGAGGCTATGAAGGACAATGCCATCGTTGCCAACTCCGGGCATTTCAACGTGGAGATCAACATCCCGGCCTTAAAAGAACTTTCCAAAGACGAGCCGAAACTGGTGCGCCCGTTCGTTGAGCAATACGAACTGAAGGATGGCCGTCATATCAACCTTTTGGGCGAGGGGCGTCTGATCAACCTGGCTGCTGCCGAGGGACATCCTGCCTCGGTGATGGATATGTCCTTTGCCAACCAGGCATTGGCTGCCGAGTTCATGGTCAAGAACGCGGCCAAGCTGGAGAAGCGCGTTTACTCCGTGCCAGCCGAGATCGATGCTGAGATCGCCCGACTCAAACTGGAGGCGATGAACATCAAGATCGATACGCTGACCGAGGAACAAATGAAGTATTTGAATTCGTGGGAGGAAGGGACGTAAGCAATTTACGATTTACGATTGATGATTGACGATTGTTATGTTTTCCAAATTCCGTGAGCCTGTCAATGGCCTGACGCATCTCGGCGGGGCGATTGCTGCTTTCTTTGGGCAGATCGCCCTGCTTATCGTTGGCTGGAGCGGGACGGCGAAGATCGTCTCAGTGGCAGTCTATAGCCTCAGCCTGATCGCCCTCTTTTCGGCCAGTGCAACCTATCACCTGGCGAAAGTGAAGCCAAAGTTACAGGAAATCTTACGCAAGCTTGACCACTCGGCTATTTTCCTGCTAATCGCCGGGACTTATACGCCATTTTGCGTCAACGCTTTCACCGGATTCTTCCGCTGGGGGCTGTTAGCAATCATCTGGTCGATTGCGCTGGCCGGCATCCTGGTCAAGATGTTCTACGTGCGCGCTCCCCGCTGGCTGAATGCGGTCATGTATGTGCTGATGGGCTGGCTGTGCCTTTCCGCAGCCGGCCAAATGTCTGTTCTACCGACTGGCGCGTTAGCCTGGCTGATCGTCGGCGGGGTGATATACACATTCGGCGCGGTGATCTACGCGACTAAGCTGTTTAACTTCGCGCCGGGTAAGTTCGGTTTCCATGAGGTGTGGCACATCTTTGTGCTACTCGGCGCGCTGGCGCATTTCATCGCTGTGATGGTGCTGCTGGTCGCTGTGGTTTGAGATAGTTGGAAATTGTGAAAAAAAAGCCTCTCGGAGAGTGTCCGCGAGGCTTTTTCTTTAAGACCTCTGGCGAAAGTCAGGATGTGGGTGTTAGCCTGTCCTGGCGGGCTAGGCCAGGGAGAACGTCCACTAATCCGAATTTTCGATGATTTGTGTGCGCTCTCTAGCGCCCCTTATCACTAGGGTATTGAAGCCGGGCCGGGGGTTGGCTGCAGCGGCAGGATCAAGGGGGGCTGCGGTGGCTGGCTGAAGTCGAACTCTTGGAGCAGGTCGCCAAGTATCGCCACATTCTCACGCACGGTCGGACGCGGGTCCTTACGCCCATCTGTCTTCGGGTCGAGCCGTTGCCCATTGAGGAAAATGTCCTCGATGAATTTCAAGTAGGCATCGAAGCTGAGCGTCTGGTGATCGATATAACCTTTCTTGGCATACGCGCTGATCGTCAGTCCCGGCACGCGCAGGCCGTAGCCATTCAAATCCACTTTGGGAGGAGCCACATGATCGTAGAAACCACCCCAGTCGTCCCATGAAATGAAGATTACTGTGCTTTCCCAATCTGGCCCCTGCAGCCCAGTAGTTGGGGATCTCGCGCGCATCGTGCCAGTCCATTACATCCGGTCCCAAGCCAGCCGCATTCATGCAAACAAATGCGGTGGAATTCGCACAGACCTTCTGTTGGTCTTGGCGAAGGGCTGCGACAAAGCCATCCATTTTTCCACCATTAATATCCATCATGGCAGACCAAGTCGTATGTGGACCACCCCTTTCTATGACGTTTGGATTGTGGAATGGCTTGACGCATTGCCCGGTCCTGGGGTCGTTGTTGCACACAGTCGGAATGCCGTTTTCCATGGGAATGCCATCCGCGCCGGGATAAGTGCCAAAGTAATGGTCAAAGGAGCGGTTCTCCTGCATGATAATGATGATGTGTTTGATGTGGTCTCGCGCGTCGGTCAAGATGCTTTGGTCAGTACTCACATTGTTGGCGGTTGTGATGACTTGTCGCTGAGTGGATTCCGGAACGAAACCTGACGAAGCCATTAGCAAAGCAATGGCGAGAAACAATTTTGGGATAAAGCGGATTTTATTCAAGTTCCTCCAGGCTACCGCGCTGTAAGGCGCCGGTAAAATTGAAACGGAAACTCTCAATAGCGGATTGGTAAAAGTATATCATGATTGCGTTGCAAAGTGATTTCATGGTATCTAGTCCTGCATATCAATCGGGGAAATGGCGTATAATTTCGTATTGATATTGTAGAAAGGAGACCCCCATGTTTTGCCCCTCGTGTGGAAAACAGATACCGGAAGGCAGCGCCTTCTGCATGAGTTGCGGTAAGCCCATCCCAACGCTTACCGCCAATACTCCTGTGACCTCTGCCCCTAGGGCTTCTCCACCTCGAACGCAGCCCATCGTCCCTGCAGGAGGGCTAGAGCTTCCTGTGGGTGAAGAAACTATCAGCCGGATCAAAGACCTGCTTTCCAAAGGCTCGAAAGTGCTTGCAGTTCAACTCTTCCGCGAAGCGACGGGCGCAGGCTTAAAAGAAGCCAAGGATTACGTGGATGGAATTGAAGCCAGCTTGCCTACGGCGCAGCCGGTTGCACCCCAGCCGCCCATCGGAACGGGCATCCACCGCGCCCCACCGGCCACCTCGCCGCAGGTGAAATCGCCTGCTCTTTCCACTGGCCCTGGTGCAATCTCAGCGCATCCGCCGTCTGCCTCCAGTGCGTACACCTACGCCGATTGGGTGCTGGCGTTTCCTCCCGAGCTCCAGAAACGTCTGGCGAAGGCGTTGATCGGACGTGGCGCGCCGAGCGTGGAAGAAGTCAGACAGCGCTTCTGGTCGGCATATCAAGGCGCAGTCGAGCAGTTGCTCCAGGTTTGGAGGGATCAGGGGTGGCAACCGGTATCCCCTGCCGGGCCGACATGTCTTGAGATGCGAATAGCCAAGGACTATCGCGATAAGAATGCGCTCTACTGGATCCTAATGATCATCGCTATCCCTGTCACTGCCGGCATCTCCTTGATCGTCGCTCTCATCCCGCATCCGTTTGCCGAACCCATTCGATGGGTTGTAAAGATGTGCGCGCCGGTCGGTACCCCGATCCCGCAACAGCCGGTCATGCCTGTTTCGTGACTGATGCGATTTTCGATGACGTCGGCCTCTACCCAAATTTCTCACAATCTGATAAGATAGGACTTACGCAAGACACATTTGAACGGTTGGTGATTTGAGTTGTTGGCGCAAATAATCATCCATCAGGTCATGTTTTACTTGGTAAATAGTTCTTCCAGTTTCAACGGCTACTTGTTTAAGGCG